>ENA-ORBV01000325-ORBV01000325.1-microbial-mat-metagenome-genome-assembly--contig:-NODE-325-length-108035-cov-9.245160_pt1 | contig 108035 bp, 105 predicted proteins | sample MGYA00237777_ERZ505514 | MGnify/ENA primary metagenome ERZ505514 (study PRJEB26160, sample SAMN06269048) | microbial mat metagenome | isolation source: Oligotrophic lake microbial mat | place...
TTTTCAAGCAGAAGACGGCATACGAGATTCGCCTTAGTCTCGTGGGCTCGGAGATGTGTATAAGAGACAGGGCCTCAACACCGAAAGATAGGCGGCGGCCGACGCCGCCTTCAGGGCTTCGGCAACCTTCAGGGCCGTGCCTTCGCTGGCACCCTTCAAAGTGCCAACCAAGCCGCGTAGAATCTGACTGAGGATTACCCCGCTGTTGCCCCGAGCCCCCATCAGGCTGCCGTGGCTGATGGCGTTACACGTCGGCTCAAGACCGTGCTCGGCACCATCGAGTTCGGCGACCACGGCATCGAGCGTGCGGGCCATGTTGGTGCCGGTGTCGCCATCGGGCACCGGATAGACGTTCAAGCGATTGATACCCGCCGCATGCGCTTTCATGGCATCTCGGAATGCGATGACCGTGTGGCGTAGCGCCTCGGGGCTGAAACGTTCCAGGGTCGGCACGCCGCAACACTACCGACGCTGGTATCATCCCTGCGCTCGTTTCAATTCCTCTTGGAGAGTTACGTCATGGCAGCTGTATGTGAAGTGTGTGGCAAGGGCCCTTCGTGGGGCATGAATGTGTCGCACTCGCACCGTCGCACAAAGCGTCGCTGGAATCCGAATATTCAGCGCGTGCGTGCACTCGTTGGCGGCGCCCCCAAGCGGCTCTATGTGTGCACCGGTTGCATCAAAAGCGGCAAAATCGTCAAGGCCGGCTGAGGCACCCGCCGTGCAAGGCGTGATCAAGAGCTACGACCCGACTTCGGGCGACGGAACCCTGTTGCGCGACACCGACCTTGCCGAACTCGACTTGGCAGGCGATGCGCTGGAAGGGTCGATCTTCCGAATGTTGCGCCAGGGCCAGCGCGTGGTCTTCGATCTCGATTCGCAGGGCAGAGCAACTCGCCTCCGCTTGGGCAGCGAAGTTGATATGGAAACGCCGGGTCACTAAACGCTCGTCGCTGTGGGATTTCAGATCCCGTCCCGCATTGGTAAGAATGTGGGGGTCATGAGCGGAACTACCGGCAACATCCGACTGCAGCAATGGGTGGCCGACTGGGCCGCCATCTTTCAGCCCGACGACATCTATTGGTGCGACGGCTCCGCTGAGGAGTACGACCGCCTGTGCAATGCGCTGGTCGACAGCGGCACCTTCACACGCCTCGACGAGGCCAAGCGACCGAACAGCTACTGGGCGCACTCCGACCCCGGCGACGTCGCCCGCGTGGAAGACCGCACGTTCATCTGTTCGACCGAACCCGAGGACGCCGGCCCGACCAACAACTGGCGCGACCCGGTCCAGATGCGTGCCGAACTGGTGGCGCTGTGCACGGGCTCGATGAAGGGTCGCACGATGTACGTCGTGCCGTTCAGCATGGGTCCTCTTGGTTCACCCATCGCGCACATCGGCGTGCAACTCACCGACAGCGCGTACGTCGCAACGAACATGCGCATCATGACCCGCATGGGCCAACGCGCCCTCGATGTGTTGGGCGACGGCGAATGGGTTCCCTGCCTGCACTCGGTAGGCGCGCCGCTCGCACCAGGCGAGGCGGACTCATCGTGGCCGTGCAACCCCGACAACAAGTACATCGCTCACTTTCCCGAGACGCGCGAGATCATCAGCTTCGGTTCCGGTTACGGCGGCAACGCGTTGCTCGGCAAGAAGTGCTTCGCGCTACGTATTGCCTCGGTGATGGCTCGCGACGATGGCTGGCTGGCCGAACACATGCTGATCCTGAAGCTGATCAGCCCGCAAGGCGAAACGAAGTACATCGCGGCGGCATTCCCGAGCGCGTGCGGCAAGACGAACCTAGCGATGCTCGTTCCGACGATTCCTGGCTGGAAGGCCGAGACCGTCGGCGACGACATCTGCTGGATGAAGTTCGGCGACGACGGGCGGCTGTACGCGATCAACCCCGAAGCTGGATTCTTCGGCGTTGCACCAGGCACCGGCTTCGACACCAACGCGAACGCGATGCACGCACTCTCGGCAAACAGCATCTTCACCAACACGGCGCTGACGAGCGAAGGCGACGTGTGGTGGGAGGGCATGAGCGAAACCAAACCCGCTCGCGCCACCGATTGGAAGGGCAACCCATGGACGCCCGAGTCGGAAACGCCAGCAGCACACCCGAACGCTCGTTTCACTTCGCCTGCGTCGCAGTGCCCGTCGATTGCGGCCGAGTGGGAATCCCCGACTGGCGTGCCGATTAGCGCCATCTTGTTTGGCGGACGGCGACGCACGACCGTGCCGTTAGTGACGCAGGCGTTCGATTGGGAACACGGCGTGTTCCTCGGCTCGATGATGGCGAGCGAGACCACCGCCGCGCAGCAGGGTGCCGTTGGCAAGCTGCGCTTCGACCCGATGGCGATGCTCCCCTTCTGTGGTTACAACATGGCCGACTACTTCGGCCATTGGTTGAAGATCGGCGATGCCACCGCAGCAGCGAACTTGCCGCAGATCTTCTTCGTCAACTGGTTCCGACGCGACGAGGACGGCCGGTTCCTGTGGCCTGGGTTCGGCGAGAACAGTCGCGTGCTGAAGTGGATTTTCGAGCGCGTGAGCGGCAAGGGCGCCGCGGTGCGTACGCCGATTGGCTACCTGCCAACGGTCGAGGCACTGGATGTCAGCGGTCTCGACGTCAGCGCCGAGGATCTGAAGGTGTTGCTCTCAGTCGACGCCGCTGGGTGGAAAGCGGCAATCCCCGAGATCGAAGCCCACTACGCGCAATTCGGCGACACCCTGCCCACTGAGCTCACAGCACAACTGCACGAACTAGCCGCCGCGCTGTAGCCCAACCGACCTCAGGTGACGGCGACGAGCATGGCTCGGATACCCAGGCCCATGACGAAGATGCTGCCGAAGCCATAGAGCAGGTACAAGCGATGCTTCAGCTGGAAGCGGTAGCTGTAGATGATCGCGATCGCGATGATGGCGACGAAGCCGTAGAACGCGTGAAACTCGGGCAGCGGCACCTTGTGCTTACTCACCAGCAGCACACCGAGGATCACCTGCACGAACACGGTGACCTGGGCGAGGCCGATGAACCACCACAACGCTCTCGTTCTCAGCGAATGCACACGGTGCGCAGCGAGCGCCCAGATTCCGGCGAGTCCGTTGCCGATGATGACCACCCATGCCCACCCTTCATGGAGCGCGCGCGTGGTCGACAGGCCGTTCGCAAACATGTTCGGCAATCTACTCGCCGCAGCCGAATCCACCCACGAACGTAGTGATGGTGTCGGTGCCGGCCGTTCCCGTCAGAAACCCCATCAGGCCATCCTCAATATGAAACACCGCAGGGCCGAGTTGACCGCTTTCGTTGATCACCGCTGCGGGGTAGATGGTCACTAGTTGGTCGACGGTGTCGCCGACAGAGACGCCGCCATCTACGGCGAGCCCAAAGGGATCGATGAATGGACCTGCGGTGGGACCATACGTGTATGACGCGAAATGACGTATGCCAGACACCGCTGGGGACACGTCGCTGAAGAACAGGGAGAGATCACCCCAGATCACGAATCGAATCTCGGTGCCCGCACAGGTGGCCCCAGTGGTAAGCGGATCGAACCAACCGGTGTCGTGGGTGGGCGGCCCGAGAATCGATTGAACATACGCAACGACACCGGTCGATTCGGCGCCGAACGATTCCTCACCAAGCCCGTCGGCCGACATGCCCAGGCCGAGAACGGCTGGAATCGTGGACGATGTCGTGGATGGCGCCGTATCAACGGTGCTGGGGGTCGACGTTGCAGCTGGCGGTTGCGTCGTGGTCGTCGGAACGGCCGACGTAGTTGTGACCGCCGAGCTGGTTGTGTTGCCGCCACTGATCCGACTATCGCTGCACGAAGCGAGAAGAACACCGACAAGTGCGGTTGCGAACAGGGATCGACGAACGTTCATGATCCAAGTCTGCCAGCGCCGCGGCCGCTCAACGGATCAGGGTGTCCGCTTCTTCACCACTTTGCAGCAATTGAAACACTCCACCTTCAAACTCAACGACGGTGACCGAGCAGTTATCAAGGCTGCGCAGCAGCAGTCGATCGTCGCCGAGCATCACACCGAGCGCCGCGTTGATCGCCACGAAGTGACTCGTCACGACGGTGTCGACCCCGCCGGTCGCGATGTTCGTCAGCGCAATCGTCACTCCGTCACGAAACGCCGTGTAACGCGGCCCGAGTTGCGCCCACGTTCCTGCCATCGCGACTCGCAACCATTCGACACGCTCCGCCATCGGAACTCCCTCGGGCGACGGAATCTCCGCGACAAGTGGTTCGATGCGCGGGAGCACGTTCCACTGGCCTGCCAACGCAGCAGCGGTCTGCTGACACCGCAGCAACGGACTACTGACGACGGGCATCGGTCCCAACGGCTGTAACTTCGCGGCCATCACGGCTGCCTGTTGGCGGCCGACGTCGTCGAGTCCGGGGTCTGGGTCGGAATTCCATCCGGCCGCAGCGCGCCCATGGCGCACCAGGTACAGCCGGGTCATTCGAACAGCCAACCCTCGCGCAACTCGTGGTCGGCACCCTTGCGGGTAAACCATTCGGTGCTGAATGCAATCGCGAATGCTTCCTCAGGCATCGACATGAAGAACCCGGCATCGGTGACCTGGCTCTTGTGACAGGTGATCGAGGCGCGCTTGTGCGCGATGTAGGCGCCGACATCGACGGCGTGGGTCAGTTCGCTCTCAGGGGTTCCGAATGGATTGCCGTCGTCGGCTGGTCCATCGGGATCCCAGTCCTCGCCGTCGGGACCAGTCGCTTCGCCATTCTCCCGCGCAATCGCAAAGAAGCGTTTCATCGCATCGCGATTCATCGTCGCCTCAAACACGCGCTGTGTGCCAGCGAGTTCGGCGGCGCGATGGCCAACCGTGTGTACCTTCACGTGGTCGGGGTGGCCGTAGTTGCCGTGCCAGTCGTAGACAGTCAGCACGTCGGCGTTTTCCTCGCGCAAGACGACGGCGAGCCGTTCGGCGGCATCCTCAACGGAGGTTTGCCAGAACGACTCGGGGTCTTCATTCTGTGTCCAACCAGTCATCCCGCTGTCTTTGTAGCCGAGCCAGACCAACCGATGAATGCCAAGCGCAGCGACGGAGGCCTCCGATTCACGGCGTCGGCGGTCGAAGAGCGTCTCGCCCTTCGCGAGGTCCTCGGGAACTTCACCGAAGTCGCCATTGGTCGCGACGACCAGCACCACACGGTGGCCTTCTGCGACGGCGCGGGCCATGCTTCCTCCGGTCGAGATGCTCTCGTCGTCGGGGTGCGCATGGAAACACACAAGCGTGCCCATCAGTCAGTTCCATTCGGTGCTGCAGCGACGACGCCGACGGCAACAAGTTGGGCGATTCGATCGACGGCGAATCCCCAGTCGGCCAATATCTCTCGAGTGTGTTGACCAGAGTGAGCAGGCGGCGAATCGATGCGCGCCGTCGACCGCGAGAACCGCGGGGCGGGTGCTGGCTGCGTAACACCAGCGACATCGATGAATGTTCCACGGGCGACGTTGTGCGGATGTGCCGCAGCCTCGGTCATCGTCAACACCGGCGCAAAGCAAACGTCGGTGTGTTCCATCGCTGCACACCACTCGTCGCGCGTCTTGGTGCGCATCACGTCCGCTAGCCGCACTTTCAGGCGTGGCCATTGCTCCTTGTTCATCTGTTGCGCAAACTCGGGATCGGTGTCGAGCCCGGTGAGCCGAAGTAATTCAGCGTAGAATTGCGGCTCGATTGAGCCGATCGACACGTGCTTACCGTCGGCACATTCGTATACGTCGTAGAAATGGGCGCCGGTGTCCAGCAAGTTTGTGCCGCGATTTTCCTCGTTGAAAAAGCCGACCTGCCGAAATGCCCAGAACATACTCATCAGCGTCGCGGTGCCATCGACCATTGCGGTATCGACGATCTGGCCCTCGCCACTGCGCTGCGCTTCGAGTAGCCCGCACACCATTCCGAACGCCAAGAACATACCGCCGCCGCCGAAGTCACCCACCATGTTCAGCGGTGGCACCGGCCCTTCACCGGCGCGGCCGAAGTGGGCAAGCGCGCCTGCGAGTGCGATGTAGTTGATGTCGTGCCCTGCGGCGTGCGCGTAGGGGCCGTCTTGACCCCAACCTGTCATACGACCGAACACAAGCCTCGGATTCCTTGCCAGGCAAACCTCGGGACCCAGCCCGAGACGTTCCATCACCGCTGGCCGAAATCCTTCGATCAAGCCATCCGCGTGCGCGATCAGGTCGAGCAGCACAGCGACACCTTCGGGGTGTTTGAGGTCGAGCGCAATATTTCTACGCCCGCGCAGCAGCACGTCCCAGTGCGGCGTCGTGGGCATCGCCGAAGGGACGGACTGCACCCGGTCGACACGAATGACTTCCGCACCCATGTCGGCGAGCATCATCGCGGCGAAGGGCGCCGGGCCGATACCGGCGATCTCGATGATGCGGAGTCCGTTGAGCGGCCCCGAGCCTGATGTCATCGGTTCGAGAGCGCGGTTCGGGAGAGTGACGTGTGGGTGATGATCGCGTTGACGATCGATGGCCACAGTTCTTCCGGGAAATCGTGGCCCATGTCGGCGAGGTACAGAAGATGCGCGCCCGGGATGACGTCGGCAGTCAGGAACCCGCCGCTAGGAGACTCGTCGCGCATCGTGGGCGGCGGCGAGAAGATCGCCAACGCAGCCTCGGGAGTCGGTTGCCCTGCCTCGGGATCTCCTGGTTGGCTCATGATCGACGTCAGCGTCAGCACGCGGTCGGGATAGTTGACTGCGACCACCTGCGCGATCATCCCACCCAACGACGCGCCAATGACGTGAGCCTTTTCGATGTTCAGGTGATCAAGCAGTCCGATCGCATCGGCGGCCATATCGGTCAGCGTGTATGGCAACGGCGGCGGAGGTTGGTCGGCAAACGCAGCCATCATCGCCCCCGCGAGGTCGGGCACCTGACCGTCGAGCTTCGTCGACAATCCACAATCGCGGTTGTCGAAACGAATCACGAAGCGACCGGCGTCGGCCCACATCTGGCACAGCCGTTCGTCCCACGCCGTCATCTGGGCGGTTAGCCCCATGATGAGCAACAACGCTGGATCGGCGGGCAATCCGAAGGTGTCGTATTCCAGTTCCATTCCGGTGGCAACGAGAGCGCGGGGCATTCGCGCAGACTACCTTCAGCTCGTGACACTTTTTGGGGCGCACGTCGGGTTACAACACACGACCGCCGACGAACTGCGCGGTGTGTGGCGCCGGATCGAAGACCTCGGCTTTGGCTGGATCAGTGTGTGGGACCACTTCTACGGGGCGACCGGCAAGCCCGATGATGCGGCCTGTCTTGAGGCCGTCGCGATGCACGCTGCTCTCGCGTGTAGCACCAGCAAGGTGCGCTGCGGGTCGCTGGTTTATTCGATCGGGTACCGCCACCCAGCCGTGTTGGCGAAGGCAATCACAGCGATCGATCAGCTCAGCGGCGGACGCGCCGAGATGGGCATCGGCTCCGGCTGGGCTCAGGTCGAGTACGACGCCTACGGAATCCCTTTTCCATCGGTGAAAGTTCGCCTCGACCAACTCGAGGAAGGCATCCAATGCCTGCGGGGGCTACTGCACGACGATTTCACCACGTTCGACGGCGAGTACTTCCAGCTCACCGACGCACGCAACGAACCACGACCAATTCAGACCAAGCTGCCGATCTGGGTAGGTGGCGGCGGCGAGAAGCGCACACTTAAAATCGCCGCTCGCTATGCCGACGGCTGGAACGTACCGTTCATCGCGCCAGAACAATTCGAACACAAGAACACAGTCCTCGACGAACACTGTGCGACAGTTGGTCGCGACCCGAAGACGATCAAACGCGCCATCAACGTTGGGCTTGCCTTCACCGAAGAAAGCTTGCAGCAGCAATTTGGCAAGATCAGCGATTTCGTCAGACCGGGAGTACTTACCGGCAGCGACGACGAAATGATGGATGCCATCGGTCGCTACGTGACGGCCGGTGCAGACCAAGTGAACATCGCACTGCGCGCCCCGTTCGACCTCGAGGCGCTTCAACGATTCAGCGAGCTATTGCACCTGTCGTGATGCTGTCGTGATGCTGTCGTGATGCTGTCGTGATGCTGTCGTGAATCGCCGCGTCGTGGCACCCGGTCGCGTCAACCTGATCGGCGACCACACCGACTACACGGGTGGGTTGGTGTTGCCGATGGCCATCGATCGATACACAGAACTCCGCTGTGTAGCCGGCGGCCCTCGCGTGCACCTGACGTCGCATGACGATACGCAACCGATCGACCTGCCGCTGCACATCGAGCGTCCAGAGGATGCCCAACCTGCATGGGCCAAGTACGTGGCCGGCGTCATCGCAGAAATGTCGCCCGGCGCAGGCTTACGCGGCAGCGTCGCGACCAACATCCCGATCGGCGCGGGCCTATCAAGCAGTGCCGCGCTGGAAATAGCGATCGCACTGGCACTCGGCTTCACCGGTTCGCCGCTCGAACTCGCGCAGCTTTGCCAACGTGCCGAGAACCGCGCAACCGGCCTGCCGAGCGGCATCATGGATCAGTTGGCGATTGCCAGCGGAGTTGCGGATCACGCGCTGATGATCGATTGCGGCGACCTGACCATCTCGCCTGTGAAGTTGCCAGCAGATATCGACATCGTGGTGCAGTTCATCGCGCACCGCAGATTGGTCGGCAGTCCATACAAAGATCGGGTCGCTGAATGCGCCACGGCGGAGCGCGAAATTGGCCCGCTGCGCCAAGCGACGATGGCACAGGCGCGATCGATCAACGACCCTCTCATTCGAGCACGCGCGCAGCACGTCATCGGAGAGAACCAGCGGGTCACACAGTTTGTTGCCGCCCTCGAGGCCGGACACCTGGCGGATGCTGGTCGACTGATGATCGCGAGCCACGACAGCCTGCGCGACCTATATCAAACGTCGACCCCGACGATGGATGCCGCGGTAACAGCGTTGCTTGATACACCCGGCGTCCACGGGGCGCGGATGACCGGCGGCGGCTTTGGCGGATGCGTTGTAGCAGTCACCGAGCCCGGGGCCGTAACCGACGGCTGGTTGGTGCGCGCCGTCGGTGCTGCGGCCGCATTCGATGACAGTGCCCCGCAACGGGAAGAATGAAGTGATGAACGTCGAACTGCTGTGTGAAGGACTTCACTTTGCCGAAGGCCCGCGTTGGCACGCCGGCAAGCTGTGGTTCAGCGACTTCTACGACCATGAGGTGAAGACCGTCGACGGGCACGGCAAGGTAGAGCCGAAACTGACTGTCTCGGCCCAACCGAGCGGGCTCGGTTGGCTACCCGATGGTCGCCTTCTCGTGGTCTCGATGCTCGATCGGCAAGTACTGCGGTTGGACGACGACGAAGTGGTCGTGCATGCCGACCTTTCTGAGATCGCCGAGTTCCATTGCAACGACATGGTCGTCGACTCGGTGGGGCGCGCGTATGTCGGCAACTTCGGATTCGACCTTCATGCCGCCGAGCGGTCCGACGATTTTGTCGCCGCGCTCAAGGCGTACAAAGGAGCAACACTCGCCCGCGTCGATCTCGATGGCAGCGTGCAGGTCGCCGCGACGGCGTTGCGATTTCCAAACGGCACAGTGATCACGCCCGATGGACGCATGATGATCATCGCCGAGACCCTCGGCACGCGATTGACGGCGTTCGACATCGCTGGTGATGGCTCGCTGACCAATCAGCGAGTGTGGGCAGAACTCCCCGGCATCTCTCCTGATGGCATCTGCCTCGATGCCGAAGGGGCCGTGTGGGTCGCCGACGCACTATCTCCACGATGCATCCGCGTTGGCGCGGATGGCGAATTGTTGCAGGAGGTGGCGACCGAGCAGCACTGCTACGCGTGCATGTTGGGCGGCGACGATGGACAGACGCTGTTCATGCTGACAGCGCGCGATTCTTCACCCGCAGTGGCAGGCGGCGACCGAACCGGCAGGATTCTGACGACACGCGTTTCTTCCGGTCACGCCGGACTGCCGTAGACCGTTCCCTAGAGTCAGTCCGCAGGCGTCAGTCGTCGAGCAGCTTGCGCTTTTGCGAATCGAACTCGGCCTGTGTGAGCGTGCCTCGCTGCAGCATTCCTTCCAACCGCTCGAGTTGCTCGGCCGTGTCGCTCCCCCGGGATGGGCTACGCGCGCCAATTCGGCCGCGAGTGACCTCGACTTGGGCATGCAACAGATTCTGCACCTTCTCCGGATTGCGAATGTCGGTGAAGCGCTGTTGGCCATCCTCGCCGCCAGACTCGATCAGAAGGTCGCCAGCACCGAGGATGCGCTCGAAGATGCTCTGGTTGAAGTTGACGTTGTTGACACGGTCGAGCGGAATCTCGATGCCGCTCTTGGCGAACACTCCCTGCCGAAAGATCAGACGCTGCGAGGTCATGACGAAATTGGTCGTGATCCACTTGAGGTAGCGACCCACGACCCACAGCGCGGTGAGGATCAGCAGCGCGATGAGCACGAGCTTGAGCGCGTCGCCGGTCTTGCCGTCGGGGCCCTTGGTGACCTGCAGGATTCCGAGGACGATCACCAGCACCAGCGATGATGCCGGCTCCGCGAAGTACCACCAGTGGGGGTGCATATCGAGGGCGATGGTCTCGTTGGAGTTGAGATTCTTTTTCGGGTACGGCATGACAGCCACTCTATATCGTGTGGTAAATGACCACCCCCTCCGCACTGAACGGCCCAGTGCGGAACGACTCGTTGCTGAACGGGTTGGACGCCGAACAGCGCGCCGCGGTCATCAGCGAGGCGGCACCGCTGGCCATCGTGGCCGCTGCCGGTTCCGGCAAAACCACTGTGCTCACGCGACGAATTGCCTACCGCGTTGCCCACGACACCGCCCAGGCACGCCACGTGCTCGCGCTCACGTTCACACGCGACGCGGCAGCCGAGTTGAAGCGGCGCCTGCGGCGGCTCGACATTCGTGAACCGATCGAAGCCGCCACCTTCCACGGCATGGCCCTGCGGCTCTTGCGCGATCGCGCACTCGCGGCTCATCAATCGCCACCGCAGGTCGCCAACGATCGCAACCGTCTGGCACGCGAGGTGCTCACCGAAGTGAAGATGACGGTCGAGCCTTATGCCGCGCTTGCCGACCTCGATTGGGCTCGGGCCCGCATGGTGACTACCGATCGCTACGAAAGCGCCATTCGTCAGGCTCGACGACGAAGCGCGATTCCTGCGGCGCGCTATGCCAGCTTCGTCGATGCGTACGAACGGTTGAAACGCCGCCGCGGCGTGATCGACTTCGACGACCTGCTGACGCAAACGCTGACCGCCTTGCGCACAGATGCCGCGTGGGCAGAGGGCGTGCGGTGGCGATACCGCCACCTCTTCGTCGACGAGGCACAAGATCTCAACCCATTGCAGCACGCCGTGCTGGAGGGAGTGCGTGGCGGGCGGCCAGACATCTGCCTGGTCGGCGATCCGCGCCAAGCTATCTACGGTTGGAACGGAGCCGACCCGAGCACACTCGCGGAAGTCGAGGTGCACTATCCGCGCGTGACGGTCCTCGCTCTCACCTCCAACTATCGGTGCTCGCCACAGGTCTTGCGCGCCGGAGCCGCAGCCCTAGAGGCGAGCGGCCAACACGACTCGTCGCGCAGCGAGCTACCCGGTGGCCCAGCCGTGCGGGTGCAGCAATACCCCGACGAGCGCGCCGAAGCAGACGCTGTCGTGCGGCATGTACGCGGATGGATGCACCAACGCCGTGGGCGCGAGCTCGCCGTGTTAGCTCGCACCAACGAACAGCTCACCGTGCTGCAAGCAGCCTTCGATGATCGAGGTATCGAGACAGAACGCAGCGTCGGTAGGTCACCTTTGGAGTCTGTCTTGCGTACCGCGTACCGATGCACGTCGCGCGAACAGCTCAGCGATTGGGCGCAAGCCGGCGTCGGCGATACCGACGAGCTGACGCGTCGTGTTGCAACCGAGGCCGATCGCTACCTCTCGTCGGGCGAGTCGGGCACATTTCGCGCGTGGGTCGAAGCGCGTGCAGCGTTCGACGACCTGGAACCAACCCACGACGGCAACGCGGTTGCACTGATCACGTTCCACGCCGCCAAAGGACGCGAGTGGGATGGTGTGGTGATCACCGGCGCCGAGGAGGGTTTGGTGCCGCACGGCTCCGCCAGCTCCGCGCCGCAACTGGCAGAGGAGGCTCGCCTCTTCTATGTCGCGATCACGCGCGCCGCTCACGATCTGCTGATCACGCACTGCGCGACACGGCAACGAAAGGTTGTGGCAGCGAGTCGCTGGCTGCAAGCAGTGCTCGATACCGGCACGATCGATGAACCAGTAGCGCCACCGCCACGTCAGCAGCGCGGGCCGGATCCGTTGGAGCCGCTGCGGCAGTGGAGAGCTGCGATCGCGCGCGTCGGTGGCCAGAGCGAATTGGCAGTGTGTAGCGATCGCGTACTTCGGTCGCTGCATGAATCACCACCGACAGATACCTCGGAACTCGCTGTTCGGCTGGGAATCTCGCAAACCGCGGCAGCCGCGCTACGGCCGCTGCCAGTAGCCCAAGCCTGAAGCCCCGGAACCTCAGGCGAGGTCGACCATGACCGGCGCGTGATCGCTTGGCAATTGCCCTTTGCGAGCGTTGCGATCGACGAGCGAAAACTCGCAACGTTCGGCGACGCCGGCAGTGCCGAGCACGAGGTCGATTCGTAACCCACGACCCTGATGGAAGTCGCCGGCTCGATAATCCCACCAGCTGTACAGCTTCCCGTCCGCGTGGTGTTTGCGAAAGAGATCGGTCATTCCCCAATCGCACAGTGCTTGCAGCTCGGCGCGTTCGGCGGGGCTGACGTGGGTGGCACCGACAAACTTGGCCGGGTCGTACACATCGAGGTCGGTTGGTGCGATATTGAAGTCGCCGGTGACGATGACCTGGTCGGTGGGTTTACTGAGTGCAGCAACGTGGGCGCGCAGCTGCGCCAACCAACGCAGCTTGTACCGATAGTGATCGTCCTCCAGCGTGCGCCCGTTGGGCACATACACACAGCTCACGCGGATGCCATCGCACAGCGCAGAAATGATTCGAGCATCAGGGTCGGGTTCGCCGCCGCCGGCGAAGTTCACAACGACGTCGGTCAGCCCAACGCGCGACAAAATCGCGACGCCATTCCACTGCCCTTGCCCGTAGTGCGCCGACTCGTAACCGAGCGCTGCGAAGGCCAACGCAGGAAACGCATCGTCGGCCATCTTGGTCTCTTGCATGCAAAGGACGTCGGGCTGGACATCGGCGAGCCACTCCTCAACGCGCGGCAGTCGGACTTTCAGTGAGTTGACGTTCCAGGTGGCGAGGCGCACGGCGTGGAAGCTAGCGAATCAGTCGGCCGAACGGCGACGACGCAAACCCGACTTCGCCAAGGTAGCGGCGGGTTTCGCCTTCTTCGGCGCGTTGGCAGCTCGCTTCGCGGGGGCTTTCGCGGGCTTCTTTGCAGGAGCCTTCGCCGACTTCTTTGCCGGTGCCTTGGCAGCCTTCTTCGCCGGTGCCTTGGCAGCCTTCTTCGCCGGTGCCTTGGCAGCCTTCTTCGTCGATGGTTTGACTGGCTTCGTACCGGATTTCTCGACAGGAGACTTGGCGACCCTCTGCGCGACCCGCTTCGCTGGCTTGGCTGGCTTGGCTGGCTTGTCTGCGACTTCCCCCGCTACAGCATCCGACCCGAGGCCAGGGATCGCAAGATCCACGCTGCGCTTGGTCGGCCGGAAACTGTCGACCACCAGCGTGACCGACTCGCCGACCTTCATGAATTCGCGGGCACTTCGTGGGGCTGGATCGGCCATGAGACGCAGCGGTACGTAGCCGATGATCGAGTCGTCGACGCGCACGTAGGCACCGTGTGATGAATAGTGGTCGACAATCGCGTTGACACTCGTTCCCACCGGGTGGCGTTCGACGAACGTGAGAAACGTGAGCAAATCGTTGACCGTCGACTTTGGCCCCGCGTTCGTTCTCCCCGCCGCGTCATTTGGCTCGCGAGCCGTCTTCGGCACGCTCTTTGCGCCCCGCTTGGCGACAGCCTTTGCCGCAGTCTTCGCGCGCGCCGGGCCGGGCGGCGGACCCTTCGGGACAGGCATCGGTTGGCTGGCCTCGGGGCTTCCGACGCGAACGGTCTCGGCGGCGGACTTGCCGCCAGCAGCTTTGCGTTTTCCGTCGGCGACGCTCTTACGGCTCAGTGGCCCTCGCACCGGTAGTCGGTTGACGAAGATCCAGCCGATGTGTGGAACCGGTTTGCCACCAACGAGACGACCTTCATCGAACAGCCACGGGTACTGACCGTGGAACTCTTGAAAGCTGTCGTTGGAGATGATCGTCGCCTTGACCTTGTGAGCGATGCTGAGCACGAAGGCGTCGCCACGACCGATCGCGCCGGCGGGCGGAGCGACGAGTTCGTTATTGCTGACGCCTTCATCGAACTCGCGAGCCTCCTTCGGGTTGATGCGGTGTCCGAATGTTGCGTCAACCACGACGGTGATCAGCGCCTCTGGATTGTCTGCCAAATAGGCGAGCACCGCATCGTTAAGTTGCGCGAGGCTCGGCTGAGTACGGCCTTCGGTCGCCAGGTTTGATCCGTCGACGACGACATGTTGTGGCATAGCCCGGTCAGCCTACGATGCGCCGATGAAGAAAGCCGTCCTATGGGATTTCGGAGGCGTGATTCTCTCCAGTCCGTTCGAGGCGTTCAATCGCTACGAAGCCGATCATGGATTGCCGCCGGACTTCATTCGTTCGGTCAATGCCACCAACCCGCACGACAACGCCTGGGCGAAGTTGGAGCGCGGCGAGATCAGCCCTCGCGACTTCGACCAGGCGTTCGCCGACGAATCTGCGGCCCTAGGTAATCGAGTACCGGGTGCCGATGTATTGGCACTGCTGTCCGGCGAGATTCGACCGAAAATGGTCGCACTGCTGGATCGCGTGAAGGCAGCCGGCTTCAAGGTGGCCTGCCTGACGAACAATGTCGTCACCGCAGAATCGCCTGCCGGGCCGATCTCGAAGCGTGCGGCAGATCTCGCCGCGGTGATGGCCCGCTTCGATGACATCGTCGAGAGCAGCAAAGTCGGTGTGCGTAAGCCCGAGCCGCGCTTCTACGAGGTCGCGTGCGAGCGACTCGGCGTCGCACCCGACGAGTGTGTGTTCCTCGACGACCTTGGCATCAATCTCAAGCCAGCCGCACAGATGGGCATGACCACGATCAAGGTGATATCCGAGCAGCAAGCGATCGAAGACCTCGTGGCAGTTCTGTGGCCAACGTGATGAGTTCTTAGACGACTTTCAGATCCGCCTCAGTCGCGGAACGTCTCGTCCATCATCTCGACGAGTTCGTGGTCGTGAATTGCTTTGCTACCAGTCGCCGGGCTGCCGTTGCCAACGCGACTAACGAGGCGCAATGCAGGCCCCGTCTCGCTCACTCGATTGAATCGCGCGTTCATGAATGTCCAGGGCCCCATGTTGTCGGGCTCCTCTTGCAACCACACGATGTCCTGCGCGTTCGGGTAGCGATCAAGCGCAGCACGCATTTGTTCCGCTGGGAAGGGGTACAACTGCTCCACGCGGACGATCGCCGTCGCCGAGCCGCGCTTATCGCGGGCGGCCATCGCGTCCCATACGACTTTGCCGCTACAGAAAACCACCCGACGGACCGCCGCGGGATCGCCGACGAACGGATCGTCGAGTACCTCCTGAAACGATCCGACGGTGAGGTCGTCGATCTTGGACCGGCTCTCCTTCATGCGCAGTGGCGCCTTAGGCGTGAACAGCACAAGCGGCTTGCGAATATCGCGCAGAACCTGTCGACGAAGCAGGTGGAAGTACTGCGCCGCAGTCGTGGCGTTGCACACTTGAAGGTTGTCGTCCGCGCACAGGATAAGGAAGCGCTCGATACGCGCTGAACTGTGCTCGGGACCTTGGCCTTCGAAGCCGTGTGGCAGCAAGAGCGTCAACCCGTTCGTCTGGCCCCACTTGTCTTCGGCCGCGACAACGTATTGATCGATGATGATCTGTGCACCGTTGACGAAGTCGCCAAACTGCGCCTCCCACATGACCAGCGCTTCTTTGTTCTGATACGCATAGCCATACTCAAAGCCGAGCGCGGCGTACTCGCTGAGCAGGCTGTCGTACACCCAGAACCTGGCTTGCTTGCCTGGCAACGTATCGAGTGGCACCCACGGCGTCTCGTCCTCGACATCGATCAGCGCATCGTGACGTTGACTGAAGGTGCCGCGACGTGTGTCTTCGCCTGCGAGGCGAACCGGAATACCTTCCAGCACCAGCGAGCCGATTGCCAGCGCCTCAGCGGCGGACCACTCGACTTCGCCGGCGTCGTGATACATCGTCGCTCGCGTCTCGAACTGACGCACCAACTTTGGATGGGGCGTGAAACCTTCGGGATAGGCGGTCAAGTGATTGAAGATCGAGTCGAGGGTTGTGCGCGCGACACCGGTGTCGATTTGTGGCCGCACCCCCATCGGTTTCGGCGGCCGCGCGACCTGAACTTCTACAGGCTTCTGCGAACGCGTTTCGTCGAGCGCCACCTGCAGCTTGCTATTGAAATCGGCGAGCGCCCCTTCGGCTTCTTCCACCGAAAGTTCGCCGCGCTTGACCAACGACTCGACGTAGAGCTTGCGAACGCTGCGGTGCTCGGCGATCGCCTTGTACATCAGCGGCTGCGTGTAGCTGGGGTCGTCGCCCTCGTTGTGGCCGTGGCGCCGGTAGCACACAAGGTCGATCACCACGTCCTTGTGAAACTTCTGGCGGTACTCGAATGCCAGCTCAGCAACTCGCACGCATGCCTCTGGGTCGTCGCCGTTGACATGGAAGATCGGCGCCTGCACTGTCTTGGCGACGTCGCTGCAATACAGCGAGCTGCGCGAATGTTGCGGGCTGGTGGTGAAACCAATCTGGTTGTTGATGATTAGGTGAATGGTGCCGCCGACGCGATACCCGGCAATGTCGCTCATCGCCAAACACTCGGCAACGACGCCTTGGCCCGCGAACGCCGCGTCGCCGTGGATCAAAAGCGCCAGCGACGGGAACGAACCCTGTGGCTCGATGCCATCCTGGATTGCGCGCACGATGCCGAGCACTACCGGACCGACGGCCTCTAGGTGGCTGGGGTTCGCGGCAAGCTCCACCCGGATTGACTCGCCGCCAGGGCCCACGAACTTTCCAGTCGCGCCGAGGTGGTACTTCACGTCGCCGGAACCCTGCACAGACCCCGGATCGACATGACCTTCGAACTCCCTGAAGATCTGGTCGTAGCTCTTGCCCATCACGTTCGCCAGCACGCTGAGTCGACCGCGATGTGTCATCCCGATCACAGCGGAATCGAGACCCGCAACGGCGGCCATTGCCAGAACCTGATCCAACACAGGAATTGCGCTCTCGGCACCTTCCAGCCCAAAGCGCTTCGTCCCGACGTACTTTGTAGCCAAGAACTTTTCGAAGGCTTCCGCAGCATTGAGGCGTTCGACGACTCGGTGCTTGCGCTCCTTGGTCATCGTCCACTGTGCGCCCTCGAGCTTGCCCTGAATCCAGCGCTGCTCGGCGAAGTCTTGGATGTGCATGTACTCGACGCCGATTGTTCGGCAATATGCGTCGCGCAGCACGCGCAGCAATTCGCCGAGTGTCAATTTGTCGGTACCACCAACGCCGCCAGTGAGGAACTCGCGGTCGAGGTCCCAGATGGTCAGGCCGTAGGTCGCCGGGTCGAGCTCGGGAGGCATCTCCGGCCGCTTCCATCGCAATGGATCGAGGTCGGCAATCAAATGTCCGCGCACGCGGTGCACTCGAATGAGTGTTGCGACCTGCATTTGCTTGTGCAGCATCGCCTCTTCGTTGTTCAACGGGTTACGGTCGACGCGCCACTGCACTGCCTCGTAGGGCACTCCGATGCTGCGGAACACGTCGTCGTAGAAGCCGTGTTCGCCGAGCAGCAACTCGTGCATTCGCTGTAGAAACAGGCCGCTCTCTGCACCTTGAATGATGCGGTGGTCGTAAGTACTCGTGATCGTCACGACCTTGCTCACACCGAGCGAACCGAGCGTGCGATGATCCGCGCCCTGGTACTCGGCTGGGTAGTCGATGGTGCCAACGCCGACGATGACACCCTGACCGGGCATGAGTCGCGGCACGCTCTGCACAGTGCCGATCGTGCCGGGATTCGTCAGCGAGATTGTGGTGCCCTGAAAGTCGGCGACCGTCAGCTTGTTGGTTTTCACTTTGCGAATCAGTTCTTCGTAGGCGGCAAGAAAGCCAGCGAAGTCGAGCGTTTCGGTATCGCGCAGCACGGGCACGACCAGCGTGCGGGTGCCGTCGCCTTTGTCGAGATCGACCGCGAGGCCCATGTTGATATGCGGATTGCGCAGTATTCGCGGCTTGCCGTCTGCGCCGGCAACGAACGAATTGTTCATGTTGGGAGCAGCGTCGGCGATAGCGCGCACCATCGCGTAACCGATGAGGTGCGTGAAGCTGACCTTGCCCTGCCCACTGCGTGCGCGATAGCCGTTGATCACCGAGCGGTTGACTTCCAGCAGTTTCGCGGGAATGTTGCGGAAGCTAGTTGCGGTTGGCACCGTCAGACTGCGTTCCATGTTGGTGGCGATCGCAGCGCCTGCTCCCCGAATCGGTTCACCGACTGGCTCCGAATCGGCCGCGGCCCCATTATTCGGAGTGATCACCTTCGGTTGTGTCGGCGCTGGTGCTGGCGGCGACGTAGACGGTTTGTAATCAGCCAGGTATTCGCGCCAAGTCGGGCTCACCGAGTCGGGGTCGGTGATGAACTGCGCGTACATCTCGTCAACGAGCCATGTGTTCGCGCCGAAACTGGTGGGCTGCTCGGCGGTGGTCATCGCTGCGATGGTACTTGTGGGTCGACCAATCGACTCGTCTTGCTTTTCCGAAGTCATCACTTATACAATAGGGCACATGAACCGAACTTGGAACGTCAGATTGATCGCCCCGTTTGTGGGTGCCGGCCTCCTCGCGCTGGGCGCGTGTAGTGGCGGTGGCGACGGCGGCTCAACGCGCACCGTTCCCGCCGATGCCGACGTGGTGGTGCGCGCGGTTGATGGCATTGCATGGAACCAGGACGAATACACGGCTACTGCGGTCGACGGCAAGGTCAAGATCTACGCGGTCAACGATTCCGGCATCGCCCATAACATGTACACGCTCGAGGGCGACACAACAGTCGGCGACTTCATCGATCTACCCAAGCGCGGCAGCGACGGAGCCCTCGTGTACGAACTCGCCCCCGGCGAATACCGCATCCTGTGCAAGATCGCCGGCCACGCCAACATGGATTCAACGCTGATCGTCAAGTAGTCGATTCAGCCCCCAGGAACCACTCAGCCGACGAAGACAATCTCCGTCAGCACGAGGAATGCGGCCCAGAATCCAAACGTCGCGATCATCGGGTTGCGAATGCCAGGACCGTCGTACATCTTGTTGAGACCCTTGTTGACCGTGGCCTTCCACGGCATCAACCCAAGTGCGTTCAGCTCCATACCGACAATCAGGACGAGTGCGACGATCCAGTACGTCATCAAATCGCTGCTCTCCAACACGTTGCCCGACAGAGGGCTGTGCGACTTGAAAATCATGAAGTACAGCATCGCCACCGAGAAGATCGTGTTTTGGCGACTCGCCATACCTGCCTTACGACCCGCCGCGGCGGCGGCCGGGTTCGGCTCGCCACCGGCAAGCACGTTGGCTGCATTGGCGAGCACAACCTTCTGGTTACGCCAGATGACGCCCCACACGTTGAGCATCATGATCGTGCCCAGCAAGATTCCGGTACTGATTCCGACGTTGCCAGCGAATTTGCCCCAGCCGATTTCGGCGCCTGCTGCGTCGAAGCCGCCGTCGAAGTAGCCCTCGGTGACGCCAACGATCATGAGGCCGGTGAGGAACGTGCCCAGAGCCGACCAGCGGAACCACCACAACGCCTTACGTGTGATCTTGTCAATCGCAATCAGGCGCGCCTTGCCACCGATCTCTTTGTGCGGTTCGTTCTCGAAGGCTGCAAACGCTGGCGTCTGTACGAAGTTGAAGTAGTACAGCAGGCCGATCCATGTGATTCCCGCGAGGATGTGCAACCAGCGGAAGCCGAATTGACCAAGACTGACCCGGCTAAAGAAACCATCGTCTGCGAGCATGTGCACCTTCTCCTTGTCGACCAGTGATTAAAAGCGAATGTAGCACCGCTGCTCGGCCACTTCGTGACTCACCCGCACGGACGTAAGCCCAGATCGCAAGCTGCGACATGCCACTAGCCTGCCAATCGCCATGGCTCACGAATTCATCTACACCTGCCACAAACTCGCCCGTCACTATCCGCCCGATCGAACGGTGCTCGAGAACATCTCGCTGTCGTTCTACCCAGGCGCGAAGATCGGCGTGCTCGGTGCCAACGGCGCCGGCAAGAGCAGTCTGTTGCGCATCATGGCTGGCCTCGACGACGGCTATACCGGCGATGCGCGGCTAACGCCCGGCTTCACCGTCGGCTACCTCGCGCAAGAGCCGCAGCTCGATCCGTCCAAAGACGTGAAGGGCAATGTGATGGAAGGCGTCGCCGCCGTGCAGGGCCTGATCGACAGTTACAACGAAGTGATGGCCATGTGGGCCGACCCCGACGCGGACTACGAGAAAGTCGGCGCCAAGCAGGCCGACCTGGAAGACAAGATCGCTGCCGCCGACGCGTGGAGCCTCGAACGCAACGTCGAAATCGCGATGGACGCGCTGCGCTGCCCGCCCGACGACGCCGACGTGGCGACTTTGTCTGGTGGCGAGCGCCGGCGAGTCGCGCTGTGTCGACTACTGCTGAGCCGACCCGACCTGCTGCTGCTCGACGAGCCGACTAACCATCTCGACGCGGAAAGCGTCGACTGGCTCGAGCGATTCCTACAGGAGTACCACGGCACGGTTGTCGCGATCACTCACGATCGCTACTTCCTCGACAACGTAGCGAAGTGGATTCTCGAACTCGATCGCGGTCGCGGCATGCCGTTCTCGGGCAACTACTCCAGTTGGCTGGAACAGAAGCAGGAGCGTCTCTCGCGCGAAGAGAAGGCCAGCGATGCGCGCAAGCGAACCCTAGAACGCGAGCTGGAATGGGTGCGCATGTCGCCCAAGGCACGCCAGGCCAAAGGCAAGGCGCGACTTACTGCGTACGACAAGTTGCAACAGGATGCCGAAGCAGCCGAGCGTGGCCCGGATCGTCTGGAAATCACGATCCCTGTCGGCAAGCGCTTAGGCGACACCGTGATCGAGGTGCGCAACCTGCGCAAGGCGTTCGGCGACCGATTGCTGATCGAGGATCTGTCGTTCTCGCTGCCGCCAGCGGGCATCGTCGGCATTATTGGGCCGAACGGCGCAGGTAAGACCACGCTGTTCAAGATGCTCACCGGCGCCGCCGAACCCGACCAAGGTTCGATAACGATGGGCGACACAGTCGAGCTGGCGTACGTCGACCAGGACCGCGATTCACTCGACCCTAAGGCAAGCGTGTTCGAAGAGATCACCGGCGGGGTCGAGCACATGAAGGTCGGCAATCGCGAGATTCATGGCCGTGCATACTGCGCGAGCTTCAACTTCAAGGGCAGCGATCAGCAGAAGTTGGTTGGCGACCTGTCTGGTGGCGAACGCAACCGCGTTCACCTTGCGAAGGTGCTCAAGTCGGGCGGAAACGTGTTGCTACTCGACGAGCCGACCAACGACCTCGATGTCGATACGTTGCGTGCTCTCGAAACGGCGCTCGACAACTTCCCCGGCTGCGCCGTGGTGATCAGTCACGATCGTTGGTTCCTCGACCGCATCGCTACTCATGTTCTCGCCTTCGAAGGCGACAGCCAAGTGCGCTGGTTTGAAGGCAACTTCAGCGAGTATGAAGCGTGGCGCCGCAAGGAGCTGGGAAGCTCGGCCGAGCAACCGCATCGCATCAAGTACAAGCCCCTCGCCCGCTGACGATGGCCCACCGCTGGATCCCCCGCGTGTGCACGGCCGTCTTCGTGCTCGGCGTTGCGGGCATCATCGTCGCGACTATCAACGGCAACAATCCCGGCGTCATCTTGACCATCGGCCTCGCGATCGTTCTTGCTGCCATCGCGTTGTTGACTGCGGCGGCCGTGGCTGGGAACCGACGAATCGAAGTGTTCGATGAAGCGGCCGCGGAGAAACTGGAGCGAATGGTGATGGGCCTGGTCGCCGACGGCGCCGACGAAGCAGCCGTGCGCAGTCTTGTGCGCGAGACGCACCGACTCGGCACCCAGACAAGCAACGGCCGGTGAGCGAAGAGACCGAGGCTCAACTCGCAACGCGCCTCGCTGTGCAAGCAGGTGAGTTGCTCGTCAGAGTTCGCGCCGAACTCATCGAGGCGGGCGCCGCACCGTGGCAATTAATGGACACCGGCGACATGGCCAGTCACAGCTTTCTGGTGGACGAGCTGGCACGCCACCGTCCAGACGACGCCGTGCTTTCCGAAGAAGGACTGGAGGACCCGCGACGATTCACCGTCGATCGCGTATGGATTGTCGATCCGCTTGATGGCACTCACGAATACGGCGAGCACGGCCGGACCGACTGGGCTGTGCATGTTGCGTTGTGGTCGAAAGATCGCTTCCTGGCCGGGGCTGTCAGCCTGCCCGCGCTCGGTCTCGTGTTCGCCACCGACCCATCGCCAACACTCCAGCCCCAGCGACGCGACAGGCCGCGCCTCATCACCAGCCGCAACCGCAACCCTCGCTCCGCAGTTGTTGTCGCGAACGCGCTCGGCGCCGACGCGGTGCGACTTGGGTCGGCGGGAGCGAAAGCGATGGCAGTCGTGCTGGGTGAGGCCGACATCTACGTGCACGACGGAGGGATGTATCAATGGGACAGCGCCGCTCCTGCTGCCGTCGCATTGGCTGCGGGGCTGCACGTCAGCCGCATCGACGGCAAGCCCATGGTGTTCAACGAACGTGATCCCTGGCTACCCGACCTGCTCATCTGCCGCCGCGAATACGCCGATGCCGCGCTGCGCGCCCTCTGGGGTGAGTGATCAGCGTGGGGACAGCACACCTACACTGAGCGTCGTGGAACCCGCACTGCCAACCATCCCCTCGACGCGCCTTCCCGGCCTGACTACCGCGGCGCTGTGCTCGATCGGCGCTGGCGCGGTGCACGCTGCGGCCACGGGCGTACACGCCGAGCACCCACAACTCGCACGCCTCTTTATCGTCATGGCGGCGGCGCAACTCGGTGTTGGCCTGTGGGCGCTACTGCGACCATCGAAGAATGCTGCCTGGGCAGTCGGAATCGTCAACGTCATCGCGGTCGGCGGCTGGCTCGTCACGCGCCTCGTCGCTGTGTCTTGGGTCCAAGGTCTGGAAGCGCGCGAGGCCGCGCAATTCGCCGACAGTGCGTGTGCGTTGCTTGGCGCAGCAGCAGCCGGTGCTGCCTTGGCCGGTGCGCTCGTCGGTTGGCGTCCATCGCTTCCGGGTCGCTATGCGTTGCCTTCGATCGCGGTGGCTGCACTGGCGCTGCCAGCAATGTGGGTGGGCGGCACCTACGTTCACCCGCACAGCACCGCGGGTCACGACGACGGGCACTCGCAGGCCACCGAGACCGCCACCCCGATGCCCACGAACGGGACGACTAACGACACCGCCACTACCGATACAGGCACAAGCGACACAGGCACTAGCAACACAGCGGCAGCCCTCGACCTCAGTGTCTGGCCGCGCCCTTGGGACCCCGCCGTCGGCATCGACCTCTCCGGCGTTGCAGGCGTTTCAGCCGAGCAACAAGCGAGAGCGCAAGCGCTCATCGATGCCACGCTGCTCGAACTTCCACGCTGGGCCGACACCGCGACCGCGATCGCCGACGGCTACGTCAGCATCGGAGATGCAGGTACCGGCTCCGAGCACTACATCAAGGGCTCGCTGATCAGCGACAGCCTCATGCTCGACCCCACGCAGCCCGAGTCGTTGGTCTACAACGTGGTCGGAGACCAACGTGTGCTTGCCGGCGTCATGTTCATCGCTAGTCCGCGCCCCACCGACGATCCGACGCTCACAGACTTTGCTGGCGGACTAATGACGTGGCACAACCACGGCAACCTCTGCTGGGATCTCGTCAAGGGACAGCTCAACGTGATTGGTATCATCAACGAAACGACCGGCAAGTGCGAGCGCGGTTTCAACGCTGGTGGCGAAACTCCGATGGTTCACGTGTGGATTGTCGCCCACCAGTGCGGCCCATTCGCGGCTCTCGAGGGTCAGGGCGCTGGTCAAGCTGCCGTGGCCGAAGACCAGCGCGTCGACATGTGCCAGAACCACGCACACAACTAAGCACGCCGTGCGCCTCGTTGTTGCCCGTTGTACCGTCGACTATCGCGGTCGGCTTGATGCTCATCTGCCCGAAGCGGTGCGGTTGATCATGGTGAAGGCGGATGGCTGCGTTGCAATCCATGCTGACGGCGGCGCGTACAAGCCGCTGAACTGGATGAACGCCCCCAACAGCATCGTCGACAATGGCGACAACTGGATCGTGACCAATCCGAAGGGCGAGGTGTTGACCATCACCCTGCTGGAAGTACTCAGCGAGACCAACCATGTGTTTGGCGATGATCCCGGGTTGCAGAAGGATGGCGTCGAGGCGCACCTACAGATGTTGCTCGCCGCATCGCCGCACGCCATCGAGGACGGCCTGACGTTGGTGCGACGCGAATACCCAACCGCGATCGGGCCAATCGACCTGGTGTGTCGTGACTCTTCGGGGCAGGTGGTCGCTATCGAAGTGAAGCGACGCGGCGAGATCGACGGTGTCGAGCAGCTGGCGCGCTATATCGAACGTTTGCACTTGGATTCGTCGCTCGGGACTGTACGCGGCGTCTTCGTTGCGCAGAGCGTGAAGCCACAAGCGAAAGTGTTGGCGGAAGCTCGCGGCTTCCGCGTCGTCGAGGTGAACTACGACGAACTTCGTGGCATGCGACCCGACGACCTGACGCTTTTCTGACCGCTACCTTCTGATTAGCTGGACTAGTGCGAAATATCGATGGAGTTGCTCAGAACTACCCGTGGGGCGATCCTGACTCGATTCCATCGATTCTTGGCCAGACACCCGACGGCCTGCCGTGGGCCGAATGGTGGTTGGGTACGCACGCCGAAGGTCCCGCGCAGTTCAGTGACGGCGGCCCGCTTGCGGACGAAAGCGGAGAACTGCCGTACCTGCTGAAGCTGCTAGCAGCCGCGCAACCGCTTTCGTTGCAGACGCACCCGAACGCGCAACAGGCCACCGCCGGCTTCAACCGCGAGCGACGCGAGGGGCTGGCGGTCGAAGATCCGAAGCGGCTGTACCGCGACCCGCACGCGAAGCCAGAACTGCTGTGCGCGCTCTCGTCGTTCGACGCTCTGTGCGGGTTTCGATTGGTTGCCGAAACCGTTTCATTGCTCCACGACCTCGGCGTGACCGCTCTCGCCACGATGCTGGACACCGACGGCTTACAAGCCGTCGTCACCTCGTTGTATCGGGGGCATATCGATCACCGCGCGGTTGTGGAGGAGTGTCGGCAACAGCAATCCCCCGCCGCCGAGTTGGTGACACGCCTCGCGTCGCAATATCCCAACGACCCCAGCGTCGTGGTCACGTTGCTGCTCAACCGCGTGCAGTTAGAGCGTGGTCAAGCCCTCTTCCTCGGGCCAGGCAATCTTCACGCGTATCTGAGCGGTACGGGTGTGGAGGTCATGGGCGCTAGCGACAACGTCATTCGCGGTGGTCTCACCGGCAAGGTGGTCGATGTCGACGAGTTACTACGCATCGTGCGCTTCGAGCCGCTCGCCGACCCCGTGCTAGCGCCAATCGAGGCAGCTAGTGGCCAATGGCGGTACCCGACACCCGACGCACCGTTCGAGCTATGGCGCTTCGAGGTCACCGACACGCTGACACACACAGCCACTACCCGCGAGCTGCTCGTGTGCACCGACGGCGACAGCGGCGTCCTGCACCAGGGCCAAGCTGGCTATCTGGCGCCGGGCGAGACGGTCTCGCTAGAAGGCGCAAGCACGGTGTTCGTGGTTACGGAGCAGGCGGAGATCTAGACCCTCAAAGTCGAATGACCGCTTCAAGCGCGAGATCCAGAAGATGGTCGCGAACACTGTCGTGCTGGTCCCAGTTTCGATGGTCCCATTCAGCCGCGCTGACGTCGTCGCCCGCATAGAGCAACTGTCCGTAGACCGCACCGCGAAACGCTGAACACGCGAACATTGCAGCGGCTTCCATCTCGACCGCAAGGCAACCCTGGTCGCGGCGGCGGGCGACCTTGCCAGCCGTTTCGCGGAAGAAGGCATCTGTCGTCCATGTCAAGCCGCGATCGTGTGGCACGCCTGCCTCAGTCAGCACATCGCCAATCGCGGCCAACGCGCGCGGATGCGGAGCGACGGCCGCGTCGTGGGCCGCATAGTGGTAGCTCGTACCTTCGTCACGAATCGCACCGGTCGGCACAATCACGTGACCGACATCGAACCCGGGTTTGATAATTCCGGCGCCACCGCAACCGATGATATGCGTCGCGCCGAGCGCGATCGTGACCTCCAGTGAAGAGACCGCTGCCGGTGCGCCAACACCTGGGCTGACCAGCGCAACGGACTGACCCTTGTGCTCAATGATGCAGACCGGGTGGTTGCCGTGCTCGAACGGCACCATGTACACCGGGGCCAAACCGGCGGTCCGGTCGCGCACAACGTTGCCAAACCAACACATCACTGCGTGCCGCGGAAATCCGAGCAACGCTCCATGAATCCACGGATTGATCACAGCCTCGGGAGATGGGTCGAACTCAAAGAGCGGCGACGGGTACTCGCTCATCGGGCGTCTAGCTCAGTCGGCGCTGACGGTACGGCGGATCTCGACGATCTTCTCCTGCGAGTGGTTCGCATCGTCACCCTGATCCCCCATTAACTTCTTGCGATCCTTCGCAGCTTCCCGCTCGGCGAGCGCAGTGTCGACGCGTGCAATTGCTGCTTCGGTGCCGTGCTCGTGGATGTACTCGGCCCACTCGACCAACGCTTCCACCATCTCGCTTTCGGGAACGACGGCAACGTTGCGACCCTTCACGAACAGGTGGCCGCGCTTGTTGCCCGCAGCGATCCCAATATCGGCTTCGCGAGCTTCACCGGGGCCGTTCACCACGCAGCCCATGACTGCGACCTGCAACGGAATCTTGCGATCGCCAAACGCCTTCATCGCACGATTGGCGACGTCGATGACATCGATCTCGGCGCGGCCGCACGACGGGCAGGCAATGAGGTCGATGTTCTTGCGCTCACGGAGGCCCAGCGATTCGAGCAACTGACGCCCAGCGCGAGCCTCTTCCACCGGGTCGGCCGTGAGGCTGTAGCGAATCGTGTCGCCGATGCCTTCCATCAACAGGGTTGCAATGCCAGCTGTCGCCTTCACCAAACCAGCCGGGGGCGGGCCGGCCTCGGTGACGCCAAGGTGCAGCGGAGCATCGGTGGCCTCACTGAGTTGGCGATACGCCCGCACCATCAGCGGCACGTTCGATGCCTTAACGCTGATCTTGTAATCGGTGAAGCCGACCTCGTCGAAATACGCGATCTCTTGCATCGCCGACTCGACCATCGCGTCGGGCGTGATGCCGCCATGCTTCTCGTAGAGCGACGGGTCGAGCGAGCCACCGTTGACGCCGATGCGGATCGATAGTCCACGATCCTTCGCTTCGGCGGCGACCGCCTTGATGTGTTCCGGCCGACGGATGTTGCCCGGATTCAGTCGCAGGCCGTGCACACCCGCTTCCATCGCCGCCAACGCCATCTTGTACTGGTGATGAATGTCGGCGATGACGGGAATTGGTGACCGCGGGACGATCTGCGCCAAACCCTCGGCGGCCTCGGTCTCGTTGCACGTGCAACGAACGATGTCACAACCGGCTGCAGCCAAGGCGTAGATCTGCTGCAGCGTTCCCTCGACGTCGGCCGTCTTGGTGATTGTCATCGACTGAACGGTGATCGGCGCCCCGCCACCGACGGGCACCTTGCCGACCATGATTTGCCGCGTGACTCGCCGTTCGAAGCTCATCCGTTCAGTTTGACAGTGTCCAGGTAGAGCCCAGTGAGGAACATAAAGGCGAGCAGCGCGATACAGACCGCCGCGAAGGGCATCAGCTTGTTGACGTCGGCGTAGTAGCGCTTGCCACGACGCGACCGGATGCGTTCGTAGGTCGCGATCGCAGCGTGACCGCCGTCGAGGGGCAGTAGCGGAAACATGTTGAACACGCCGACCGAGATGTTGACCACCGCGACGAGGAAGAGCATGCCCGCCCAGCCGTCGAAGCGCCCGATGTCGTCGCTGATACGTGCAGCGCCAACGACTGTCCCCGGTCGCGAACTGAGGTCGGTGTTCGAACCGGTCAGGTGGCCGAACACGTTCACCGGGTTGATGACCTTGGCGACGCCGACGACGGCCTGGCCAACACCGGTGAGCAAGTCCTTGGGGCCTTTGACCAACGAATCAAGAATTCCCTGCTGCACGTAGTCGCGCGAGTTAGGCGTAACGCCGAGATAGCCGGTCTCGGCAGTTTCATTGGGGTGTTGAATCAGCGTGGCGTTGATCACCTGTGCCTCGCCGTCGCGTTCGATGCCGAAGGTCAGGGTCGCTCCGGGATCCGTGGCCGCGAGGATTTCGCGCAAGCCTTCGGCCGTCGCGACCTGCGCGCCGTCGACGCTGCGTACGACGTCGTCGTTCCGCAGACCCGCAAGGTCTGCGGGTGTGTCGGCCGCAACCGAATAGAGAGTGACCTTGCCGACTTCTTCAACTCGACCAAAGGTTGCGTACAGCCCGACCACCATCGTCAACGCGATGACCATGTGCATCGCGGAACCGGCGGTGATCACCCACATCCTGCGCGCGTACGTGCCCTGGCGATAGGTGAATGGTTCGTCGGCGGGTGCCACCTCGTCGACGTTTGTCATGCCGATGATCTTCACGAATCCACCGAGCGGAATCGCTCGCAGACCATATTCCACGCCACCGCGATGAATGCTCCAGACGCGCGGCCCGAAGCCGAGGAAGAATTGGGTCGCCTTCATTCCACTGCGTCGAGCCGTCCAGAAGTGTCCGAATTCGTGCAGCATGATCGAGATGGCGAGTCCGACCACGAACACCAACATCCACGGAAATTTGAAAGCCAAATAGACGAGGAGACCAACCCATGCCAGCGTGCCAACGATCATGGTTCGGCGATCGGCACGCCCGGGTGCGTCGGCCGATTGCGTGCCGCCCGATACGACCTCGACCTTCATGCGATCGAGCCGGCTGGGGCGCGTGTCGGTGCTCATTGCGTAGACGGTATCCGCTATTGATCGCGAGGCGACGTCAGCCCGTTCGCCGCGAGCGAACCTTGACAATGACTGCTTCTGCGCACCGCCGCGCCGCTGCATCTGCGTCGATGATGTCGTCAACGTTCGCATGCGGTGTTGGCTCGTAGCGCTGCAACGATGCGTCGTTGACCTCTGCGATCTGGTGCCAGCGAATATCGCCCCGCAGAAAGGCTTCGACTGCAATCTCGTTAGCGGCGCTCAGCCAGGCCGGTGCGGTGCCGCCCTGACGGCCTGCCGTGTACGCCAACGCAAGGCAGCTGAAGGTCGTCGTGTCGGCGGGCTCGAAGTCGAGGCGACCGAGTCGCGACCAATCGATACGCCCGAACGGAGTACCGATGCGCGCGGGGTACGCCAACGCGTACCCAATCGGCAGTCGCATGTCGGGAAGGCTGAGCTGCGCGATGGTACTGCCGTCGGTGAATTCGGCCATCGAATGCACGATGCTTTGCGGATGCACGACTACTTCGATGTGGTCATAGTCGACACCGAACAGCTCGTGAGCCTCGATTACCTCTAGGCCCTTGTTCATCAGCGTGCTGGAATCGATGGTGATCTTCGGCCCCATCTTCCAGGTTGGGTGCGCAAGCGCCTGTTCAACATCCACATCCGCGAGTTGTTCAGCGGTGCGACCTCGAAATGGGCCGCCGCTAGCCGTCAGCACAATGCGCGCAACCTCGCGATCGGCGAACGCCGATGATCGCAGGCATTGATGCACTGCGCAGTGCTCGCTGTCGACCGGCACTAACTCTGCGCCAGGCGTGGATCGCAGGGGCTGCACGACAGGCGCGCCAGCGATCAGGCTCTCCTTGTTGGCGAGCGCAAGCCGGCGACCGAGCTGCAGCGTCCTGATAGTCACCGGCAACCCGGCGAAGCCGACGACGCCGTTCACCACTACGTCGGCCGACTCGACGAGATCGGCTAGATCATCGACGATCTGCGCAAAGGGCAGCGCGGCGGCGACCTGTGCACGGCACGACGCGTCGGCAATCGCGACAACCTGCGGACGAAACTCGAGCGCTTGCCGCACGAGCGCATCGACAGAGCTGCCGACGCCGAGCGCGACTACTTGATATCGATCGCCTTCGGCGCGCACGACATCGAGTGTTTGTTCTCCGATTGACCCCGAAGAACCGGCGATGGCGACTCGAACAGTTATTTGGTGACCCTCACTTGGTAACCCACGGCTGCAGATTGATCAGCAGGTAATACACCGCAGGCATCACGAACAAGAAACCGTCGAACCGGTCGAGCACACCGCCGTGACCCTTGATGATCGCGCCGAAGTCCTTCACGTCGAGGTTGCGCTTGAACATGCTCTCGGTCAGGTCGCCGATCGGCGCCATCACCGACACGACAGCACCGAGCGCCAGCAAGTCGCCGCTGCTATTCCAGCTAGTCGACTTACCCCACACACCCACCAAGAGCATCGCGCCCAACGTCATCAGAGTGCCACCGACGAGACCCTCAACGCTCTTGTTCGGGCTGATCCATTCGCGCAACGGCGTCTTGCCGACCGCGCTGCCAACGAACAACGCGCCTACGTCGTTGGCAACAACGGCGATCGCCATCAGACACAACGTGTCGGTTCCAACACGACCACTGAAACCATCAGCCGTGAAGAGTCCGATATTGCCGACGTTCAGGATCGCGGTGCCGAACGATCCCAGAATGCCGATCCATCCGATGGCCAACAGCGTGATCGCCATGTTCGGCATCGGGTTCGACTGAATATTGCGGGCGCCGATGAAGGTCACCGCACACGCCGCAACTGCGAGGAAGATCACTAGTGGCAGCGCGGTTCCGAGACCGTACTTGTAGACGGCGTAAGGGGCGAGGGCGCAGGCCGCGATGCCGGGTATGAACGCGGGCTCGTAACCCTTCTCGCGTACACGGTCGAAGTACTCCATTGCGGCGAGCGCAAGCACGACAATCACAATTGCGGCCACTGCCCACGGCTTGAACTTGACCGCACCGACGAACACCGCGGCCAGAACCAGGCCGACAGCAATCGCAGTGGGCATATCGCGACCGGCAGTGCCGGCGGGTGGCTTCGAGCCGGCACGACCGCCAGCACCAGGTGCCCGCGGTCGTTGTCGTGGTTGGGGAGCGCGTGCCGCAGTTTCCGGGCGCGTCCGACGCGACGGCGGCGACGACGTGGAAGACGACCGTCTCGACAAGCCGTCGGTCGGGTCGGTACCAATCGTGATACGCCCCTGCTCGCGCCGAATCGGCGCTGCGTCGCCTACAGGTGTCGGCTCGTCGAACGCCACGCCCTGACCCTCAAAGACGGGGTGAAGCCCAGTGATGTCCTCGGGGTCGTCGGCAAAGCTTGGTACCAAGTCGGTGCCGCTCGATTCCGACCACTTCGCCGAGCTACCGGAGAACGACGACCACACGTCGAGATCGTCGGTCGGGTCGGGCGTTGCAGTGGTCGCGAGAAAGCTTGGCACTTCACCGGTCGCTGGTTCACTCCAGTGCTGCAGCGGCCCGGTGTCGTCACCAAAGGAAATTGCTTCCGTGTCGCGCCTGGCCGAGGCCTTTGGCTTCTTTGGTGCCGGTATCCGCCGCACTGATCCGGTCGAGTCGTCGCCAAACAGCGGACCGCCAAAATCCTCGGCTTCTTCTTCGTCGTCTGGGCGCCTGCGCCACTGATCGTCGGTCATTGAGTTGCCTCCATGCTCTGGCCCGCTCAGACTTCGAGCAGCTCTTGCTCTTTGCGCCCAAGTGCCTTGTCGATCATCTCCACGTGATCGTGTGTGATCTTGTCCATTTCCTTCTCTGCACGCTCGAGTTCGTTGGCCGAGATCTGCGTCGCCTTCTCGGCAGCTTCGAGATGCTTGCGCGCATCGCGACGAATGTTGCGCAGCGAAATACGGCCGTCCTCGGCCATGTGTTTGACGACCTTCACGTATTCCTTCCGCCGCTCTTCGGTGAGCGGTGGGAAGTTGATACGGATGACGACGCCGTCGCTATTCGGATTGACGCCCAAGTCGCTATCGCGTATCGCTCGCTCAATGGCGCTCAGCGAACCCACGTCGTGCGGCTTGATGATGAGCTGGCGGGCTTCGGGTACTTGAAAGCCAGCCAACTGCTGCAACGGAAGCTTCGAGCCGTAGTAGTCGACCAGCAATTTCTCGACCAATACCGGCGAAGCGCGACCAGTTCTGACCGTGGTGAACTGGACTTGGACGTGCTCGACGGCCTTATCCATCTTTTCGAGCGCGTCAAGAATCGTTTCCTCGGTCACGATGACCAGCGTAGTGCGGCAGCTAGCTCGCAGGGTCGCGAACGATGGTTCCGACCGAATCGCCGCGCAAAATGGCCTGCAGGGCACCCGGCGACGACATGTCGAAGACGACGATCGGAATCTTGTGGTCGCGGCAGAAAGCGATTGCCGTCGCGTCGATGACCTTGAGATTTTTGGTCATCACTTCGAGATAGCTGATCTCGTCGTACTTCTTGGCAGTTGGGACCTTGCGTGGGTCGGCGTCGTAGACGCCATCGACTCCGGCGTGGGTGCCCTTCAGCATCGCGTCAGCGTCCATCTCGGCCGCGCGCAGCGCGGCAGCAGTGTCGGTAGTGAAGAACGGGTTGCCGGTGCCGGCAGCGAAGATCACGACACGACCCTTCTCCAGGTGCCGCATCGCTCGCCGACGAATGTACGGCTCGGCGATACGAGGCATTTCGATCGCTGTCTGCACCCGGGTGATCTGGCCAGCGCGCTCGAGTGCATCCTGCAGCGCCAGCGAGTTCATCACGGTGCCGAGCATTCCGATGTGATCGCTTTGGGTGGCATCCATCCCGGCCATCGCGCCCTGGCGCCCACGCCAGAAGTTGCCGCCACCGACGACAACGATGACATCGACGCCCATCTCGCGCACCGCGACTATCTCGCGCGCAGTCGCATCCAGGGTGTCGCCGTCGAGGCCCTGCCCGGACGCACCCGCCAACGCCTCGCCCGATGGTTTGAAGACGATGCGCTTCCATCGAGGAGTCAGCGACGGCGTGACCATGTGTGGTTCAGCCGATCTCGACCTGTGCGAAGTTCACAATTGTCGCTGAGCCGATGAACTGTTTTATCGACTGCTTGTCGTCCTTCGCATACGGCTGCTCGAGCAGGGCGACATCTTTGTAGAAACCGTTGATCCGGCCCTCGACGATCTTTGGCAATGCGGCCTCTGGCTTGCCTTCGTTGCGGCTCAATGCTTCGAGCGTCGCCCGTTCGCGGTCGAGCACGTCGGCTGGCACCGAGTCGCGGCTGAGGTACTTCGGGCGCGCGAAGCCGATGTGCACGGCGACGTCGTGAGCAAGGTCGTCGGTAGCTCCGCTCATTTCGACCAGCACAGCGTTGACACCGCGGCCGCCTTGGATGTGGAGGTAACTACCGAGCACGTTGCCGGGCGCTGCCTCGATGCGAGCAACGGTGCCGAGCTCGATGTTTTCTTTCAACACGATCTTGAGGTCGTCGAGAATCGTTGCCCGTTCGGCAACTGCTGCCTCGCCCTTTTCGGCAACCAAGGTTGCGAGCGTTGCGGCCTCTTGCTTGAACTGATCGCTGCCAGCGACGAAGTCGGTCTCGGACTTCAGCTTCACGATGGCGCCGACGCTCTTGCCGTCCACGTCGCGGATCTCGAGTGCGACCAGACCCTGCGTGTTCTCGCGATCGCCACGGTTCGAACTCGCGGCCAAGCCCTTCTCGCGCAGCCACTGTTTGGCGGCTTCGAAGTCGCCGTCGTTGGCTTCAAGAGCCTTCTTCGCATCCATCATTCCTGCACCAGTCGATTGGCGCAGCGTCTGTACGTCTTTGGCGGTAAATGCCATTCCTGATCAGCTCTCGGTTGTCTCGGTCTCGGCGGTTGCGGTCTCGGTCTCGGCGGTTGCGGTCTCGGTCGTTGCGGTCTCGGCGGTTGCGGTCTCGGGCGCAACAGCAGTATCAGCGGCAACCGCTTCGGGAACGTCCGCCTCAACGGCTGGCTCGTCGGCGATCTCGGCTGCAACGACGCGTGCGTCGCGCTTGGCCTGATCGGCGGCGGCCTGACGACGCGCATCGCTTTGCGATGCGGCGAACGATGCTTCGTCCTCCGCGCTGCGTGCGGCCGTCGTGGCAGCGGGAGCTGCCTGCGGATTGCGCTTGTTGGCGATGTAGCGGCCTTCCAGCACGGCCTCGGCGACGACGTGGCACATCAGCGCGTTGGCGCGGATCGCGTCGTCGTTGCCGGGAATCGGATACTGGATGACGTCGGGGTCGACGTTGGTGTCGACGACTGCGATGACCGGAATGTGAAGCTTGTTCGCTTCCGTAACCGCAATGTGTTCCTTCTTCGTGTCGAGGATGAAGACCGCGTCGGGACGCTTGCCCATGCCGCGAATGCCGCCCAGGTTGCGCTGCAGCTTCTCGAGCTCGCGAGACAACAGCAGTGCTTCCTTCTTCGGCATCGCTTCGAACTCGCCCGTGGTGCGCATGCGCTCGTATTCCTGCATCTTGGCGACGCGCTTGCCAATGGTTTCGAAGTTGGTGAGCATGCCACCGAGCCAACGCTCGTTGATGTACGGCTGACCACTCTTGTCGGCGTATTCGCGCACCGGATCTTGCGCTTGCTTCTTGGTGCCGATGAACAGCACCGTGCCGCCCTTGGCAGACAGATCGCGAATGAAGTTGTAAGCGGCCTCGACGCGCTGCAGCGTCTGGTCGAGGTCGATGATGTAGATGCCGTTGCGCTCGCCGAAGATGAAACGCTTCATCTTTGGGTTCCACTTACGGGTCTGGTGCCCGAAGTGAACGCCAGCTTCCAGCATTTGGCGCATCGTGACGACAGCCATGGTGTTTGTCTCCCTCTCCTGCGGTTAGTTGGCGCAAGGGCCCGGCGCCGAAGCGACCGCAGGAGGGCACGTGCGTGGTATTTGACGAGCTGTAAGTGATTGGCGGCCGGCGGGCCGTCGAGAGATGCTATCGGCCGTTGGCCATAGCTGGGCAGGTGAGCGTTGGCGGCGGACCAGCGCGCGCGACCGTTCCGTCGGACGGAATCAGCCGCGGTCGACCGACCCAGCGGCCCAGCATGCCCGTTGGGTCGATGGGGCGACCCTGCGCGTCGCGGAGCCCGAAGTACAGCCGGGTCGACGAATAGCCGACCACCTGGCCAGCCGCCACCCCATCGCCCTCGCCCACCACACGAGTCAGCAGCATGCCATAGGTCGCACGGACTCCGTCGGGTTGACCGACCACGACGTACAGCGTGCCTGCGACTCTGCCGGCGTAGGAAACGACTCCCCCGGCGACAGCGCGCACGGCGACCGCAACCGGCGGGTGGTATTCGACACCGCGATGACCCGGGCAGTAGTCACACGCTGGCCGTGCGAACCCGACAGCTATGGGGACATCAACAGGTGGAACGAAGCAGGCGGCAACGATGAGGAGACCGCCGATCATGCGGCGTCGCCCTTACGATCGGATTCGGTCAGGTCACTCCGGCAGCTGACAACCGTGCCCGCAAGTGCAGCACCGCTTTGGTGTGGATCTGCGACACGCGACTCTCCGTCACCCCAAGCACAGTGCCGATTTCGGCGAGGGTCAGGCTTTCGTCGTAATACAGCGACAGCACCAACTTCTCGCGATCCGGTAGCCGCAGAACCTCGCCCTTCACCAACCGCCGAACTTCGCCCTCCTCCACCTGCATCGCGGGTGAATCGGGGACGTCGCCAGTCAGCGCTCGGGGCTCGGCGCCAGCGACCAGCGCTCGGTCGAGAGGGCCGACCGTGGTCGACGCAATCGCAGCCAACCATTTTTGGAATTCGGCCGGCGTCAGTTTCAGGTGCTTCGACAACTCCTCGTCGGTGGGTGCGCGGCCGAGGCGGCCTTCTAGATCTTGAAAGGCCGATTCCACTTCGCGCGCTCGGCTGCGAACCGATCGCGGCACCCAATCGAGCGCCCGCAATCCGTCGAACACGGCGCCACGAATTCGGGGCACCGCAAACGTTTCGAATTTCACGCCCCGCGCGGGATCGAAGCGTTCGACTGCATCGATGAGGCCGAACACGCCAGCACTGACCAAGTCGCCAGAGTCGACACTGTTTGGAAGGCCTGCACCGACACGACCGGCCACGAACTTCACTAGCGGCGAGTAGTGCACGATCAGCCGGTCGCGCGCAACAGGATCTTTGCGATCGAACCAACTTTGCCAGCAATGGTCTAGATCGAGTTCGCGTCTCATGCTCGTGGGTGCGCCTCTGCGTAAACCTCGCGTAGGCGATGGTTGCTGATGTGGGTATACCGCTGCGTCGTGGCGACGTCGGCGTGGCCGAGCAGCTCTTGCACCGCGCGCAAGTCGGCGCCGCCATCGAGAAGGTGGGTCGCAAAGCTGTGACGTAACGCGTGCGGATGCGTCGGACGCGCCGATCGCCTGTCGATGATGCGCCGCACGTCGCGCGGCGACAGGCGGACACCGCGTTCGTTACCAAACAGTGCCGCGCCGGCCGCGGCACTGACGACTTCCGATCTGACGGCCAGCCAGGCGCGCAGCGCCGTAGCCGCCGGCGCACTAAGCGGCAAACGGCGTTCCTTGGAACCCTTGCCCCACACCGACACTGCCCCGCCAGCCAGATCGAGCGAGTCGAGGTCGAGGCCGCACAACTCGCCGACACGAACGCCACTGCCGTAAAGGATTTCCAGCGCCGCATCATCGCGAAGTCGCCGCCAATGCGGTTCGCCATCCGGGCTCGCGCCGTCCAGTAGCACGGCGATGTCGGAGTGATCGAGCACACGCGGCAGACGGCCGTCGCCGGTTGGCGAGCGCAGCGCTGCACTCGGATCGATCTCGAGGACAGCTTCGCGCCGTAGGTAACCGAAGTAGCGACGCAGTGCGGAAACCTTGCGCGCGATGCTGCGCTTGGCGAAGCCCCCGGTGGTGAGCGTCGCCACGTACCGCCGCAGCACGATGCGGTCGACCTGTTGCGGTGTGACTGGACCCGGGCCCGATTCTGAAAGCCAGCCAATGAAACCCTCAATGTCGCTGCGATACGCAGCGACCGTGTTGTCAGCGCTATTCGTAAGCGACGCGACAAAACCCGCAAGGTGCCACGACGCGACCGATTCCGGGGTCGCGGGGAAAGTCGAACGCGTCGGCATTGCGGTACAGGGTACGCGGTAATGGTCATCGGAACAGGGAACCCGCCCGTTCGAACCAGCCGTCGGCCTGGGCGACCCATCCGTTTGCCTCCAAACGGGCCAGCCCCATTGCGGCATCGACCAGGCTGAGCCCAAGAGTGAGCGCGACGCCATCAATGGTGCGTGCATCCTCGGCGATCACCCGATACACGGCAAGGTCGACGCCGCGCGGACGTGGCCGCAGGTCGGCCGCCATCACCGCCGAGCGTCCGTTTTGGTACGACAACGCAATCAGAACGTCGTCGACCCCTAACACCGGCGCTGCACCATCACAGATCAATCGATTGGTGCCGGCGGCGGACCGTCGGTCGACAGGCCCCGGCACCGCCATCACCGGAATCGACCGATCGATGGCCGCGCTGGCCGTAATCAGCGAGCCGCCGCGTTCGCGCGACTCGACGACGATCACGACTTCTGAGAGTGCAGCGACGATGCGATTGCGCAGTGGAAATCGGTGAGGTTCGGGTGGAGTGCCTGGCGGCGATTCGCTGAGCAGCAATCCACGCTCGCCGACTGCAGCCCACAGATCGGCGTGCTCGCGCGGATAGATCACATCGTGCCCGCTGGCGACAATTCCGATCGGTCGTCCCGCACTGTCTGCGTTCTCCGCGACCGCGACCAAGGCCCCCCGATGCGCATGACCATCGACACCACGCGCGAGACCGGAGAGCACATGCACGCCAGCAGCAGCGAGACCGTGCCCGAGCAGCCTCGCAGTGGCACGGCCACCTGCGGTTGCGTTGCGCGTGCCGACGATGCTGGCGCGCCGCCCTTCCAGTAACGCCATGTCGCCGCGCGCGAAGAGCACCGGCGGTGGCAATTGATCGTCGAGCAACCCGGCCGGGTAACCCGAGTGCCCCATCGCAAGCACCTCAAGACCGAGATCGAGACATTGCTGCCAGATGCGCGCCGGTTCGCGCTCGATCGCGCAACGGCGCCAACTCGCGCGCACAGGCGGGTTGGCAGCGAGCACCTGTGCGATGAGCCCGACAGCGGGCTGCTCGCCCAGCACAACCGCCCACGCCTCTGCCGGTTCGTGGTGGCGCAGCAGCGCCGACAGCCGATGCACGTTCATGTTGCGAAAGCCAGCAAGGGCGGCCACGAACGCCTGCGGCGGGCAGTCGGTCACGCGACACGCTCGCGTGACGAGACGCTGAGCCTGACGCGCAGGTTCAGCGCCATCACCACATGTTCGTCGAGTACCAAGTCGTCGGCACCCTGTAGATCGGCAATGGTGCGCGCAACACGACGAATGCGGTGGTAACCACGACCAGTGAGCAGGTCGCGTTCCAGTTCCGTGCGCAGTCGTGCCCGCGCGGCGGGATGCAACGGCGCCAGTTCATCGAGGCGAGCGGGCGGAATGTTCGCGTTCAGCGTTCCGATGCGCGCGACCCCCATCGCGCGCGCCGCCGCGACGCGCGCGGCGACGATGGCGGTCGGCTCGCCCCCGCCGCTCGCGAGCAGGTCGTCGATATCGGGCCGCGCCACGCCGACGCGCAGATCGAACCTGTCGAGCAACGGACCGGATAGGCGGCGCAGGTAGCGCAGCCGCGCCGTCTCGTCGCACTCGCACGACCCGGGTGGCCCACCACCGCACGGGCACGGATTGGTGGCCGCGACAAGAAGGAACTTCGCCGGGAGTGCCGCCGAGGCGCGTGCCCGCGCCAAACGGATGACGCCTTCCTCCAGCGGTTGCCGCATGCCGTCGAGCACGACCGGCGCGAACTCGCCTAGTTCGTCGAGGAACAGCACGCCGCCGTGCGCCAGCGAGATCTCGCCAGGGCGCAAGCCGACGCTGCCGCCACCGACCAGCGCGACCATGGAACTGCTGTGGTGCGGCGCGCGAAATGGTGCTCGCCGTACCATGCCGCCGACCGGCAAGCGCACGCCCGCTGCCGAATGCACCATGGTTGCCGCCAACGACACCTCGGGCGTGAGCGGCGGCAGCAGGCCGGGGATGCGTTGCGCCAACATCGTCTTACCGGAACCGGGCGGGCCGACGAGCAGTAGATGGTGCCCGCCGGCGGCCGCCACCTCGAGACCTAATCGCGCGGAAGGCTGACCGCGCACGTCGGCGAGATCGGGAGGTGGTTCCTCGTCGTCGACAAACTCGCCTTCGGGTGGCTGCGGCCAGGGAGCCTCGGCGTTGAGTGCATCGACCACGTCGCGCAATGTGGCTGCTACCCGTACGCGTTCGCCAGCAACGCCTTGCGCCTCACGAAAGCTGGCGATCGCGACGACGGTGGTGATGTCGGGCATTGCCGCCACCATCGGCGCGACACCGGACACTGCGCGCAGGCTGCCATCGAGCCCAAGCTCGGCGAGGAATCCGAAGCGCTCCAACTGTTCGACCGGGAGCTGCCCGTTGGCCGCTAGCAACGCGACAGCGATCGCTAGGTCGAGACCGGAACCACCTTTGCGTTGACTCGACGGAGCGAGATTGACCGTGATCTTGCACGATGGCCACTGCAACCCGCACGAGAGCAGCGCGGCGCGAACACGATCGCGAGATTCGCGGCACGCTGCATCGGGAAGGCCGACGATGAGGAAGCCGGGTAGCCCCGTGGACACGTGCACTTCGACGATGACAGGGCGACCTTCGACGCCGAACACCGTGGCAGAACGAACAGCGGCAAGCATGCGCGCCTCCTCCGACGAACGATGGCGACGCTTCAAAAACGGCGATGCGCCAAACAACGAGGGAGGGAACGGCAGCGGTTCCCCAACGGGCACTCAGCGGCAACATACCGCCTACGCGCCGAACCGCAACATCACCGACGTGCGAGAATCGCATGATGCGGGTCACGCTTCGAATTGCTGTCGTTCTCGCGACCGCTGCGTTCGCTGGTGCCTCGTGCAGCGAAGACAACCCGCGTAGCGAAGCCGCCTACTGTGGGCAGGTCGCCGAGTACCTGGACGAGCTGAACTCCCCTGCGATCGCCACAGCAACCGACATCGGACCTGTGCTCGCGGCGTGGCGCAGCATCGCCAGCTCCACACCGGTCGCTATCGAGGCCGAGTGGACCACAATGGTCGAGGCAATCGAAACCGCCATCACAGTCGACCCAAAGGACCCGGACTCATTGCAGAAGGTCGCCGACACCGCTCGCGCGTCCGAGCCTGCCGCGAAACGGGTAGTCAGCTACACCCAGGAACGCTGCGGAATCACGATCGGTGTCGCGCCCTAGCGCAAGCAAGCCGAGGGTTAGTTGATTTCGCCGCGGCGGACGATCACCCTGTCGACGAGGCCGTAGGCCTTGCCTTCTTCGGCGGTGAACCAACGGTCGCGCTCGCTATCGGCCTGAATCTTTTCGTAGGTCTGGCCGGAGTGCTGGGCGGTGAGTTCGGCCATGCGGCGCTTCGTGTACTTGAGCTGCTCGGCCTGGATGGCGATGTCGGTTGCCTGACCGCGAAGGCCCGCAAGCGGTTGGTGCATCATGATGTGCGCATTCGGAAGGGTGTAGCGCTTGCCTGCGGCGCCGGATGTCAGCAGGAACTGGCCCATGCTGGCGGCCATCCCCATGCAGACGGTCGCGACATCGCAGCCGACGAATTGCATGGTGTCGTAGATCGCCATTCCGGCCGTGACTGACCCACCAGGGCTATTGATGTACAGCCAAATGTCGGCTTTGTCGTCTTCGCCCTCCAAGTAGAGGAGCTGTGCACAAATCTGATTAGCGATGTCGTCGTCGACGTCGGTGCCCAACATGACCACCCGGTTGTGGAGTAGTCGGTTAAACACGTCGAGTCGGGGATCGCTCGCACCTTCGAGACCCATTGGCCGAATCACGTTGCTCATGCCAGAAACGCTACCGTCGATGGTGCCTCACCATGACTGCTGACCCTATCGACCCAACTTTCCAGCCCAACGCCGACGAGTTGCTGGCGAACAACGAGGCGCACATCGCCGAGTTCGCCGATCACAATCTGGCTCTACGGCCTCGCCGCCGATTGGCGATCGTTGCCTGTATGGACAGCCGGATGGACATCTTCCAGATGCTCGGCCTCGCCCACGGCGATGCGCACGTCATCCGCAACGCGGGCGGCGTGGTGACCGACGACGTGATTCGTTCGCTCGTGCTCTCGCAGCGGCTGCTCGACACGCGCGAGATCATCCTGTTGCATCACACCAACTGCGGGTTGCAAGCAGTCACCGAAGACGAGTTCAAAGCCGAACTCGTCGCCGAGTTGGGCATCAAGCCTTCGTGGGCGCTCGAGTCATTCGTCGACCCATTCGCCGACACGCGTGAAAGCATCAATCGTCTACAGCAGAGCCCGTTCGTGAAGTACAAAGATCACATTCGCGGCTTCGTCTACGACGTCAGCGACGGACGCCTGCACGAGGTGTAGATCAGCAGCCGGTAGCGGCTGCCAGCGCAGCGCACGCCTGAGCCATCCGTCGGGGCGACAACGTTGCGACGTGACGACGAAACACGGTCCGCGGAAGTGTGTGCAGGTTGTCGAAGTTCGCAACGCAGTCCGACGGCACACCGTCGTCGGATGCCGTAAGCCCGAGCTCCGACACCAGCCCGCGGTTGGTGCGTGTCAATGCCGCGACGACAACTGCCCCAATTCGGTCTGCGGCCGGATCTCGCGTGAGCACGAGGACGGGTCGGTCACCGCCCGGCGTCGCGGCGAACCAGACTTCACCGCGCTGCATCGGCCCAGTCAGACCAATCTTCGGCGGGGCCCCAGTCGGCAATCTCGCCGAGCACCAGTTCAGTGTCGCTCAGCGGCGTATCGATCCACTTGTTGACATCGTTTTCGCCAGCGAGGCGAATCAGTTGTCGCCGTAGCGCGTCGCGCAGCAACTCGGAGCGATCAATCCCCAATCGTTCCGACCATTGCTGCACCGCCTGCGCATCGGCGTCGTCGGTTCTGAAGCTCAGCATCGTCATACGCTGAGCATAACGCGTATGACGACGATCGACCAGCGTCTAACCGGGGGGATGTCCGGAATCCGCAAGTCAGCCAAAGCGAGCCTCCGCGCACTCCCCGGGGAGTGTGCGATTGTGAATCGGGCACGCCACGCTTCGTCTGATGCGCGAAACCCGACCGATATCAGCAACCTCATACGTTCTTAGTAGGACCCCTTCGGACCGGCGCCAGTTGTGTCTGGCTGACGACGAATTCGGTTCGGGTTAAGCCACAGCCGATGCGCTTTGAGGCAACGCCAATTGCACCCACACGCGATTGCCGTCTCGACTGATCACTCCGCACCGCAGGAGGAATCTGGGTCTGATTTCTCCCATTTCGGCTTCTGGGGCTGATCTGTCTCGGCTTCCGGGAGGATTCAGACCCAGAACGCGTACCGACACCAGCAACCTGATCAACTCCTAATAGCACCGTCGAATTGTCGGAACCGCGGACGCTCAGTTACAGCAGAGTGGTTGCAGAACGACGGCGTTTTTTGCAGAGAACTCACTGCGGGCTACTCGGGTACCGTTCTTCGCGTGAACTACCACGACGCAACACTTGTCGGCATCGATGTGAATTGGGCGGCTGGCACATTTGTGGTCGGACTCCGCCCAGTTGGCGCCCCGGAACTACAGATCCGGGGAGTCGGTATGCGCGATGCCGCAATTCCTCGGCATCAGCCGTGGGGGCCAAGCATTTTTGTAAATCAGCTTCTGCTCTCCGACAGCACGCTCACCATCGAAATGCAAAGTGGCGACACATTGATGATCGAGGCCAAAGAGATCGATCTCATTGGGCCTATCGATGTCGTCGAGCTTGAGGGCTAGACCGACCGCCTCCAGCAACCTCGTCCACTCTTAATAGCACCCCATCGTGCAACTACTTTGCGGGTCTTAGATTCCCGCCGATTGGCGCTGTTCTTGTACCGGTTTTCGCAACCTGCTGCGTGTAAAGAAGGCGATGGCTCAGGTGGACGTAACTAGCGAGATTGTCGGGTCGAAAGTGTCCCTGACTGTCCCCGGCCCGTTCGACGATTTTTACCACGCCGAATATCCACGCATCGCCCGCCTGCTCTTCGGCCTAACGGGGCGTTGGGCGCTGAGTGAGGAGCTGACACAGGAATCGATGCTGGAGGTTCATCGGCGCTGGGATCGTGTGCGGTCTCTCGACCGACCCGATTTGTGGTTGCGCCGTGTGGCGATCAACAAGGCGATCTCTGCGAGACGTCGTCTGATGGCGGAGATGGCTGCAGTGACCAGGATCAGGGGACAACGCGTCTTCGATACCGCGTCAGTCGCGATCGACCAGCAGATCTGGCACCAGATTCGTCGCCTTCCGCGTCGGCAGGCCGCAGCGATCGTGTTGTGGGCAGTCGAGGATTTATCCCACAGAGACATTGCAGAAGCGCTCGGCTGTACCGAAGCGACAGCCCGCACGCACGTCCGTCGAGCGCGTGAGGCGCTCCAGCGAACATTGCCATCCGAGGAGGAACAATGAGCATTGATCACAAGATTCGCGACGCCGGACTTCGATTGTCAGGCGTTGCGGTTGAAGTCCCTCGGTCCACCAGCGTCCTGCGACGCCGCGCCCGTGTGCGCTCGATCGCAATGATTAGCTCAGTAGCTCTAATTGCGACCGGATCCGGCTTGGCAGCGTGGAACGCTCGTGCGCGCGAGATCAAGACAACCGCTCCGCCTCCTGCCGAGCAGTGCAGCAATGCCGACGCATATGGACTGGGAAGCCAAGCTGTGACCGCCCTCCCCGTCGAACGCCTCACAGCCGCCACGGCTAACAGCGCCGTGTGGGTCGACAACACCCGAACGAACTACCTCACGCTCACTGTTCGCCCCGGAGTCGCAGCAGTGCAGCCGACACCGACGGGCATTGGTCCCATGACACAGGACTTGTCGTTCCCGCAACAGGATGGACAGGCGTGGTTCAGCACGACAACGACGGACCTCACACGCCAGCTCAACATGTGGTGGACACGAACCAACGGTGACTTGTGGCTCCTCTCTGGGTACTGGTATGGCGCCGATGAAACCAACGTTGACTTAGCCCGCCAAAGCCTTCGAGGACATGCCCTCGCTATCTCGATCGGCGAAACCGACGACTCATTCACGCTCGCAGACTCGACGATGCAACTCGTCGCTTCCGACCGCGCCGCGAGCGTTACCTCCCGCGCGTTCGTTTGGAGCTACGCAGCTCCCCCAATCGCGACTCAGATAACGCTCCTGGTGATCGATGACTCGGCCGCATCCGGATGGGCGAACCTTCTTGCAACCGGCACGCCTGTGCCGATCCTCATCAACGGTTGCCAAGCCTGGAGAACTGACGCGACGAACGGCGATGTCCACGTCGGATGGGTCACGCCCCAGAGCAACGCGTGGGCAACTCTCACTATTCCTGCCGTCCTCGCGTCAGCTGCGGACGAATTGATCGCAGCGCTGCAGAGCACCCTCGTCGATGGCTTTCAACGCGCATACTGCGCCGACGGCCGGCAGGGTTGGGTTCGCGAAGCGGATCTCGATGGGGAGATGCCGGCTAACCCGCAAGAAGCCGCGACACAGACCGTCGCCGACAAAATCGAAATCCCGTGCTATGCGCAGGATCGCGTCACTGTGATTGGCGTGTTCGAAATCCGAAACTGAGTTCTTCACAACCTCGGCCAGTCGATACGCCCGCGGCGTTGAGTCAAACGAGCGGCGTTGACAAGCCCAAAAAAGACGGGTCGCAGCCCGACGCAATTTACGTAAAACTCGGTTTCGCCCGACCACCGCAGCAACCTGAAGTCGGTGTGTTGTTGGTGTCGAGGGCTCAGGCTCGACTGGCGCGCCACTTAGCTACGACGGCTTCCTCGTCGAGCGGCATCACAGCCACCAATCCTCATCGTGGGGGCCGTCGATGTCTACGATCGCCTTGCCCTTGCCGGCGAGATTGTCGAACTCGCCACTTGCCATCCCTTGACGGATCCGTAGCTCGGTCCAACTCTCCCAACTTGCACCGGGAGGCTTGCGGCCGTCAGTCGATTTGTCCGTCACCTGCGCACCCCGCTGAAGATCACCGCGACTCGTTCGTCGGGCTGCACTTGTTCGCGCATTGCCAGCAGCCCGGCGAGTCCAGCCGTGCCCGTGTGGCTGGCGTCGATCCCCGTCGCGCGACAACCAACCTCGTTGGCTTGCAGCACGAACGACTCCTCAACAACCACTGGCGACCCATTGCTGTCGGCCATCGCGGCGAGCACCGGCAGCCAGTCGTAGGTCTCGTCGTCAAGAATGCCGTCGGCCTCCGTCGCACCGACCGATTCCCAGGGCCACATGCACCCACTCCAATGTGCGGCGGCGGCCTTCGGCCCACCAAACAACCGAGCGTGCTCCCACGCACGAGCCAACGGCGCGCACGCTTCGGTCTGCACCGCGTGCAGCTTCGGCGAAATGCCACTCATGCGAAAGCCGGCAGCGACACACGCAGCAAACGCTCCCCCGCCGACTTGCACAAATAGACGATCAAGTGGCGGGCCCCCGATGGCCTCCTCCATGTGGCGCGCCATCTCCCAACCGATCGTGCGGCCACCGTCGAGGCACCACGCGTTCTCGGTGCCCTGCACGCTGAACGGGATCGCACCGGCGGCGACCGCTTCGCGAAATCGAAGTACACACGGGTCACCCGGCGGGTCGGCAGCGCGACGCGGGCACTCGACCAGTTGTGCACCGAGGCTGCGCAACTTCGTCGTGACACTCGCGCTCGCCCACGGCGGCACGAACACGCGCAACGGCCACGACACTGCGGCGGCCAACGTGGCCGCGGCGATCGCGGCATTGCCGCACGATGCGATGGCGAGCGTCGGCCGATCTGACCATGGGGCGTGCCCACTTTCCTCGGCAGCGAGCAGGTGCAAAAGGATTGGGAACAGATGTCGCGCTTTTTGGCTGCCGCCAACGTTGTGTGTCTCGTCTTTCACCCAGACACCGCCGTCGACCGCGAACCCGAGTTCATGGCTCAACGCGTCTGCGCGCTCGAACGGAGTCGTCACGAATCCGTGCCCGTCGACCGAGGCGATCGACGCGTCGAGCTCGGCAACCATCGCCGCCCGCCGTTCGTCGGCGAGGCCGACACCATTCATAAATGCGTCGACCGCGAGGTCGCGGCGAAACCCGAGAAACGGATTGCTCTCGCCACTCGAACGCAAAGGAGCGATTGTCTGCACCAACTGCGGTGCGTGACGACGATCGGCATCGGTGCTGTTGGGACAGCGCCATGTGAACGGCTCAGCGATGTCGACCGAAGCACCACACACTGCGCACTTCCACCCGGTGACCAACGTGCAACCCTATCCAGCGACGCGAGCGTTGAAGTCGGTGATCATCTCGTCCCACACCGGCAGCAGACGACGCAGCCCCTTCCAGAACGACTGATCGCGTCGCGCCTCGAACAGTTCGAACGGGGTGCCTTGCTGCTCGACCCACGTGTAGTAGCCGAGGTTGAAGATGCGGTTTCGATCGCGCTCGCTGAGTTCAAGCGTGTGTGCCGTCGGAACATTCGCAAGATGCTCGCCCCACACCTGCGCCGCGTCGAGGTTGGTGAACCCATTGCCGAAGTCGCGCGCCGTGATCTTGGCGTACTCGCTCGGATACAAGGCCGCACCATCAGTCGCCACGGTGACAATCGCATCGTTGGCGCCCAGTCCAAGAACCTTGGCGGTGGAAATCGCCGCCAGCACGTTGGCGACGCTGGACAAGCCGAAGTGTGTGAGCGTGTCGAGCACTTGACGCGGCACGTGCCGTCGATCGGCGAGGTGCCCGAGCCCGTCGTCGCTGTTAAACATCGCATACAACTGGTCGGTCGCGTGATCACTTACCGCAACAACTACATCAGTGTTCATCACGTTGTGGATGAGCGGGATGTGTTTGTCGCCGATGCCCTGAATGTTGTGCTCGCCAAACCCGTTCTCGAGCATCGTCGGGCACTCGAGCGCTTCGACGGCGACGATGCGGGTGCCGTATTCCTCTTTCAACCTGTCGCCGGCGGCGATGGTGCCGGCCGACCCAGTGGCGCTGGTGAACGCAGCCAATCGCAGATCGCGACCCGATGATGCGCGCACCGTCTCGAATACGTGACCCAGTGCACGGCCGGTGATCTCGTAGTGAGCGAGGTGATTTCCGAACTCGCAGAACTGGTTCAGCACGAAGTTGCCGGGGTCCTTCGCCAACTCGTTGCATGCGTCGTAGATCTCCTTGACGTTGCTCTCGGTGCCCACCGTTCGGATGACGTCGTCCTTGGGGTTCTCGCACCATTCATCGAGCCAATCAAAACGCTCCTGGCTCATTCCGGCCGGGAGAATCGCTACGCCGCGCGAAGCCATGATGCGGCTGATGGCGATGCCGCCGCGGGCGTAGTTGCCGGTGCTCGGCCAGATGGCGCGGTGCCGGGTCGGATCGAACTGGCCAGCCACCACCCGGGGCGCCAAACACGCGTAGGCGGCAAGCACCTTGTGAGCCGAGATCATCGGAAACCGATCGCCGAAGACGACGATGATCGGACTTTCGACTCCGGTCAGGCTGCTGGGCAGGACCACATGATCGGGAACCGCCACCCGCTTGCCTTGCACATCGTTGTACCAATGCACTCGCCACAGGTTCCGTGCATCGGGTCCGTTCTTGTCGGCATCGCCAACCAAACCCTGGTCGAACGTTGATGGGTCGGCGAGTTGGCCAAACGTCGGCAATGAAATCTTGCGCTGACGGAACCGTTCGACGCTGTTGGCGAGCGTTTCCGCATCGACGACCCGATCGGCAAGCCCGAATTGATTCTCGAGCGCGTAGGCGATGGGATCGTTCATGTTGCCATTATGACCGTCCCACGTCATTCCAGGTCAGCCAGTGCCGCAGTGAGCACAGCGTCGAGGTACGGCTTTAGCAGCAGCACCGCACTTGTGGTCAGGTGATTGTCGTCGCGGTACATCAATAGGTTGCCAACGATCACCGGGCAACCATCGAGCGTGCACACCCAATCGGTGGTGGGTTCGAAGTGTGCATTGAAGGCCGCCGCCACATCCCGTTCAGCTTCCAGCACGCCGAGATTCACACCACCTTCGCGCGGACTCAGGCAATTCGTCACGCTCGAGAGATTCTCGGCGAGGCAGTCAGGAACAATCGGTTGCTGATCTGGTGTGTCGCCGAGCAGCAGGATCTGACCCACGGAGGGGCGCATCTTGCTGACCGTGTCGGTGAGGCCATCTTCCCACACGTCGCCACGCAGCGAGTTGTAGGCGCGTGCCGCCATCACCACTAGATCGGGTTGCTCACGTTGCACCCACTCGACCACGTTCTCGCGCCAGCCATCGCAGCGACCGTCGCGCAGTGCGTTGGCCTGACTGATCAACGCCGTCGGACATCCGCTCTTAGTGATCACATCGAGACGCCATCCATGTTCATCGGCGAGTTCGCGAATTGCCGGGAACCATTGCGCGGCATGCGAGTCGCCGAACAACACAATGCGTGTTGTTGAGTCGGGGTCGCCGTAGACGCACTCGCGCGGCACCAGAACCTCCACCGGTAGGTGGCACCCATTGGAATAGATCTCCGGCTCTTGGGCTTGTGCGTCAAACAACGGCGGGTCGATGTTTGCCGGCACTTGCTCGACACTCAGTGCTTCCTTGAGAGTGGCATAGTTTGCGGCGCGTAGAGCAAGCACCGCCGCGTTCGTCGAACCCGACACTGTGCCGTTCAGTGGCACTGTCTCGTTCAGTGGCACTGTTGTCGTCGGACCAGTTGCAATGGTTGCGGTTGTGGACCCGGTGACATCTGTCGAAGGAATAGTCACCAGCGTCGGGGCCACGGCCGTTCCCTTGCCAGCAACCGACTCGGGGAAGGCGACCGACGCGACCGATGCGAGGCCGGCGACCACGAGCATCGCGCCCCCTACCCGCAGACCGAGCGAAGGGCTCGCGACCAGTCGCGGATTGTGCCGCACAGGGTTCTCGACAATCACGTACGAAACAGCGGCGAGCGCCACCGAGGTCAAGGCGAGCGCAACACGTGCCCCAACGCTCAGCGGACCCCACCGCGCCTCCCCGATGACCAGCAACGGCCAGTGCCACAGATAGATCGCGTACGACCGCCCGCCAATCCATTGCAACGGCGTGAGCGCGAGCAGGCGGCTTGGCCCCACGTTGCGGCGGACGTCGCCGAATGCCAACAGCGCCGCCGTGGTCAGCACCGGCAGCAATGCGACGGCACTCGGGTAATTCATCACCTTCCCGCCAATGGTCATCACCTGCTCGATACCGATCGTGGCAATGGCCAACCCGATCAGAGCAAGCCATCCGAGGATCGCGCGCACTTGTTTCGAGATCCTGCGCAGTTGCGGCAGAAACACAGCGACCAACGCGCCGGTGGCTAACTCCCACGCCCGAGTCGGCAACATGTAGAACGCCCACTCCGTGTCGTTGCTGTATGCGACACACGCGATGAACGATGGTAGCCACACGATTGCAAGCACAACGCCAATGCGACGACGCATCGAGGCAGCGTCCGCAAACAGGCGACGACCACGATGGACGATCAGCGTGACGACCACCGGCCACACCAAGTAGTACTGCTCTTCGACTGCCAGCGACCAGTAGTGCAACAGCGGTGACGGTGTTTGCTGCGACGCGAAGTATCCGACGCGCAGAAACCCGAAGACAAAGTTGACGGCGAAGAAGGTCGCGGCGAACGCGTCGTCGGTGATGTCTCGTTGATCGAGTGGGTTGAGCAGAACTCGCGCCGCGATCAAAGTGGCGACGATGACGAGCAGCGAGGCAGGAAGTAGTCGACGCGCTCGTCGCGCCCAGAATGCCGCGAGCGAAATCCTGCCCTCGGACTCGGCTTCGCGTAGCAGTAGTGACGTGATCAGAAAGCCCGACACGACGAAGAACACATCGACACCGATGAAGCCGCCTTCGAACGGACCGAGCCGAGCGTGAAACAGCACCACGATCACGACAGCAATCGCGCGCAAGCCTTCGATGTCGCCGCGGAAGTCGAGTGCCAGCCGTGGACCTTTGGCACTCGCTGCGGCAGCAGCCGCGCGTGACAGTGCCGTCGTGCTGTCTGTCGCATTTGTCGTACTTGTCGTATTTGTCGTGCCGAATCCGGCCGCGCCCGCGGTGGTTACGACGGGGACTTCCGCAGGCGCCATTCGTTCATTCTGGCCGAGCGAGTCGACCCGGCGGCTTTCACAAGCTGCGACTTGTGAAATCCTGCGACCCGGGTCATAAGCTTGACATCATCACCGACGTCGCCAACGACCTCTCTGGCGCCAAGCGCCGCATCATCGAGCGCTTGAAGCGCGCCGAGAGCACCACCGCTCCTGAACTCGCCGCCGAGTTCGGTCTCACCGACACCGCTATCCGCCAGCATCTCGAAGCACTAGAGGTCGCTGAGCTGGTCGAGCGGGTCAGCGCTACCAGCTCGGGCCGCGGCCGACCGCCCGTGCACTGGCGGCTCGCCCCATCAGCAAGCAGCCTGTTCGCCGATCGACACGGCGACCTGAGCGTGGAACTCATTAACTCGATCCGCTCAGCGCTCGGCGAGGAAGCCCTCGACCAAGTCGTTCGCGCACGCGCCGCTCGTCAACTGGTGGCGTACCGATCGGCGTTGAAGGGTTCCGCATCGGTGGCCGACCGAGTGCAACGCATCGCTCAACTACGCACCGCCGAGGGCTATCTGGCCGAGGCCGTGGAATCCGACGACGCAATCACTCTCGTCGAGCACCACTGCCCTATCCGAGAGGCCGCCGACACCTGCGCGGGCCTGTGCAGTGCCGAGCTTGATCTATTCCAGCGCGCCTTGGGCACTGACGTGATCGTCGCTCGCGAACAACACTTGCTCGAGGGCGGTCAGCGCTGCGCGTACCGAGTCACCCTCGCGTAGCCAGTCCGCAGGCCGCTACGGTGGCACGCCATGGCTGACCTCTTTCTTGGCGGGTTAATCGATCCCGCAAAACACGAGCGCTCCGACAAGACGGTCGTTCTGCCCAGTGGCGACTTCACGACCCACGGCGTGATCGTCGGCATGACCGGCTCCGGCAAGACCGGACTCGGCATCGTGCTGATCGAGGAAGCACTGTCGGCCGGCGTGCCAACGCTGCTGATCGATCCGAAGGGCGACCTCACCAACCTGTGTCTGACGTTCCCCAACCTTGCGGCTGGCGACTTTGAGCCGTGGGTGAACGAAGGCGATGCCAGCAAGGCCGGCCAATCGGTGGCCGAGTTCGCGGCCGCGCAAGCGAAGACTTGGACCGACGGGCTGGCTGATTGGAAGATCGGCGCCGACCGCATTGCTGCACTGCGCGCAGGTGCGACATTCACTATCTATACGCCGGGATCGAGCGCTGGCGTCGGGTTAAACATCGTCGGCTCGATGCAAGCTCCCAGCGACGGACTCGATCCCGAGATCATCGGCGATGAAATCGAAGGCTTCGTCAGCGGTCTGCTCAGTCTTGTCGACATCGAGGCTGACCCGTTGAGCAGCCGCGAGCACATCTTGCTCAGCAACCTGATTCTCAATGAGTGGAGCGCAGGTCGCAGTTTCGACCTGCCCGCCCTCGTCGGCATGGTGACCAAGCCACCGATCCGCAAACTCGGCGTGTTCGAGCTCGACGAGTTCTTCCCGCCGAAAGATCGCACGGCATTCGCGATGCGCCTGAACGGCCTGCTCGCATCGCCATCGTTCGGTACATGGATGCAAGGCCCTCCGCTGGACATCGACAAGTTGCTGCGCACTCCCGACGGAAAGCCGCGCTGCGCCATCATCACCACTGCGCACCTCAGCGATCAGGAGCGTCAATTCGTCACCACCCTGGTGCTCAGTAAGCTGGTCACCTGGATGCGCAAGCAGAGCGGTACAACCGACCTGCGTGCGCTGTTGTACATGGATGAGGTCGCTGGCTATCTGCCACCGACAGCGATGCCCCCGACCAAGAAGCCGATCATGACGCTGATGAAGCAGGCGCGCGCGTTCGGTGTCGGTGTCGTGCTGTCTACGCAGAACCCCGTCGATGTCGATTACAAGGCGCTCTCCAACGCCGGTACATGGATGATCGGCCGTCTACAAACCGACCGCGACAAACAGCGCTTGCTCGATGGCATGAGCGCAGCAGCGGGTGGCGTGGATGTCGGTGCCGTCGGCGACACCATCAGCGGTCTCGCCAAGCGCGAGTTTGTGCTGCGCCGCGCCGGCAAAGACAAACCAGAGGTTTTCACCAGTCGTTGGGCGATGAGCTACCTGCGCGGGCCGCTCACCCGCGACCAAATCGCGGTGCTGATGAAAGATCAGAAGGCGGCATCAACAGCGGCTTCAGCGACAGCCGACGACAAGCCGGCGGCGAAATCGGCAACCGTCGAGCACGACGAATCGCCGTTACTGCCCGAGGTCGCCGAAGGAGTTGCAATTCGATGGGTCGACATCGCCGCCACGTGGCTGCCGACCATCGGAGGCGACCCGCGCGGGACTCGCTTCGAGCCAGCCGTCGTGGCTCGCGTCGCGCTGCGCTACGACGACGACAAGGCCGACCTGATCCACGACGAGGAATACGAGGCCGTGTTGTTCCCGCTGACGGAACAAGTTGATGCATCACGCGCCGTCGGCATCGATTACGACGATCGCGACCTGCGAGACGAGACGCCCGAGTCGGCCGCTTACCAACTTTCGCCAGCGCCGATCAAGAGCAAGAAGTACTGGACGAGCGTCGAGCGCGGTCTCACCGACCATCTCGTGCGCAGCCGCACCGTGGAACTGCAATGGAACAAGCCCCTAAAGCTGTACAGCCGCCCCGGCGAGACGCCCGAGGCCTTCGTGCAGCGTTGTGCACAGGCCGCCGACACCCAAGGCGACGCAGACACAGCCAAGTTGCGCGACAAGTATCAGACCAAGGTTGCGTCACTGCAGAGCCAGTTGCAGACCGCAGAAGATCGCGCCGAGGTGCTCGAAGAGCAACGCAAGGGCAACCGCAATTCCGAAATTCTCTCGACAGCCGGCTCGATCCTCGGTGGCCTCCTCGGTGGCAGTAAGTCACGAGGCGGCATGTTGGGTTCCGTACTCGGAAAGAGTGGCACCGCGGCAGGGCGGCGTGGCCGTACCTCCGCAGCGGGTAAGCGAGTTGAGGCCGCCGAGAACAAGATTCAGCTGCTGCACGAGCAGATGGAAGATCTGGAAGACGAACTGACCCAGGAAGTCGCCGACATCAATGCCAAGTGGGCTTCGGTTGCGACGCAATCCGAAACGGTCGCGATCACCCTCGAAAAGAGCGACGTCAAAGTGACCCAGCTGTGCCTCGTCTGGATTCCGGTCGCTTAGCCCTATCTGCACTGTGCAGGCAATGCAGCTAACTGCAGGCATGCCTGTAGCAGTCACTGGTCGCTGCAGGAGTTCCTGCTGCAGGAACTCATCAGAGCTGATGCGATCGCCAACGCATAGGCTTGCTGCACCGCCGCGGGCGTGGCGAAACTGGCAGACGCGCAGGGTTTAGGTCCCTGTTCCGCAAGGAGTGTGGGTTCAAGTCCCTCCGCCCGCACATGCTGCTCGACATTCAATTCAGTTCCGCCACCAACGAGTGGCCAGCGCTTCGCGATGCTGTGTTGCAAGCCGAAGCCGACGGCAGCGACACCGTATGGGTCTTCGATCATTTCGACGGCACGCTCATTGGCGGCGATCGCCCGGCGATGGAATGTTTCTCGCTGCTCGGCGCGCTCGCCGCGGCGACGACAACCATCGGGATCGGCCCCATGGTGGCGAATGTTGCCAATCGCTATCCGGCCGTTCTCGCTGCTTGCGCCGCAACGGTGCAACGGATCAGCAACGGTCGGCTGCGAATGGGGCTCGGAGCTGGCGGCGCACCGGAAAGCCCGTGGGCGCGCGAACATCATGAGCGCGCCATACCTCTCTTCCCCAAGCTGACGCATCGTCACGCGGCTGTAGTACATCAGATCGAGTTGTTGCGCGCGATCCCAACTTCGGTGGCAGCTCGCATTCCGATTCTGATCGGCGTCAACAGCACCGCGCTCGCCATCATCGCGGGCCATCACGCCGACGGGGTCAACGTGCGACTCAGCAGCCCGGCCGCGGCAACCTATATAGCGGCGGCACGCGAGGCCGCTGGCGATCGGCCGTTTGAATCAACTGGCTGGGCACACGACACCGACAACGCTTCCAAAGCGAAGGCGACCGAGTTAGGACTCGAGCGCCTGATCATCAATCGCCTCGGGCCACTTCCGGCGTAGCCGTCGGGTTTTCCCTGGGCAGCGCGTCGCTGAAGATTGCGCGTAGTTGCGCGCCGGGGAACGACTGCATCAGCGGATCGTCGTCGCTTACCGATCCTCAAGCTCTTGAACATGCCGTTGCCGTCTCGAGACGATCAGCGACACGCCGACTGTCGAACTGATCCTGCAACCGACGGTTGCCGTCGTGATAGATGCCGTCGCCGTCGCTCATGGCGGCGACGCTACAGAGCCACCGGCTTGTCCAGAACCGCCGTGTAGGCCGTGCGCTCAAAGCCGAGTCGCTCGTAGATGGCGAAGGCATTTGCTGGATTTTCTGTGTCCACTCCAAGCGCTGCTTCGGTCATGCCACGGTCGCGGAGTTCACGAAGACTCAGTGCGAGCAGCGCACTCGCGAGGTCGCGGCCACGCCAATCGGGGCGCGTCGAGACCTGCTCGGTATAGCCACGCAGGCGGCCGAGCGACTCGTTCTCCTGGTGGTTGATGTAGCTGCGAATCTGTCCCACCACCTGGTCACCCGACCACGCGATCTTCCAGAGCGTCGGGTCTGCGATTGGATCGTCCCGAAACACAAGCCACTGTTCCTCGGCCGACTCTTGCTGACCGAAGCCGCCGGCGAACGCAGCGCTGTGTGCGTCCCAAATGGTGCGCATTTGGTCTGGCGCAACTGGGCGCACCTCCACGCCGTCCGGAAGCGCGAGCTCGAGAATGTTGTCGAGGTTCGGGCGAATCATCGACGCCTCGAAGCGCACGACGCGATACCCCGTCGCCTCCAGCCACGCAACCGGCAAGCCGTCGACGGGCTGCTGGGGACCGGGATGATCCATCCAACACCGAATCAGCTGATCGAGTCCCGGCTTCTCAGCAGCTCGCTCGGTCGCGCGCTGCTCGAGACCCGCAATCAGTGCCACGAACAATTCCTCGGAGAGATGCTGAGGGTAGAGCGGCGCCACCCAAAAGTGGACGAGACCTTCGGGAGTCTCCTCGCTGTCGGTGCGGCCATACCCCACTACGCCATCGACCGCGTGCTCGATGATGACAAAGTTGCGTTCCAAATCTTCGGACGGGATGTGCGAGTACGTCACCTCGATCTGCTCGGTGGTCACCAACTCTCCATCACCCGACATGAGGTGGAACGCGGTCAATACGGCGGCCATCGCCGCGTGATCGGCCGGACCTGCGTAGCCTCGCCCGGTGTAGCCCGCTGGGCAATCAATCTTCACGGTGGACAAACTACGACGGCCGGGCGATCAGACCAGGGTCAATTTGTGTGATCGGATAGTGCGATGAAGAGCTCGATAACCCGAACCCTTCATGCGCTCGGCTGGGTTGCAGTCGTTGTGATGCTCGGGCTGTGCACGACGCAGTGGTTCAGCGTCGATGGTCGGCGCACTGTCGTGGCGCTGCAGGCGATGACGCCTCTGGTGCTTATTTGCGCCGTTCCGATCGCGATCGCAGCATGCGTGTGCCGGCGGCACGCCCTCGCGCTCGCCGCCGTTGTTCCACTGACCACGTTGCTCGTCTTGAGCTACCCGATCGTTTTCAACAACGAACCTGCATCAGTGTCGGCCGACGCACCGCGTTTGTCGATCGCATATTCAAATCTGAATTACCTCAACCCCGCTGCGGCGGAGGCCGCCGCGCGCCTCGTTCGTGCCGATGCCGATGTGTTGTTGCTCGTCGAGGTCACTCCGCGACTGCACGATGCGCTGGAAGCGGCGCTTGCCGATGCTGGCAACGCGAGCGACTATCCATTCCGGGTCGGCACAACGAGGGGCGGCTCGGAAGCGATCGAGTTATGGAGTCGCCATCAAATCATCAGCGGTGGTCTGGTCGAGATTGGCGACCGGGTCGCGATCGACGTGCTGCTCGACGTCGATGGCGCCGAGGTACGCGTGGTTGGTGTCCACCCTTACCCGCCGACGTTCAACGCACCCGGCTGGCGCGGGCAACTGCAAGCAATCGGAGACGCGGCTGCTGGCGCTCATGTCCCGACTGTCCTGATCGGCGACTTCAACGGTTCGCGTTGGCACCCATCGTTTCGGCGCTTGCTGGACCGTGGCTGGCGCGACGCGCACGAAACACTCGGTCATGGATGGAGTGTGAGCTGGCCGATGGACGAAGGTTGGCTGCCTCCACAATTCGTGCGCATCGATCACGCACTCTTTCGCAATGGGCTGACACCGACGGGGATCGACGACTTCGAGGTGCCGGGCAGCGACCACAAGGGCTACCGCGTCGATTTCGCCGTTACCGCTCGCGCAACGCCGTGAGAAGCGCGGTGAAGGCACGCCCGCGGTGCGAGATCGCGTTCTTCTCGACGTCGGTCATCTCGCTGAACGACCGGCCGTCGCCATCGTTGGGAATGAAGATCGGGTCGTAGCCGAACCCGCGTGTGCCCACTTCCCTGACAGCAATCGTTCCTTGACACACGCCAGTTGCCACCAACTCGTTGCCGTTTGGCCACACGACCATCACGACTGTTCGAAACTGCGCCGATCGGTCGGCGTTGCCGTCAAGCGCTGATAGCAACTTGCTGCGGTTCTCTGCGTACGAGGCGTTTGGCCCGGCGTAGTACGCAGTGTCGACACCAGGTGCTCCGTCAAGGGCATCAACAAATAATCCGGTGTCGTCGCTCACCGCCGGCATGCCGGTCGCGGCGCACACGGCCGCCGCCTTCAGTCGGGCGTTGCCCTCCAGCGTGCCCGCATCTTCCACTACATCGGGAATGTCCGCTGGCCGGGGCAACAACTCGACAAGACCGTCGAGGATCTCTGCGATCTCGGCAACCTTGTGCGGGTTCGCGGTCGCAGATACCAATCGTGGCAAGTCGCTCATCGCCGCAGTTACTACTTGATCGCGCGCGGCGATGGCGGAGAGGCAACCAGCAGGGCCTGCAGGTCGATGATCTCGGCCAGCCCCTTGGCGGCGAGCCCGAGTAGCGAGTCGAGTTCGCTGCGACTGAACGCGTTGCCTTCTGCGGTGCCCTGCACCTCCACGAATTTCGGCTCCGCGCCTGGCTGGCCGAGCACCACCACGTTCATGTCGACCTCGGCAGTCGAGTCCTCCACGTAGGGCAGGTCGAGCATCGGAATGCCGCCAACGATGCCGACGCTGATCGCAGCGCAGTACGAGTGCAGCGGATGCTGCTTGATCGCTTTGTTCTGCTGCAATCGCGCCAACGCGTCGTGCAGTGCCAAGTAGCCACCGCAGATGCTGGCCGTGCGGGTACCGCCGTCGGCCTGCAGTACGTCGCAGTCGACGATCACCTGGCGCTCGCCGAGCAACTGCATGTCGCACGAGGCCCGCAAGGCGCGACCGATGAGCCGCTGGATCTCAACGGTGCGGCCGCTCTGCTTACCCTTCGCGGCCTCGCGATCGATGCGTTCTGGCGAAGCGCCCGGCAGCATCGAGTATTCGGCGGTCACCCAACCCTTGCCGCTGTTGCGCATCCAGCGCGGCACGTCTTCATCGATCGACGCGGTGCACAACACGCGTGTCTTACCGAAGGAGACGAGCACGCTGCCAGCCGCCATCTCTGTGTAGTCGCGTTCGAACGTGATCGTGCGTAGGTCATCGTCGGCGCGTCCATCGAAACGTGGCATTCAGGTTCTCCTCGGTAGTTGTTTCATTACTTCAGTCGTGGTGCCATTGTTCGGCGTCGCGCAATTCTGGGCCGAGCAAGCGACCGCCGAGATCGGCGAACCACGAGATGTCGCCGCTGGACAAGAAGCGATGGGTTGCAGGCTCTGCACTCGGCGCACGAAGTAGTCCGGCCGATGTGAGTTCCGTGTGAGCGGCTTGCGCAGTTTCGTCGGCGCTGTTCACGAGCGTCACGTTGGGACCCATCACAGTGCCGATCACCTCGGCCAGAAACGGATAGTGGGTGCACCCGAGCAACAGCGCGTCGACGCCTGCTTCCTGAATCGGCGCGAGCAGTCGTTCGGCCAGGATCGTCACGTCCTCACCACTCGTCTGTCCGCGCTCGACGAACTCGACGAAGCCAGGGCATGCGGCCGCGGTGAGTTGCACATTGGTTCCTGCCGTCGCGCTCGCGGTAGCGACTGCGCGGTCGTACGCGCCAGACCCGATCGTGCCAACCGTGCCGATGACGCCGACCTTGCCGCTACGTGTGGCGCGCACCAGCGCGCGTGCGCCGGGCGCTACAACATCGACGACCAGCACCGGTATCTCCGCCTCCAGCAGGTCGAGCGCGGCAGCCGACGCTGTGTTGCAGGCGACGATCAGCGCCTTGATGTCGTGATCCTTGACCAGGCTCCATGCCAACTCGCGAGCGAACTCGCGGACTTCGGCTTGTGGGCGTGGACCGTAGGGATAGCGGCCGGTGTCGCCGACGTACACCAAATCCTCGTGCGGCAGCAGGTCGATGACCGCGCGTGCGACGGTGAGTCCGCCGAACCCACTGTCGAACATCCCGAGCGGCCGTTCCATACAGCAAGGCTAACGGTGCAGCTATCGAGCGAGCAGCCAGGCAATTGTGTACGCGCCTGAGTTCGACGCGAGGTGGGCCATCATCGGCGCGAGCACGCTGCCCGAGCGCAGCCGTAGCCAACAGAACCACATGCCTGCGACGGCAGTGCTGCAGACGGCGAAGACGACGGCGATCGCAATTCCGCCAGCGCCCTCGCCGAAGAGTCGAGTCGCGACCGGGTTCACCTCGTTCAGCGTCAATGCAGGCAGCACATGCCACAGGCCGAAACAAACCGAAGCCGCAAGGCAGCCGCGCAGCACGCCCCAACGCAACATAAACAGCCCCGGCAGCACGCCCCGGAATGCGACCTCCTCCAGTAAAACGGTGCCGACGGGGATGCGGATGAACGCGTGATACAGCCACGTCGCCGTTCCGTTCGCCACACGACGATCGTGATAGAGCTCGTTAAACACTGGCATCGTGATGGCGAGCAGCAGCAGCCCGATTGTCAGGATCAGCAACACCGATCCCCATGCAGCACCGCGTCGCCATTTGGTGAACCCAAGTTGTTCATACGACGTCGCTGAAAGCGCCAACGCGACGATCGCGGCAGCGACTGTTGCGTTCCACGGCACGTACGCCCACGCTGGCAGCACGCGATTCGACATCAGATTGGCGACCAGCAATACCGCCAGGACACCGCCCGTCGCGTTACGCCAACGCCTACGATCAAGGGGTGCGTCAATCGCCACGATTCGAGGGTAGCGGTGGCTGAAACGCCTACGTCACCAGCCGTTGCAGCGAGCGCCGAACGCAACCATTACATCGACTTCCTGAGAGCGTTCAGTTTGTTGGTGGTGGTCGCGTGGCATTGGGTGTTCACGATTGTTTTGTGGCAAGACGACGGCCCGCACGCGACCAGCCCGATCGGTTTCACAACTGGCTTGTGGATGGCCACGTGGCTGTTGCAGGTGATGCCGCTGTTCTTCTACGTCGGCGGGTATTCGCATCTCGTCGCGTGGAAGAAGGCGCGCTCGAACGGCGACTCGATCTGGCGATTCGTGTGGCGACGTCTTCGTCGATTGGCCATCCCGGCATTGGCGCTGTTGATCGTGTGGATCGCAGCCGGCATCGCGCTCGGTGCGATCTTCGATCTCAAATGGATCGGGCGCGGCGTGTTGATGGTCGTCAGCCCGCTGTGGTTCATGGGCGTGTACCTGATGCTGATCGCGTTGCTGCCGGTGTTTCTCTGGCTACACGAACGCTGGGATTCGATCGTTCTCGTTTTCCTCGCGGCGGCCGCTGGCACCGTCGACATTTTGCGATTCCGCTACAACCTGGAATGGCTCGGCATCATCAACATGATTTTTGTGTGGGGCTTGTGTCATCAGCTCGGGTTCTTCTACGACCGCATTGTCGCCGCCACCCGCAAGACCGACTGGACTTTGCTGTGGGCTGGTCTTGCCGCGCTTGCGGGCCTGGTCGCAAGCGGCATCTACCCAGGCTCGATGGTGGGCGTGCCTGGCGAGAGGTCGAACATGGCGCCGCCCACGATGTGCATTGTCGCGTTGGTCATCTTGCAAGCCGGGTTCGCAGAAGTGATTCGTCCCGCGATGGAAGTACGGCTGCAACGCCCGCGGTGGCAGCGGGCCAACGACACCATCAATCGGTTTTCGATGCCGCTGTTCTTGTTTCACACGACAGGGTTGGCCATATTTCTCGGTTTGCGTTATGCAGTGGTCGGTCGCAATGAGTTGCGCGAGCCGACGGTGGGGTGGTGGCTGACGCGACCATTCGCATTCATCGGCCCACTGCTGCTCACGCTGCCAGTCATTTACCTTTTCGGACGACAGTGGGTCCGGAAACCTCGCGCAGTCCGCGCCTAAGCCGACACAGTGCTGCTCGCAACAGTTCTCGCGCTCTCTGCCGCGGTCTTGCACGCGGGATGGAACCTGATTGCAAAACGCGCGGATGGCGATCGTTACCTCGTGTTGTGGGCGCAGTTCTTTGCCGCCGGACTACTGACGGCACCACTACTCATCGGTTACCAGATCATTTGGGGAATGCCGTGGCAGGGATACATGTGGGCAGCGCTGAGTGGCTGCGTGCACGTTCCGTATGTGTGGTTGCTGGCCCGTGCGTACAGCGTCGGCGACTTTTCCATCAGCTACCCGGTTGCACGTGGTGGTGGTGCCGCGCTCGCCGCGCTCGGCGGCGTGGTCGCGTTGAACGATCACCTGTCGCCACTGGAGGTGCTCGGAATCGCAATCGTCGTGTGCGGGCTGATCCTGCTCGCGTACGGCGCACACGGAAAGGCCCTCGTAGTGGCGTTGCTGGCGGCGGTTTCGATCGGCGTGTACTCGACGATCGACGGTAAAGGCGTGCGGTCAACGCCGGACACGATCGGCTTCGTGCTCGCAACGATGACCGCCGGCGGCATCACCAACACCGCTGCCGCGGTCATCATTCGTCGTCCGGCCGACATGTCAGCGATGTTTGTGGCCAACTGGCGGCGAGCGTCGCTCACTGGGCTCGCCTCGGTCGTCACCTACGGGATGGTGCTGGTCGCCTTCACGTACGCCTCGATCGGCTACGTGACTGCGCTGCGCGAATCGAGCGTGGTGTTAGCAGCGCTCGCAGGATGGCGCTTGCTCGGCGAAGGCGACCATCGCCGCCGCCTCAGCGCCGCGGTGGTCGTGTTCGCCGGACTGCTGGTACTGGTCCTCGGCCGCTAGCCCAGCGAAATCTCGCTTGTGTCGCGGCCCTGACCGAATCACACCGTGGTCGGGCCGCGACACAAGCGAGGGAATCGCTAGTTATTGGTGTTGACCGCGGAGAGTTCGCCAGTCGCGAACGTCGCGGCCTCGCTCATCCAGGTGTAATCGGGAAGTGCCTCGGTGTATCCGTTCGCCCAGAACGTGACGTCGTAGGTGATGCGCGCTTGAATCGTGACGGTGCCCGGCCCCGGCGGGGTCCACATGCAGTCTCCGTTCACTCCTGGTTCCGACTGGTCGGGCAATACCGGCACGGCTGGAAACGCGACGGTGTCGGCAGTTGCGGCACCTGGGTTGCCGACACAGGCGACGATCCCGTTGAACGCTGGCGACGGCTGTTCCGGGTTCGGAGTGAACACGACTTGGAACGACAGCGCTGATGGACGTAGATAGAGGTACAACGTCCAGCCGCGGTAGTAGTCGGCGTTGGACACCTGATCTGTCCACGCCGCAGGCTGGATCGCAAGCCACGCCGGATATCGCGTGATCAAGCCGCCCCAACGGTCGACGACTGGATTGCGGTAGACGACTGGCTGAGTGAGTTGCAGTTCGTTGTAAAGGTTGGTGACACGCACTCGCGGGTCGAGCATTGAGTCGGTCGAGTAGACGATGATCGTGTCGATGTGATGATCGGTGGTGTCGCAGTACACCTCGAACACGCGGCCGACTTCGGACAACGCGCCAAAGCTCTCACTGGAAGCGTTGGGCTGATCGGGGTCGATGGCGCCTTGGAACTTCGCTTCGATGAACATCCACCGCGTCGAGCTGACCTCTTGGCCCGCGACATAGCCCTGCCCGTCGTACGTGGTCCCCGACTCGAACGCGGTGAAGCCGCAAGGCCCACGCCGACCACGCTTCGTGAAGATCGAAGAAGTGGGAATCGTCGTGTACCGAGTGATCCCACCAGAAGTGTTCCGAATGTCAACAACATCCGCGCCAGTGGCTGTGATGGGCGGCGAGCCGTCATCGTCAACTACGTCGTCGGCGATTGCCACGCTGGGACTCGCCAGCAGAACAAGTACTAAAGCGAACGAGGCGCGCTTCAAATACACGCGCCGGCCGCCTGCGTAATCCTGTCGAGTTTCCACCCACCGTCGACGAGTTGCATCGTCGCCCCTTTCGCATCGACTGCGATTCCCGGCGTGCTTCCTTCGGCGATCGAGCCGTCGGGGTTTCGTGCGACGGCCCCATCCAGAATGCAGTCAAGAATCAACGCCGTCGTGTCGGTTCGACCATCGCCGCCGACCGTCGGACGCAACACGACTCCCGCTTCCAGATTGACCACCACGCCACCCGCCCGCCGCTCCTCATTGACGTTCTTCAGTCGTTCGCCGCCGTCGACGTAGTGCTCGTTCCATCCTTCATTCGAAAAATCCATCGGGTCGGATGTCACCGCGAGGTAGTAGACGAGTCGTGCTTGTAGGTACGCCTCGATGATGGGGCGGTCTTCTTCGTTGAGGGTCCAGGTGATTCCGTTTGGGATGTCCTCTACCAGCGGCAGGTACGCCCACAGGCCGGGCATCAATTCGTAGACCAACCCGGGCGTCGTGACGCCAGGGGCGGAATCCACCAGCGTCCATGGGCCGTCGGCGCTGAGACCTATTGCCCCGTCGGGCAATGTCGCCGTCGGAGCGGGTGCTGTCGTTACCGCCGCCGCCGTCGTGGCGGGCAACGTGGGCAAAGGGCCAACGGAAGCTGAGGTCGGCGCAATCGTGTCGGGCTGGGCGGTACCGCCTCCGTCGCAGCCCACGACCACCAGTGCACCGAGAACGGCGAAGGCTTTGATGCGGCGCATTTGGACTCCGAGCGGGTGAGGATCACTTGAACTGGGCACGGCGAGTACCGCCAATCGGCACCCATCACTATGACGCACGAACGAACCCGGGTATGACGCGGGAACCCTAGAAGTAGATGATTTTCTCGGCGGCGGCTTCCGCGGCGTCGAGATCGTCGGTGTAGGCGCCGGTGCTGAGGTACTTCCAGCCGCCATCGCAGACGATGAACACGATGACACCAGACTCGATCTCGGAAGCGACCTTGGCGGCACCCGCCAGCGCTGCTCCCGACGAGATGCCAGCAAACACGCCGCACTCGGAAACCAACCGGCGCGTCCATTCGAGACTTTCCCGTGGGCGCACGACTCGCTTGCGATCAAGCAGATCGAAGCCGTACCAACTTTCGAACAACGGCGGAATGAAGCCCTCGTCGAGATTGCGTAATCCTTCGACCTTCTCACCAAGCGGTGGCTCGACAGCGATCAGTTGGATTGCCGCGTTCTGTTCTTTGAGGAAGCGGCCGGTGCCCATCAGCGTTCCACTGGTGCCGAGGCCAGCCACGAAGTGGGTGATCTCGGGGCAGTCTCGCCAGATCTCTGGCCCGGTTCCCTCGTAGTGAGCGAGCGGATTGTTGTCGTTGCCGTATTGATAGAGGAAGCACCACTCGGGATGCTCGGCAGCCATCGCCTGCGCGCGGCGTACGGCTCCGTTGCTGCCTTCCTCGCCCGGTGTGAGCACCAACTCGGCGCCGAACACTTCCAGCATCTGGCGGCGCTCAATCGAAACGCTCGTTGGCATCACGATCGTGATCGGGTAACCCTTCATCTGCGCGATCGCCGCCAACGCAATTCCCGTGTTGCCCGACGACGGCTCGATCAGACGTTGACCGGGCTGCAGGGTTCCGTCCTTCTCGGCATGCTCGATCATCTGCTTGGCGATGCGATCCTTCACCGAGCCAAACGGGTTTTGGCTTTCGAGCTTGGCGATGATGCGCACGTTCGGGTTCGGCGACAGCTGGCTGACATCGACCATCGGGGTGTTGCCAATTAGGTCGAGCACGCTGTTGTTGATCATCGCTACATCCTCATCGGTTCAGGTTCTAATTCCCGATCAATCTGGTCGACAATCTACCATCAGCCGACCGAGATAGGAACCTCGCTGATGACGCCGTCAACGATGCGATAGCCCCGGGCCTCTGGCGCTTCCCGCTTCAAGCCGACGATGACGTAGAACCAACCGGGGTCGGGTGCCTGAGCCACATCAGTCGGGCTGGGGTACGGCTCGCTGTGCGTGTGGCTGTGGAACACGCCGATGATTGCCAGCCCATCGGCTTCGGCCGCGCGATCGGCTTGCAATAATTCCTTGCCGGGCACGCTGTAGATGCGCGCCGACGCGGCCTCGTTCGTGCATGCGACGAACCGATGGACGTGCGTGCCCTCCCCCACCAGCAACCCGCACGCCTCCAGCGGATAGCCGTCGTACGCGGCACCGATCATCTGCGCATACGCAGCCGCAGTGAACGACAGCGGCTTCGGCGCAACGTTCGGCGAAGGGAGAGAAACCTCGAGCATTGGCTCGGAAGGGTACCGCTACCCTGATGGGTCGCATGGTTACCACTGGAGATCGCAAGAACTTGAACGGTCGCGACGGCGCCCGCAAGCTGATCGCTAGTAATCGGCGCGCCCGCCGCGACTACGACATCATCGAGACGTACGAAACGGGCATCGTGTTGAGCGGCAGCGAGGTCAAGTCGCTGCGCGCCGGGCACGCGCAGGTCGCCGATTCATACGCACGCGTGATGAACGGACAGGTGTGGCTCGACGGTGTGCACATTCCGCCTTACCAGAACGCGCATGGCATCGGCGCCCACGCCCCCGATCGCGAACGCAAACTGCTGATGCATCGCCGCGAGATCGACAAGCTCGCCCACACCGTCGCCATCGAGCACCTCGCACTTGTGTTGCTGGCGATGTACTTCAAGGACGGACGGGTAAAGGTCGAACTCGGCCTCGGGCGCGGCCGCAAGAAGGGCGACAAGCGTCAGGCGATGGCCGAACGCGACTCGAAACGCGAAATGGCCAGGGCGATGGTGCGCAGCGCGAAGGGTCGCGACCAGTGACGCGGCAAACATTCATCGGAAAGCTGCCGTGAGGTTGTCATGACAAAACTCGCACTCGTTCGCCCACCAAGCCCGCGCCTCGCCGAGGGCATCGTCACGCACATCGATCGCTCCCCCGTCGACGTCGCCCTAGCGATGCAGCAATGGGCCGCCTACGTCGCGGCCTTGCAAGCACACGGGTGGACGACACGTGAAGTATCCGCCGCGCCGGATTGCCCGGACTCGGCGTTCGTCGAAGACACGATGGTCGTGTTCCGCGATTTGGCGGTGCTGGCGCGTCCCGGTGCCGACGAACGCAAGCCGGAAGTGGCTGGCGCCGCCGATGCAGTTCGCGCACACGGCTATCGCACCGTCGCGATCGAAGCGCCGGGCACACTCGACGGTGGCGACGTGTTGAAGGTCGGCGACACCATCTATGTGAGCAACGGCGGTCGCACCAATCTGGACGGCATCGCACAACTTGCCGCCGCGCTCGCACCACTTGGCGCGACGGTCGTCACCGTGCCGCTCAGCAAGGTGCTACACCTCAAATCGGCAGTAACCGCGCTTCCTGACGGAACGATCATCGGGTGGGAACCGGCAGTCGACGACCCGTCGCTGTTTCCCAACTTCCTTGCCATGCCCGAGGAACCCGGTGCTCACGTCGTGTTGCTCGATGACAAACACGTCCTGATGTCGTCTGATGCACCGCAAAGTGCAGAGCTGATTCGCGCGCGCGGCTACGAACCCGTGCTCGTCGACATCAGCGAATACATCAAGCTTGAAGGCTGCGTGACCTGCCTCAGCGTGCGCCTGCGCGAAGCGCCACTCCCCTAACAACTCACCGTTGGTTTGCGGTGGCGCGTAATCTGCGGCGATGGCATCCTTCACAGTCGAACCAATCGGGTACGTACGTTCCAGCCGCGACGCCGCTATCGACGACAACTGGGATGCGGTGACGGCGGTCATCGAACTCGATGCCACGCAACTGCAGCCGGACGCAACCGAGGGACTCGAAACGTTCTCGCACATCGAGGTTGTATTCCTGTTCGATCGTGTCGACGTCGAGGACGTGTGTCGCGGTTCGCGCCACCCCCGTGGCAACACCGCGTGGCCGCGCGTCGGAATCCTGGCGCAGCGCGCGAAGGACCGGCCCAATCGCATTGGCCTCACGACTTGCCGCGTGCTGCAGGTCAATGGTCTGCGTATCGAAGTGTCCGGGCTCGACGCCATCGACGGCACACCCGTGCTCGACATAAAGCCGGTGATGGCTGGGTTCGCGACCCGCGGCGACATGCGCGCACCCGCCTGGGCCACCGAACTGATGGCCTGGTAGTCGTCGTCGCCGTACCTAGAGGCCGAGCCACACCTTCATCATGTTCAGCGATGCAGTGCGACTGTCGCCATCGATCGTTGCGCTTGTTTGATACAGCGTGCCGCTTTGTTCGTAGTACACGGAGTTGCCTTCGCCGGCGTAAAAACCAGGTGCACCGTCCAGCGGAATGATGTCGATCGAGAAGGTGTTCTTCGCGTACTCGATCTGAGCAGCGATTGTCAGCCCTGGGGTAGCAGTGAAAGTGATGCCCGGGAAGTCGTCGTTCGCCCGCAACAGGGTGCATGACTGCTGAAAACCGGCGTCGCCAATGCCAAGCGGATCTTTCACGGGCTCGCCGATGGCTGCCTCGATCGCCGCGAGATCGGGAATCGTCAAGCACAGGTCGTCGCCTGTCGGGACCGGGGTCGGGGGTTGGGTGTCGCCGGCAGCTGGCACTGTCACATTGGTTGAGCCGACCGAGGTGTTGCTGACCGCATTGTCGGAGCTACATGCGCCCGACACAGAACCGACGATCAATACCGATCCACACAAACGCGCCAGCCCAATCACTTACAGACCTCCCAGGTCAATCTCCGCCCACCGTGACCGGAACGCCGCATCGTAACGGGACCGCCGTGTGGACCGCGGGGCACCCAGTTGCCGATTACTTCTTCGCACCGCCATCTACGCGGCTCGCCGATCGCCCTCTAGTGGTCAAGAAACTCCGAGAATTGTTCGAGCGTTCGCTGATATCTTGATGGTGCTATCCCAAACAGTTAATCCAACACGGGGCTGACAGGTTTCGACGTCAGATTCACTGGGCGGGCGTGCGACCCGAGTTGCTCAGACTCGCTAAACGGGGCACAAACCAGAATTGCCAACGAGCAGTTCGCTCTCGCCGCCTAATTAGTTAGGTAGTGAAGAGACATCGTGACCAGAAATGGCGCACGGGGCCGATTCACCGCAGCCTGGCACCAGAAGCGGGGAATGACAGTGGGAAAGACCGCTGGCGTCGGGAAAGACCGATGACGATTCGGAAAGACGATTCGCGGGCCACCGGGTAACCGATGGTCAGCCGACCCGCCGGTCTTCCTGCGTTAGGAAGTGAGTCGGGAACGGTCGTAGCACGTACGTTCAATGCCTGATGGACGGGGGTTCGATTCCCCCCAGCTCCACGCTGTGATGTCGCGAGACATCCCGGACGACCCGAACCTGCATCATGGTTCGGGTTGTTTCTTTTTGTGGGGTCCGTAGGGGCGTGATGGTCCGCCGATTGGTGCGCCGGTGCCGTGGTAGCGGCGTTCGGGGTTGATGGTGAGTGCGCGGATGATTTCGCCGGTGGCGGCGTTGATGATGCGCACGTCGAGTCCGTAGATCAGCATGATGATGCGGGTTCCTTCGAGGGTTCGGCTGATGCCGATGTGGTGCAGTTGGCCGTCGTGGCGTAGTGACACGGCTCCTTCTTTGACGCGGTCGCGGCGGACGCGGAGCTCGGCGGCTGGCTGGTGGTCACCGGGTGTTGCTTTGGGTCGCGTGTTGTAGGCGACGGCGGGTGTCGCGTGGTATGGCAGGGAGCGGTGTGGTCGCTGTTGGTTGTAGTAGTCGACGAACGCGTCGAGTCGGTGTTGTAGTTCGCTGATCGTCGCGGCTGGTGGTTCGGCGCGTAACCATTTCTTCATGGTCTGTTGGAAGCGTTCGACTTTGCCGCAGGTGGTCGGATGGTTCGGTCGTGAGTTCTTCTGCCGCACGCGCAGTTTGACGAGTTCGCTTTCGAAGCCGTTGCGGCTGGTTTTGCCGCCGCCAGCGAAGCGGGTGGTGAACACCAAACCGTTATCGGTCAAGGTCGAAAAGGGTGTTCCGTGGCGTGCGATCGCGCTGCGGAAGGTGGCGACGACGGCGGGTCCGGTGACTCGCCGGTGCGCGGTGACTGATAGCGCGTAACGGGAATGATCGTCGAGCCAAGAGAGGATCTCGGTGTCGGTGCCGTTGGCGAGTCGATGGTGGGTGAAGTCGGATTGCCAGGTTTCGTTGGGTTGCTCGGCTTGGAAACGAATGTAAGACGAACGCGGTTTCTTGGCCGGTTCCGCCACCACCAGACCGGCGCGGCGCACGATGCGATAGACCGTCGCGCGCGAGACACGAATCCGATGATGATGATCGAGATGCCACACGATGGTGTCCGCGCCAGCATCAAGACCTCGGCTGGTGAGCTGGCGGCGCAGCCGCAGGACTAGATCGATCGTGGCCGGCGCGGTGGCTTGAGGAGTGCTGCGGGCGCGCCGTGATCGTGGCGCAAAGGCCGCTTCGCCTTCTATGCGGTAGCGGGCGACGAGTTCATAGATCCAAGATCGAGACACCCCGTAGCTGGCCGCGACCTCGCTCACTGGACGCCTTTCGAGCACAACCGCAGTAATCACCAGACGGGCTTTGGACATCCACCAGCGTCAACGACTGTCCGCTATGACGCGCGACATATGTCCGGTAAGGCGTGAGACACCACACCCTCAGCTCCACTCTCAGCTCCACTTTTGTGATGTCGCGGGCCATCGCGCACTTTGTGATGGTGCTTTTTGTATCTCACGCACCACGAGCATGCTGTTTTCTGGATTTGAGCCCTAGCCCTAGGGCGGCTCCGCCAGCTACAGCGATGGCCCCTAATATGACGAGTAGGGCATCAGTGGAATCGTCCGGTGAGTCTTTGCCGCTTGCCAAAGTGGTCGGCGCGTCGCTAGGCGGAGGGTTGTTGATACTTCCCCCTGACGTCGTTGTCGCTGGATCAGAGGTAGTTGTCTCGGCCGCAGTCGTGGTGGGCACTGGATATAGCTCAGGGTTAGCAGCCATGTCAGCCGGTACAAGGGCTGCTATAAATTCTTCCAGTTTCACCTGCTGTGGCGGGTTAGAAGTCATCTCGTTGGCAGGGTCGGCTATGGCCAGCTCAACACTAGTTAAGCGTCTACCAAGTTCCGGCATGTACTCGCCCACAAAAATGATGTTGCATTCCCGAACATAAGTTACCAGCCGGTAGCTACCATCAACAAACCTAGCGTAGGCATCATATTGTATTAGGTTTTCAAGTTCGTCTGCTTCCTGCTCAAGGTTGGGTGTCTCGGCGCAGAATTCGGCGATTTTGTCGTCCCAGGTCGGCTCTTCACCGCCACCTCCGCCACCGCCGCCCGTGTTTGGCGGTGTATCACACAAAAGGGCGGTGTTGCCATTGGGGTCAGTTCCCCAACGGCCGTTGAGGCATTCGGCTACGGCGACCGAGCCAGAATCACCAAAAGCCTGTATGACATTATCAACGGCGATGGCCGCCGGAGCCGCCGACAAGCCTATGCCCAGCATCAACCGGCCGGTTAATGAGCCTCGTCTATTAGGGCCGCGCGCAGAATCTCCAGAGCTTAAACAACCAGCCTCGGGTGCCAGCAAAGCGTGAGCCGGTCTTTCCGCTGGCTGGTTTTCAATTGATGATGGTTGGTGAGCCATGCTGGGGGCCGATCTTCGGAACCCGGTACACGCTGATAGTCATCGTGTACCGGCCGGTTTTTGGGACAAATCTAACAGGTTCCCCGGGTTCAGGGGATCGTCGTGCGGTTGTCCCCGCCGCGATCAAGGATCGATTACCGGTCTGCTCAATTGATGGGCTTCTAACATCGCTGAACTCAGCTCCATTGATTGGTACCCACATGACGGGTGGTGATGCCCTGCCGCTTGAAGGCGTTGAGGACGGTGGTGGCGTTCACGCACAGTTGGCCCCCGACTGTGGCCAAGGAGTGGCCCGCCCGATACAGCTCAACAGCCTTGTCGATGTCACGCTCCGAAAACAGGTTGTAGCGGCGGGGAACCCCATGCCGTTCCAGGATGCTGCTGACTGTCTGTCGAGTAATCGCGTAGCGCTCTGCTATCACGGGCAGCGAATCGCCGGCGAGATAGGCCGTTGCGACGGCGAGCTGGTCGGACCCACCTAGTCGTCTCGCTCGCTTCGACCGACTACGGGGCCTCTTGTCGACCTCACGATCTGGTAGGTCCAGAAGGATGGACAACTGAGTCACTATTTGGTGTTGGTTGGAATACCGGCCAAGGAGCTCCACATTTTGGTGCCTGACGATGATCGGCGAGTGCCGAACTCTCATTCGAGTTCGGTTGGGTTGATGAGATCGACTAATCGACCGAGGTCTTGTTCTGTCCCGACTGCGATCACAATGTGGTGCGCCCGCAGCACGGTCGCGGGATCGGGATTGGTAACGAAGGCGCCGTCCGCGTCGCGCAGGGCAAGGACGAGAGCGCCTGTGTGTAAACGCAAGTCGGCGTCGCTCAGCGCGACTCCATCGAGAGGCGACTGTGCGGGGATCTCCACCTCCTGCATCCGAAACTCGTTGCTGCGCTCATGCATTACCACGTCGACGAACTCGGCGACGTGCGGGCGGACCACAAAGCTCGCCATGCGTGCGGCGCCTAACTCCTGCGGATTGACCACTCGATCTGCGCCAGCGCGCGTGAGCTTGGCGATGCTCTCGTCTTGCCGAGCGCGGGCGACGATGAATAAGGAAGGCTTGAGTGAACGGCCGCTCAGCGTTACGAACAGGTTGTCGGCATCGTCGGCCAGTGCGGCGACGAGTGCATGAGCGCGCTCAATGCCAGCGGCGCGTAGCGTCTCGTCTTGCGTGGCGTCGCCGACAACGAGCGGAAGTGTGACTCCGGTGACGCGCAGCGGATCGCTGTCGACCACAACGACCGCGCGACCCTCTCGTTTGAGATCCGCGGCGACCGCCCGTCCGACCCTGCCCCACCCGCACAGCACCACGTGGCCATCAAGCTCAGCAATCTGCTTGTCCATTCGGCGCCTCCCAAGGATCTCTCGCAGTTGACCTTCCACCAACATCTGTACGCCGAGTGAGAGGGTGTACAGCACAGTACCGACGCCGACGACGATGAGAACGATCGTGAAGATCTTCAACCGCGTGTCGAACTCACCAAGTTCGCGAAAGCCAACGGTCGTGACCGTGGTGACGGTTTGGTAGAGCGCATCTATCGGCGTGAGGCCCAGCAGCCAATACCCGACTGTGCCGCCCACGACCACGAGCGCGACCATCGCGGCAGCAATACGGAGCCGAGTGATTGTCGCCGTCACGGTCTCAGGCTAAACCTCTCGGCTAACGCCCCAAGCAAGTACAAAGCGAAGGTTGACTTAGCTGGCGTCGAATACTTCTGCGAGGCCACTGATCATCCACTGGCAATCCGCTGGGATGGATTGCGCGAGCGGTTGGCGAATACTGAGGGCCTCGATCAGTCCGACCGCATCACCGGTCAGCTGGAGATCGCTCGCACCGGTTCCCGCGCGCACGTCGACAGCTTCCCCGATCTCGACAGTGAAGGCCACGTCGGGGTTGCTTGCTGTGACGGCGAGCGTTCCTGTTGCGGCACTGCCGATGGTGAGCGCAAATGCGGGTGCGAGCGCGGCGACGTAACGCAGGCAGGCGGCGACCTCGTCGGGCTCATCGGTCGTGGCCATTCCTAACGGCAGCAACACATCGCGCTCGTGCACCCACGAATCCCAGAGGGCATGGTGGGCGAGCGCGCTGATACTGATGTGCCCTGGTGGGCCTTCGGCCAGTGCTAACCACTCGTCGTCCGCGAGCGCGGTCAGCGCGTTTTCGAGGGCCGCAGTGGACTTCTGGAACTTGTCCATCACGTCATCCGCCGACAAGTCCTTGGCGGCCGTAACCAACTGCGCTGGCGTAGCGACTGGGTCGAATGTTGCGAGGAACTGGGTCGGCTCGCCTCGTTGCCCGGCAGCGATCGAGAATGCCCAGAAACTATTGGTGCTGTCGAGATGAATGATCACGTCGCGATTCGACCAGCCTGCACATCGGCTTGGGCGCGCCCACTGGTCGTCGGTGAACGAGGCGAGCGTGGCGGTGAGCCGGCGCCGTTGACGAATGACCGGCGCAAGGATGTCGGCTGGCGTGCCATCGAGGCGGATGATCGGATTTAGTCCGTAGCGCGGAGTCAGTTGCATCGTTGCAGAATAGACGGATGTCGACATTGGAGATCACGGACGAACTGCAGGCAATCGCCGTTGAAGAGGGTTTCTCGGGGGTAATTCGTGTTGACCTGGATGGCGCCGTCGCCTTCGAGGGCGCCTACGGTCTCGCGCATCGCGGCCTTGGGGTTGCGAACACTATTGACCATCAATATGGACTTGCGAGCGGGGCGAAAGGCTTCACCGCGTTGACGGTGATGTCCATGGTCGAGCGCGGCGAGCTCACCCTCGACACGACGGCTCGGTCGGTCCTCGGCGACGATCTGCCGCTCATCGACGACCGTGTCACGATCGAGCAACTGCTCGCACACCGTTCGGGTATTGGCGACTATCTGGACGAAGAGGTGTTCGAAGATTCGCTCTCGTATGTGATGCCCATTCCGGTTCACGAACTCGCCACACCCGAGCAGTACTTACGCGTGCTCGGCGGGTATCCGATGAAGTCCGAGCCTGGCGAACGGTTTGTGTACAACAACGGCGGATACGTGGTTTTGGCCGTGATCGCGGAGCGCACGTCGAAAGTTCCTTACCACGATCTCGTCGATCAGCGGGTGTGTGTCCCGGCAGGGATGCACGACACGGCGTTCTTGCGATCCGACAGATTGCCGGGTCGGGCGGCGACCGGATACTTCGAGAATGAGGGCCTGCACACAAACATCCTGCACTTGCCAGTGCGCGGCGTCGGCGACGGCGGCATCTACAGCACAACGGCTGACATCCATTTGCTGTGGGACGCAGTTTTCGCGGGTCGCATCGTTGCGCCCGAGACGCTCGCGATGATGGTGCGCCCGCACAGTCATTGCGAAGAAATGTCGATGCGTAACGGCCTCGGGTTCTGGCTGGACGCTGTCACCGATGCTGTCTCGATCCACGGTTTCGATGCGGGCATCGGCTTCGTCTCGATGCGCGACCCCGGCGCCCAATTCGCCTACTCGGTCATCTCGAACAAGGGGCGTGGCGCATGGCCGGTCAGCGAGCGCATAAAATCTCTCCTCACGACGGCCCAATGACCCCGGAGTATGGTCGGCGGATGGCGAAGCGCTATGGCTCGGCAGGTTCTCGCGTGCCGGTCGCAATGGCATCGCTGCTGATCGCAATCTGCGTCGTCGGTGCTCGGCTGTATTCGTCGTCGGCGCCTCGGCAGCGACCGAGACCGCGGTTGTAGAGATCGGTGCGGAACAAACTCGTCGATGAAATCGCCGACGGCAGTGGTGGTGGCCAAGTAACGGCGATCGCCGTGGACACGGCACGCTTCTTTCCGGGCAATAATTCAGGAATGCCTTTGTACGTCATTGCAAAATATGTTTTCGACGAGTCCACGCGATTCCCGAAGTCAATCTTGTTCGTCGACGACCCGCCTGCGGACGCGCATGTTCCCCTAGCGGCACTGGGCGTCCTGTTCGCGGTCGTAGCGCTTTCGCTGCAGTTGTTGGTCGTCGCGAAGTGAAGCCCGAAACGAGATTCGCGAACAGCAGCGGGATCAGCATCGCTTACCAGGTCGTGGGCGAGGGACCGATCGACATCGTTTTCGTGCCTGGCTTCATGTCGCACGTCGAGCTCAACTGGGAGCACGAGTTCCTTTCGACGATGTTGAACTCGTTCGCCTCCTACGGGCGTTTGGTGGTGCTGGATAAACGTGGCACTGGTCTGTCCGATCGGTCGATGGGCCTCGGCACGTTCGAGGAGCGTATGGACGACGTTCGCGCTGTCATGGATGCCGCAGGAATTGAACGCGCTGCCCTTGTGGGCATTTCCGAGGGTGGTGCATTGTGCACGCTGATGGCGGCAATTCACCCCGAACGTGTGGCTGCGCTCGTGCTCATTGCCGCGGCATGCCCGGGGGTGTTCAAAATCACAGACTCGGCGCGTGAGCGTTGGCTTGGGTTCATCCGCGGCGCGTGGAACACGGGCAAGGTGTTGACGAGATTCATTCAGAACGCCCCCGACCCGGACGTGGCTCTCGCCAAGCTGGCGCGCTTCGAGCGATATTGCTGCGAGTCCGTGGTCGCAGAACAAATCATGGCTCGCAACTTCGACAGCGACATCCGTGACGCGCTGCCGTTGGTGGCGGTTCCAACGCTGGTGTTGCATAACCGCAGCGATCCCATTGTGCCGATCAGTCACGGCGAGTATTACGCCACCCATATTCCTGGTGCCGAGCACGCCTACTTCGAAGCCGATTGGCACGGCAGTTGGCGCGACGAGGACAACAAGGAATTTCTGTCCGCAGCTCGGCGGTTCCTGACAGGCGCGACTGCACCCCCCGCCAGCGTTGATCGCGTGTTGTCGACAGTGCTCTTTACCGACATCGCCGACTCGACCGCTCGGGCAGCAGAGATGGGTGATGCCGGATGGCGCAAGCTGCTCGACCGCCACGACGCCGCGGCGCTCGAGGAAGTTGCTGGGCACAACGGGATCATGGTCAAGTCGACAGGTGACGGCATCCTTGCCCGTTTCGATGGACCGAGCCGCGCGGTCTTGTGCGCTGAGGCGTTGAGTCGCCGCGCCGATGGGATCGGACTGGGTATCCGCGCCGGTGTCCACACGGGAGAGATCGAGCTGCGCGGCGCCGACATCGGCGGCATCGGAGTTCATATCGCGTCGCGCGTCGCAGGCCTTGCTGGGGCCGGCGAGATACTGGTCTCGCGGACCGTCAAGGACCTGTCGGTTGGGTCTGGTCTCGTGTTCGCCGATCGTGGGGAACACGAGCTGAAGGGCGTACCCGACTCGTGGCAGCTGTACGCGGCCTCGGTCTGAGCTACTTCAAGGTATCTAGCGCTGTGCTTGCCCGGCCGCGCGTGGGCGACGTTGGCGGCTGCGTGGGTGAGGGCCAGACGGTGCCGGACGACCAGCTTGCGTGACGCGACGCGGACGACCGTTCTGAGTTGTCGTCGCGGCGCCGGTCGTACGACGTTGACGCTGTTGCTGTACGCGCTCGGGAGGCGCAGCGATACGTCGCGTCGGCTGAGCCGGACCGGCTAGCTCGGCGAGTAGCGAATTATTTGCCTGCACCGACTCGCTGATCAGCGGGCGAATGCCTGCTGAACGAGTCATCGAGCGAACGTCCTTGCGTTGTTCGGGCGTGACGATCGTGATCACTACGCCAGCGGCACCGGCGCGCGCCGTGCGGCCGGAACGGTGCAGAAATGCCTTGTGCTCGGCGGGCGGATCGACGTGCACGACCAGACGAATGTCATCGACATGAATGCCGCGCGCGGCGATGTCGGTCGCGACGAGAACCGAGACGGCACCGGACGAGAAGTCGGCAAGGTTGCGCTCGCGTGCATTCTGCGACAGGTTGCCGTGCAGCTCGACGGCAGGAATACCCGACTGACCAAGTTGCTTGACGAGCTTCTTGGCGCCGTGCTTGGTGCGTGTAAACAGCAGGCTGCGATCCGGCCCGGCCGCAAGGCGAGTGACGACTGCCAGCTTGTCGGCGAGCGTCGTCTCGAACTGGTAGTGCGTCATTTCCTCGACCGGCGAGTCGGCCGGATCGAGCGCGTGTGTCACCGGATTGTTCAGGTAACGATCGATGATCACCTTCACGTCGTTATCGAGCGTGGCGCTGAACAACAGCCTCTGACCGTTCTTGGCGGTGCGATCCATGATGCGCTTGACCGCGGGCAAGAAGCCCATGTCGGCCATGTGGTCGGCTTCGTCGATGACCGTTACCTCGACGCGGTCGAGGCGGCAATGCCCCTGCTGCATGAGGTCTTCCAGGCGGCCCGGGCAGGCGACGACGATGTCGACGCCATTGCGCAGAGCGGCCGTTTGGTTGCCAAATCCAACGCCGCCATAGACGACGGTATGGCGCAACTTCATCGCGTGCGCGAGCGGTGCGATGACTGCGGCTACTTGGTTAGCCAATTCGCGTGTGGGCACCAGCACGAGACCGCGAGGTGACCCTGGCTGGCGTGACCCAGGGTGGCGTTCAGCCGACGTGGCGAGGGCAGCGACCAGCGGAATCGCAAACGCGATTGTCTTGCCGCTGCCTGTCTTGCCGCGGCCGAGAAGGTCGCGGCCAGCGAGCGAATCGGCAAGCGTGACAGCTTGGATGGGGAATGGTTCGGTAACGCCGGCTGCACTGAGCGCGGCGATGATTGACGTGGGCACGCCGAGGGACGCGAACGTTTGCGTCTGTAAGGGAGCAGTCATGATTGGCTTTCTGTGGAGGGGTGGCCGTTGAATGCACTGGCCAACAACCGCTGCACTTCGACCGTTACAACAACCGTGTTGCAACAAGGCATCATGCTATCGCTGGAGTGGCCCGAAACGGCCGACGTCGAACGTCACGCCACGGCGACCTCACGGCCGACATCCCCGAAATGAGGTCACTGAATGTAGGGTCGCGGGATGGCAATTGACTTCACGCTGAGCCCAGAGCTCGAGGAAATTCGGCTGCGCGTACGCGCCTTCATCAACGATGTGGTGAAGCCAGGCGAGGAAGCGCTCGGCAAAGCGCGCGACGACGACCGCGCCGAGTACGTCAACCTGTTGCTGGCCATGCGCAAGAAGGCAAGCGCTGCAGGTTTGTGGATGCCGCACATGCCCAAGGAATGGGGCGGCATGGGCTTGGGTCACGTGCAACTCGCGATGGTGCAAGCGGAAGCTGCCAAGGCCAGCTACGGGCCGTGGGTGTTGAATTGCCAGGCACCCGACGAGGGCAACATGCACACGCTGCTGCATTGGGGAACCGACGCGCAGAAGCAGAAGTACCTCAAGCCGTTGTGCGACGGCACGGCAATGAGCTGCTTCGCGATGACTGAACCGGAAGTTGCCGGCAGCGATCCGACGTTGATCCGAACGAAGGCGATTCAAGACGGCGACGAGTGGGTGATCAGCGGGCACAAGTGGTTCATCTCCAATGCGCGGCGCGCGAAGTTCGCGATATTGATCTGCCGCACGGAGGACGACCCTGATCTGCCGCAAGCTGCGAACACCGCGTTCCTCGTCGACATTCCGAGCGAGGGATGGAACCGTGTGCGCGAGGTGGAGACGATGCACGGTGCCACTGGGCATAGCGAGATCGTGATCGAAGACTTACGAGTACCCGCGGAAAACATGCTCGGCGGTCGCGGCCAGGGCCACCTGCTTGGTCAGTATCGCCTCGGCCCGGCGCGCCTTGCCCACTGCATGCGCTGGATCTCACAGGCCGAGACAGCGCTCGACATGATGGTCGACCGCTCGCTGAATCGGTTCTCACATGGCAGCATCCTCGCCGAGAAGCAGGGCATCCAGTGGATGATCGCGGACAGCACGATGGACATCTACCAGTCGAAGTTGATGGTGTTGCACGCCGCGCACCTCATCGACACCGGCGCCGACTTCAAGAGTGAAGTGTCGATGGCCAAGCACTTCGTCGCCAACATGCTTGGCCGCGTGATCGATCGCAGCATCCAGGTGCACGGTGCGTTGGGCTATAGCACCGACACTCCGCTGGCGGGGATGTATCAGCACGCGCGTTGGGCTCGCTTTGCCGATGGCGCCGACGAGATCCATCAGATGCGCATCGCGCAACGCACCATCGCCGCCTACCGCGATCACGGCAGCACCCGCACAGCGACGGGCAACCTGCCGATCTAGCTAGCCGTCTGGCTCAACAGCTAGACGGCCAAGGGGGATTGCAGGCGGCGGCGCACCGCGGCCTGAATCTGCTCGTGGAATTGGCGCATGTGCGTCTCAATCAATTCGGCGGCGCGATCGGCATCGCCTTTGCGTAACGCGCCGAGGATGGAACGATGCTCGGCGATCATCTCGTGCAACTCGGCGACATCGCCGAGGTAGAGGTGCCACAGTCGATCGCTGTGTGCGTAGAGCATGTCGAGGTGGTCGGTGAGAAAGCGGTTGTCGGCGGCTGCCCATACCAACTCGCGACAGCGGCGGTCGATGGTGAGCAGCTCATCGGGACTTGATTCGGGCTCCGCACTCTTCAGCGCGGTTGCCATCTCGTCCCACCCGTCGGCAGCGCCGCGAGCGCATGCCAGTCGCATCGCGTACGGCTCGAGGATCGCGCGTGTCTGGTACAGCAGGGCGAGGTCGCCAACGTCGATACCGCTGACGTACATCCCGCGACGGGGGATCACGGTCACGAACTGATCACGCACGAGGCGCTGCAGCGCTTCACGAATCGGTGTGCGCCCGAGGCCAAGGACCCCGCGCAGCGACTCTTCTCGAATGATGGCGCCGGGCGCGAGTTCCAGCCGGACGATCATGCGGCGGATCTCGTCGTACGCCCTTTCAGACAGTGATTTTGCTGTGATATGGTAAAGATATATCAGATGCTGGTCGTCGTCCAGCACGCACCCCACCTGGAGATCTCATGGCTCAGTCAGACGCCCCCACCAAGGCGAAGGTCGTCATCATTGGTGCCGGCATCGTCGGCAACTGCTTGGTCGGGCACTTGGCTCGCCTCGGCTGGACCGACATGGTGCTGCTCGACAAGGGCCCACTGCCAAACCCCGGCGGCTCCACAGGCCACGCATCGAACTTCATCTTTCCGACCGATCACAACAAGGAAATGGCGTACCTGACCATTGAGAGCCAGGACCAATACATCGCGCGTGGGTTCAACAACACCTGCGGCGGCATTGAGGTCGCGCGCGAGCCGCAGCGACTCGAGGAATTCAACCGCCGCATGACCTCGGCAAAGGCATGGGGAATCGACGCCCGCCTGCTGACGCCAGCGGAGATCAAGGAGTTGGTGCCGTTCATCAACGAAGAGATCCTGCTCGGTGGCTACTACACCCCGAGTGTCAGCGTCGTCGACTCACTTGCAACCGGCACGCAGATGCGCGAAGAGGCAGTCGCAAGCGGAGCGCTACAGGTGATGGCTAACACCGAAGTGCTCGATCTCGAAACTGTCGAGACACCGGGTGGACCGCAGATCAGCGCCGTCGTCACCGACAAGGGCCGCATCGAGGCCGAGCACGTCGTCGTCGCGTGTGGTGTGTGGAGCCCGCGCATCGCAGCGATGGCCGGTGCCAACATTCCGCTGACCCCGGCAGTGCATCAGATGGCCGACGTCGGGCCGATCGACATTTTGCAGGAGAGCAACGCCGAGGTCGCGTACCCGATCGTGCGCGATATGGACACCTTCTGCTACGAGCGCCAGTCGGCAGGTTCGATGGAGGTGGGTAGCTACGCACACCGCCCGATCCTGATGCGCAGCGACGACATTCCGAGCATCAAGGAATCGGCGCTGACGCCGACGGAACTGCCGCTGACCTACGACGACTTCGACCCGCAGATGGAACAAGCCATCGAGTTGATGGAAATGCTCGGCGACGCCGAGATTCGTTACGCGATCAACGGCCTGCTGTCGCTGACGCCAGATGCCAACCCGGTGCTCGGCGAGACGCCCGAAGTGCGCAACCTGTGGAGCGCAGCCGCGGTGTGGATCAAGGAAGGGCCGGGGATCGCCCAGCTCGTCGCCGAGTGGATGACGTACGGCTATCCGCATATGTGCGATCCGCACGGGAGCGACATCAGTCGTTTCTACCCACACGAAAAGACCGAGTGGCACATCAACGCGCGCTGCAACGAACACTTCAACAAGACCTACGGCATCGTGCACCCGCGCGAGCAATGGGCGAGCCAGCGTGGCATGCGCCGCAGCCCGTTCTATGCGCGCGAGGAAGCACTCGGTGCTGTGTTCTTCGATGCTCGGGGCTGGGAGCGCCCGCAATGGTACGAAAGCAATGCGCCGCTGATGAAGAAGTATCCCGAGGCATGCCAACCGCGCGCCCACGAGTGGGATGCTCGTTGGTGGAGTCCGATCACCAACGCCGAGCACCTACAAATGCGCGCCAGTGTTGGCATGGTCGATCTGACAGCGTTCAACGAGTTCGATTTCGAAGGTCCCGGCGCGTGTGCGTTTTTGAACTATGTGTGCGTCAACAATGTCGATGTCGCCGTCGGCCGCAGCATCTACACGCCGTTGCTGACGCCGCACGGTGGTTTCCGTGGCGACCTCACGATTCAGCGCCTTGGACAGAATCACTTCCGCGTCATCACTGGTGCATTCGATGGTGGTCGCGACAACTACTGGTTCCGTAAGTACCTGAACGAGTTCAACGCCGATCGCGGCGTGAAAGAAGGCCACGTCACATTCACCGATCGTTCGCAGGGCATTTGCACGCTTGGGGTGTGGGGTCCGAATGCAGAGGCGACGATGGGCAAGATTGTGACCGACCAAACAACGGCCGCTTACGACCTCTCGCAAGCCGGGTTCCCTTACGGCGCAGTGCGCGAGGTTCTGATCGCTGGCGTGCCGTGCACGATGTTCCGCATCAGCTATGTCGGCGAGAACGGCTGGGAGATCTACACGCGCATGGAACACGGTCTCACCGTTTGGGACGCGGTAGCGGCTGCTGGCGAAGAGCACGAGATCATCCCTGTCGGTATCGGTGTGTACGCCGTCACCGGCCGGATCGAGAAGGGCTACCGCCTGATGGCTGCCGAGTTGGAGAGCGAGTACAACCCCGTCGAGGCAGGGCTAGCGCGTCCGAAGGTGAAGAGCGTCGATTTCGTGGGCAAAGAGGCTTACCTCAAGGCACGACAGCAAGCCGAGAGTGGCGGCCCGGCGGCGACCATGTGCACGCTGTCGATGGATTCGCAACGCTGCGCCGCTGGCTTCGATCGGTTCCCAACCGGAGGCAACGAGCCGATTCTGACGTTGGCCGGGGACCGCATCCTTGATGCCAAGGGTCGTATCTCGCGTGTGACCACCGCTGGTGCTGGACCGTCGGTCGGCAAGTACCTGCTGCTCGCTTACCTGCCGCCGCAACACGCGGTCGAAGGCACCAAGCTGCAGGTGATGTACATGAACGAGTTGTATCCCGTCACCGTCGAACGTGCCGACGCAACGCCGCTGTTCGACCCGACCGATGCGCGGATGAAGAGCTAGCGAATGCGCATTCTCGTCTGCGTCAAGCGAGTGCCCGCGCCGGGCGCCAAGATCAACATCACCGCCGATGGGCAAGCGGTCGACGCCGCGTATCTGGCGTTCACTACCAGCCCGCACGAAGAGTGCGCGGTGGAGGAGGCGGTGCGACTGATCGAAGCGCACGGCGGCGAATCGACCGTCCTCACGCTGGGCGACAGAGCGGCCGAAGAGCAACTGCGCTACGCGGCGAGTATCGGGATCAACAAGTGCGTCCTGCTTCCAATCGACGTCAGCGATTGGGATCCGGAACGAACCGCGGCGGCGATCGCCGCTGCCATTCAAGGGATCGAGGCCGTTGAGGGTGCCTTCGATGTGATCCTATTCGGCAACGAGTCCGCCGATTCCGGAAACTTCCAGATCGGTATCAGAGTCGCCCACACGTTGTCGCGACCGATGGTCAACGGCATCAAAGGCATCACTGTCGACGGCACGACGGTCAGCGCTCGCCGCGAGAGCGATGCAGGCGTCGAGTTGTATCACGTCCCGATGCCAGCTGTGTTCGGTGTGAAAGAGGGGATCAACCTGCCGCGTTACCCAACGCTGAAGGGCCGTCTGGCCTCGAAGAAGGTCACCGTCGACGCGGTCGCTCCTACCGGCGCGCCGGGTGGTCAGCAGATGGTCATGCTGGTACAGACAGCGGAACAGACCAGTCACACGATCGTGCTCGGTCACGGACCGGAAGCGGCGCCAGCTGTGGTTGACCTACTCGAAGAACTGGGGTTGCTGAAGTGACGGTGCTCGTCGTCATCGAGCACGATCGCGGCAAACTCGTGTCTGCGTCGCTGGAAGCACTCGCCGCCGCCCACACGATCGATGCGGATGTCGCGGCACTCACGTTGGGCACCGCAGCCGACGAACTGGCGACCGATCTCGCTGCGCACGGAGCGGCAACGGTGCACCAAGTGCATCACGACCTGCTGGCTGACTATGGGCCAGAGGCGTGGGGCGAGGCGATCGCGCAAGCCATCAGAGCACTGCGGCCGGTCGCTGTGATCGCGTGCGGTACCGATCGCGGCAACGAAGTCATGGCACAAGCCGCGGCGCGCTTGACCACACCACTCGTCGTCAACTGCACCGTGCTCAATGTCGATCAGCAAACGGCGAACGCCGAGACATGGTCGCTGACGCGGTCACGCTGGGGTGGCTCGCTGCTTGAGAGCTGCACGATCACAGCAACTGTAAAGCTGCTGACCGTCACGCCTCACGCATTCGGCGCGATTCCGACCGCGGCGGCGGGCACCGTTGCCTCACTGGCCGTCGAGCTCGATCCGTCGCTCGCGCGAACAGTTGTCGTCGAGCGCGTGGAACGTGCGGCGGGTGTCACGCTCTCGACTGCTCCACTGGTTGTCGGTGGCGGGCGTGGTGTCGGATCGCCGGAGGGCTTCGCCCCGCTGGAGGAATTAGCCGCGTTGCTCGGTGGGGTAGTCGGGTGCTCGCGCGCCGTCACCAATAACGGCTGGCGCAACCACACCGACCAAGTGGGCCAGACGGGAACGCGCATTGCCCCCGACTTGTACATGGCTTGTGGAATCTCCGGCGCGATTCAGCACTGGGTCGGTGCGATGGCGTCGAAGAAGATTCTCGCGATTAACACCGATCCGGAAGCGAACATGGTGACGAAGGCCGACTACGCGGTGATTGGCGACTTGCACGCAGTCGTACCTGCGATCACGGCCGAGATTCGGCTGCGCAAGTCGCGGGTCTGACCCGAAAGTCAGCATCTAGGCTCGTACGAATGGCGAATCGTGGGTCGGTCAGGTCGCAGCGGCAGGGTTACGCGCCAGCGCCGCTGCAGATGAGGTCGAACAACAGCGGGCTGGTCATCGTCGCGGTGGTTGTAGGCGTGATTCTGATTGGAGTTGCGACGCTTTTGGCGAGCCTCAGCGGTGGGGACGACTCGCCACCGCTGACGCTGGCGCCCTTTGGTGGCTCGACGACTCTGTCGCCCGACGCGACGACGAGCTTGCCCCCGACCAGCGACATCATCGCGGTCCGGGACGACACGGGGACGTTTTCGATCAACATTCGCGGCGACCTGCAGATGGAAACCGCACCGTCTATCGCGGCCGGCGGCTTCACCGTGCCCCGTATCACAGCCTCGGTCGACCTTCCTGGGTACTACGCCGACAACACCACATTCGGAGTGCTGGTCGTTGCGGTCGGGCCGGACATCGGCAGTGAGGTCGCGCAGGTGATTGCGTTCCTTGAGCCGAACGAGAGCGTTTGTAAAGAACGTGTCAGGGAGACGATCAACAGTTCGCTGGGCAGTGCGGTGCGCATCTCGTTGACCGGATGCGGCATCGACAATCTCGGTACCAAGGTAGTGCTGAGTGTCCAGCTTGCCGAGCCGGCGCTCGTCGTGGGAATCCGGATGCAGGATAGGGGCGACCTGGCGGCGATCCAGTCGGCGGCGTTGTACCTCCTCGAGACGATGCAATTCTGAAGGTTTTACTCTGGCGCATACCGACCACGTAGGCTCTCGGCCCATGGGATCCAACGAATCATTTCCGCCTCCGCCACCTCCCGGCCAACCGCCGCAATCAGGTAACTGGCCGCCGCAGTCAACCGGCGCGCAACCCACGCAACAGGTACCTGCAACGCAGATGTACCCGCAGCAGGGCTACGTGCCCGAGGCCACGCCGCCGAAGAAGGGCAACGGCTTGCTGATTGGCGGCGGTCTGGTAGTTGTGGCCGCGTTGGTTGGCGGAGTGGTGCTGCTGACAGGTGGTGACGACGACAAAAAGACCAGCATCACGATCGCCCCGATCACGTCGACCACGATCGTGACCGCGACGACGATCGGCGCGCAGATCACGGTTCCGGCGACGGTCGCGCCGACGACACCCGCCACGGTGGCTCCGACGACGGCCGTCGATGATGGGCTCACCACCGTGACTGACGACACCGGAACGTTCTCGATCCTCGTGCCCGGCGATCTCGAGCTCGACACGACAACAATCACGAGCACCGACGATTTCATTGTTCCCTCGATTTCGGCCGCCGACCTGATTGCGTCGTATAACGGCGACGACGTCACGTTCGGACTCACAGCCATCGCGGTTGGTCCAGAGATCGGAAGCGACCTCGCGCAGGTCATGGCCTTCCTCGAGCCAACTGAGGGCACATGCACCGGCCGGTCGGTAGAGATCGGTCGACCCACTTCGTATGGTGCTGCCAACCAAGTGTCGCTGTCGGGCTGCGGTGCCGGTGGCGGCAACAAGGTGCTGATCGTCGTACAGGTGCCCGATCGTCCATTTGTCATCGGCATCTACTTGCAGGGTCTCGCCAGTATTGAGGCGTTGCAGCCAGTGGCGCAGTACGCGCTCGAATCCATCGTCGTCTTCTAGAACGGGTGTGAAACGGTGACCGGCCCGTCGCTGCTTGCCAGCGACGGGCGGGCACTGCGCCGCAATCTTGCGTTAGCGACCTGGGGGCTGTTCGTCGGCCTGGCGTTGATCATGCTGGCTGGCGGTTTGTTCGGCACGCTGGTTGGTGTTCGGTCCGAACGGATCAAGTTGCCGACGGCGGTCAGCAGCTTGATCAGCGCGAGCTACTACATCGGATTCCTTGTGGGGTCGCGTGCAACTTTGCGAGCGCTGGGTCGCGTCGGCCACATTCGCGTGTATTCGGCGCTCGCCTCGCTGCTTGCTGCTGCGATGATCGGCGCGGGCATTACCGGGAGTCCCGTTGCGTGGGGACTGCTGCGACTTGTCACGGGACTGTGTACGGCCGGGTTGTATGTGATTGCGGAGTCGTGGCTTAACGACTTGGCGACCAACGAGAATCGCGGACGATTGATGGCCGTGTATGGCGTCGTCACTGTCGCGTTCTTCGGTATCGGTCAGGCCGCGATTGTGACCTTTGATTCGCGTGCGGTGACTGGGTTTGCAATAGCCGCCATCCTGACATCGGTTGCAGTCGCTCCAGTGGCGCTATCGGAGGCAGCAGTCGCGCCAAGGCTGGAGGAGAAGGAAAACATCTCACTGCGCACCCTCGCGAAGATGGTGCCGACGGGCGTGTTCTCGGCGCTGCTGGTTGGCGTGGCACATGGTGCCATTGCGGGCATGGCGGCGGTGTATGCGACCAGGGTCGGACTCAGCCGGGGACAGATTGGGCTCTTCGTCGCGTTGCCGAGTCTTGGTGGAATGTTGTTGCAATGGCCCATCTCGTCGGCAAGCGACGATGTCGATCGGCGAGCGGTTGGGCTTGCGGCGGCGGTTGGTGCGGCAGGCATAGCTGCGCTGCTGCTGCTGGGGTCGCCGGACAAGCCGATGGCGTTCGTGTTGATCGCGATACTCGGTGCCCTCAGCTACCCGCTGTATTCGATCGCCGCCGCCTACACCAATGATTGGGTGCCGCCGGAGAATCTGAACGCTGCTGCGTCACAGTTGGTCACCCTGTATGGCATGGGCGCCGTCGTTGGGCCATTCGCAGTCGCCGGTGCGATGATCGTCATCGGACCGTCCGGGTTCTTTTGGGCGCTCATCGCAATGCACGGAGTGATCGCTTTGTTCTTCTGCTACCGAATGTTTGTATGGCGAGCGCCGCTGGTAAAGCGCCCATGGGCCGAAGTGTCGCTGCCGGCGCGTGCCTTCTTCATGCCAGCAACGATCATCGCGTTTGGTGTGCGTCGCGGCCGAAAACTAGTCAACCGCTAACCGACTCCTCGCCGAGCTTGGCGAGGGCCCTCTGTTGCCACTTGGCGGTGGCTTCGATGTTGTTGAAGGTGAAGAGGTGAATGCCTTCGATGTTCAACTCGTCGGCCTGCTTCGACAGTGGGTCGATCAGCGCGTTGGGGTCGTAGCCGGTGGGGCTGAAAAGGCGACCGAGAACGCTGCCGTTCTTCTGGACGTAGCGCAGGCTGGCGCCGATACCGAGGCGCACTCCCATCGTGACCAGCTTGACGCGATCGATGACGCCAGGGACGCCGATGTGTAACGGCAGGGTGAAGCCCGCTGCTCGTTCTGCCGTCGCCCACGTGCGCCACTTGCCGACGTCAAAGCACATCTGCGTGCTCGCAAAGCCGCGTACGCCGGCCCCAGCAAGCAACGACTGCTTTGCGTGCAGCGCCTCGTGCAGGGTAAGGGAGTCGATCAACCCATGGCCATCGGGATACGCCGTCACACCGATGCGGTCCACGCCGTGATCGGTGTCGAGGAAGTCGCGCAGAAACGCAACAACCCCGTCGTAGGGCCCGACCGGCGAAGATGCATCGCCCGCGACCAAGAAGACTTCCTTCACACTCTGACGCCGGCAGAACTCGGCGATGCGCTTCACGGACCCCGCGTCCTCAACGAGTCGTGCGGAGATGTGCGGCACCGCCTTGTGTCCGAGATCTTGTAGCCGGGCGGTGAGATCGAGTGTGGCTTGCTGACCTTTGGCGGGACTGCACGTCACCGACACCGACGCACCTGCCGGAAGGTGCCCGATCTGCGATTCGAGATTCTTCATTGGAACTACCTCGTAGCGGGCGTCCGCGATGAGATCTCGCGGGTCGCTCACGCGAATTCGTCCGGAAGTTCGGCCTTGCGCTTGGCGACGAACGCTTGCAGCTCTTCGTCGATCGCAGAATCGAGTGCTGGTGCTTCGTATTCGTTCAGTCGGCGCTTCCACAGCGCGTTTGCGCGTTGCGCAGCGTCGAGGCCGCCATCGTCGGTCCACTGCTCGAAGCTGGAGTTGTCAGCTGTATCGCTGCGGTAGAACGCCGTTTCGAAGTTGGCGAGCGTGTGCGCGGTACCGAGGAAGTGGTTGCCCGGGGGATTGGTCAGTATCGAATCCAATGCAACGCCATTCTCGGAAGCGTCGAGGCCACGCACGAACGTGGTCATCATGCCGAGCTGGTCGCAGTCGAGCACGAACTTCTCGTAACCGATCGCCAGCCCGCCCTCGAGCCAGCCGGCCGCGTGTAGCACGAAGTTCACGCCGCCCAGCACCGTCGGCTGCAATGTGTTTGCACTCTCGTAAGCCGCTTGCGCGTCGGGCAGCTTCGACGATGTCAGCGAGCCGCCCGACCGGAACGGAACGCCCAAGCGTCGGGCGAGCGCGGCCATCGTGTAGAGCACGATCGCGGGCTCGGGTGTCCCGAACGTCGGAGCGCCGGTCTGCATGCTCATCGAACTGGCGAACGAGCCGAAGATCACCGGCGCGCCGGGTCGAACCAACTGCACGAACGTCATGCCAGCCAACGCTTCCGCGAGCGTCTGCACAGCGACGCCGGCACTCGTCGATGGGGCCATCGCGCCAGCAAGGATGAATGGGGTGATGATGTTCGCCTGGTTGTTTTCCGCGTAGCACTGTGCAGCGGCGAGCATCGTGCCATCCCACACCAGCGGTGAACTCGCGTTGATCAGGCTGGTGATGACGGTGCGATCCTGCAGGTCGCCGCCGAAACCAATACGAGCCAACTCGACGCTGTCGGCTGCTCGTGTGCCGGCAGTGACCGAACCCATGAACGGCTTGTCGCTGTACTTGAGGTGCGAATAGACCATGTCGAGGTGGCGCTTGCTGACCGGCACATCAACCGGTTCGCACACCGTGCCGCCGGAGTGGTGCATCCACGGACACATGTAGGCGAGCTTGACGAAGTTCTGGAAGTCGGCCAGCGTTGCGTAGCGACGACCCTTGTCGAGATCGTGCACGAAGGGGCTGCCATAGTTCGGCGCGAACACGGTGTTGTTGGCCCCGATGGTCACGTTGTGGGCCGGATTGCGCGCGTGCTGCACGTAAGTTGCCGGGGCATTCTTGGAAACGATCTCGCGGCACATCCCGCGTGGAAAGCGAACTCGAGTTCCGTCGACGTCCGCGCCGGCTGCTTTGAAGATCGGGAGCGCTTCTGGGTAGTCGCGAATCTCGACACCGACTTCCAGCAGAATCGTGTCCGCTGTGTGTTCGATCATCGCCAGCGTTTCCTCGCTAGCGATCTCGAACGGAGCCATCGTTCGCGACAGGTACGGCACGCGGTCGACGACGTGCGATGCGCGCAGTGCGGCACGCCCAGCGCGCCCACCCGATCGACGCGAGGGGATTTCAGTTTCGCTCATGTGTCCTCCTCCGACGGGTGCTTGCGACAGAGACCGTCCGTTCAGGCAACTTCACAACGGTGGATAGATGTGTGGTCGGCGCGTGTGCGTGTGGGAACGCCATCGCGGCGACGAACTCGGCCTGGAACGCAGATTCGGTCGCGGTCTCGACCTTGATGACGCCCCGTACTGCCTGTTCCATCTCGCGTCGGCCGCTCACAGAGAGTAAAGCTCGCACGGCGCCAGCGCCAGCGGCGTTGCCGACGGACCGTACGTTCTGAACCGGGCAGTCCGGAACAAGACCGAGCACCAGGGCATAGACGGGATCGATGTGGCTGCCGAAGGCGCCAGCCAAACGAATGTCGTCGACTTTGGTAACCCCCGCGTGGGTGAGCAACAATTCGATACCGGCGCGCAACGCACCCTTGGCGAGTTGAATCGCACGCACATCGTTCTGTGTAATCGCAAGTCGAACGCCTGGCGCCTGGTGCACTATGTAACTGAACGTGCGCCCGTCCGCCACAACGCGTGATGACCGCGTTGCTGCCGAACCCTGCACAACACCATCAGTGTCGATGATCCCCGACAGGTACATCTCGCCGATCACTTCGATGATGCCCGAGCCACAAATTCCAGAAACATCGAGGTCAGCGGTTTCGGCCGCAAACCCTGGCTCGTCGCTCCACAGATCGCTGCCGATCACTTTGAAGCGCGCTTCCAGTGTTTCGCGGTCGATACGTACGCGCTCGATGGCGCCAGCCGTCGCCCGCTGGCCGCAGCTCAGTTGTGCACCTTCGAACGCCGGTCCTGTAGGGCTCGAGGCCGCGAACTGGCGGTGCTTGTCGCCAACGACTATCTCGGCGTTTGTACCGACATCGACGAGCAACTGCAGCGTCGGTGAGCGGTGCGGCCCTTCCGACAACATCACAGCGGCCGTGTCGGCGCCGACGTGCCCCGCAATACACGGCGCCAGGTAGACCTGTGCGTTGGGACAGGCGAGTCCGAAGTCCGCTGCGTCGGCGATGATCGCTTCCGCGGTTGCGAGCGTGAACGGTGCTTGCCCGAGCGGTGTCGGGTCGATGCCAGCCACAATGTGGTGCATGATCGGGTTACCGACCAGCACGATCTCGAGCAGCTCGTCGATCCTTGCCGCGCCGTCGCTACACAGCTCGACAATCAGTTCGTTGAGCGCTTCGCGCACCGCTTCGGTCAGCTGGCGCTCGCCGCCCGGATTCATCATCACGTACGACACACGGCTCATCAGGTCTTCGCCGAAACGGATCTGCGGATTCATCCGTCCGGCAGAGGACAAGATCTCGCCCGTAATGAGATCGCACAGGTGCCCGGCGATCGTGGTGCTGCCGATATCGACTGCGATGCCACACGCCCGATCGACGTAGCCGGGCCACGCCGCGACAACTGAAGAACCGCGAATCGCGACTGTTGCTGCGCGACCCTGACCAGCGAAGGCGCGATGAACCTGGCGTAGCGCGGCGAGTGACAACGTGTCGACGACGCGACCGTGCACCGTCAGCAATTCGGCGATCACGAGATCGGTCATCGACGCTGCGTCGCCGAGCACGCTCTCGGGAAGCTCGATGTAGGCGAGAGCGATGGCGGGATCGAGGACGACCTCGGTCAGGTCGAGGCTCTTGCGCACGACCGGTCGATGCACCTGACTCTCGGGGGGCACGTCGAGCACGACGTCGTCGATCACTACCGCGCAGCATCCGAGACGACGGTCGGGCTTCATGTCGCGCCGCTCCTGGTAGGCCTCCTCCGTCTCACCCCACGGACTCAACGCATCCCGGTGGGCCTCGATTGCCCATTTCGAGTATTGGCCGGGAGCAAACGCAACTTGGCAGCGCCCGCAGATGCCGCGGCCACCACACACCGAGTCGAGATCGACACCGAACTCGCGCGCGGCCTGCAGCACGGTGGTACCGACTGCGACTTGGCCTCCGAGGCCCGAGGGTGTGAAGACGACGCGAGGCACTTAACTCCCTTCCGCCAACCGGGCGCGCCGCCCGCCAGCGCGACCCTCGCGAGCACCGATCGGTGCACCAGGGTCGCGCTTCGCCTTGATCCAAGCCGCGCAATCCTGGTCGCTGCCCGCCAACACGTCGGCGGCCATGACCATCGTCTTGACCTCTGGGTGCATCGGGTTCATGATCGCGGAAGTCATGCCGTTGCTGATCGCCATCGCGAGGAACGTGCCGGTAACGCTGTTGCGTGCGGGCAATCCGAAGCTGACGTTCGATGCACCGCACGTCGTGTTCACCTTCAACTCCGTGACTAAACGTCGCAGCAATGCAAAGACCTGGCGGCCGGCCGTGCCCATTGCACCGATCGGCATTACCAACGGATCGACCACGATGTCGTGACTGGGAATGCCGTAGTCCGACGCGCGATTGACGATCCGCTGTGCCACTTCGAAGCGAACGTTGGGGTCGACGCTGATGCCGGTCTCGTCGTTGCTGATCGCGACGACTGCGGCGCCGTACTTGGCGACCAGTGGTAGTACGCGCTCCATCACCTCTTCTTCGCCTGTAACCGAGTTGACCAGGGCCTTGCCCTTGTACACGGCCAGCCCCGCTTCGAGCGCTTCGATGATCGACGAGTCGATCGAAAGCGGTACATCGGTGACGCTCTGCACGAGTTGGATGGCGCGGGCGAGCATCGCCGGCTCGTCGGCGAGCGGGATGCCAGCGTTGATATCGAGCATGTGTGCTCCGGCAACGACCTGCGCTAACGCGTCGGCTTCGACACGGCTGAAGTCGCCAGCTTTCATCTCCTCAGCGAGCGATTTGCGGCCAGTGGGATTGATGCGCTCGCCAATCATCACGAAAGGTCGGTCGAAGCCCATCACGACTTCCTTTGTTGCCGAACTGATCACCGTGTGTGTCATGACGTCTGGTCCTGTTCCTGTTCTGGAGATGGGTCAGGGGACATCGGGTCCCAGCCGCCGTTGTCGACGAGGGCGTGCAGTCGCTCGTTGGTGAACTCGATTTCGATCGAGGCCGCGATTGCATCGATGGTTTCGGCGAGTTCGCCGGTCAGCGGGTAGCTCGTGCGTCGCCACTCACCCACGTATTCCTGTGCCGTCTTCTTGCCAGCCACCATGGCAGCACGGTCGATCGCCTTTTGGAACCGATGCGGCAAGATTGATTGGTGGCGCACCTCGCCAACCCGACCATTGATCTGCGCCGGAATGTCGCGCCACAGGATGACGACGACCTCGTTGCCTGAGCGGCGACCACCAGAGCGAGCGGGAGGCATCAGGAACCCGCTGTCGTAGGAACGTGGTGCGTATTGAGCGCAACGGCAACCGATTCGCTGAACGGCGCGAGACCGACGTGGCGATGTTCGAACGCGAGGCCCAGCCGATCGGCGGCGGCCCGAGCGGCAGCGACGACCTTGGAATCGTCCTGCTGCGACAACAGAACGACTCGGGTGTAGTTGCCGAAGTACATCTCGAGCAGTTCGGGGTGACGATCAAGCCCGAGCCCCTGCCAGATGATCGGCTCGAAATGCTTCGCCAGGAAGTCGGTGAGAAAGAAGGTACCGAGTTCGGCTTCGTGCAGTTCTTGGAACGCTTCGCCGCCGGTGAAGAACTCGTAGCAGTGGCTTCCCGGCAGCCGACGAATGTTCGGGCGTTCGGCGATCAGGCGATCGAGTCCGCCACCGCTCCCGCAATCGGCGTAGCCGAGCAGCACGGGCCGATCGCCATCGGGGTCTAGCTCCGCGAGCAGCTCACGCAGTGCGGGCTCAATACGCTCGGGGCGATTGTGCAGGTTCGCTGGCAGGTAGCGCACGTCGACGTCGTCGGTCAAGCCGTTGCTGGCCAGCACTGCGCGTAACTCGCTGACGAGTGCGCCGCACGCAAGAACGAGAGGCCTAGCCATGACGCCCCGACTCAGACGGATGGGCCGGGGGGTTCTGGCTGCCGGCGATGCGCCTTGACCAATTGCTTAGCGGTCTCGGCGGCGACCGCGGCATCGCGGCAATACGCGTCGGCACCGATAGCCGCGCCGAATTCTTCGTTCAACGGAGCACCGCCGACCATCACGACGTACTTCTCGCGCAATCCACGTTCCTGCAGCGTGTCGATGACGACCTTCATGTACGGCATGGTGGTGGTGAGCAGCGCCGACATTCCGAGAATGTCGGGCTGATGCTCGTCGAGCGCGGCGAGGAACTCGTCGGCGCTGGTGTTGATGCCGAGGTCGATCACTTCGAAGCCAGCGCCCTCAAGCATCATTGCCACGAGGTTCTTGCCGATGTCGTGGATGTCGCCCTTGACGGTTCCGATGACGACCTTGCCGATCGGCTCGGCTCCAGTCTCGGCAAGCAATGGACGGAGGATGACCATGCCAGCCTTCATCGCGTTCGCCGACAACAGCACTTCTGGTACGAACAAGATGCCGTCCCGGAAGTCGATGCCGACGATGCGCATGCCCTCGACCAACGCATCGTTGAGTACTTTGTCGGGTCCCCAGCCGCGGTCAAGCAGGATCAGCGTGCCTTCGGCGATTTCAGGAGCAAGCCCGTCGTAGAGGTCTTCGTGCATCTGCGTGACCAATTCGTCGTCGGGTAGTGCCGCCAGATCGAGATCGTCGCCGTCGCTCATTGGGGATCCTTCAATTCCGCATCGTGGAACAAGTCCATATGGTGGAAATCTACCATACTGCCGTTCAGGTCACAGCCGTTCAGGTCACAGCCGTCAAGACGCGGTCAGGATCGCTGCCACATGACGCGAGTACTCGGGCGACGCCACCAACGTTTGGAAGCGTTGGAAACGGCCCATCGCGTAGGCCCAGAAGTCGTCGACTGGGTTGGCGTTGGCATGTTGGATCACACCCCACAGTGCCCACAACAAATCGCACATCGCCTTGTAAGCCACCATGCGTCCGACCTCGTGGGCGGGCGGGTCGCCGTCGAAGTAGGAGCGCAGCAGCGCGGCGTCCTGTTCCGGTCCGAAGAGGCCCTCGACGGAGAGGTCGCCGAGATCCCACATCGGGTCGTTGTTGCCCGAGTACTCGTAGTCGATGAGGACCATCCGCTCGCCCGTATCGAGGAAGTTCTCGCACAGCGGATCACAATGCGATGGCACTAGCGCGCGAGGGGCAGCTGCGAGTGCTCGCCGAGTTTCATCGGCTTGCACCTCGGCAGCTTCGAAACCATCGGGGAGTTGGGCACCCTTGTCGGCCAGCAGGCGCTTGTATTCGTCGATCACTGAGAACAGCTGGAAGTCGATGGCGAATGGCGCAGCCGTCGTGTGCAACTTGCGGAACACTTTGCCTGCGCGAGCGACTGCGCCAAGATCGCGAAAGCGTTCGGCGTTCATCGTCACTGCGCCGTCGACGAAGCGCGTGACCATGAGGCCGTCGGCCTTATCGAAGAAGACAACCTCAGCGTTGACGTCGGCGGCTGCCGCTGAGCGGGCCGCAACTTCCTCGGCCACCCGGTTGATGTACTCGCTGGTACCTGCGCCAGGCAAGCGAACTACCAAGCGGTCGTTTCCACGCTCGACCAAGTAGTTGATATTGGTGAGCCCCGCGAGGCGCGTGACGGTTGCCGGATCGACATCGCGAAGTAGTGGAATGCGTGCCATGGCTTCATTGAGTTCGCTCATCGGCGGTCACGCTTTCAGTCGTGTGTTGTCTGGATCGTAGAGCGGCCGATCGTGCCGAATTGCCGCGATGGGTTCGCCGTACACCTCGATGGTGAAGTCAGTCCGTTCGCAGTGCGCGATTGGTAGGTAGCCATACGCGATTGGCTTGCCGACGGTGTGGCCGAAGTTGGCGCTGGTGGTGAACCCGATGACTTCCCCGGACTCGGGTAGCAGGATGGCCTCGCCGCTGACGGGATAGGCCATGGACTCCAGCGTGAACGTGCACAGCCGTCGGGCGACCCCGGCTTGTTGTTGAGCAATGAGCGCATCGCGACCAAGGAAGTCGCCTTTGTTGAGGTTGATTCGCCAACCGAGTCCGGCTTCCCACGGCGTGGTGTCGGGAGTGACGTCTGTACTCCAGTAGACGTACCCCTTCTCCATGCGCATGGTGTCGATTGCGCGGTAGCCAACGTCGACCATCGTGTGTGCTGCGCCAGCAGCGCGCAGCAATTCGCTGACATGTGCGGCGTATTCGGTGGGAACGTGCAGTTCCCAGCCGAGCTCGCCGACATAACCGATCCGAGCGGCGAGTACCGGGGCCGAGCCAATCGTGATGTGGCGTGCCTTCGCGTATTTGAATGTTGCATTGCTGACGTCGTCCTCGCACACGGCCTGCAGCACATCGCGGCTGCGCGGTCCAACAACGTTGATCACTGCGCGCGCAGAAGTGAGATCGCGCACGACAACGCTGCCATCAGCTGGACTGTTGCTGCTGATCCATCCCATGTCGTGGGCGCCGAACGCGGAACCTGTGACGACATAGAAGCTGTCGCTGGCCGTCCGTGTCATAGTCAGGTCGCATTCGATGCCGCCGCGCTCGTTGCACAGTTGCGTGTAGATCACTGTGCCGATCGGCTTGTCCATGTCGGCGACGCTGAGCCACTGAACCGCTGCTAACGCCCCGGTCCCCGTGATCTCGAACTTCGCGAAGCTTGTTTGATCGATCAGCCCGACGCGCTCGCGGACTGCAAGATGAGCGGCGCGTACATGCGGCCACCAATTGGGCTCGGTGAACGAGGGGCGGTCGACCGGTTCGATCCCCTCGGGTGCAAACCAGTTCGGACGCTCCCATCCGCCGCGCGACCCGAAGACGGCGCCGCGAGCTGCCAGCGAATCGTGCAGCGGGCTACGCCGAATTCCACGAGCGGTCAGCTTCTCGCTACCAGGGGCAGCGAGCTTGTAGTGGTGCGCGTACAACTCGACCATCCGCGGCTGCAGGAAGTGACGGGTGGTGTGATGGAACGAGAAGCGGCGCACGTCGAGTGGCCACAGGTCGAGCGAAGGGCGGCCCTCCAGCATCCACTCGGCCATCATTTTTCCAGCACCGCCGCCAGCGGCGATTCCGTACAGGAAACCCGTAGCGACGAAGTAGTTGTCGAGTTCCGGGGCACGACCCATCACGAAATCGGCGTCGGCCGAATAGGGGATCGCGCCGTTGATCAGCGTACGAATGCCAGCTTGTTCGATGACCGGCGTGCGCTTGGTCGCCAGCTCGGCGAGCTGCGCGAAGCGGTCGAAGTTTGGGTCGAACAGCTTCCGTTGAAATGGTGACGGGATTCCGTCCGTCCCAAACGACTCAGTGTTCGGTTCGTAGCCACCGACCAGCAGCCCAGGTCCGTCGGGCTTGTAGTACACGAGGTGATCTGGGTCGCGCATTGTCGGCATCGCCCCGAGTTCCATGGGCGTGTAGCCCTCGATCGGGCCGGTCAATAGGTATTGGTGCTCGACCGCGACGGCTGGAACGCGCACGCCAGCCATCGCCCCGACCTCCATGCCCCACATGCCAGCGGCGTTGACCACCATCTCGCACTCGATCGTGCCGCCGTGAGTGTCGTTGGGGGAAACCGTATGGATAGTCGTGCAGCGCCGACCGTCGACGGTGATGGCCGTGACCGCCGTGTTCTCGATGATGCGTGCTCCGCGAGTGCGTGCTCCGCGGGCAATCGCTTGCGTCACCGATGCAGGGTCGATATAGCCGTCGGTCGGCAGAAATGCGGCGGCCAACACATCGACGGTGCTCATGAGCGGGAACAGTTCCTGCGCGCGCTGCGGGGAAACCACTTCCATCGGCAGGCCGAAGCTCTTGGCCATTGTCGCCAGTCGGCGTAGCTCGAGCACGCGTTCCGGCGAGCAGGCCAGGCGGAGGCTGCCGGTCTCGTGCCAGTCGACGGCTTGGCCGGTCTCTGCTTCCAGACCGCGATACATCTCCACCGACTGCTCGAGCATGCGGGTCGTGTTGCGCGACGATCGAAGCTGGCCGACGAGGCCGGCTGCATGCCACGTCGCGCCGTCGGTGAGTTGATGTTGTTCCAGCAACACGACATCGGTCTCGCCGTACTTGGTCAACCAATAGGCGATGCTGCACCCGAGGATGCCACCGCCGATGATGACGATGCGTGCACGCTCTGGAAGTTGCTGTGGGTCGGCGGCGTTCATCGTCATGCCTTCACTCGTGAGTTGGTCGGGTCGTAGAGCGGCTGCAGCGAGACCTCGGCGGTCACGCGTTCGGTCGCAACCTCGAGTTCGTAGCTGCCGGTCAGTATCCAATCGGCGGTTACCCCGTCTGCATTCCGGATGTAGCCGTAGCCGATCGAACGATCGATGGTGTAGCCGAAGCCGCCACTTGTTAGCCATCCGACGCGTGCGCCGTCGCGATAGATGGTTTCGCGTCCGAGCAATACGGAAGCCGGGGAAACGGTGAAGGCGGCGAGCATTTTACGAACGCCGACGCCGCGCTGCGCCTCGATGGCATCGCGGCCTTTGAAGGCGATGCCCGACTTCAGCTTCACTGCCCAACCAAGCCCGGCTTCCAGCGGTGTGTGGTCGGGGCCGATGTCGCTGCCCCATGCGCGATAGCCCTTTTCTAGCCGACAGCTCTCGATCGCTCGATATCCCGCATTGACCAGACCGTGTGCATGCCCGACCTTCATCAACTCGTCGTATACGGCTGCGGCGTGTTCGAGGGGAACGTGTAGCTCCCAACCAAGTTCGCCCATGTAGGTGATGCGCAACGCGCGCACTGAGTGGCCAGCGATTGTCAGGTGCTGCATCGTGGCGAATGGAAACGCAGCGTTGGAGTGGTCGCCACCCGTAGTTGTTTGCAGGATCGCGCGTGAGTTCGGACCCATCAGCGTCAGCACACTGCGGGTTTCGGTGATATCGACGAGTTGTGCATCAAGCCCGGCGGGCGTGTTGCGTCGTATCCAATTGAAGTCATGTGTCGCGAAGCCGGTCCCGGTGACGAGATAGAACTCGTCATCATCGACTCGTGCCACGGTGAGGTCGCACTGAATGCCGCCCCGATCGTCGAGCATCTGGGTGTACGTCAGCGAGCCGACCGGTTTATCGACGTTGTTTGCGCACAACCAGGTGAGGGCGGCGAGCGAATCCGGCCCTTTCATCGAAAACTTGGCGAACGACGTCTGGTCGATCAGCACCGCCGCGTCGCGACATGCAGCGTGTTCGCGACCCACAGCCGCGAACCAGTTCTGACGGGCGAAGGTGTATTCGTCGTGTGCGGCCTCGCCGCGTGAACTCTCGGCGAACCAATTCGGTCGTTCCCAGCCGAGCTTCTCGCCGAACACGGCGCCGGCCGACTTCAATCGTTCGTACAACGGCGATGTCCGATTTAGACGACCGCTCTCGTGCTCCTCGAACGGCCAGGCCATTGTGTAGTGCTTGGTGTACGCCTCGAGCGTGCGCGTGCGCACCCAATCGGTGCTGTTGTGCGGCTTGCCGAAACGGCATAGGTCGACGACCCACAGGTCGTAGGGCGGCGCGCCGTCGTGCACCCACTGCGCAAGTGCTTGCCCGGCGCCACCACCGGCGGCGATGCCGAACGCGTTGAATCCAGCACCCACAAACAGATTCGTCAGTTCCGGCGCTTCGCCGAGAATGAAGTTGCCATCAGGGGTGAAGCTCTCCGGGCCGTTGATCAATTGACGAATACCGGTATCGGCGAGCGCGGGCACACGACCGATGGCGAGCTCCATGGTTGGCGCGAAGTGATCGAAGTTCGAGTCGAGCAGCTGAAACTGAAACGGTTGCGGTATGCCAGCGATTGCCCACGGCACGGGGTTCGGCTCGTAGCCACCCATCACCAAGCCGCCGACCTCTTCCTTGTAATAGGTCAAGCGGTCCGGGTCGCGCAATGTCGGTAGGTCGCGGGGCACCGCGGGTGAGAGGGGTTCGGTGATCACGTATTGGTGTTCAACTGATACCAGCGGCACGTTGACACCGACCGTCGCGGCCAGCGCGCGAGTCCATTGGCCGCCGCACAGCACGACTCGTTCGCAGTCGATGCGCCCCCTGTCGGTAACGACTCCTTTGATGACGCCATCGACCACTTCGATGTTCAGCACACGCGTGTCCTCACACAGGGTGGCACCGGCCATACGGGCGCCGCGCGCGAGCGCCATCGTGATGTCGCTCGGGTTTGCTTGCCCATCGGTTGGTAGGAACGCGGCGCCGACCACATCATCCACCTGCATCAGTGGCCAGAGCTCCTGCGCTTCGCGTGCCGACAGCAGATGCATCTCGAGTCCGAAGCTCTTCGCGGTCGTGGCCTGGCGCTTCACTTCTGTCCAGCGTTCTTCATTGCACGCCAGCCGCAAGCCACCGTTCATCTTCCAACCTGTCGCCTGACCGGTTTCGGATTCGAGCGTCTTGTACAGCTCGACGGAGTTGCCGAGTAGCTGCGTGATGTTGGCACTTGTGCGCAGTTGTCCGACCAGTCCCGCGGCGTGAAACGTGCTGCCGGAGGTCAGCTTGTGCTGCTCTAGTAGCACGGTGTCGGTCCAGCCCAACTTGGCGAGGTGGTAAGCGGTTGAACACCCGACTATTCCGCCGCCGATGACGACAGCTCTCGCCGATGTGGGCAGGGGAGTCACGGCTACATTCACGGCTACATTCACGGCAGCATCATCGCGCAACGAGTAGTGAGGGCTGCGTTTGGGTGTGTCTAAGCTGCGTCCACTCAACCGGCAGCAAATCGGTCATAAGTGGGGGTGCGGTGTTGGATCCGATGATCTCGGTTCGCGATCTGTGGAAGGTCTACGGCCCACGTGCCGAGCGGATAGTTAGGGCTCCAGAAGCCGATCTGCCGCGCGGCGATCTGCAGGCGCGCTTCGGCAATGTCGTTGCGATGCGCGATGTCAGCCTGGACGTCGCACCTGGCGAAGTGTTCGTCGTGATGGGACTCTCCGGCAGCGGCAAGAGCACGCTCATCCGCTGCATCACCCGCCTGATCGAACCCACTTCCGGGCAAGTGTTGGTGCACGGCGCCGATGTCACCGCCGCCGGCGCCGACGAGCTGCTGCAAATCCGTCGACACAAGGTGTCGATGGTTTTTCAGCACTTCGGCCTACTTCCGCACCGGACGCTGCTCGACAATGTCGCGTTCGGCCTCGAGCTGCGCGGAGTTGGCAAGGCGGAACGCCGCCAGCGCGCCGGCAGCGTGCTCGAGCTTGTCGGTCTACCCGGCATGGGCGACTACAAGCCGCATCAGCTCAGCGGCGGCCAGCAGCAACGCGTAGGCCTCGCCCGCGCGTTGGCCACCGACCCCGACATCATGCTGTTCGATGAGCCGTTCTCTGCGCTCGATCCGCTGATTCGTCGCGAGATGCAAGACGAGATCGTGCGCCTGCGCCGCGAGGTCAGCAAGACGATGATGTTCATCACGCACGACCTATCCGAAGCGCTTCGGCTGGGGGATCGCATTGCGATCATGCGCGACGGTCGATTCGTCCAGGTCGGAACGCCAGCCGAGGTCGTGATGCAGCCAGCCGACGAGTATGTCGCCAACTTCGTGCGCGACGTTCCGCGTTCACATGTTGTTCCTGTCGATGCAGTGATGGGTCCCGCGGGGAACGGTCCCTTCGCCGGCGAAGTGGAATCGGGGAGCAAGATTCGCGAGGCCGTGGGTCTCGTTGCTCGCAGCGACCTCCCTGTGCGCGTAGTGCGAAGCGGCAAGACCGTCGGCACCCTCGATCGCGTCGGGGTGCTGTCGGTGATCGCGACCGAGGAACCGTAAATCATGACGGCAGTGGTATCGATAGAACAGTTGCCGACACTCGAGTCGGACTCTGTTCGTCGCGGGCGATTGCGCCGTCGCAATGTCTCACTCGCCGTGTTCGCCGTACTCGCTGGGCTGGCCGTTGTGGCCAAGCGCGAGGTGCCGAGCTGGATGGATTCAGGGATTCAGCGCTGGGCGCAGGATCGTTATAAGTGGTCGATCACCAACCGGCAAACCTCGCCGATCTTTCGGTGGATCTTCAACCCAATCACCGACTTCATCACATGGTCTGTAGAACATACAGAGACGCTGCTGCTCGACCTGCGCTGGCCGGGGGTCATCGCGCTGATCGCAGCGATCGGTTGGCGCACCGGCGGCGTGCGGTCTGCGGTCGCTGGCGCGGCAGCAATGACTGGCGTCGGCGTGGTCGCCGACTTCGACCTGGCGATGCGCACGCTGGCGATCATGATTGTCGCAGTCATCATCGCTTTGGTGATCGGTGTTCCACTGGGTGTGTTGTCGGCGCGATCGGATCGGACGGAACGAGTCCTACGTCTGCTGCTCGACACCGCGCAGGTGATGCCGATCTTCGTCTACTTCAGTCCGCTGGTGCTGTTTTTCGGGATCAAGTTCGCGCCAGCCGTGATGGCAACCGTGGTGTTCGCGTTGCCACCGGCAGTGCGACTGACGAACCTCGGCCTGCGCCAGGTGCCCGTCGTGGTCAACGAGGTCGGCCAATCGTTCGGCGCGACCTCGCTACAGCAACTGTTCAAGGTGCAGCTTCCGCTCGCGAAGAACACGATCCTGCTCGGGCTCAACCAGGTCATCATGATGGCGTTCGCAATCGTCGTGCTCGCATCGCTGCTCGGCACCGGCGACCTCGGTCAGAGCGTGCTGGCGGCGCTCCAGAAGCAGCGCGTTGGTGAAGCGTTCGCGGCTGGCATGGGAATCGTGTTGATGGCGATTGCGCTGGATCGCATCACTACCGGCCGCAAACCGCGCGCCGCTCGCGGCGTCAGGTGGAATGGAAGTCGCGTCGCTGAGGTACCGCGCCGCCTGGTCGCGCCGATCGCGGCCGCCTCGGTGGTCGTAGTGGTACTTCTCGCGCACGTCCTGAACTGGCAACAGTTCCCGTCCTGGCTGACCTACGACATTTCCTCGCCGGTCGATTCCGCCGTTGACTGGGTGCAATCAAACCTGCGTCGCGACGTGCCCCTCATCGGCGGCACGCAGGCGATCAGCGACTTCCTCGTCATTCGGGTGCTCGACCCGATCAAGGACTTCCTACTGTGGCTGCCGTGGCTGACGATCGTTGTCGGCCTCGCCTTTGTCGGCTGGCTGAGTCGCGGTTGGAGGCTGGCAGCAACAATCGCAATTTGTCTTCTGCTGATTGCAACGATGGGCACGATCCCCGGCGGTGGCGGCCAAATCCAGTTGTGGGACATCGCGATGAACACGCTCAGCCAAGTGCTGGTTTCGATCACGATCGCCGTGCTGATCGCATTCCCCCTCGGAGTCTGGGCCGGCAGGTCAGATGTGGTGCAACGAATACTGCGGCCATTCCTCGACATTGCGCAGGTAATGCCGCAGTTCGTGTACCTGATTCCGGTGGTGTTTCTGTTCTCGGCCGGTCGTGCCGCGGGCGTCGTTGCATGCGTCATATACGCCGTTCCACCGTGTATTCGTTTGACCGCGCTGGGGATGCGCGAGGTGCCGACGGCACCCAGGGAAGCTGCGATTTCCTTTGGTGCGACTGGCCAGCAGGAGATGCGTCATGTGCAGTTGCCGCTCGCGCGACGGGCGATTTTACTGGGCGTCAACCAAACATTGCTGATGGTGCTTGCCACGGTCATCATTGCGGCGCTGGTCGGAGCGGGGGCGCTGGGGCTGGTGTCGTATGAGGCCACCACCAAGCCAAATGTGAAGTTTGGCCAGGGCGTAGCCGGTGGTTTGAGTATCGTGTTGCTGGCGATCATGCTTGACCGCATTACTCAAGCATGGGGCACCCGGCCCGATAGCGAACGCAGGTCGACCTAACCAAGCACGAACCAACTAGGGGGAGTACATGAAGTTCAGTAAGAGAAAAAACTTTGCCGTGGCCAGCTTGCTGCTCGCGGTCACATTGGGGGCCTGTGGCGACGACAAGAAGGAGGCTGCGACCTCCGACGACGGTTGCAAGACCCTCAGCGGCGACGCAATCACGCTCGCTGTCAACCCGTGGACCGGTTCCGCAGTCAACGCGTTCGTGGCCAAGAATGTCATCGAGTGCCAGCTCGGTACTCCGGTTGAGATCATCGACATCGACGAGTACGCCACTTGGGTAGGCATGGACGATGGCAGCATCGACGCTGTGCTCGAAGTGTGGCCGTCCGGTCACGCTGCCGACTACCAGACCTACATCACCGAGAAGGGCACGGTCATCGACCTCGGCCTGCTCGGGCCATCGGCCAAAATCGGCTGGTACGTGCCGACGTTCGTCGTCGAAGAACATCCCGAGCTTGCGACCTGGGAAGGTTTCCAGGATCCAGCGTTGGCGGCACTCTTCGCAACGGCGGAGACCGGCGACCTTGGCCAGTTCACGATGGGCGATCCCAGCTACGTGACCTACGACGAGCAGATCATCGCCAACCTCGGCTTGCCGCTGCAGTATGTGGTGGCTGGCTCGGAGGCTGCGTTGCTCACCAGTATCGATCAGGCAATCGCTGATCAAAAGCCGGTGCTCATGCAGTTCTGGAAGCCGCACTGGAAGCAGTTGGAAGCCGACCTCACTGAAGTGACCTTGCCGCCGGTTACCCCGGCTTGCGAAGCCGCTGCGGCTTCGAGCGACGGCACCTACGCCTGCGACTACCCGATCGACGAGTTGATGAAGGCCGCCAACTCGGGTCTTGAGGCCAAGAACCCAGCCGCATTCAAGGTGCTCCGGGCGCTGCAGCTCACGACCGACCAGCAAAGTGAAATCGCTGGTTACGTTGATCGTGATGCGATGACGCCAGCGGATGCTGCGGCCAAGTGGGTCGCTGCCAACCCCAACGTGTGGGGCGCGTGGCTCAGCTGAGCTAGCCGTTCATAAGACTCAGAAGTTGCAATCATCGCGACGGCGGTGGTGACCGGTGCCGGTTGGTGCCAGTCGCCACCGCCGCTGCGATAATGACGTGATGAAGAACGACAGAACGCCTGTTGGCTACGTAGGCCTCGGAAACTTAGGTGTGCACCTTGCTGGCAGCTTGGTGCGTGCTGGGTATCAATTGGTGGTTACCGATCTCAACCGCGAATCCGCTTCTGGTCTTGTCGCGGCGGGTGCGAAGTGGGCCGACACCGCGGAGGCCGTCGCCGCGCAATGCGACGTTGTGTTGACGTGCCTGCCCTCGCCGGCGGCCGTGGATGCCGTTGTTGCCGGTCCTCACGGTGTGCTGGCCGGGCTACGAGCTGGCGGAACATGGATCGACAACAGCACCAACGATCGCGACGAAACACTGCGGCTTGCGGCGTTGGCGGCCGAACGTGGAGTTCGCACACTTGAAGCACCGGTGACGGGTGGGGTTCACAAGGCCGCGGCCGGCGAGATCACCGTGCTGGTCGGCGGCGACCCTGCGTTGCACGCCGAGCATTCACATCTGCTGGCAGCGATCGGCGATCCTGTGTTGTACATGGGCGAACTGGGTAGCGCGGCAGTGATCAAGGTGATCACGAACATGTTGGCGTTTATCAACCTCGTGTCGGTGGGTGAGGCGCTGATGCTGGCCAAGTGCAGCGGACTTGACCTTGCGAAGTCGTACGAGGCCATCGCCAACAGCTCAGGGAACAGTTTCGTGCACGAAACAGAGGGCCAGTTGATCCTGAACGGCAGCTACAACGTCGGATTCACGATGGATCTGGCATGCAAGGACTTGGGCTTTGCGACCCAGTTCGGCCGCGACCTGGGTGTGCCGCTCGACCTAGCGACTGCGACCGAGCAGACTTTTCAGCGGGCTCGCTCGCAGTACGGTGGTGGCGCCTGGTCGACGCAGGTTGTCAAGCTGTTGGAGGACGCAATGAACACAGATCTACGAGCGCCCGGTTTTCCGGAGCTGCTGACATGAAGTCACCGGGTGAGCCTGCCACGACTGAGGAGACGGCGCGTCGCCACTTGGCGGCCGCGTTTCGCTGGACCGCACGCCTGAACATGCACGAGGGCGTCGCCAATCATTTCAGCGCGGCGGTGTCCGATGACGGCAGTAAGTTTCTGCTCAATTCGGTCGGTCGCCACTTCTCGCGCGTAAAGGCGAGCGAACTCTTGCTACTCGACGCGACACTCGCGGGAGCAACCGAAGCCGATCCGGCCGCTGATCGCACGGCGTGGTATCTACATGCGCACCTGCACCACCGGGTGCCGCGGGCGCGGGTGGTTCTGCACACGCACATGCCGTACGCAACCGCACTGGCGTGCCTGGGCGATTTTCGCTTCCTCATGCTCGACCAGAACGCGTGCCGCTTCTATGACCGCATTGGCTACGACCGCGATTATTCGGGCATGTTCGTCGACGACTCAGAGGGCGAGCGCGTCGCGCGTCTGCTCGGCGACAACAACAACGTGTTGTTTCTCGGTAATCACGGCGTGCTGGTGATTGGTGCCACGGTCGCCGATGCGTTCGATGAGCTGTACTACTTGGAGCAAGCCTGCAAGGTGCAGGTGCTCGCGCTTTCGACCGGCCGTCCGCTGTCGTTGATCGAGGACGAGGTCGCGTCGCTGACATGCAAACAATGGATGGAGTGCACGGGCGCCGAGGCACACTTCGGCGAGCTGCTCGCGATCCTCGACGACGACGGCGACGAGTACGCATCGTGACGCGCGCAGCTATCTGTCGCGAGTTTGGTGCGCCGTTAGTCATCGAAGACATTGAGGTCGCGAAAGCCGGTCCGGGTGAGGTGCGGGTGCAGATGGTCGCGACTGCGATCTGCCACAGCGACATCACCTACGCCGACGGCGGTTGGGGCGGCACGTTGCCAGCTGTCTACGGGCACGAAGGTGCTGGCGTTGTGGAAGCTGTCGGAGCCGGAGTCTCGTCTGTCGCCGTGGGTGATCACGTTGTCGTCACGTTGATTCGGTCATGTGGGCATTGTCATGGCTGCACGATGGGAATGCCAGTGACATGCGATGCGACATTTCCGCTGGATGAGAACACACCGATGCACGACGCTGCAGGGGCGCCGTTGGTGCACGGCATGCGTACCGGAGCATTCGCGGAAGCGACTGTGGTGCACGAATCGCAGGTAGTGCGCATTCCCGTTGAGCTGCCGATGGACATTGCCTCGCTACTCGCGTGCGGCGTGATCACCGGGGTCGGTGCGGTGTCGAACACCGCTCGCGTTGAGGTCGGCAGCGACGTCGTTGTGTTCGGTTGCGGCGGAGTCGGGCTCAACAGCGTGCAGGGCGCGCTACTAGCGGGTGCACGCACGATCGTCGCCATCGACCTTGCCGACTCAAAGCTGACGGCCGCTCGCACATTTGGTGCTACACACACGCTGAACGCGCGCACCGACGACGTTGTCGCGCAGGTGAAGGCGATCACCGACGGCCGTGGTGCCGATTACGTGTTTGTCACGGTTGGTGCCAAGCCCGCCTACGACGCCTCCTACGCCCTGCTCGCCAAGGGTGGTGCGGTTGTGTTGGTCGGTATGCCGCCGAGTGGCGTGATGAGCGAGATCGATCCGGCAACGATGGCCGCGTACAGCCAGCGCATCCTCGGTTCCAAGATGGGCGCCAGCCGCATCGCTATCGACATTCCGAACTTGGTCACGCTGTATCAGCAGGGTCGGCTGAAACTCGACGAGCTGATCTCGGGCCGCTACCCGCTCGAGCAGATTAACGAAGCGATGGCCGCGGTGAAGTCAGGCGAGGCGCTCCGCAACGTCGTCATCTTCTGATGAAGGTTGTCGATGTCACAACGTTTGTGGTGGGGAATCCTCCGCCGCGAGCAGGTGGCCGCTACTTCATTTTCGTCAAGCTGACTACCGACTCAGGTATCACGGGTATCGGTGAGGTGTACACCGCAACGGTGTCGCCGCAGATCGTGACAGAGATGATCGAAGAGGTGGCGGCTCGCCACGTCGTGGATCACGATCCGTTTCACGTCGAGGCAATGTGGCGCGAGATCTACGGCCGTGGCTACTCATTGCGCCCGGACTTGACGCTGGGCGGCGTGGTCAGCGGGCTCGAGATGGCGTGTTGGGACATCATCGGCAAGGAATGCGGCAAGCCCGTGTACGAGTTGCTCGGCGGCCGTGTGCACGACACGCTGCGCGCTTACACCTATCTCTACCCACCGCTCGACGTCGACGTGTACGCGGCCCACCCGGTGTACGACGATCCAGCGGCAGCGGCGGCGGCCGCCGTCGCGGAAGTGGAACGCGGTTTCACGGCCGTCAAGCTGGACCCGGCCGGGCGTTACAGCGTGTACGACGGCCGCCAGCCGTTCCTTGAGGAAATCGAACTCGCCGTCGCCATGGTGAAGGCCATTCGTGAGGCCGTAGGTACTCGCGCCGACATACTCGTCGGAACGCACGGGCAGTTCACTCCGTCCGGGGCGATCCGGTTCGCACGTCGCCTGGAACCATTCGATCCGCTGTGGTTCGAGGAACCGACCCCGCCCGACCGCTACGAAGAAATGGGCGTCGTCGCGCGGGGCACGTCGATACCCATCTCCGCTGGTGAGCGGCTGACGAGCAAGTACGAGTTCGCCAAGCTGCTCGCTGCTGGCGGGGCCTCGATCTTGCAACCGAACCTCGGGCGCTGCGGTGGAATTCTGGAGGGAAAGAAGATCGCGACGCTGGCCGAGGTGCATGGCGCTTCAATCGCGCCGCACCTGTATTGCGGCCCAGTGGTGGCAGCAGCCAATATCCAACTTGCTACCTGCTCACCGAACTTCCTGATCTTGGAGAGCATCCACGACATGAGCGGCTTTCACGCCGACTTACTGATCAAGCCGTTGCAGTTCGACAACGGTCGCATCGTCCCGCCAACCGAACCGGGGCTCGGCGTCGAACTGAACGAGGCGGTCGCCCTGGCGCATCCCTACACCGGAACTGAGCTCCACCTAGAGATGCGCGAGCGCCCGGTCACGTAGCTGTAGTCGGGATGGAGTCGGGATGGAGTCGGCGGCTCAGGCCGCGGCGCGCCAGCCGATTTCGGTGTGGTCGGGTCGGTAGTGGTGCCATTGGCCGTTGGGGTCGCGCCAGGTT
>ENA-ORBV01000326-ORBV01000326.1-microbial-mat-metagenome-genome-assembly--contig:-NODE-326-length-107965-cov-13.984456_pt1 | contig 107965 bp, 82 predicted proteins | sample MGYA00237777_ERZ505514 | MGnify/ENA primary metagenome ERZ505514 (study PRJEB26160, sample SAMN06269048) | microbial mat metagenome | isolation source: Oligotrophic lake microbial mat | place...
GTTCACCACGATCACGTTGTTGGAGCCCATCCCCGCGACGTACCCCTTGGTGCCCGCGTTGTTCCACACGATCTCGCGCGGGTCGCCGATTGACTTGAACCGCTCGCTCGCCGGGATCGACGAAGACAAATAATCCAAGTGCGGGTTCAGGTCAACAACGGTCTTGGCCAGTGTCGTCGGGTTCACGCTCGCCATGTTCACGCGCGTGAACCGACCCTTGAGCACCGGCTCAAACCGCACTTCGTTGGTCGCCTCCGTGCCGATCACCGTGATCGCCCCCGTCGCCGGGTTCACGCCCACCGACATGCACAGGTTCATCAGCCCCGTCGCGTAGCTCACGCTCAGCGTGCTCGCGTTGATCACCGCCAGGTCGCGGTCGGGCATGTCCCAGCCGACCACACGCCCCGACTTGCCCGCGTTCACGCCCGACACCATCGACGTCCAGTCGTGCGCGTTGTCGTCCATCCACTGACCGGCCGCGTTCTTCTTGACGATCAACCCGACCTTGATCGGCGGCGAGTTGCCCGGCGCAACGGGCGGGTTGAACACCGCGCCGTTGTTCGGCGGCGGGTTTACACCCCCGTACGGCCCGGCCACGTCGCTCACCGCGTTGGGCGGGAACGCGATCGTCCCCGTCCCCGACGAACCGCCGCCCAGCAGCGTCGAGCGGTTCCCCGATTCAAAGATCGCCGCGTACACCGTCGAACCGTCCGGGCTGACCGCCAGGCTCCGCGGGTCCTCGCCGTCGATCGCGATATCCACGGGGGCGGCCGAAAGATTCGCCGGATCAAACACTCGCACCGTGTTGGCCTGCGAGCACGTCACGAACGCGCGCACCGGCGAGCCCGCGAACACCACGTCGCACGGCTCATCTAGCGTGTCCAGCGTCCGCACCACGTTCCGAGTCGTCAGGTCTACCACACTCACCGTGTCGGAAACGTGGTTCACAACCCACACCTCATTGTTCGTGCGCGGCCGAACCGAGACCGGGTCTAGACCCACCGCCACGTACCCGATCACCGTCGGGATACCTCCCGCCAAGCTCAGGATCTCGATGCGGTTGTCGGCCGTGTTCGCCACCAGAAGCTTGGTCCCGTCGGGCGTGCGGTCGATCGGGTGAACCTGAGGCGTCTCCCAGTTCACGAACGACGGATTGGCCCGCGGTCCCGGCAGAGCGGGGCTTTCCTCCCACATCGACGCCGCACCGCCCAGGCACGCGGCCCCGACCGCCGCGAGAGATGCCACCCAGACGCTTTCGATGTACCGCGCCATCAAGAACTCCTTTGTCCTGTAGTCCTTCAATTCCGCCGGAGCCAGTCAGGCCGCCGCAGAGTGCTGACCCAAAGTTTACGCGCTGGAACCACTTGTGCAAGAAGAATTAACGACCGAGAAAAACTCATATGGCCCCGTCTTAAGCCCACGCACCGACCGTCATTGCTTTGAGACTGCTTGAGAAGCCACAACAACTAGTTTTAGAATCGGTCGAAGTTTATTGGTGCTTGTGATCATATCTCAGGCCTCGAACCGTTTCCGGGCCACCAGATGAAACAGGTGCCAGTCCTTCATCTCCCCGGTGACCCCGGCCTCGTGCTTATCCTCTTCGCGCATCTCCTCGAGCACGAAATCCTTCAGTAACCGTTCCACCTCGGGCCGGCTCTGGTGGCTGCGGTCCGGCAGCACCGCCCAAGCGTCTCGATCGCCGAACAACTGCCCCGCGAATCGCCCGCCCAGCGAGAGCGCGCGCACGATCCGAGTCCAAACCTCGGGGAACTTGGCTCGAGCGCAGAACGGCAGCGCAAAGCTCGCGTTCACCAGCGTGCAACCCGGCACCGAAAAATCCTCGTACTTCATGAGCTGGCACTCCAGCTGGCCCAGAACCTCCGGCGCCAACGAGCGCTCCGCCTGCGCACGCAGCCGCGTCATCCCGTCCTCGGAACTGTCCATCGCGATCACCCGCCAACCTCGCCGCAACAGCTCGAACGTGTCGCGCCCCGTGCCGCAGCCGAGGTCCACCGCAATCTTCTTCTCATCCGAGAGCTTCTCGGCGTCGAACAGATCCAAGGCCATGAGCAACGTCTCGCGCGCTGGCTTCCCGTCCACCGCGTCGTAATATCGCGGCCAATCACGCACCGCCGCGTGAACGTGCGCCTTCCTCGTCGGCGTGCTCACCGGCATGATCTCGGGTTTGCGATCGTGATCTGACTGGTGGTCCGACTGGTGATCTGAGTGGTGGTCCGATTTGTGGTCCGACATAAAGAAGTGATCCCCCATAGGCTGAATGAATGTACGACACGACCGAACAGTTCGTCCAAGCACTCGACCAGGCCGGCGAACTCAAGCGCGTCGCCGCTCGCGTCTCGCCAGTCCTCGAAATCACCGAGATCGCTGATCGCGTCAGCAAATCTCCGGCCCCCAACCTCGGCAGTCAATCGACACGCCGCACCGATCCACGCTTCCACCACCTCGGCGGCTCGGCCTTGCTGTTTGAAAACGTCGAAGGCTCCGACATCCCCGTGCTCATCAACGCGCTGGGCAGCTATCGCCGGATCGAGATGGCGCTGGGGTGCAGCGAAAAATCCGAAGGTAGGTCGGCAGGTAGGTCGGACCTCCGGGCCGACTCTTCGTCTCCCTCCTCCTCTCTCTCCTCTCTCTCTTCCGACGCTTTCGCCATCACAAATGAAAGACAAGAAGTCGGCTCGGAGAGCCGACCTACCAGCCGACCAACCAACCAACCAACCAACCAACCTGTCACAGGCCTCGAAGCCCTCGCCGAACGCATCGGCAAGCTCGTCAAGCCCGAGCCGCCGCCGACGCTCTTGGCCAAACTCCAGAAGATCCCCGAGCTGCTCGAACTCGTCAAAATCCCGCCGAAAAAAGTCAAATCTGGCCCGTGCCAAGACGTTGTGAAAACCGGCGACGATATCGACCTCACACGCCTCCCCCTCCTCCGCTGCTGGCCTCACGACGGCGACTACGCCGCGCTCGGTTACCCCGCGAACATCAACGACGGCATCCCCGGCCTGGGCTCCGGGCCTGACTGGGAGAAAAACTCCCGAGGCCGATACATCACCCTCGGCGGTATCCACACCATCCACGCCGACGATCTGGGCAACCCGCAGCCGACCAGCCGCAACATCGGCATGTACCGCGTGCAGCTCCTAGGCAAAAAACACATGGCCATGCACTGGCACATGCACCACGACGGCGCGCGACACTGGCGATCGTGGAAAGCCAAGGGCCAGCGAATGCCCGTCGCCATCGCGATCGGCGGCGAGAGCGTGCTCCCCTACGCCGCCACCGCGCCCATGCCGCCCGGGATCAGCGAGTTCCTTCTCGCCGGATTTCTCAACCGAGGCCCGATACCGCTCGTCGCCTGCAAAACCGTCCCGATCGACGTCCCCGCCAACGCCGACATCGTGATCGAGGGATACGTCAGCAACGAGGCGGGCTTCATCGACTGGGACCCGCGCGAGAACCCGCTTGAGAACTCGCGCGATAAAGTAAGCCGGGGCGTGTCGCCTCGCCCAGGTCCAGGCGCCGTCTTTGAAGGTCCCTTCGGCGACCACACCGGGTTCTACTCGCTCCCCGACCGCTACCCACTCCTCGAAGTCACCGCGATCACGCACCGCCGGCGGCCCATCTACCAAACAACCATCGTCGGGATGCCGCCGCAGGAAGATTACTTCCTCGGCAAGGCCACCGAGCGGATCTTCCTGCCGCTGCTGCGCACGATCGTGCCCGACATCATCGACTACGACCTGCCGCTCTTTGGCTGCTTCCACAACTGCGCTTTCCTGAAGATCAAGAAGGAGTACCCGCTGCACGCCCGCCGCGTGATGCACGCGATCTGGGGCGCGGGGCAGATGAGCTGGACCAAGACCATCGTGGTCGTGGATTCCGACGTGGACGTACACGACCGCGACGCCGTGCTGCGCGCAGTCGGCGAGCACTGCGAGCCCGCCCGCGACAGCGAGCTCGTCCGAGGCCCGCTCGATATCCTCGACCACGCCGCACCGTTCCTGGGCGCGGGCGGCAAGCTCGGGCTCGACGCGACATGCAAATCAAGCCCCGCCGAGACCCACCGCGCGATCTGCGGACGAGCGGCGGAGTTGTGCGCCACGGGGCCGATCCCGGCCGCCGTCGGCAGCGAAGCTCGCGCGACCGAATCTCTCGTCAAGTCCTTGCCCGGCGTGCGCGACGCGCGCGTGCCCGACGAGCTCGGCGGGCACTGGCTCGTGCTCCAGGCCGACAAGCACAGCCCCGGCGACGGCACTCGTGTCATCAAAGCCCTCGGCGGCCTGGCCGACCAATGCGCCCTGCCGCGCTGGACCATCGTCGTCGGCCCCGACGCGGAACTCACTGACCTCGACCGCGTCCTCTTCCACTGGATGGCCCACAGCTCGCACGAGCGCGACCGCTCCCTCAGCGTCTGCGGCCGGCGCGTCGCGTTCGAAGGAATGCCCAAGGTCCCTGGCGACGAGGCTCACGGCTGGCCGGTGCGGGCCTGGCCGCCGATTTTGAAAATGGATGACGTGATTAAACGTGGTGTGACTGAGCGGTGGCGAGAATACGGCATTTAGTAAAGTTTTTGCACACGAACAAATTATAAACAATAACTTGATGAGTCTAACTTGCGAAGTGCGCCAAAGGTCGGTAGGTTGGAGTTGTCCCGAGCGTTTGAACCGATGAGATCAACACTTTCTGAAAGGTCTAGGTCATGCTCACCACGTCAGCCGTCAGCCGTCAGCCGTCAGCCGTCAGCCGTGAATAGCCTCGCGCTCGCCGCAGGATCTGGCCGCGCCACCAGAATGGTCTGGGCGGCGATGGCGCTCTCGTCGTTGATTTTCGTTTCCGGTTGCGTAACATCTCAACAAACTTTGGACGAAATTAATAGTCAGCAGAACGACATTGATCGGTGTCTTGGAATGGCAATCGCACGTTGCAATGGTGACGCAGCGTGCGTGAAAGACGCCAAGGATTTTTATATACAATTGAACGAAGACTTGGAGAAACTCAAGACGCTTGTGCTCGAGCAAAGTTGGCAAGACGCACGAGCCGAGCGCTAGAAGCTTTACGATAGGCTGATCGGATTGATCCCGCAGTCTCCCGAACTCAAGGACCTGCTTGAAGAGCTCAAAAAACTCATCGATGAAGACAAGAAGAAGATCGGAGACGGCATTCTCGATGCCATACCGCGGAAACTCCCGCCCGGCACGCCGATCGATACCAAAGGCGGGGGCATCTCGGTGCAACATCTGCTTTCCAGTCTTGATTACGTCCTGACGGGAAATTTCAATTTTCACGAGGGACAATTGGCGGGGAATTATGGAATCACTGGTTCATTCCACGTCAACGCCACACGAAATGAATCTGGCTTTGTCGACACGATCACGTCCGGCACGATCAGCGTTCGCCCACCCGTCGGCCCGACACTGAAGTTCCCGATCGATCAGCAGTACTCACAGATCCTCACCAGCACGCTGACGGCCGACGCCGCTGGCAATGGCACGATCCACATTTATGTTCGCACCGATGCGCTGACCCTCCCTGCCAACCTGCTTTCGGCGATCATCAATCCTGTTGCCGGTATCACCCTTCCGATCACCATCGACGCGCAAGGCCACGTTCGCTTCCGGTTTAACGACAAGATCGGCAAACTTTTCTCGTCTGATCCGTGGCTCTCGTCGGATTACGACAAGGATGGCGCGCTCGATCTCGCGTCTGATTACGCCGCGTTCTTGGATGGCTGGGCGGGCAGCGAAACTCTGGCGGACAGCAACTTTGATGGCGTTTGGGATCAAACCGACATCGACCTCTGGCTCACACGGTTCCAGCGTGACCTCGACAACCAGTAACTGATCGCCTATAGCTTTGGTGCCCATAAAGCGACAGAAACAAGGAGCCTTTGCGTGAAAATGAATGCGATGATCTTTCTCTTTGCAACGATGACAGCGATCCTGATGATCGCCTGTGCAAGTGCTCCCGTGACAACGGCCTCAAACCAAGCGGAAAAAGAACGAATCCTCGCGGAGGTGAGTCGAATTCGTGAGATCGCGCGGGTTCATGTGAGCTTTGGAAGTTTTATGGAACTCACGATGGATGCCGTTCGGGATGCGAAGTGTGACAAACTTTCCGCCGGTGAATACTACATGCAAGACGAGTTGTTCTTGCGTGTTAATCAATACCGTCAGTACGCGATCACAATTTCGCAAATTTGTCAGGTGATCGAGTCCAAGAAGGACCTGTTGAGCATACAACGGTTCCGTGAACTCTTAAAGATGGCAAAGAATTATCTCGCGAAGGCGGAGGCCCTGCGCGCGAAGGTTCCCGAAGAAACCTTGCGACGTGTATTCAAGATCGGCCAGCAGAAATACGATCAAGATTACCTCTTGGAGGTCCGCACTGGCGAATGGGCAATGCCAAAGGATGAACCCAGAGCCGAGCCCGAGACCAAGCTTGATCCGGTGTCAAAGCCTGATTCCAAGTAAGTAGCCAAGATCATAAAGTTCCAGTACCGATCTTTCACCCGGAGTGGCTGCCGCTCCGGGTTTTTAATTGGCTCGGCGATGATCTCTCCATCACTCTGACCGATTGAGAACAGTGGCCTTCACCCCACCAGCAAATTAATCATCCGTCCCGGCACATAGATCATCTTCTTGATCGCCTTGCCGCCGATCGCCTCGACTAGCTTGGCGTCCGCCATGACCGCCGCCCGCGCCGCGGTCTCGTCGGCACCCGCCGCGACCATCACGCGCCCGCGCACCTTGCCCATGATCTGCACCGGGATCTCGACCTGATCGTCGCGCAGCATCGATTCATCAAACTTCGCCCACGCCGCATCGCAAAGCAGCTCGCGCGGTAAACTCGCGTTCGCCGTGCCGCTCGCCGCATGGCTCGCGGCGCCGACCTTCGCCCACAGCTCTTCTGCCATGTGCGGCGCGAACGGCCCCAGCACCAGCGCGAAATTCGACATCTGCTCGGTCGTCAGCCCCCCCGCCGTCGTCGAAGCGTTCACAAACTCGATCATGGCCGCGATCGCGGTGTTGAACGCCAGTCGCTCGATGTCCGCGCCGACCTTCGCGATCGTGCGGTGCAGCAGCTTCTCAATGCTCGCGTCCGAAGCCGCGATCGGCCTGAGCGCCCCTGTCTTTTCATCAACACACAACCGCCACGCTCGCTGCAAGAACCGGTGGCACCCGCTGATATCGCGCGGGTTCCACGGCTTGCTCGTCTCCAGCGGCCCCATGTACATCTCGTACAACCTGCACGTGTCCGCCCCGAACTCGTTGATCACGTCGTCGGGGTTCACCACGTTCTTGTACCGCTTGGACATCTTCGTCACGATCGGCGCGACCGCCTTGCTCGTCGCGATCTCAACATAAGAAACTTTCTCACCGTCCACGACTTCCTTCACCTCGTCCACCGGCACGATGGTCTTGTCGGGCCGCTGGTACGCGAAACTGGTGATGAGCCCCTGATGGACGAGCTTGTGGAACGGCTCGGGCGTGCTGACCTCGCCAAGGTCGTAGAGCACGTTTTGCCAGAAGCGCGAGTACAGCAAGTGCCCGACCGCGTGCTCGGACCCGCCCAGGTACAGATCGACGCCGAGAGATCCGCCGCGGACCTCGTTCTTTGGCCCCATCCAGTACGCCTCGGCCTCCTTGCCCACCAGCCGCTCTGAATTCTTCGGATCGCAATACCGGATCGCGTACCACGACGAGCCCGCGCTGCCCGGCATGGTGTTGGTCTCGCGCGTCACCAGCGTCTCTGGCGGCAGCAACGCCGGGTCAACACCCGCCGCGCCCGCCGTCGTGTGCATCCACGCCGTCGCCTTGGCCAGCAGCGGCTGAGGCGTGTCGCTCTCGACCGGCGCATAGTCCGCCAACTCTGGCAGCGTCACCGGCAGGTGCGACGCCGAGATCGGGTACGCCTTCCCCGCCGCGTCGTACACGATCGGGAACGGCTCGCCCCAATAGCGCTGCCGGCTGAACGTCCAGTCGCGCAGCCGGTAATTCACCTTTCCACGCCCGACCCCTGCGCGCTCCAGCCACGAGATCATCGCAGACTTTGCGTGCTCGGTGGGCAGCCCGTTGATGTCCACGCCGCCGCTTCCGATCTTACTCGATGAGTTCACGGCGTATCCCGTCTGCGTGAACGCGCCCCCGCTCGCGCGGTGATAGCTCGCCGCGAGAAAGACATCGCGGAAATCCTCGAACTCTTTCATCCCGACCGTCTCGATCATGTCGAGCCACTCGGCCCGCAACGACCCGCGCCGGTCGGGCGGCGGCACGGGCACGCCCTTGGGCCGGCCGTGGCGCACCACGTTGATCGCCTCTTCAAGCCGCGACGGCGGCAGGCTGCGCGACACCGTCACGCCGAGCATATCCGCCAGCATCGCAGACCAAACGTCGTCGGCCTGCTCGTCGGGCGACGCACGCCGCGCGAAATAGTCCATCGCGCAGGTGATGCTCGAGTACACCACGTCGCGGATGGGGAGATCGAAAGCTTTGGCGAACTCATAGTCGCGTTCGTCGTGCGCGGGCACCGCCATGATCGCGCCCGTGCCATAACCCATGAGGACATAGTCGGCCGTCCACACCGGGATGCGCACCTCGCTGGCCGGGTTGACCGCGTACACGCCCGTGAACACACCAGTTTTTTCCTTGCTGTCCTGCTGGCGTTCGACATCGCCGCGGTTGCGTGCGCGATCGCAGTAGTTCTTCAGCGCGGCCACGGTCGCGGCGTCTACGCCCAGCTCACCCCGCGTTACCTGTTCACACAGTTCGTGTTCTGGTGCAACAACCATGTACGTTGCGCCGAAGAGCGTGTCGGGCCGAGTTGTGAAAACCGTCAACGACGAAGCGCCGCCGCTCGCGACGGTCACGTCGATTTTAAACTCAACCTCCGCCCCCTCGCTCTTCCCCATCCACTCAGCCTGCTGAGCTTTCGTGCTCGAAGGCCAATCCAACCCATTCAACTGCGACAGCAGCCGACCCGCATACGCGGTGATGCGGAACATCCATTGCTTCATGGGTTTGCGGAGAACCGGGTACCCGCCACGCTCACTTCGCCCGTCGATCACTTCGTCGTTGGCCAGCACCGTGCCCAGCTTCGGGCACCAGTTCACCGTGGTTTGGGCAAGGTACGCGAGGCGATGATGGTCTACCACATTGCCGCGTTCGCCGTTGCCCAGCCCGCTCCAACGGCTTGTGCTCGTCGGAGGCCGCGCTCCGCGCTCGCCATCGCCCAGCCGCACCACGCCTCCATCGGGCGAAACATCGAACACGCCAGACTTCAGTCCAGCTTCCAACTCTCCGATCGGCCGAGCCGCGTTCTTCGCCGGATCAAACCAGCTGCCGTACAGCTTCAGAAAGATCCACTGAGTCCACTTGTAATAGCTCTCGTCGATCGTTCCGAACTCGCGCTCCCAGTCGTAGCAGAACCCGAAGCGCTGCAACTGCCGGCGAAAGTTCTCGATGCTCGCCCGCGTTGTGATGGCCGGGTGCACGCCGGTCTGGATCGCGTACTGCTCGGCTGGCAGCCCGAAGGCGTCCCAACCCATCGGGTGAAGAACGTTGAAACCCTTGGCCCGCTTGTACCGGCACAAGATATCGGTGGCCGTGTACCCCTCGGGGTGACCGATGTGCAGCCCCGCCCCCGACGGGTAGGGGAACATGTCAAGGCAGTAAAACTTGGGCTTGCTCGCGTCAAAGCCCGGCTCGCCCGGGTTTTTGGCCACGAAGCTCTCGCGCTGCTTCCACTCTCGCTGCCAACGCGGCTCCATCACGCCCGCTAGCGCCGCAGAATATCGAAAAGGATGATCAGGATCGGGCCCGGGGCCTGAACTTGCGGAAGACAACGACGTCGGTGGTGAGGCAGTCATGACGCAGCGAGTCTAGGGAACGCGCCCGCAAAGCACGCTGCGAAAGCCACGAAATCCGGCCCCAACGCGACCTCACCGTGCCCCTATTTCCGCGGCGAAGGCCGAGGTTTCAGGCCGGTCTTGGGCTCGATCTCCCCACCGCACGCTCGGCGATCGACATCGCTTCCTTGATCGTCGGAGCGACCGAGGCCGACTTGTGACTCACTTCCGCCAACTTCCGCTGCAGCTCGCGCGGGTCCATCGCACGCGGCGTGCCCACAGCCCGCGTGAAAATAATCTTGTCCGCGCCCGTCACCAGCTTGGCCAGCATCCCCGCCACGTTCTTGTCAGCCGCACACCCGAAGATCGCCACCATCGAGTCGTACTTGATGTGAGCCCCGATCGCCCGCATCAACGCCAGCACGCTCTCAGGGTTGTGCGCCCCATCAATGATCACGCGCGGGTTGCTCGACACCAGCTCGACGCGCCCCTGATTCGGCGTCTTGGCCAACCCCGCCGCCACGTTTCGCTCGGGGGTCTCAAACCCGCGCGAACGAAGCACATCGAGCACCGCCAGCGCCAGCCCGCAGTTGGCGGCCTGGTGCTCGCCCTTAAGCGGCACCACCAGATGCTCGAACGCCGACCGCGCCGTGTTCAAACACACTCGCGTGTGAGGCCCGATCTCCGCGTTCGACTCAAAACGCCCGCTGAACTCGATCTCCTCGCCCACCGTCCGCACCTGCGTGCCCACCGCGGTCGCGACCTGCTTGAAAACTTCCAGGATCGACGGCGACTGCTGCACGATCGTCAGCACCGGCACGCCCGGCTTCATGATCCCCGCCTTCTCGCGCGCGATCTTTTCGAGCGTGTCGCCCAGAATCTGCGTGTGCTCGAGCTGGATGGCCGTGATCGCGCACACCTCGGGCGTGATCACGTTGGTCGAGTCCAGCCGCCCGCCCAGCCCGACCTCGATGACCGCCACGTCCACCGCCTGCTCCGCAAAGTACGCCAGCGCCAGCGCTGTCACGACCTCGAAGAACGTCGCCTCCCCGTGCTCGGCCTCTACCGCGTCGGCCGCCGTCGCCGCGTGGCTCAAGTACGCCGCGAAGTCCGCGTACGAGATCATCTGCTGGTTGATGCGGACGCGCTCGCGCAGGTCGATAAGGTGCGGGCTCGTGTACAGACCGGTGGTGTACCCGCACGCGGTCAGGCACGAGGCCACCATCTCGCACACGCTCCCCTTGCCCTTGCTCCCCGCCACGTGCACAAACTTGGTGTTGTGATGCGGGTTGCCCATGACCGCGAGCATCGCTCGCATGCGCTCGAGCTTAAACGTCGCCGGGTCAACCTTCTCAGGCCTGGTCTTCTCGACGTTCATTCGGCTCGTCAGGTACTCTGTCGCGGCCTCATAGGTCGCGAACACTCGCGAGGTAGTCGGCCTGGGCTTGTCCGCCAGCCTGTCCACCTGCCTGTCCACCTGCTTGCCCGTCGTCTCCGCACCGCTCGCCGCCGCACCCGGCCCGGGATTCGAGCGCGAGTTGTCGCCCGAGTTCGGCTTGCTGCGCGATCCGGTGCTGGGGGAGCCTTTGGAAGTCATCTGGAGCCGATTGTACCCGCAAGCTCGCGCATCTCCGAACAGTTCTTCGCACGCACGCGATCATTCTCTGTCGGGCTCGCGCTCAACCCGCACAAACCGCGCCATCGTCAGATCATCCACACGCAGCCCAGAATGAATCCTGATCTCCCCGGCACGCCGACCTTCTTCCACAAATCCCATCGACCGGTAGAGCGCGATCGCCCGCTCGTTGCTGGCGAACACACGAAGGTTGATCTTTTCAACTCTCGGATGGACCGACGCCCACTCGATCAAGCACGTCAGCAAAGCTCGCCCCACGCCGCGCCCACGCCAGTTGGCCCTGACGCTCATGCCCATCTCGCCAGCGTGCGCGATGCGTCGATACTTCCCCGCGCGGAACGTCAACTGCCCGACCAGCTCGCCGCCGACCTCCGCCACCAGCATCAAACGCCCGGGCTCTTCCCGGTACGTCGCGATGCTGGCACGCTCGGTCTCCAGCGAACGGATCATCTCGTCCGGCTCGTACACCGTGAACACTGGCTCGTGCGCCAGCTCGCGCAGAAGATCGAGCACCGCCGCCGCGTCGCGGTTCTCGGCGGAACGAACGATGCACTCCGAAACGCATGGCGGTTTTGGCTTTAGCGCGCAACGAACCGGTTGAAATGTTCCCATGGATCGCTCCCCCGGCCTCCTCCCTCGATCTTCGCGAAACCATATCGTAATAACCACGATTGACGGTTGTGCGCAGCGCAGATTTCAGGTATTCTAGAATCTCAGGTTCGGCCTCGATTTCTCGAAAGGCCGTGTGATGCCCCGGAACTCAAACTCTCGTTCGGCCTCCAGCGCGATCCGTGTACTCTGCGTCGACGACAACCATTTCGTCGCGGACGCCCTGCGCCGCCACCTCACCCCTGATCGAGGGTTCGAGTGGGTGGGCTGGCTGGATTCCTCCTTCGGTCTGGCCGAAGAGATCGGGCGTTGCGGGCCCGACGTGGTGGTGCTCGACGTGGACATGGCCGGGCCTGATCTGTTCGAGGCGACCGACAGCCTCGCTCGGCGCTTCCCCGCGACCCACGTGGTGATGCTCAGCGGCTTCGTCGGGCGCGAGATGATCGACCGCGCGATCGACGCCGGCGCGTGGGGGTTTGTCTCTAAGAACGACGACGCGGAGTCGATCATCGATGCCGTGCGCGGCGCGGCCTCGGGATCGTTCGTGCTTCGAGGCGAGGCGCAGCGACGCTACGCACGCGACGAGCGCGATCACACGATCGCCCGGGCCAAAGAATAATCTGACAGGTTTCGTGCTCTATAACCGCATTCGGCTGGATCGAACTTGTCTGGTGGATCGAGTCTGTCAGGGTTGAGGTCTTTTTCTGTCCGAGAACAACAGGTAGCGGGTGTTGAACCGGGGTGTTGCGTTTCATCCGTTGCAGCGTACGGGCGGGTGTGCACAAAGAACGCACGACCGCCAAAGAACGTGGACGTCCGGTCCGACAATCACCCGATGGACTGGCCTTGGTCTCGCCTCCCCCAGAGAACCCCTAAACAGGTGGCCGCGTCGCCGCGGTTGAGGCAACGCTTCAACCCAGTCGGGCTGTCGTGCCGGCTGGGAGACGTGATCGACCTGTCGGCCACGGGGGCGCGGATCCGCTGCACTACCAAGCCCGCGATCCAGCTCGGCGACGGCATCCGGCTCAGCATCAGCAACGGCACGTCCAAGATCGAGATCCGGGCTAGCGTCGTGTGGGTCCGGAGAGTCAGGGAATCCAAAGAGATGTTCGACCTGGGGCTCAACTTTATCGAGCTGACGTCAGAGCTGATCGCGGATCTGGTTGAGATGGCCCGCTTTGGTTTCCTTCGCCCCAAGCCAGCAGCCGCCGCGACAGCAACCTCGGGGGCGTCGGCGGCCACCGCTACGTCCAAGCCCACGGGCTCTGTCAGTGGCGCAACCTCGGGCGGACCCGCCAAGGCATCTGGAAGTTCGTCTTCAGCGAAAACCCGCCCAGCCTCCGACTCGGGGGCTGTGACGGCCTCGATCGAGGTCGAGGACTTGTACGCGGTGCTAGGCGTGCCGTCGATCGCAACGAGCGATCAGATCCACACCGCCTTCCGCTTGCTGGCCCGCAAGCTGCACCCAGACCGCAACAAGGCCGCGGACGCCGACCAGCAGTTCGCGCGCGTGAGCAAGGCGTATTCAGTGCTGCGCGACGCTGAACTGCGCCGTCGCTACGACGCGATGCTCAGCGGCAAAGAGAGCCGTGCGGCGTAGACCGAGGCCTAGACCGTGCTCGCGCTCGTGACTGAGCGATTCGATGTTTCAACCGCGATGCTCTTGAGACCGGCGTAATGACCCCGACCTCGCGGCTATCGAGCGCGACGCCGACGCCTCATCGAGAGCAACCCCAAGCCCCCGAGCACCGCAACGCTCGACGGCGCGGGGATGGTCACGATCCACGATTCGCTCGCACCCGAGGCATTAATGCCTAGGCCGACGATGGTCGAACCGTCCGCCGAGATCGCGGTGGCCTCGGTCAGGGTCCAGCCGCTGTGCGCCGTCGCGCCAGCGAGGGTGAGCAGGCTGCTGATGGACCGGATCCCGCCAGACTGATGCCATAGGAACGCGAGGTTGCCACTAAAGGAATCGCTGACGCCGACGATGGTCAAGCCGTCGCCGGAGATGCTGTTAGACTGGCTGAACTGCCCGCCCGCGAGCTCGCCCAGAAGCTCCTCGGTCGAGCCGAGCACGAGTCTGGCGGCGCGGCGGTCGCTCGGCGAATCTGTCGCGATCGTGACCGCGATGATCGAGCCGTTGGAAGAGACGCCGTTGGCGGTCGAGTACGGCAGATCAGGGAACAGATCGACCGCGCCGGTGCCGGACGTCCAGCGGTAGGCACGCGGCGTGTAGCCTTGATTGCCGACCACGACCGAGCCGTCGGTGCTCGCGGCGATGGCGCCCCAGTTTTCGTAAAGCCCGCCCGTGATGCTAGAGCCGTTCACCACCGCGCCGGTGTCGGGCGTCCAGCGATAGGCGTTTGTCTCCGGGAAATCGCCGTTCATCGCGCCGTTGCCGACCACGACCGAGCCGTCGCCCGAGACAGCGTTGGCGGTGCTGTACTCGCCCCAGCCGAAGGTATCGAGGTCACGGATGACGGTGCCGTCCCAGCGCACCGCGCGCGAGCCGTTGCGGCCGACGATCACCGAGCCGTCGGCGCTGATGCCGTTGCCGCGCGTGAAGGGCAGCGCGGAGAGCCCCGAACCCGCGTGCCACACGATGCCGTTGCCAGCCAGCGTTGAGCCGTCGGCGGAGAGCGCGTTAGGCCGCGCGTTGGTGCCCAGACCTTGGAACGAAACGATCCCGGCCGAGGTCGAGCCAACCACCAGCCCGGCGCTCAGCGCGATCGCGAGCGCGCGACCGACGATCAGACCAACCACCGGATCGGTTGAAATCAGCGTGGTCGAACGCGAGTGCATTCTTGAACCGATCTGCGCGCAGCATCTTGGTAACATGTGCCATTCTCCCGAAATCGGAACCCAAACTTTCCCGACCGTCCTCGGCGCCAGAACAACGCCGCTCTCCGAAGAAAGACTAACATCAATCCGCCCGGCGTGCCATCGATCCGCCAGTTTTCCACGCTCAAGTGCCGGTGCGGGCGGAGCAACTGGAAAACCTCGTTCAGAATCGGCGGATTGAGAAGCCCGAGCGGGATGGCCGAGCGGTAGAATCGTGTCCAGTATTCTCTGTGTTTTCTCCATACACAACCCGAACGATCGCTCTTGAGCCTGTTGTAGACTCGTTGCGAAACCTCTCTCGGAGCCCGTCATGACCGCTTCCAGCCCTGTAAGCGCCGAATCTGCCCTCGTTCACACCAGCACCAGCTCGTCGCGGATCTTTGATGCGCGAGCTGCCAGCCTGCTCGGTCAGATCCGAAAGGACGGCCTCTATAAGCACTTACAGACCATTGACAGCCCGATGGACGCGACGGTTAAAATGCGTCGCCTCGACGGCACGTTGACCGAGGTTCTCTGCTTCTGCTCGAATAATTATTTAGGCCTCGCCAACCACCCCGAGGTGATCGAGGCCGGGCTCAAGGGTCTGAAGGACTTCGGGGCCGGGACCGCCAGCGTGCGGTTCATCTGCGGCACGTTCAGCCCGCACGAGACGTTGGAGCGGACGATCGCGGAGTACATGGGCACGGAATCGAGCTACTCGTTCGTCTCCGCCTGGACCGCCAACGAGGCCGTGTTCCCGACCTTGTGCGAGCCGGGTGACATCATTATCTCTGACGAGCTCAACCACGCCTGCATCATCGATTCGATCCGCCTAGCCACCACGATCAAGAAGGGCATCCTCAAGGGCGTGTATAAGAACAACCGGCTCGAGGGCGAAGGTTCGTTGCGCGAGGCCTTGCAGAAGGCGGCCGCGAACAAGGAAGTCACCGGGCAGGTCTGGGTCGTGACCGACGGCGTGTTCAGCATGGAGGGCTCGCTGGCCGACCTGCCCGCGATGCGCAAGCTTTGCGACGAGTTCAACGCGATGCTGGTGGTGGACGACAGCCACGGCCACGGCGTGATGGGCCACCTGGGGCGCGGCACGCACGAGCATTGGGGGATGATCGATGGCTTCGGTCGCTCAGCGGGTAGGTCGGACCTCCGGGCCGACTCTTCTCCGGCCGCAGTTTCGGGCGCGGTCCAGCAAGGTGTCGGCTCGGAGAGCCAACCTCCCAAGCACCGCGTCGATATTTTCACCGGCACGCTCGGCAAGGCTCTCGGCGGCGGCGCGGGCGGGTTCGTGGCGGCCTCCTCGCGCGTGATCGAACTGCTGATCCAGCGCGGCCGACCGACGCTGTTCTCCAACGCGCTCCCTGTCACCATCGCCTGCTCGGCTCGCAAAGCGATCGAGATCGTGCTTCGCGAGCCGCAGCGGGTCGCGAAGCTGCGCGACAACGTGGCGTACGCGCGTGAGAAGATCGGCGCGGCCGGGTTCGACGTGCTCAAATCACCCACCGCCATCTGCCCGATCATCGTCGGCGACACGGCCAAGGCGATCGCCATGAGCAAGCGGCTGCTGGAACTGGGCGTGTTTGTGATCGGCTTCGGGTACCCGGTTGTTGCGGAAGGCCACGCACGGCTGCGGTGCCAGATCTCGGCGGCCCACACAACGAGGCATATTGATGAGTTGGTCGCTGCGCTGAAGAAGTTGTAGCGTCATGGCTGGTGTGCCGACAAAGAACGGCGAGGTGGCACGAACTACCAAGCAGGTTGCTCTACTTCGTCTATCGCCGCTCGAATCGAGTATGCTTCAGCCTCACAATCTCGCGATTCTTCCCTTGGATCGGTCCGCGCACCGCGTTCGCCGCGTCAACCATGAACAGCACGTCCATCTCGAAGAACCTGCACCTTGAACCCGTCGCTGGCCCGAACTTGGCCGCCCTAGAGGTGGCCGCAGACAAGCCGTTTGTTATCGGGCGGCAGTCGGTGTGCGAAGGCGTGCTGAGCGACGCGGCGGTGTCGCGGCGGCACTGCCAGTTCACCCACAAGGCCGGGACGTGGCTTCTGACCGACCTCGACAGCAGGCACGGCACGTACCTCAACGGCATCCGCCTCGAGCCCGGGTCGTCCTCGCCGGTGTCCAACGGCGACCAGGTTCGCATCGGGCCTTGGACGTTGCGGGTTGGTGCGCCCTTGCTGCACACGTTGCTGCACACGACGCGAGACGACTCGGCCTCGACCATGAACCGCGTCCACCGCGTGCCCAGCAACGAGCTCTCGTTGCGTGCTCAGCACCGGCTGGAGCTGCTCATCGACTGTGCCGCGTCGATCACGGCCGCGACTTCCGAGCCGCAGATGGCCGACGCGGTGCTCGACGCGCTGATCGCCGGAACCGGCTTCCCGCACGCGGCGTTCATCCGCCGCATCGGCACCGGCGAGGGCACGGCCCAGATCGAAGTGCTCGCCTCACGCAGCCCTGTCCCGGGCGGCCAACTGGCACAGCCCTCGATGCCCGGCGGCGGTCCGCTGTCAAACTCTTCTGCGGTGTCTCGTGCCAGCGGCCTGCGCTCGGCGACGTCCAGCCCGGCGGTGGTGGGGGTTCCCTCGCGCTCGGTCGATCAGGTCCAGGTGGGCGGCCAGGCTGGTGGTCAGACGCCGACGCCAAACTACGGCGCCGCGCCGCCGTCGTTCACCTCGCCGATGAGCGCTCAGGCGGGGTCCATGCGTGGAAGCCAACCGGGGAGCAATCCGGGAAGCAATCCGGGGAGCCAGCACGGGAATCTGGCGGGAAATCAGGCCGGGAATCAGGTTGGAGTTCCGGCCGCGATTCCGGCAGAGCAGCTTTCCTTTAGCCGTTCGCTGATCGAATCTGCGTCGCACGGGCAGGTGGTGCGTCTGGACGAGGCGGGTGTGCAGGATTACGGGCAGAGCGTGGTGCAGCTGGGCATCCAGGCCGCGATCTGTGCGCCGGTGATGCTCGACAACGTGCCCATCGCGTATCTCTATCTTGATGCGCGTCGAGCCCCGACCAAGCCCGGCTTCGGGTTCACGAAGCCTTCGGCGTGGAGCATCCAGGCTGACGCGCCCGCGTTCTGTCAGGCGGTGGCGCGCATCTGTGGTCTGGCATTGTCGAACCTGCAGCGAATTGAGCTTGGTCGGCGTCAGCACCAGTTGGAGGCCGACCTCGACGCGGCGCGTGAGGTCCAGCGGCTCATCATGCCCGCCGCGGAGGGCAGCTTCGGGACGGTGCGTTACGCGCTGCGGTCCAAGCCGGGCCGATTTGTCGCTGGCGATCTGATCGATATTTTCCAGTTGGCCGACGGCAAGGTCGCGGTGTTTTTGGGCGACGTTTCGGGCAAGGGCATCGACGCGGCGATCCTCATGGCCACGGCCCAGGCCCACCTCAACGCCTCGCTCAAGCACAACCCCGACCCGGCCGCGGCGCTCACCGAGGTGAACCGCCACATGGCGTCGCACATCAAGGACGGGCGCTTCATCTCGCTTTGGCTTGGGATCATCGACCCGCGCCCGGGCTCGCTCACGTTCGTCGACGCGGGGCACGGGCACTGGCTCGTCAAGCCCGCAGGCATGCCCCCGGCCCGCATCGAATCCACCGGCGGCTTCCCCATCGGCATCGAAGCGGGCACGCTCTACGTCAACGACACCATCGCCTTCCCGCCGGGCTCGCGGCTGGTGCTCTACAGCGACGGGCTGGTCGAGCAGCAATCGCCCGAGGGGGATTGCTTCGGGCTGAGCCGCGCTATCGCCGCGTTCACCCAGACAACCGCGCCCACCACCGACGTGGCGTCGCTTTTCGCGTCGCTAGCCATGTTCGCCGCCCCGCCCGTGCCGGGTGGCAAGACCAGAACCGTGGACGACATCGCGTTGTCCGATGACGTGACGGTGGCCTCAATCGAATCGATGGCCGAATCGATGGCCGAATCGATGGCCGAATCGATGGCCGAATCGATGTCCGAATCAACGTAAAGCACGCCCGAGTATTTCCTTCACCCGCTCTCACAGCATCGGCAGCACGTCGCGGTCGAACCACCGGTTTCGCGCCACGCAAGCCTAGATCACGTCACCACCAACCACGAACCACCGCCGTGTACAGCGGGATGCCCAGAATGATGTTGAACGGGAACGTGACCCCGAGCGCCAAAGAAACGTACAGCGCCGGGTCGGCCTTGGGTATCGCCAGACGGAGCGCGGCTGGCGCGGCGATGTACGAGGCTGACGCCGCCAGCACCGCCATCAGGACCGCGTCGCCTTCGCTCAGCCCGAGCATCTTGGACGCCGCGATCGCGAGACCCGCGTTGACGAGCGGTGCGACCAGCGCGAAGACCAGCAACGATCTCGGCGCTCGAAGAACATTGCGTGCCCGCCGCGCGGCCAAGATCCCGAGGTCCAGCAGAAAGAACGCCAGCGCGCCGGGGAACGCGTCGGTACACAACGGCTTGAAGGCCGCGTAGCCTCGCTGGCCGGTCAGGATCCCAACGACGATGCTCCCCAGCAGCAACAGCACCGGGCCGTTGAGCAGCGCCTCGTGCAGGAGCGTCGCCAATCGCAAGCCCGGAGCGGCGTCACGATCGTCCGCGGGGGCGATGCTGGCGTCCGAGAGACTCTTGAGAGGGCTTCGAGCCCGCTTGGCGAGATCAAGATTTAGCATGATGAGCGACAGCACGATCGCGGGCGACTCCATGATCGCCATGACGGCCACCATGTGCCCGCTGTAGGGCGTGCCGCTCTGATCCAGTGAAGCGCACGCGGTGAGGTACGTCACCACGCTCACCGACCCGAAGCAGGCCGCGATCGCCGCGGCGTCGCGAGCGGGCACGATGCGGCGCAAGACCAGGTACGCCCAGCAGGGGACGACCGCCGAGAGCGCCAGCGCGAGGCCCACGGCCTTGAACGTGTCGGACGTGAACCCGCTGCCGACCAGCTCAACCCCGCCCTTGAACCCGATCGCCCACAGAAGATACAGCGACAGCAGCTTGGTCGCGGGCTTGGGAATCGCGATCTTCGAATGGACCAGCACCGCGATCACACCGAGGAAGAAGAACAGCACGGGCGGGCTGATCGTCACCAGGCCGCTGCCGCTCAGATTTCCCTCGGCCAAAGAGAGCAGACTTTGCAAGTTGATCACCAACAGCTCCATCAGAGTTCCGCGATCGGTCGAGCGCCGGACCGCCAGCATCCTTGGCCCGAGGACCGTCCGCCGCAAGAGACTCGCGATGGAGAAGTTCGCAGACCAGCGCCGTACCCGAGGCTGATCGCTCGGCACGCGAGGACAACCCGATCGCTATTTCGCCGCTCTCGGTACGTGCTGGTCGATCAGGACCGGGTTGCCGTCGGGGTCTGTGAGCATAAGGAAGGCGGGCCCCGTGGTGGATTCGTCGGCCGCGAGCGTCGGCACGAGGCGGCGGCCTTTGAGCGTCCGCTGAATCTCGCGCACGTCCTCAAACTCCGGCAGCGTGGCCTTGCTGCTGTCCCAGCCCGGGTTGAACGTCAGCACGTTCCGCTCGAACATGCCTTGGAAGAGGCCGATGGTGGTCGTCTCGTTCTGCAGGACCAGCCAGTTCTTAGCCTGCATATCGTGGGTTACCCAAAAGCCAAGCTTCTCGTAAAACGCTCTGGACGCTGCGATATCTTTGACGGCGAGGCTGACCGAGAAATTGCCGAGCTTCATGGGAGCATCTCCTGATGTGCGAACGGTCGAGGAAACGGACGGCCGCGCCAGAGACGCATCAACGTCTCGCCCCGGTGCGAGAGAAGCGCACCCGCCCAATACACCCGCCACCCACGCGGCGGCGAGCAAAAAGGCGAGCACGACTAAAATCAATCTTCTCATGGTCTACTCCAAGTAAGGCCTATTTCGCCCGACCTTCTCGCGATCTTGTTTCTCGCGAGAGGTCGAGCGTTTCGCCGCATGATACTGGCCGAACCGCGGAGGACTTGTCAAATCTTGCGAACTCGCAGAAAAACTCGTGCCTCAGCCCTCGCGACTTACCTCGAACGCGTGAATCTCGCCATCGACCACGTCGTGGCCCACCTCGATTCGCCGCTACGGCGTACCGACACCGCTCGCGCAGCGCGGCTTTCGCCGTTCCACTTTCACCGCGTCTTTCAGATGATCGTCGGCGAGACTCTCGCCGACTTCGTGAAGCGACAGCGGCTAGACAAGGCCTTGTACCTCATGTCCCAGCCGCGCCGCGCTTCGCTCACCGCGATCGCCCTCGCCTGCGGCTTCTCTTTCTCGTCAGACTTCTCACGCTGCTTCAAGCAACGATTCAGCGCGTCGCCCAGCGCGTTCGCTCTCAAAGCCTGGCGCGAGGCTCAAGCTTCACCCGGAGTCAGCGCTCGCTCAACCTCGTTGTAGAATCTCTCAGGCGCCGAAAAGTTGCCTTCATCTATTACGAATGAAGGCTTCTGCGTACACGCACCTCGATTGAGATCTTGTAAATCAGGGTGACAGGATTCGAACCTGCGGCCTCCTGGACCCAAACCAGGCGCTCTACCAAGCTGAGCTACACCCTGCTCGATCAACTGTAGACCCGCGCGCACTCCAGATATCTTCCCTGAACCCGCCCAACCAACCACCCAAGTTTTCTCTCGCGAACTCAGCCCCATCCAGATTCCGGTGCCTTCGTGCAATCAGAAACGCCAGCACTGAGGCTCTGCCAAGGCTCGGGTCGATCACAGCGAAACTCACGAACCTCAGAGAATCTGTGAAGAAAATTCGGCCGGGCCTAGGGCGCTCGCGCCCATCGCCCGGCCGATAAATTCACTCACACCACGCCGCCTATTCAACCGCCGTTTACAGCGGCACTTCTTTGAACAGCACGATCCGCGGCTTCTGCCCGAGCTGGGTCACGTTGGACCGGTCCACCACCATCAGGAACCGACGCTGCACGCTGGGCACCATCGGGTCGGTGGGCAGCAGCGGCGTGCCGTCGCCGCGCACCACGTCCGTCTTGGAGTACCCCGCCACCATGAACCACACCGCGAACACGTCGCTCCGCACCGACGCGATGTTCGAAACCGCGTTGGCGATCAGCAGCTTGTCGGCGTAGGAGTTCTTCATCTCCTTGGTCGTGTCGCCGCTGCGCACGCCGTTGTCGGGGATGGTGACGCCCAGCTTGTTAGCGAGGTAATCGATGCTGCTGGGATCGGTCGCGGCGACGTACATCGTCATGAGTTCGCCGGTGGAGGCCAAGCCCGGCGCCTCGCGCACCCCGCCGAGGTCGTTGCCGCGCGAACGCCCGTTTAAGAGCGTGAACTGAACGGGCGTGCCCGCGTTGTTGTCGAACCTGATCTCCGGGAGATTGTTCCTTGGGTTCACGACCGACTTGTCCCGGTACGCCACCACCGTCGCGGCGATATCGGAATTCGCTGCACCGCTGTTGCCGTGGCTGCCGAACCACCACGGCGAGAGCGTTGGCAGGCTGGCGGTCGTGGGCGGGGTGAGCATGGGCAACGCGCGCATCACCGGCAGCGAGGCCGTGTTGAGGTTCACTTGACCGGCGATCGAGCGGTCGAGCTGCGCGTCGTACGCGGTGAAGACGTTGAGCACGTTGAGCGCCAGCGGGATGCCGTCACCGCGCCGGAAGTCGATCAAGGCCTCGAACGTGCCGTTGGTGTTCGAATCGATGAACGGCGTGAACGCATCAAGCCGCAGGTGCCCGCGATCGACCAAGGCCTGAGCGTTGGCACCAGCAGCTCCCGAAGCCGGATTGGGGTTACCGCCGAAGGCATTAGTGAACAGAATCTTCGCGTTCTTCTCGGCCTCGGTCGCGCCGCTCGCCGACGGCGCGTCATACCCCAGCGCCAGCGCCAACGCCTCGCTCAGCGTCGTGTACTGCATCTCGAAATTATCGCCCGTCGGAATAGCGATATTCGACGGCGTGAACGAAGGCCCGACCGCCAGCGGCAACAGCATGTCGCCAGCGCGCACCACGTCGAGCACTTTCGTTTCCTTGGGCAGGCTTGACCAACGCACGATCTCCGTGCGAACATCGTTGAAGCTCGCGTTGTTGTTCTGCGCGAGTAGAGTGTCGATCGTGCCGCCGACCCACAAAGATGGAGTCTGGCTGACCCAACGGTACGTCTCGTCCGCGAAGATCGAGTCCGTGCCCTGCTTGGAATACAGCGTTTCCAATGAATCCGCGCCGTACGAACTGTCGATGAACTCTCCGAGGTCCAGATCGGCCACCGTGCCCAATTCCCCACGTGCGGCTTTGGAGAGGTTCAGCGATTGCACCTTGAACTTGCGCTCAACCATGAACGCTGGAGCGCCGCTCTCAAGCTTGGTGATCGCCCCGTTCGGATCCTTCGGGCGGCGGTAGGCGGTGCCCAGCGTGATCGACAGCCCCTCGGTCTTCGTCGCGTCGTCCACGCCGGTGATGAGGTTCGAGCCCGCTGGCAAGCGGTTCCACTTCTGCTCGAGAGGCCCGGCCTTCGCCGCGTCATCGAAGGGAAGCCGGAAGCGATCCACCAACTGATCCTTCGCGATCGTTGAGTCGAACGCTCGCCAGAGCCGGACCACGTCGAAGGATTCGGGGTGGATCGGAGAAGCTTCCTTCTGGGCCGGATCGAGCAGGTCCTTGATCACCAGCGTGCTTCCCGTGGTCAGTCGGTCGGCTGTGACAAAGATCTCGACCGGCGCCACACCATCCACGCCGAACTGGGCGTTGAACCATTCATTCGGGATCGGCTTGGCCGAGTTCCCGCGAAAGACAACGTAATAGCAGCGAGTCTTTCCGGCTTCCAGTGCCAATGGGCCCGAGAAGTCCACACTGAAGATACGGCTTCCATACTCGATGTAGTGCTGCGTCGTCGCGGCCCCGGGAGCGCGACCGATCGGCTCGTTGAACGGGTTGGTCAGATGGAACGCGAGCACCTGCCCGATGAAGTCGTCGTTCGATGCCGAAACTTCGCCGTCCATGCTGACAGGCTTGGTCCCTGGCTCCATGTAAATGTGGTAGACGCCCACCGCCGTGATCACCGGCTCGGGCACGATCGCGTAGACGTTGATCGCCGGGCTGAGCACCTGCGTTTCCTTCTCGGCCAGCCGTTCCTTTCCAAGGTCCAAGGTCTTGCCGGGGAACGCCCAGTCCTTGGTCGCCACGGTCGCCCGCTGATCCTCGGCCAGCAGCACGGTGTAGGCCATCGGCGGCTTCTGATTCGTGACCGTGGCACCCTTGGAGTCCAGGCTCTGGTTCTGGCTTAAGAGCGCCGCCGCCATGTTCACGGCGAGGTGGGCCGACATGATCGCGCCCAGCTCGGGCGTGGTCCCGCCATAGTTGAGGTGCCTGATTTTGTTGTACGCCGCATCGCCGCCAGCGGTGACGGGCCAAGTGTCTTCGAGCCCGTTGAGCTTGGGCCGGGCGTCGGGGATGAGCGCTTGGGCATAGGCCTTGTACAGCGCTTGAGGGTCGGCGGTGATCTTGGTCTTGAGTTCCGAGGTCTTCAGCGAATCCGTGGCCTTGGCGTTCAGCGCCACGTTGACGGTGTTGCCGGTGCCCGTCTGGTTCAGTATCGGCAGGCGCGTGGAGATGATCGGGCGCGCGCCGCTGAGGGTGGTCAGGTACTGCCGCACGCTGGTGGCCATGAGCGCCAGCGCCGCCGGGCTAGCCCTGCCGCTGCCAGAGTCCAAGCGGTCGCGCTCGACATCTAGCCCGCGGTTGCTGCGGAGCGGGTCGTAGCGGTCAGTGCCCATGCGGACCAGCCGCCCGCCGAGGATGAGCTCTAGGTTCGAGGTGATCTCGGGGTTGTTGAGCGCTCGATAGGTCAGCAGGTCCTGCAAGTCGGTGGTGCCGACGATCGACACCAGCAGGTTGTTGCCGGTGCTGACGACGTTCGTGCCGGTGTCGATGACGTCGTACTGGCTGACGCTCGCGCTATTGCCAGCCAGGCGCTGATAAAGCGTGGCGCGGTCCTTGACGGCGCTCGAGAGCGCCGTGACGCGGTAGGGGTCGCCGAAGCTCCAATACTTCGCGCTGCCAAAGAAAAACTCGTTCACGCCCAGCCCGACCGCCGCGGGCTTAGGCGGGATGATCCCGGTGAGAGCCGCGCCGCGGTCGGCGGGGGGCCGAGCGGTGGCTCCCGCGACGAAATCGCCCGTGCTGTACAGAGCCTTGTAGGCGGCCGCCCCGACGAGCTTGGCGTTCGTGTCGTATTGGAAGTAATCATCAGACCCATTCAGCACGTTCGGCCTGGGGATCGCGCTGTACGCAACGGTGTTGAACTGATCGCGGAAATCTTGCATGGTCAGCAAGCGCCGCAGGTCCACGTCGGCCGGGGTTGTGCCGATCGGCGCGTCGGCGGTCGGCGTGCCGACGATGTCGGTCGCGGTGCTGACGTTCACGAGCCCCGAGAGGTCCACGATGCGAGCCGCGAAGACGTAACGATACTTGCCGTTGGTCCGCAGCAGGCTCTTGGGCTGGATCGGGTTGCGTGCGTCGACCAGCTCGAACCAGCGCGAATCAAGGAACCCGTCGCCGTCGGCGTCGGCCCACTGATTCATCGGGTAGTTCACGTTGCTGGGCGACAAGTTGACGTCCGTCGCCAGCCGGAACGCGCCGCGCTGTCGCATGGTCAGGTCGGCGGGGCGAACGACGACCTTGGAAGATTTGCCGAGAAGGTTCACGTTGGTCGTGACAATCGTGCGACCAAAGTCGGTCGTGTTCGTAGAGGTGCCGTTCGCGGTGAGCAGGCCTTGGTCAAGGCCAGCTCGCATCGCCGTCGCCGAGGCTGTGAAGCTCTCGCGCAGGTTCACGAGGTTCACAAACGCCCCGTCGGGCGCGATGTTGCTGATCTGAGCCCAGTCCTTGTAATCCCGGTACTGCTCGTCGGGAACGGTCGGCGGGTTCCCGTCGTAGTTCAGCCACGTCGGCGTGAGCGACGCGAGCCAAGGGTCCGAGGGCGTGTTGCGGTCGGTCGCCGCGAGCTGCGCGTCGGTGAGCGGCAGATAGGCCGCAAAGTCGCTCCCCAGCGCTGTGCCGGTGGGGCGGAAGTCCAGCGTGCGGTTGGCGTTGCTGTTCAGGATCGACGTGACGTCCCAAGGCGTGCCGGGGAAGTCTGTCGCCTCGCGCCGGAAGATCGGGTTGCCGCCGATGTCCTTGCCGTCGACGAATGTCGAGAACACGTCCTTGGCGATGATCTCCTGGGCGATGTACTTGGCGACTTGGTCGGGCACGTCGTCGCGTTCGGCGTTGCGCTTCACGCCCACGCTTGTCCCGATGTCCGCGCGCCCGATCGCGATGTACACCACCGCGAAGACCGACATCAGCGCCAGCGTGCCGACCACCAGCACCAGGAACGATCCGCGCCGCGTCTCACGAAGACCGGCCGGGCAGCCCGCGATGGCGCGAAGCAACGAGCCAGCCGATCGGCCTGCGCCCACACCCAGCACACGCGAACTCATCAAGCGAGAAAAACTCATAGCGATTCTCCTGAAACCGTCATCTACCAGCCCGGGCCTTCGATCTGGGATCGATGCTCGAGGATTTTCATTCAACCAACTTCTGCGCCAGCACCAAACGTTTTCAATCGAGCGCACAAGCCCAGTGTGCGCTTCAATCTCATTCGCACCTCGCCAGCTTTGGATCTGGGGCACGCCTCGCGGTTACCGCGGGTTCCCCGCGGTCGGGAACACGAACTGGAACGTTTCTTCCGACCCTGACGGGTTGTTGGGGTCCGTGAGGCTCAGCGTCACACGCACCACCGTCGGCCAGGCCCAGGGTCGGCCGTCCGGCGGCAAAGGCCGACCAACCGGCCAGTCCTTGATCAGCGTCGCGTCTAAGTACTGGATCGGGTCCAGATACCCAAAGTGAGCGGTCTGCGAAAGATCCTCGTCGGCCAGAGGTTTGCTGTAAATCAACTCTCGCGACACGGGCGTCGGCCTGACCACGAGGTTGTCGCTCGTGTTTTTGTACGTCAGATCCGAAACCTCGTTGCCGTCGAGGTTCATGTACGTCAGCGTGAACGAGGCGGTCCTCTGGATGCCGACGGGCGGCTGAAAGTCTGGGTAAGGAAGCACGATCGCCCTAGGGATCGCACCATCGCCCAGGTCCGCGTCGCGCTTCATCCCGTGCCACACCAGCTGCTGGGTGGTCGGGTCGATGACACCGAAGGAGTACTCGACGATGAACTCCGTACACCCAGGTAGGAAGTTGGACGCCGACATCATCAACTGGTCCGAACGCAGCCACGCCAGCTCGGCCGCCGCTGGCGTGCTGGTCGGGGTGGCGGTCAGCGCCCCCACATAATTTACGGGCCCGGCCTCGTAACGGATCCGCAAACCACCGGGCACGTTCGCGCCCGAACTGTCGCGCACCTGCACGCTCGGGTCTGACGGTGCTGGCCAAGCGTCGTCCATCCACCGGTGCGTGACCACCGGCGAGACGATCGGGTTGACGAAGGGCATCAGCTCGAACACGCCGTCGGGCGGGTAGCGATACTTGCCCGGGCTGTCCGGCGGAACCTCGTTGCTGGCGAGCAGCGGCTTGGGCGACATGACGATCGATCGGATCGCCCCCAGGTCCTCGGTCGCGATGTCTACCAGCCCCGACTCAAACTGCGGGCGCAAGGTAGAGATGGTCCGCATCGAGCTGCGCACGAAGTTCGTCTGGTCGGGGGGCCGATAGGTGTTGAGCGAGCGGAAGATGCTCGTCGCCGCGGGCTGCAGCCCGATCTGCCCCGGCTTGTCGAGGAGGACTTGCGCCTGGCTGTTGTTCGTGGGGTTCCATCCGAAGACCGTGCCCGGCGGGAGTGACTGCTTGGCCGACTCGGGCTTGACCAGCAGCGTGGGCTGCCGAAGCAGCGTCCAGTCCTTGGCGTACTGGTTCGGGCCCGTGCTTCCGAGGCGATTCTTCGGATTGGTGATGCCGTCGGAGACGTCGGGCGAGAGGTACGGTGCGGCGCTCCCATTGGAGACGGTCGGCTGGGTCGCGGTCATGCGCAGCCCGTGCCCGTAGTAGATGCGGGCTTCTTTCGAGCGCGGCACATACGCCGGGTCCAGCGGCTCGCGGGCCGACGCAAAGTCGCCGTTGACAAAGAACATGATCTCGTCCACGCGCCGCAGACGAGCCTTGGTGTCCAGCGTGGACACGCGGACTGTGTCGTCGCCCCTGCCCGGATCGGGCAGGGTCGGGAGCACGGGAGGCCGATTGAGCTTGGTCGTGAGGTTGCTGTCGGCGTAGCTGTTGCGGATGAGCAGGAACCCGTCGCGTGTCATCGATGCGAAGTCACGCCGCAGTTGCTGCTCGATCAGGGCCGCCTGCGTGTTGACGATGTTGAGCCGCCGACCAGCGGAGATGGTCTTGCCCACCGACTGGAAGATCTGCGCGATGCCCACTGCCACCAGCGTCATCGCGCCGATCGCCACCAGCGCCTCGATCAGCGTGAACCCGCGAGCACGCGACGCACCGGCGGCCCCCGAGAGCGCCCGGACCGACGAAGGAGACGCGAAAGAAGTTGGTTTAAAGTCGTCAAACATGCGTTCTGGCTCTCTTGGCGGTTTGGCCACGCGAAACTTCAACTCAAAAACAGTGACCGACGAATCAGCGCGAGATCGTTCAGGGCCGCTCGATCGTCACGAGCCGCACCCCCGCTGGCACCTGCGGCGTGTACAGCACGAACTGCGGCGACCCGCCGCCACCCTGCGGGCTCCGCTTGATCGCCTCGAAGAGTTCACGAGAGATCGGGGCTTCCAAGATCAGGCGGATGGCTGGCAACCCGGGCGTCTCGTCCTGCCTCACCACCGTGTTCACCCCGCCAAAGGCGTCCACCAGCCTCTGGCCGGGCTGACGCAACGCTTGCAGCGCCGCTGGATCGCGCTTGGCAAGGTCGGCCGGGAAATCTAAGTACGACGGCTGACTCTGACTGATCGCTACACGGATCGTCTCCAGCGAGGCTCGCTTCACCATCGCGTATCTGGGCTTGCCGGTCTCGTCGGCACCGGTCAGCGTCGGGCGGCCCTCGCTATCAACCGCCACCGGCACGCGCTTCGCGGACGCGGGGAACTTGCTCCCCTCGCCCGTCAGTACGTTGGACACCGTCCACCTAGCCTTGGGATCGTTCCCGCTGGGGATGCGGATGCCCGAGTCGATCCGACGAGTGAAGATCGCCACCTGCATCTGCGTCTCGCTGGCGCGACGCATCCAGAAGTCTGACACGAACTGCGGCGAACCCGCGAACGGCCTGGGTGAGAGCCGCTCAGGAACCCCGAGCCTGACCTCGCCGATGCTCTTATCCGGGTACCCAATCACCATCTCTCCGGTCAGAGAATCGATCGAGATCCCGATGTCGGGCTTGTCGGGCTTGTCGAGGTTGTCGAGGTTGAACCACCCGGTGTCGAGACTTCGCGTGTTGCCTTGCACCTTTGTTCCCAGCACGAGAGCCCGGTCCCACAGCGCGCCGGTCACCCCGGTGAACGAGTGCTTCTGAGTCCCGGGGTTGTTCACAAGATACGCGGCGATATCAATCCCGCCGACGTTCGCGTTCATCGTGATATCGCGCTGCCCGAGGTCGCCCGTGAACGTGACCAGCAGCGACCGGTCGTTGGGGTCGAGCGTGGCCCGCTTCACCACCACGTTGCCCACGCCAAAGATCGTCAGCAACTTCGTCTTCTGGATGTCGGACGCTTTGTACCCGCGCTCCAACGCGGACTGAATCGTCGTCGCGGCCGTCTCGATCGATTCGACCGTGACCTCGAAGGAGCCGCCCCGAAAGTTGTCCGGCTCGGGCCAGGTCGGAAGCGGGTTGGTCCAGTCGATCTTCACCAACGCCGGGAACGTGACCTTGTTGAAGTTCAGCGTGATCGCGCAATCGCGCCCGCCGCCGCGGTTGATGAGATCCACGGCCGCAGACTCGGCGGCGGAATAGCCCAAGATCGCGTCCTGCGCCACACGCTGCTGACGAACCACCACCGGGAAGACCATCCCCAGCCCCAGCAGCCCGATCGCCAGCACCACCACCGCGATCAGCACCTCAATGAGCGTGAACGCGGGGAGCGCTAGGCGAGCCAGACGCGAATCAACAGAATGCGAGCGCACAGAGAGCAAGCGATACGTACTCATGGCAGGATCTCCCGCACGGTCCCGGTGTACCGGTCCATCGTCACGATCCGAGCGTCCGACGCCACCGTCGATGCGCTCGCGGTCTTGCCGTTGGAGACGGTCCCCTGGATCCAGTTGTTGATGTTCTTAGCGATCTCGGCCGCGGTGAAACTCACCGGGAAGATCTTCTGATCGATCTCAGGCCCGACGAGCTTAGTGCCGAACTCGTCGCTGTAGATCGTCCCCGTCACCGCGTTCAGGCCGCGAGCCTTCAGGGCGGAACCCAGCGTGCGCTCGTCGTACACCGCGAGTTCCAGCACGGGCCTAGCCAGCACGGTGTCCGAGGCCGCGTCGCCCAGAAGTTGCCGCTTTCTTGTTCGAATCGGGTTGGTGTCGGTGTTGTTCGGCTCGTTCTCGGCCAGGATGCGTCGCACTTCCGAGCCCAAGTCCTGCGCGCGATCGAGCCGGTAGTTTTGGTACGGCGCGACCTGGCGGAAGGCCTGCGACGGGCTGGGATCGACCACGATGGCGGGTGTGCGTTCGCTCATGCTGACCGCGCCCGAGCCCGCGACAAAGCGCACCATGAAGGATTGCCGCGCGGTCTCGCCGCCGGTCACAACGTCGGTCGCCTTCTCGGGGTTGTAAAACCCGGTCTCTGGGAAGACCCAGTTGCCGGTGTTGCCGTCTTGGATGCGCGAGGTGTTGGCCTCGTACCACCCGCTGAAGTTTCGCGACGCGATGCCCGTGCCAGCGACGTCCACCGACCCCGACGGCGCGAACCCGCGCACCATCCACCCCTTGGGCAGTTGCACAGGCTGAAAATTTGGAACCGGCACGAACACGTCACGCTCGACAACGTTATTCGGGGCCGCGCGAAGGTCGTTGTCCTTGATCTGCCCCGCGACCGCGTACACGCCGATGCGGGTGCGCCCGGTCGAGGGATCGTAAAAGAACACGGCCGCGGTGTCGTTGAGACCTTCGGAACCCACCGCCGCCGAACGAGCCGCGCCCAGCGCCACCGAAACCTGGTTCCCCGCCTGCGAACGCTCGGTCGAGTACAGGATGGCCGAGAACGACGGCACCGCGATCGCCAGCACCAGCACGAAGATCGAGATCACCACCAGTAGCTCGATGATGGTGAAGGCTCGCGAGCCGACTGAAGAGGCCGCGACGCGAGCCCGGCTTGTTGCGCGAGATTCAGTTGCGTGAGATTCAGTTGCTTGAGATTTGAAAGTCATGAGCCCACCTCCACAACGTTGTCCTCGTACGCCCGGCGGCGGACCACTTCTTCATCTGCAAGCCCGCTCACGCCCGACAGCTTGGACTGAATCTCGCTGATCGGCTCGTCGCCGAAGAGCCCGTTAGGACCGGCCGACATCACCGCGTAGGTCGCACTGTTGAGCCCGATCATGCGGGTCGCGCACTCTGGTTCTTTGCGCTTGGCGTCATCGGCATTGAAGCTGCGATAGGCTTCCGGCGTCAGCACCTGCACCAGCAGCCAAGGGATGTTCTGCTCGGAGAACGTGGTTACCGTCCCGGTGGTCGCATTGCCTTTTTCCCAGCGGTAATAGCGGTACGGCACGCCCTTGTCGTCCATCAGTTCGTAGCGGTCGCCGGTGCGGACCATCTTGAGCTGGCCCTTGTCGGTGTCGATGAACGGGCCGAAGCTGTCGCCGGTGCGGTTGCTCGTGTTCGAGCCGCCCCCTGCGGAAGGTTTGACCTTGGCGCTCTCGGGCACTTCGAACGTGCCGTCGGCCCGCGGCCTGAGGAAGCCGGGCCCGACCTTGCCGTCCACGGGCGTGTCTGTGTTCCCGCCCGTGATCTTCTTGTCTGCCACGCCGACGAGGTAGAACGTCAGCGAGGCGGTGCTGAAGCGAGGGTCGTAGTACTTGCCGAGGTTGCCGTCGGTCTTTCCCCAGTTGCTGGGGAGCGCGGGGGCGTCCTTGCGGCGCAGGAAGTCCACGTCCTTCGGCACGGTCGAGTCGTACACGGCCAGCTTGTTCTCGCCTCCCGCCATGAACGCGTAAATGTCAGTCGGCCTGGGGGCCGCAGGGTACTTGGACATGTCCTTGCAGAGCGGGGGCGGGAAGTTAAAGTTCTGGATGAAGGTGCTGACCGCGGTCTTGAGCGACGCCAGCGACTGTGCCTGCACCGCCGCCTTGGCCGACTTGCGAGCCCGGCTCACGCTCACGATCACGATGCTCAGGATCAGCACCAGCACGGTCAGACCGACGAGCGTCTCGATCAGCGTGAAGCCGCGAGGCTGGCTCGATGCGTTGCTCGATGCGTTGCCCCTGCGCGAGCCGCGGGCGGTGAGCATCTTCAAAGTTGAGTTGTTCCGACGAGTCATCAGCGTTCTCCATTGGGGCCGCTTTGCGACTAGTTGCCGCCGCCCTGCAGCGAGTTGATCATCGCCACCAGAGGCAGGAACATCGCCACCACGATCGTCCCGACGATGCCGCCCAGCACCACGACCATCAGCGGCTCGAGCAGGCTCACCAGCGACGCCACCGCCACGTCCACTTCCTCGTCGTAGTTGTCCGCGATCTTCAAGAGCATCCCGTCCATCTCGCCGGTTTCTTCGCCCACGTCGATCATGTTCACCACGATGGCGTCGCACGTCTTGCTCTCGCGCAACGGCCCGGCGAAGCTCTCGCCCTCGCGGATCGAGTCGTGTACCTTGAACAAGGCCTTCTCGTACACGTAATTGCCGCTGGTCTCGCCCGTGATCTTGATCGCTTCCAGGATCGGCACGCCAGCGCTGATCAGCGTGCCCAGCGTGCGTGTGAACCGCGCGATCGTCGTCTTGCGGATCAGCGTGCCAAAGACCGGCACCCACAGCATCAGCGTGTCCGTGGCCGCTCGCCCCGGGCCGGCGCGCCGGATCATCTTCCACATGAACCCGATCGCGAACGGGGCCGCAAGCACGAACACGAAGCCCGGCACGGTCTGCCCGGGGTTCTTGCCCGCCACCCAGCGGCTCGAATCGATCAGCCACACCGTCAGGAACGGGAGTTTCACGCCGAAGTCTTTGAAGATTTCTTCAAACTTGGGGATGATGAACACCATGATGCCCGTGAGGATCAAGGCCGCGATACCGATGACCACGATCGGGTACACCATCGCGCCGCGGATTTTCCGCTTGAGCTTCTGGCTTTTTTCCATGAACTCTGCGAGCCGCTGGAGGATGATGTCCAGCACGCCGCCGATCTCGCCCGCGTTCACCATCTTGGTGAAGAGCCGATCGAAGGCCGAGGGGAACTTGGTCATCGCCTCCGAGAGGCTCGACCCGCCCTCGACCTCCTCGCACACGCCCTGCAGGATGTTCTTGAGCTTGCTCGGCTTGAGCTGGCTCTCCAAGATCTGCAACGAGCGAAGCAATGGCAGGCCAGCGTCCTGAAGGGTGGACAGCTGGCGTGTGAACGTCGTGAGTTGCTTCTGGCCAACCTTACCGAAGGAGAACCCGCCGCCCGCCTTCTTTTTCTTCTTGGCGGAGGCGGTGCTCGCTTCGGCTGCGCCCGACTTCTTCACCTTCTGCTCGCGCACTGAGGTCGGGAAATAGCCTTGAGCTTTGATCCGCTGGACCGCTTCTTCGCTCGAGCCCGCGTCCACGGTCCCCTTCTGAGGTTTCCCGGCCGCGTTCAACGCTTCATAGGTAAATGTCGCCATAGCCAATACGCCCGAGCCGATCGTGCCTCACCCAAAGAGACAAGGCCCACGCCTCGTCACTCGCCGCACCGCCCGCTCGAGCGTTCTCCTTTCTTACAAACCAACCACCCATACCACTCATGCACACCAACCACACCAAGCACCCACGGAGATCGCACACGTCCTTGGCCCACTTTCGTCGCTCGCGTCCGTCGATCACGTCCGTCGATCAAGTCCGCGGCGCTGCGATCCGTGTCTATTCCTCCGCGACCGTCTCGCGCAGAACCTCGTCGATCGTCGTCATCCCCTCATAAATCGCCAGCAACCCGCTCTCGCGCAGCGTCCGCATCCCGCGCCGCCGTGCGTGCTCGCGCAGCACGGCCGTGCTTGCCTGCTTCATCACCAATTCGCGCATCTCATCGTCAATGGTCATGATCTCGTACATCGCCAAGCGCCCGCGGTACCCCGACCCGTTGCACGCATCGCACCCCTTGCCTCGGCTGAACCGCTTACCCTTGACGTCCTCGGGCCTCAGGTTCAACTCCAGCAATTCTTCCTCCGTCGGTTGATACTGCTCGCGGCACTTCATGCAGTTTCGTCGAGCGAGCCGCTGCGCGATCACTCCCTCGAGCGTCGCCGTCAGCAGGAACGCCTCCATCCCCAGGTCCAGCAGACGAACAATCGAACTCGGCGCGTCGTTGGTGTGCAGCGTGGTCAGCACCAAGTGACCCGTCAGCGAAGCCTGCACCGAGATCTGGGCCGTCTCCAGGTCGCGGATCTCGCCCACCAAGATGATGTCCGGATCTTGCCGCAAAAAGCTGCGCAGCAGCTTGGCGAAGGTTGACCCGGCCTCGGTGTTCACCTGGCACTGGCATAGCCCGTCGATGTCGTACTCCACCGGGTCCTCGGCCGTCAGGATTTTGGACTCGATGTCGTTCAATTCCGCCAACGCCGCGTACAGCGTCGTCGTCTTGCCCGAGCCCGTCGGCCCGGTCACGATCACGATCCCGTTGGGCTTGTTGATAAGCCGACGCACGGTGACGAGGTCGTCCTCACGCAGCCCGAGCCGATCCAGAGAAAGCTCGACGTTCGAGCGATCGAGCACACGCATAACCACCGACTCGCCGTGCATCGTCGGCAGCACCGCGATACGCAGGTCGATCGGGTTCCCACCCACGGTCAGCTCAATACGCCCGTCCTGCGGCAAGCGCCGCTCGGCGATGTCCAACCCCGCCATGACCTTAACGCGGCTGGTGATCGCCGGGCCCAGTTCCTTGGGGGGAGGGACCATCTCGTACAGCACGCCGTCGATGCGGTAGCGCATCTTGAACTCGTGCTCGAAGGGCTCGAAGTGGATATCCGACGCCCGGTCTTTAATAGCCTGCAACAGCACGAGGTTGATCAGCTTGATGACTTGGTTGTCGCCAGCTGCCTCCATGATGGCGTCGAGGTCGATCGAGTCTCCGCTGCGGGCCGACAACGCCTTGAACTTGTCGTCGTTGGCCAGGGCGCTCACCACGTCCACGACCGACTCGGTCTTGGAATAGTGCTTCTTGATCATGGCCTCGATGATCGCCGGGTCGCCGACCACCGCATCGATGTTCGACCCGATCAGCAACCGAAGGTCGTCAACCGCTCTGAAGTTATCCGGGCTCTTCATCGCGATCTTCAGCCGCTTGCTGACCGCGTTATACTCGACCGGGATGACTTGGTACGCCTGAATGTTCTCGGCCGGAATCACTGTCTTGGCTGAGTCGGGGATCTCGAACCCCGTGAGGTCCATGTACTGCATCCCCGCCTGACCAGCCAAGGCCGCCGCCACGTCGCGCTCGTTGCAATACCCAAGCTCGATGAGCAACTCGCCAAGCTTCACCTTGCGAGTCTTCTGGACCTCGAGCGCCTCGTGCACCTGCTCGCGCGTCACCTTGCCGAGCTTGGCCAAGATCCGGCCAATCTTGCGGCCCTTGAGTTCGGCAGGATCGATATTGATGGCAACTTCGGGGGGCATGGTTCACTCCCGGCTCGCGGTCGAGAGGTTCGTCCCGATCTGAAAAAGATCAGGCCAAGAACCAATTTCCCCAGACGCCGGCAAAGCTCGAAGTCTCGAAGTTCAGAATCGGAATCGTTCCACGATTCCTCCACGATCTGAACCTGCATAGCTCTCAGGCACGCATCGCCTCGTGCTCACGCACAAACACGCACGCCCAAGAACCTCTTCGTCAACTGTACCGGCGCGGTTCTTCCGCGCCAAGCCAAATAAAGGGTCTTTTTAATAGCGTCACATGGATTTTGAACTATGACCTGCTCATTCTCTAGGCAATTCGTCTTGCTGGTCCCATTCAACTCGACCGACCGTACGTCCCATACGGTGGATTTTATCGGTAAGGTCAACTGGATTTTTGCTCTTGTCAATCATTTCCTCGGCCGAAATCTTCCCCGCGCTGTACAGCGTCCAGAGGTGGTCGTCGAGCAACTGCATGCCGAACTTCTTGCCGGTCTGGATGGCCGAGTCGATTCGGAAGCTCTTGCCTTCGCGGATCAGGTTGGCGATGGCGGGAGTCACCATCAAGAACTCATACCCGGCCACCATGCCCGGCACATCCACCCGAGTCAGCAGCACTTGGCTCAGGATACAGATAAGGGCTGTCGAAAGCTGAACTCTGATCTGGTTCTGTTGGGTAACCGGGAAGGCATCGACGATACGGTCGATTGTCTTGGCAGCACCGGTGGTATGCAGGGTACCAAACACCAAGTGGCCGGTTTCAGCAGCACGCACGGCGGCCTCGATCGTCTCCAAGTCACGCATTTCGCCGACCAGGATCACGTCTGGGTCCATACGAAGCACGCGTCGAAGAGCTTCGGCGAAGCTGGGTACGTCGTCGTGGATCGCGCGCTGGTTGACGATCGACTTCTTGTGATAGTGGTAATACTCGATCGGGTCTTCCATCGTGACGATGTGGCGGTCCATCGTCATGTTGATGTAGTCGATCATCGTCGCCAGAGACGTGGTTTTACCGGACCCTGTCGGGCCGGTCACTAGGAACATGCCACGAGGGCGGCGGATCAGGTCGCGACAGATTTCTGGCAGGCCGATCTGCTCAAACGTCAGCAACTTTCGCGGGATCTGACGACAGACGATCGCCAAATCCCCGCGCTGACGAAAGACCGACACGCGGAAGCGGGCGGCCTCGCCGTAGGCAAAGCCGAAGTCCGACCCGCCTTCTTCTTGAAGTTCTTGCTGGTTTCGTTCGGGTGTAATAGCCTTCATCAGCCCGACCATGTCGTCGGAATCGATGACTTTCGTTTTGAGGTTCTGAAGGTGCCCGTGAAGGCGGATGGTGGGCGGGCGGCCGACCGTGAGGTGAAGGTCGCTTGCGCCGTGCTTGACCACGGTGTCGAGGAGACGGTCGATCTGCATGGTGGACATGGGTATGGATCCTAAAGGCTGTTGAGCCGAGGAAGCCGCCGGGCGGCTGGCAGCGAAGCCGATTCGTGCGTAAGCCGGGGTTGGATCCCGGGTTGGGCATGATAGCGAGGAACAGCCCGGGCTACATGACAGCTTGTCGGGCGGAAGCGAGTATGCTGGCTGGCATTGAACTCTTCACGCTCTTGGCGGCCGACGGTGCGTCGGCTCTCGCCAACAGGTTCTTGCGAGTGTTTCTGTTCCTGTGGTGCGGGATGGCGCTGCTGGCCGTGGTGCAGGTGGCGGTAGCGATCACCGCGATGGTGCAGATTCTTCAGCGCGACATGCCGACGGATCAAAAGATCTTGTGGACCGCGTTGGTGTGGTTCGTGCCGGTGATTGGGTACGTGCTGTGGTGGACAATCGAGGCTAAGCAAAGCACCACTGGGCCACGGCCGCCGAGGTTCCCGGATCAGATGTGAATAGGGAATCGGTAGACGAATCGAGAAGTTCGCGGTTCGCGGATCGAGCGGACTAGGCATTGAGAGGACGGGCCGTTGTCACCCTACGGACGCCCCGAGTGTTGTTCGTTGGCGATAACTGACCGTGCTGTGAGGCAGCGGCCTCAGCACCCCGCCTCGAACGCGTCCACGAAGGCGTCAAAGTCGTCGCCGGTGACGAAGGAGTCGCCGTTGAAATCGGCGAGGGCGGTGCCAGCCTCGAAGGCGAGGTTGAAGGCGTCGAAGTCGTCGCCGGTCGCGAAGCCGTCGAAATTTGAAATCCGACGGGCAGAAGTTGGGCGCGATGATTTCGAGAGTGTTCCCGGCTGCGGTGACGGGCGTGACTGCCACGATGGTTGAGCCGTCGGGGGTGGTGACGGTGACTTTGGCCTCACCTTGGAATGCGCGGAGCGAGCGAGCGCAGGCTGGCGACGGTGGTGAGGCCGGTGTAGTTGGTGCGCCAGGTGTTGAAGACGAGATTTTTATACGCGCTGCCGTTGAGTTTTTCGTCCCAGTTGAGGCGGTACATCGCGCTGTTGGGGGAGCCAGTGCGCACCCTCCCAGAATCCCCACATGAGGAACTGATCGAACTCGGGGCGGCTGAAGACGAGGGTCAAGACATCGCGGGTGTAGTCGGCCTGGAGCGGCTCGTCGAAGGTGTCGGCGTCAAACTCGGTGACGGCGAGCTTAAGGCCTAGCGAGGCTACGCGGTCGATTCGGCGGTTGAGCTCGGGGATGCCGATGATGACTTGGCCGAAGTGAGCTTGCAGGCCGAGGGTATCGATGCGAGCACCGCGAGCCTGCATCCATTGAACGAGTGACGTTGTGTAGCCGCGGTGGACGGGGTCGAGGCCCTCCAGAACATTATAATCATTGAGGCAGAGTGTGATATTGGGATCGATCGCGGCGGCGCGCAGGTACCAGCGGACGATCTCGTCGTTGCCGAGGCGCCCCGGCTCGAGGGCGACGTTGGTGACGCCCGGGATCAGGCCAGCGAGAACGGTCGAAGAGAATGGTTCGTTCACGACGTCTCATTCATAGATTTTTCCGCGCGTGGCGTTGAGGATGTTATCAAAGTGCGCGTCAACTCGTGCGCGCGTGGCGGTGGTGCCAAGGGCTTGGACGTCGGTGGGCATGGTCTCCCAGTTGGGCCAGATGATGTTGTAGCCTTGGATGAGGATGTTGCGTGCCTGGAGCCAGGAGATAGAGGGGGCGACAGACTGGTTGCAGCACTCCCAGACCAGCCATTTAAGGTGGTTCTCGAAGACAACGACGTTAAAGAGTTGTTCGACGGCCGCGCGGTAGCGATCGTTGTCGGCGCCGACGCCGAGGAGGGTTGGGCTGTCGATCGCGGTGCCAACTTTGAAGTTCAGGCGGGTGGTTTCAACCTTGACGGTTGCGCCGGGGATGGGTCTTCCGAGTGTTGTTTTGACGCGGATATTGAGATTGCTCTTGCGGTGCTGTTCGATGCGAGCCTGCGCTTCGGCGCGCCAGGGAGCGGCGAGGTCTCGCCCGTCGTAGGGGAACTGTGCGGCGAGCGTGCCGGGATTGACCTGGCCGTAGTTCAGCGCGGAGATGGCGGCGACTTCGAAGCTCTGTGGTCCGATGGAGAATTGGAAGGCGATGCGCACGCCATCGACGCTATAGCTCTCGGCGGAGCGGAAGGGGATCTGGTAGAGCCGCCACTCGGTGGACGCGTTGGGAACAGAGTCGATGAGAGACTTGCGATAATCTTCGCAGTTACGTTCGGCGACGAGAGAAGTCTGGATGGCGTCGCCCTCGGCGACGGGGAGGAGTGATCACCAGGCGAGCTGGGCGGAGTAGAAGTTCGCGCCGGTGCCAGCGGTGGTGACGCGAACGGCGTGGGTGAAGGTTTGGCCGGTGACGGTGATTCGTTGGGCGGAGCCGCCGAGAACGGAGTTGTAGTAGTCAAAGCCGATGGTGGGATCGGGTTGAAGGATTGAGGTTTGATCGCGAGTAATCGTTGACGAACAGATGAGAACCGCGAAGGAGATCAGATAGGCGAGGAGACGAGGGAGCAGGATTCGACTGGAGGTTAAGGTGGAGGTTGGACTGGGGGCTGAACTGGCGATCATCGCTAGTTTCTCCAGGAGGGAAGCGGTTCGGAGCGCGGCCTTGGGGCGACTTTACTGGGTGTCCGAAGTCTTGGTAAGAGAAATCTTCACAATGTGTTGAAGAAGGAACTTGTGGCGAACGAGCGGTTAATTATTGGTTCGGACCTTGATGTTTGTCGAGCGCGGGTGGCTCGGAGGTTCGATCGGCGTTGACGGCGGCCGAGGCGCTCTCACGCTCGCGCGTCAGGTCTTCTCGCCACTCGTGCCGTGTCGTGTCGTGTCGCTTAGTTTCGTTTTGAGGGGGATCGATTCAGCCGCTGCGAAGCGACTCGCGGACGCCAATTTCTTGCAGCCTCACGCTGGCTTCGTCTAATGAAGTCTTGGCGGCCGCGAAGGTGTTCGCGTTTACGCTCTTCCAATCTTTCTCGGCGCTGGCGATGAGGATTCGGACCTCGGCGAGACGAGCGGTGAGGGAGTCGGCGTAGGCAAGGTCCAGCAGTGCGTGGTGCTTTTCGAGACGCTCGCTGATCCATTTCACGTCGAGCTTGCTGTTGACGATGAGATCGACGACGCGGTGGCGGCTCATGTCTTCGCGAGCGTGGACGAAGGATTCGGACTCGATGCGGGCGACTTCTTCGCGTGAGAGGCCGTGGTTGGGCGCGACTTGTAACGCGGCGCGTTTGCCGGAGCGGCGTTCGTGGGCGGAGACGTTGAGGACGCCGTTGGCGTCGACGAGAAACTCGACCTCGACCTGAGGGATGCCAGCGGGCATGGGTGGCAGGCCTCGGAGTTCGAAGAGGCCGAGCTTGCGGCAGTCGGCGGCCATCTCGCGCTCGCCTTGGTACACGGTGAGCTTAATGGCGGTCTGGTTGTCCACGCTGGTGGAGAACATCTCTTTGGCGCGAGTGGGGACGGTAGCGTTTCTTATGATAACTTTGGCGACCGCGCCGCCGACGGTCTCGATGCCGAGCGAGAGCGGGATGACATCGAGCAGGAGCGAGCCTTTGACGACGCCAGAGATGACGCCAGCCTGTACAGCCGCGCCGAGCGCGACGACCTGGTCGGGGTCGATGGCGGTGTAGGGTTCGAGGCCGAAGAGCTCACCGACGCGACGGCGGACGAGCGGGATGCGGGTGGAGCCTCCGACCATGACGACGGCGTCGAGCGCGAGAGTGCCGTCGGGAGAGGTCACGGAATCCTCGCGTCGGGCGGCGTCGCGGAGCACTCGGCGGCAGGAGTCGAGAGTTTGTTCGACCCAGGGGGTGATGAGCGTTTCGAGCTCGGCGCGGGTGATGGTGCGGGTGAGAGGTCGGCCTTGGAGAGTCGTGCCGATGGTGGCGGACTCGTGTTCGCTGAGCGCGCACTTGGCGGCCTCGGCGGCGAGCTTGAGCGATTGCAGTTCGGCGGGCGGGATGTTATATGAGGTCGTAGATTCTGTTGTGTTGATTCGTGATGTGTCGGCATCACCGCGCACGAGTTGAACGATGAGGTTGTCTACGTCGTCGCCGCCAAGGTGGGTGTCGCCAGCGGTGGCGAGGACTTGGAAGAACGCGGTGTCGCCGAGATTTTCGGCGGGCGTGAGGCGGAGGATCGAGATATCGAAGGTGCCACCGCCGAGGTCGTAGACGGCGACGGTGCGAGGCTTTGGTTTCAAGGTGGGATCACGGAGTTGTTCGAGCCCGAGGCCGTAGGCGAGCGCGGCGGCGGTGGGCTCGGCGACGAGGCGGACGATTTCGAGCCCGGCGAGTCGGCCCGCGTCGCGTGTGGCTTGGCGCTGGGCGTCGTCGAAGTAGGCGGGGACGGTGACGACGGCACGGTGGACGGGCGTGCCCAGCGCGGCGGAGGCCTGGTCTTTGAGGCGGCGAAGGATCTCGGCGGAGACTTCCGGCGGGGAGACGACGAGCGCCGGAGCGTTGAGATCTTCTGTCCCTTGCGATCTGGTCACGCGAACGCGGGCGGTGTTGTTCGCGCCTTCGACGACCTCATAGCCGAGGTACTGAAGGTCGTCGGCCGCGTCTTTGAGCGATCGGCCCATCAGGCGTTTGATGCTTGCGATGGTGGAGCGTGGGAACGAGCTTGCGTTGTCGCGAGCTTGGTGGCCGACGGTCGTCGTGAACGTGGGAGGAGTGTTCGAGCCGGGCTTTGAGGCGCCGATCTCGTACCGAACAACGCTGGGCAGGAGTGGGCGTCCTTGCGGATCGGAAATGATCCTCGGCCCGTGCTGGTCGGCGATGGCGACGAGGCTGTTGGTGGTTCCGAGGTCGATGCCGACGATCGGATCGAGGAGAGAGGGAGGGTGAGATCGCTCGGTGAAAGGCGGGCGGGCCATGTCCGAAGAATAGGTCTGGGCAGCGATCGATCGGTGATTTGCGAGCGCGGCTCGTCGTGCCGAAAGAACGCGCTAAGATTGGCGGGCTCGACAGCAGAGGCTGCGGGCGTAATCGCACGCAACTTTTTAGGGAAGGATTCGGATATGAACACTCGTACATTGCTCGCGTTGGGTTTGTCGGCGTCGCTGTTGGCGGTTGGTTGCGAGGATAAAAAAGATCCCGCGAAGACCGTGACCGGGGCGACTGGCGCCGCTGCCGATAAGGTCAAGGAGGCTGGGGCCAAGGGCACCGATAGCGTCAAGGACGCCGCGGCGAAGGGCACCGAGGCTATGAAGGATGCTTCTGTCAAGGGCACCGAGGCTGTCAAGGATGCGGCCTCAAAGGGTACCGACGCGGTGAAAGACTCCGCTGCGACCGCGATGGCGAAAGTAAAGGAAGAGGGCTCGAAGTGGGTCAGTGACATGGTTGAGAAGCAGTGGCCAGCCGCGAAGGCGTCGCTGGCTGACTTGGACAAGAAGGCCGCAGATGTCAAGGATCCGGTCCTCAAGACTAAGATCCTCGATGCCGTCAAGAGCTTGACCGTCGAGCAGACCGAGATCGAGAGCTTGGTCGGCAAGCTCAAGGACGCCAAGGACAGCGATTACAGCGCGCTCTTGGCCTCGTTGAAGGACAAGTTCGCCAGCTTCATGAAGAAGCTCGACGAAGTCAAGGCCATGATTCCCAAGTAAGCGATCGGGAAGCGACGCGATCGAGCGTGAGCTCGTTCGAGGTTGTTCTCGTTGAGAACAGAAGATGTTCTTTGTACCGGGCGTGAGCGATCACGCCCGGTTTCTTTTTGGAGCTGGTTTTTTCGAAGAGCCGGTTTCGTCGATCCGGGCCTTCACAGAGCCGTAGGCCAAGCGTCCCTAATCGCGGAGCACGACCACGTTGCTGCTGTTGGCGTGGGGCTCGTCGGTGTATCCGACGTTCATGGTCCATGACGGCTCGGCAGGCGTGGGGGTCGCGGTTGGGGCGGCGGTTGAGATTGCGGTCACGCGCGAGAAAGTGAGCGTTGAGCGAATTTCCATAGGTTTCTTGCTTGTGTAGTCGAGGTAGGTGAGGGTGCCGGTCCAAGGCTTGCCGGTGAGCGTGTAGAGGTCGGCGGGAAGGACGCGGGGCACGAGGCTGGCGCGGTCGCGTGGAGTGAGGTGGCGGAACTTCGTCGCCGAACTCTTCGCGCAGCCTTGCAAAGTCACGAGCGCGACCGTTGGTGCGAGCGTCAGGACGAAGACGTTAGATCGTGCGCGGTTCTTTATGCGGTCGACTTCCCCAGTGAGGGCGGAGTGTTTCGCGTGCTGTTGGTGCGCGGATTCGCGCTCGAGCTCTGGACGCTCGCTCGCCGAAGTGGAACTTAGGCTTTTCAGCCGGGCGTGATGGGCGGGTTTCCAGCGGTGGGTCCGGGCGCGAGATTGGCCGCCGGGCCTGGCTCGCTTTCGTTGACGCGAGCTGTGGAGATGACCTTGTCGTCGTCGTTGAGCCCGACGACACGCACCCCCTGCGTCCCTCGGCCGTACTGGCTGATGGTGTTCGCGGCCATGCGTACGAGCTGCCCTTGCTTGGTGATGACGACGACGCCGTCGGTGTCGCGCACGCCCAAGGCCGACACGGAGCGTCCATTGCGCTCGGTGATCTTGATGTCAGCCCGGCCCTTGCCGCCGCGTGACTGCGAGCGCATCTTGCCCTCTTCGGGCTGGACGCGGTACTCGTCCACCGGCGTGCGTTTGCCGTAGCCGTTCTCGGTGATCGTGAGCAGCGAGAGCAACGGGTCGGCGGTCATGAGGTCGCCGTCGGCGTCGGGCTCCATGTTGATGGTGACGACGCCGACGACCTGATCGTCGTCGGCGAGTTCGATGCCTTTGACCCCGGCCGCTGATCGGCCCATGAGGCGGACGTCTTCTTCGTTGAAGCGGATGGCCGAGCCGGTCGCGGAGACGAGCAGGAGATCGTCGTTACCGTCGGTGAGCGTGACGTCGAGCAGCGCGTCGCCTTCTTTGAGCCCGACGGCGATGATGCCCGATTTGTTGACGTTGCGGTAGTCCTTCAGCGGCGTGCGTTTGACGATGCCGCCCTTGCTGACAAAGGTCAGGTAGTTCGAGCCCTCTTCGAAGTTCTTCACCGCGAGGAACGCGCAGGTGCGCTCGCCGGGCTTGAGCCCGATGAGGTTGACCATCGCGCGGCCTTTGGACGTGCGGCTCATCTCGGGGACTTCGAAGACCTTGATGAGGAAGACGCGCCCGGTGTCGGTGAAGCAGAGCAGGTCGTCGTGCGTGCTGGCCACGAACAGGTGTTCGATGAAGTCGTCGTCCTTGGCGTCGGAGGCGCGGATGCCCTTGCCGCCGCGGTGTTGCTCGCGGTAGGTGTCCAGCGGCACGCGCTTGGCGTAGCCCTGATGGCTGATGGTGAGGGCGACGTCCTGCACGGGGATCAGCTCGGCGATGGATACGTCGGCCTCGCCTTCTTCGATGCGGGTGCGGCGCGGCGAGCCGTAGCGAGCCCGCATCTCGACGCAATCCGCTTTGATGATCGCCAGCACGCGGGCGCGGTCGCCGAGGATCAGCTCGTAGCCCTCGATCTCCTGCGTGATCTGCGTGTACTCCCCGACAAGCCGCTCGATCTCGAGCCCGACGAGCTGCAAGAGCCGCATCGAGCCGATGGTCTCGGCCTGAATCCGCGAGAGCGCCACGCCGCCCTGAGCTTCCGCCGCCTTCAAGCGTGCGAGCAGGCGAGCGGGGAGCTTGGCGGCGTGCGGGTGCGTGGAGGCGATGCGGAACTTGCGAGCCATCAACGCCTGGATCGCTTCTTCGCGCGTGCGGCTGGCGCGGATGAGGCGGATCACCTCGTCGATGTCGCACACGGCGTAGATCATGCCCTCCAGGACGTGAGCCTTCTTCTTGGCTTCGCGCAGCAGGAACGAGGTCCGCCGCCGGATCACGTCCTCGCGGTGTGTGATGTAGCAATCGATCAGCTCGCGCAGGCTGAGCGTCCGCGGCTGGCGGTTTACCAGCGCGATGTTCATGATGCTGAACGTGTCCTGCAGGCTCGTGAACTGGTAGAGCTGGTTCTCGACCACGCGCGGGTCGGCACCCTTCTTGAGCTCGACCACGATCCGCGTCTGGGCCTCGCGGCCTGATTCGTCGCGAACGTCCGAGACGTCCTGGATCCGATCATCGTCCACGGCCTCGACGATCTTCTTAAGCAGCGCTTCCTGCGAGCTGTTGTAGGGGATCTCTTCGATGACGATCTGCTGGCGGTCGGTGTTCTTCGAACTCTCGGGCCCGCCTAGCGGCTCGATGCGCACCGTGCCGCGCACGTATACGCGCCCACGGCCGGTGGAATAGCCGTCCACGATCCCGCGGCGGCCCATGATCATGCCGCCGGTGGGGAAGTCGGGGCCCTTGATGCCGTGGCGCACGACGGTGCCGTCGGCGTCCACCACGTCGGTCATCAGCTCGCCCATCGTCACCGACGGCGTTTCGAGCACGCGGATGATCGAGTCGAAGACTTCGGTCGGGTTCTGCGGCGGGAGGCTGGTCGCCATGCCGACCGCGATGCCGATGCCACCGTTGATGAGCAGGTTGGGGAAGCGCCCCGGCAGGACCATCGGCTCCATCAGGCGGTCGTCGTAGTTGGGCTGGAAATCGACCGTGTCGAGCTTTAAGTCCGCGAGCAGGTCCACCGCGGCGTACATCATCCGCGCCTCGGTGTACCGCATGGCGGCTGGCGGATCGCCGTTGATCGAGCCGAAGTTGCCCTGCGGGTCGATGAGCGGCACGCGCATGCGCCAGCGCTGAGCCATGCCGACGAGCGTGGGGTAGACGATCGCTTCGCCGTGCGGGTGGTAGTCGCCCGAGGTGTTGCCAGCGATCTTGGCGCACTTGAGATGCTTGCGGCCCGGCATGAGTCGCAGGTCGTTCATCGCGACGAGGATGCGCCGCTGGCTCGGCTTCATCCCGTCACGAACATCGGGCAACGCCCGGTCCATGATCGTGCTCATCGCGTAGGTGAGATAGCTGTCCTGCAGCTCACGGCGGATGTCGAGTTCGACAATCCGGTCGTTGAGGTTCGCGGGCAGATCGCTGGGAAGGCTGTTGTCGAGCGGGCCTGATTCGGGCATGCGAGGAAGCTCCAGGGTGGACCGCAGATGGTAGGTTGGTTGAGCCTCGAGATGCCGGATTCTTTGCGTGTTTCTGAGGGTTTCCCAAGAGTGAATTCCCTGAAGGTGCAGGCCGCGGTGAGAGGAGGGCGGGGGCAAGTTGAGCGGCGTGGTTGGCGGCGGGCGGGGAGTTCGCTAGGCTTTTCTCTGCATGAAACTCTCGCCTCGTCAAGCCTGGTTTTGTTCATCACGCTGATGGTCTTTGCGATGTCGCTCCTGATCTCGCTGGCCATGCCGCTCGTGAACTTTGGAGTGGAGAGGTTTGTGCTGACGCGGAGGCTGCGGAGCTGGGGGACGGCCGCGTTGGTGGCGTGGCCGACGGCGTATGTGGTGGTGTCAGCGGTGCGGCGGATCGTGGCGCGGGTGAGCGAGCGAGCGAGCTCCTCGACTCACCCGTTTCGTTGGTTCAGCGGACAACCGCTTGGACCATCGTGTAATCATCCGTCAGCGGTCTGCCAGCCGTGAAGAACGAGAGGTCCGCGGTGAGTCGGTCGAGCAGCGTTGCGTTCTCGGCGCTTCGGTCGGTGACGTGGTCGACCACGCGTGAGATTCCGAAGCGGCCTTCGGGGCCGCGCAGGTCGGGAACGCCGTCGGTGTAGACGAGGAGCCGCGCAGAGTGGGGGAGATTTATGCGCTCGATCTCCCATGATTTCAGAGGGAAGGCCGATCCGACCCAGGGGCCGCTGGAATTGAGAGGCTCGGGCGCGGGGTTGCGTTCGGTGTGCGGTTCGGTGTGGCGGCCCCAGAGAAATGCCGCGGGGTGGCCAGCGTTGACGTAGGAGAGCTGCCTCGCGGCACGGTCGATGAGCGCGACGAAGGCGGTGACGAAGCGGTCGGGCGTGAACGCGGCCATGGTGCCAGCGAGGCGATCGATCACGGCCAGCGGGTCGAACCCATCGGAGATGTTGGTCTGGAACGCGGACTTGACGCTGGCGGTGAGGAGCGCCGCCGAGACGCCGTGGCCGCAGGCGTCGGCGACGATCACGGCCACGCGATCAGGGCCGACGTGGGCGAAGTCGTAGAAATCGCCGCAGAGTTCGCTGCAGGCTTTCGAGCGTGCGTGAAGTGTGATGCCGTCGAACTCGGCGGTAGTGGGCCCGAGCATCGCGTTTTGCACGATCTTGGCCTCGGCGAGCTCTTGCTCGATCCGTCGCAGGTGCATCGACTCGGCCTCGCGCAGGCGGCGAAGTTCGAGGCAGCGTTCGACCAGCGTCATCAGCACTTGGCGATCAAAGGGCTTCTGGATGAAATAGAACGCGCGGTCTTTGATCGAGCGGACAAGCTGCGCGTCGGGGTCGGTGTGCGAGCCGGTCATGAAGATGACATCGACGCCGGGGCGTGCGGCGCGGATTCTCTCGACCACCTCAAAGCCGTCCATGCCGGGCATGCGGATGTCGCAGATTACGAGGTCCGGGCGGAAGGTCGGCGTGAGCATGATCGCTTCTGCGGGCGAAGACGCGGCAGCGACGGCGTGGTGAGATTCCAGCACGCGCTCGGCGGCGCGGAGCACGCCCGGCTCGTCGTCGACGATCAGTACGCGAGCTTGCCGACCGGTGGAAAAGATGCCGGTTTGAGGAAGTTGCTTCATACGGAAGGCCCCGGCGTCGGTCGAGTCGGTGATTCGGGCTTCGATGCGGCCAGATCCGACGCGGCCCGATCGGGGGCGGCTGGCGATGACGATGATTGAACCGGCAGCACGATGCGGACCTTCGTGCCGCGGCCGAGATCGCTCTCGAAGGTGAGATGGCCTTGTGCGGCCCAGATGATGTCGCGGCAGACCGAGAGGCCGAGCCCGTTGCCGTTGGATTTGGTGGTGAAGAAAGGCTCCTGCACGCGCTGCAGGTTCTCGCGAGGGATGCCGCAGCCCGTGTCGGCGATCTCGACGATGACCGCGTCGTTCTCGACGGAGGCGTCGATAGCGAGTTGGCCGCTGGCGGTCATCGCGTCGCGCGCGTTGGAGATGATGTTCAGAAAGACCTGCTCGATCTCGTGCTGGCTGACGAGGACCGCGGGGAGGCCGGGGGGCAGTCGGTCGTGCACGGTGATATGGCGGCGTGCGAGCCCGTCGCCGAGGATGGCGAGCGCGGAATCGACGGCGACGCGGAGGTCACCGGTGCCCGAAGGTCGGGCGGCCTGACGTGCGAAGCTCAGCATGCCCCCGAAAATCCGGCAACACACGCGCATGGACCGCTCGATGTGCCCGAGGTCGGTCGCGAATCTTTTGGCGTTAAACTGTCCGGACTCGACCTCTTCGCGGAGTTGTTGGACCAGCGGCAGAGCCGCGCCCATCGCGTTGTTCACGTCGTGGGCCACGCCGCGGGCCAGCTCCGCCATCGCTTGCTTTCGCTCGGTTTCAAGCACTTTAGCGTGCAGTGTTTCGGTACGCCGCGAGTTCTGCATGGCGACGGAAGCCTGCGGCAGCAGCGCGGCGAGGAGCTGGGCCTCGTAGAGGCCAAAGGTGCCGGGGTGGAGCGCGGAGACCTTAAGCAGCGCGAGCGGGCCGTCGCGGAGACGGAGCGGTGCGCAGAGGATCTCGTTCTCGATCGCCGAGCCGTTGCTGCTCGGGGCGTTCGGGGCGATCGTGGTGTTGGGGACGCTCGAGATCGATCTGTCCAAGGGTTGCAAGCCAGCCGTGAACTCGACGAGTGACGCGAGGTCGGCGGGGGTTTCGTCCGACCATGCTGTCCACACGCCGCTGCGCCGGGTGATCCCCCACACCGCGCCGTCGGCGGTCGCGGAGATCACGGTGTCGCTCATCGGCAAGCGCCGGCCGATCCGTTCGCTCTTTCCCTTGCGCCACGCGATCTGTTCGGCCACGATGTCGAAGTGCTGGTCCAGCTCGTCGCCGATCAAGAGCGTCGCGGAATGGTCGTACTCGGTGAGCGAACGGAGCCCGTCGAGGATCTGGTAGAACAGATCCTGAGGCCTGATCTGCACGAGAACCTTGCGGTCGATGCGGGCTCGGACTTCGAGCATCCGCTCGCGCTCGATGTGGGCGACGCAGGTGTTGACGACCATGACGACGCGGTTCAAGGCGTCGCGTTCGCGCGAGCTGGGCAGGCCTGTCGCGTGCTGCACGGCGAGCACGCCCCAGGCTCGGCCGCGGCGCCGGATGGTGGCGAGCATGAGCCCCGACGGCGCGGGGTGGTCCTCGCCGCGCGTGAAGGCGGCCAGCGTGCTCAGGTCCCACTCCTTGCCGCGCTGGTCCGAGACGAGCAGGCGTGCGGCGCGTGAGCCCGGGGTGACGGCCGCGATGCACGCGGCGGGCGCGGCGAAGAACGCGGCGGTCGCGCGCATCGCGACTTTGAGCGCGCGTTCAACGTCGCGTGCCGGTCGAAGCTGGCTGTCGAGGTCGTTGAGGAAGCGGAGCAGACGCAGCTCGTCCATCTCGCGATAGACGTGCCCGGGCCGACTCACAGACGCAGACGGCGACGGCGTATCCTCGTGGCTCGAACTGATCCGCGGTTCGGGCATCGGCTGCTCGTTCCCTTCACTGTGCTCCTCAAGGCTGCGCGGTGGAGGAGGCCGTTCGTCCTGCGATCGGGCGTGATCGGTCGTGATCGGGCGTTGCCCACGACCCAGCATCATTGGAGAGAGGAACGGGCCGGGGTTTGCGGCGCTGACCGAAGTTCCAATTACGAGCAACGCGCTGCAAAATTATAGAGGTCGGCGTTGTGAAGTCAGAGCTGAGGTCCAGAACCGGCCGGCCCGCCGGACCCAGCGCAGATCCGCTCCACGTCCGCCATCGACAGGACCGGGAGATCTGTTTTTCCTGTAGCCAACATGACGCGGAGATACGGCAGGCAGAGCCCGCAGCCGGTGCCGCACTTGGTTTGTTCGCAGAGTTGATCGAGGCCAGAGCCCGTTGTTTCTGCGAGAACCTTGAGATCTCGGAACAAGAGCTGGTGGCAATAGCAGCGGTCGATGGCCATGGTTACGCCGGATGGTGTCGTCGACACGTTGGTCACCCCGATGGTATCGGGTGTCTTTGTGCGGGGGCGGCCAGAGCTGGCTAGCGCCAGTCGCGCCAGTCAGGGACGTACGACGGCGAGTTGTCAACAACGACCGATCCGATGCTCCATCTCTGATCCACAATCGAGCCTTCCGCAGCGACGACCGGTCGAACGCTCCCATCAACGCGGGCGGTCACGGCGCGGCCCGGAGATGAACCCAGCGCGAGACCGCGCCGGCCGTGACGGAACGCGGTCGTTGGTGAGTTGTTCGCTCGCCATCCGGAACCGCGTGTAAACAACTGAGGCGGGTCGAGCAGCGCGGTGTTGCTCGGTGTCGATCCGGGGAGAAGCGCATCAGCGAACACGAACACGTCGGTGCTGCGCTCGATTTCGCCGAGGCGCTTCCATCGCTGGTTTGCGATCTGCGCGCCCCAGCCGGGTGTCTTTGCGGGCGAGAGGTAGTAGCCGTTGTAGCCGTAGGTGCTGGTGATCGTGCGCGACGGCCCTTGCGGGCGATACGTTCCCCACGCCTGCTCGGGGCACTCAAGCACCGAGCGCGGCGCGAGCGAGGTGTCGAGGTACGGCGCGAGAAAACCACGCGAATAGTCGGGCGGTTCGGTCGCGCTGCCGTGCGTTCCCCACCAGTATACTTGCGGCCCTGGGCCGATGTCAGCCTCGCTCCAGTACGCCAGCGGCATCACGCGATCGCGCGAGGCGTTGGCGTAGAGCGTCCACGCGGTGACGAGCTGGCGTTGATTCGAGAGGCACACAGCGGTCCGTGCGATGGTGCGCGCGCCAGCAAGCGCGGGGAGCAGGACGCTGATGAGCAGCGCGATCACCGCGACGGTGACGAGGAGTTCGATGAGCGTGAACGCGGGTCCGGACGAGCTCGCTCGCGCCGATGCACGCGACAAGGATGGCGGTGGAGAGACACGCTGATTCATGGCCTTCTCCCGGCGTTCATGTCCACGATCTCGTCGCGGCGCAGCTCGGCCTCCAGCACGGCGCGGTCGGTGTCGTTGACGGAGCCGTCGATGTTGACATCGCGGAGACCCGTGCCCCGGAACCAGGAGTACAGATCCTCGATGTCCACAACGCCGTCGCTGTTTACATCGCAGCGCGGCGGCGGCGGGCCGAACGCCAACAGGCCAGCCGCGCCGATGGTGTAGAGATTCGCGTCCGCGAGAGCTGGCGTGCTTCCGGCACCAACGTAGTGCATCGCGAGATAGCCGGGCTGGGCCGCGCCGCCGGTGTTGAACGGCAGCTTGCTCGTATCGATCGCGTAGAGGTCGGTACACGCGGCGGTGCTCGCGAGGTTTGTAGAGATCGCGCCGAGAAAGAGGCGTGGAGCGGCGGGCGATGACGCGAACGCGGGCTGCATCGACCAGCCGCCGAGCACGGTGTATTCGCCGAGGTCCATGGTTCCGTTGCCGTTGGTGTCCACCCACGTCGCGGCGGCCGAGTCCCACAGCAGCGTCGCGAAAGTGCCCTGGTCTTTGAAGACTTGGATCGTCGGGACCGAGCCAAAGCCGCGGATGCCGCCGCTGAGGATGATGCGGCCGTCGGCGAGCGCGATCGGTGTGGCCGAGGTTCGGTTGCATCCGATCGACCATCGCAACGCGCCCGTCGAGGCGTCGAGCTTCACAAGGTTGGAAGAGGTCCGCGCGCCGGAGAACGCGTACGACGCTGCGAAAACAGAGGCGGGCGCGTTGGCTGCGTTGGATGAAGGCACGACGCACACGCCGCCGAAGAAGCCTTCTTCGATCACGTTGTCAAACGCCCACACGAGGTCGGGCGCGATGGCGGCGTCGGCGCGGAAAGCCAGGATCTGCCCTGCGCCAAAGCCAGATCGTCCGAGCGTGGCGACGTAGACCATGCCGCCCGAGAAAGCGGGCGTGTTGCCCGACGAGCCGCCGATGGGCACGGACCACAGCACCGCGCCGGGCTGGTGCGGGTTCGCGGCCGCGTGGTACGGGTCGCTGTTTATGCACGTCAGCGAGCCGTCAGTTCCGAAGCCGTCGTACTCCGTGACGAAGATTCGATTTGCAATCCCTAACCCGCCGTTCCATTGACCACCCTGCGGGCCGACGCCGTGGCCCGAGGTCAGGAGCGGCGAAGCGTTCACGATCGGCGCAGCGAGTGTGGTCTGCCACTTTGTCGCGCCGCTCGTGAGATCGAACGCGGCGACCACCGAGCCCGACGCGACGACCGCGGTGTTAGTACGAAGGTCGATCGCGGGGGAGGACCACGAATCGAAAGCGGGCGCGGCGATCAACGCCGCCCAACGTTGCAGGCCTGTGCGGCGATCGATCGCCCAGAGCTTGAATTGCCTCTGCGACGCGACGGTGATCGAACCGGCGGCGAGCACGACGTCGCGCGACACCGCGAGCCCTGATTGCCCGACGAACCTGATCGCGTTGCCGCTGGTGTCGGAAGCGAACGTCCACGTCGGCGAAGAGATTGAAGCGGGCCCGGCGTCGTTGTTCGAGACGCGACCACGCGACCCGCCGAACTGCGGCCATTCAGGGCTGGCGAGAGTTGAACGTATGGCGAAGATCCCAGGAAAAACAGTTAAAAACGCGATGCTGACGAGGCTGGCGGCGCGAGGTAAAGCCCCGCCCCCTCTCCCGAAGGAGCGGAACAGATCAGAGAACTTGATGAAGCTCGCAAGGGCGCTCACGAGCGCCGTCTCCTTGCAAGGCCGAGCGCGAGCGCCGAGAGCGCCGCGAGCGTGGCTGGCGCGGGAACAGCTGAGACATCCGAGATCGCGTCGATCTGGGCTGTGAACGCAGAATCGCTGGCCACGCTGATACGGACGAACGACGCCGATTCGAGCCCGACCGCGGCCAGATCAACGCTCGCGCCGCCGCCCGATGAGCCGTAGCCCGCGATAAGTTGGGCGAACGATTTTCCACTGGCGTTGAACGCGGGGTCAACAGGCCGCGTGAAATCCGTGAGCACCGATCCGGTTGATTGGAAAGGGTCGGTCACGTCGCTGTAGCCGAGCGTGGGGAACGCGCCGTCGGCGGCCACGCCCGTGATAAGCCGCCAATCGATCCCGTCGGCGCTGACCTCGATGGTCCCGAAGCCGCCGAAGAGCCCGTCGACCACGCCAGCGTTGTCGGTGTAAAACGAGTTGCCAAAGACGAGCAGGTCCACGCCGAAGGGGTTGGCCGCGTCGTTGGTGATGGCGTGATCGAACGCGAGCACGAGCGAGCCACCCCGGCCGACGGTAACGAGGTCGGAACTTTCGTAAGCGGGCGCGAACGGGTTGGTGGTGCTCTGAAAATCGGTGCCGATGCCGGTGAGGCGTGTCGGCTGGCCGATCGCTCGGGTCGGGTCGTTGTACCCAGCGCCGACTCCGGCGCCGGGGGTGTACGACACGATACTGGTAGCGAAAGCGCTCGCCGCATTGGCCGAGTGTGTCGTGACGAGGAGCGACGAGGTCGCGGCGATCGTCAGCGCCGCGGCGCGCAGAAAAGGCTCATTTGCAAGGCTTATGCGCTCGCTCCGAGGGTGTCGCTCGATGCTCTTCTGAATATGACTCTGGACTTGTTTCCGACGTTGTGACCGGTGCTGAATCGAATCCACAGAAACCAACCTTCTCCACGGCCGTACGCGCACGCCGCTTTCAATCGGTGGGCGCATCGAGGCTCGTGGCGCTTCGTCCTGAATCGCGCAGGACGGCCCCCGGGACATTGTGCCCTAGCTCTCGCGGTGGTTTCAAAAAGGTCCGGTGGAGCGCGCGCCGGGGACGGCCGAGCGACTCCGCCGACCGCCCCGTCCGCTCGCGATGCACCGTGAGGTGAACCGCGACCAGATTCCGCGAGGGCCATCCAGCGGCCACGCGCGATCGGGTTTCCCGAACGCACGCGGCGTCCATCGGCAGGTCTTCCGGCTCGAGGCTCTGCGAGTTCCGCCTTCCCGAAGTTCTGCGGCTTGAATCCGAATCAGAGATTCCAGATCCAAACCGCAGCGTCTTCAGTGGCCTCGATCTTCCGGTCGAACCGAACGATCGAACGAGGGGCAAACCTCTCGTGAACCCGCGTCTATGCCCCATACGGCGGCGCGTCCGCGGTGGCTTTTCACCACACTTCCCTTTCCAGCCCCGACTTCTCGGGGCACCGACAGCGAGTTCATCGTACCACACATCGGCGCGGTGTCAACGGCACGCGGGCGCGATCGTGTTTGCTCGGCATGCCGAGTGATTGCCGAACGCGCGAGGTTGTTCGCATCATTACGCGGCAGAAACCATGCGGCGACGCCGAACGCCGGAGATCACGTTGAACGCTCGCGCGACGGCGTAGATCATCGTCTGCATCGCCACGATCCCAGGCCCGGGCGGCCAATCCATCTCAAAGCTCATCACCAGCCCGCCCAACACGCCCAGCACGCCGACGAGAACCGAGATCGTGAGCACCACGTTAAACCGATCGCTTAGGCGCAACGCCGTTGCTCCTGGAAGAACGAGGATGGCCGTCGCCAGCACCACGCCCGCGAGCTTCATCGACGTCACGATCGCCAGGCACAGCAGCACCATCAGCGTGACCTTCATCGCGCGGTCCGAAACACCAAACGCGGGCGCGGCCTGCTCATCGAACGCACAGAAGAGCAGCGGCCTTCGCACCGCCCAGAGCGTCGCCACCACGCCAAGCGAAACGACGCCCGCGATCAACGTATCGTGCCAAGCCAGGCCCATCAGCGAGCCAAAGAGGATTGATTCCCACGATGGCCCGCCGGTGCCGCGATGTTGGAAGCTGACGTGAAGCAGCAGAGCGCCAAGCGTCATCGACGCGACGAGCACGATGCCGATGATGGTGTCCGCCGATTCGCCGCCGCGGTCGCTCAGCCCCGCGATCGCCAACGCCGCGACTAGGCAGAAGAGCAGCACCACACCGAGCTGACCGAGCGCTGGCAGCCCGCTAGCGATGCCCATGTTCACGATCGCCAGGTCGATGACGGCCGCAACGCCCATGCCGCCGAAGGCCGCGTGGCTCACGCCCTGCCCGATGAAACTCAGCCGCTTGAGCACCACGAGCACGCTGAGGCACGAGCAGACGATCGCGATGGCGACGCCGGTGAGCACGCCGGGCAGGAAGATCGCCCGCATGCTGGGGTCCAGGAGATAGTCGATCGTTTTCAACGCGGCACCCGGCTCACGGCTTCTCGCCCTTCCAGAGACTCGCGGCTCGTGCGGCGACGGAATCGGCCGGTGGAGCGCCCGAGGCCGCGGCGTTCGCGGTTGAGCCATCGTGCGGGCCATCGACCGAGCCATCGATCGCGCCGTCGATGGCGCAGCCGGGCGGGCAACTGCCCGCGACGTGGGCCACGACGTGTACGTCGCCGAAGATCCCCGCGACGTCATGCCGAAAGACTTCCGCGAGCACCTTAGGCGTGAGCCCTTGCGGCGTGTCGTGAAAATGCAGCGTGCGCGACAGGCACGCCACTCGATCGCACCCCGCGGCGATCACGCGGATGTCGTGACTCACGATCACAATCGTCAGCCCGAGCTTCTTGTGCAGCGAGTCCAAAAGTTCCGCGAAGCGCTGCTGCCCGCCGACGTCGACGCCGACGGTCGGCTCATCGAGGAACAGAATCCGAGGCCTGCCCGCGAGCGCTCGCGCGATCATCGCGCGCTGCAACTGCCCGCCCGAGAGCTTGCCGATCGCGCGGTCCGCGACCGAGGAAAGTCCGACGACCTCGATCGCGTTCTCGATCGCGCCTTGCCGTGTGCGATCAACGTGCATCCATGGCATCAGCCCGCGCTGGGCCGACATCGCGACCACCTGCCGCACGCTCAGCGGGAACGCCAGTTCCGCTTCCACGCGCTGGGGCACGTACCCGATGAGCCCCTTCTTTCGGGCCTCGTGCGGCGGCTGGCCGAACACCGAGAGCTCGCCCGACTGGCACGGCAGCAGCCCGAGTATGAGCTTGACCAGCGTGCTCTTTCCGCCGCCGTTGGGCCCGAGGATCCCGAGCCGCTCGCCCACGCGCACCGAGAGCGTGATGCCGCGCAACGCGGGCGCGTCGTCAACCACGCCGATGCCGCCGCCCGCTCGCGCATAGCGATACGTGACGCCGCGACACTCGACGGCTGGCGCGCTCGCGTCCGTGGCGTTGAAGTGAGCGAGGTTGGCGGCGAGCGCGGTCATGGTTCGTTGAAGAGTTTACCGAGTATCTCGTGCAGTGGTGATGCCGCGCACGCGCGACCCGTTACTTCCAGTCGAGACCGACGCCGAGCATTAGACCCCCGAAGGGTTCGAACCGAGCGGGAAAGACCGCCATCGGTGAAGGCCGACGATTCTCTACTTTTTCTCTTCCAGCCCGCTCACGATCGCGTCTAGGTTCCCACGCATCATCACGAACCAGTCTCCCGTTCCCAGCGGGTCGAGCACGCCGACGCGGACTTGGGCCGCGTCCGCCACGCGCCGCGCCGACGCGCTGTTGAACTGCGGCTCAACAAAGATCGTGCCCACCCCCGCCCCACGGATCGCGTCCACACACTTGGCCACCTGCCCTGGCGTCGGCTCCGCAGACTCGATGGGCCTGAGCACCGCCGCCACTTTTAGCCCATACCGCTCCGCCAACCTCGACCACGCGTTGTGGTGCGTCACGATCGATCGACCCGCCAGAGGCCTGAGGCGCTCAACGTACTCCGCGTTCAACGTTTCTACTTTCGCAGCGAGAGCCGAAGCATCCGGAATCGGCCCCGCCACCACGCCTGGAAGCGCCGCCGCTCGCGCGATGGCCGCGTGCAACGAAGGGATCGCTCGTGCCACCAGCACCGGATCGAGCCACAGGTGCTGATCGATCGGCCCGTGATCGTGCGAGTGATCGTGGTCGTGATCGTGATCGTGATCGTGGTCCGCCTCCGCCTCTCCCCCCGGCGCGTGGATATCCAGCACGTCCGCTAGGCAAAACTCCACGCGCGTCGCCGACGGATGCTCCTTTAAGAACTCCGCGACCTTCGGCTCTAGTGACAATCCCACCGACACGACCAAGTCCGCGCGCCCGATCCCCGCCAGCTCGCGCGGCGTGAACTCGTACCCGTGCTCACTCCGCCCCGGTGCCATCAGGATCGAAACTTCTGAACCCGCCGGCGCCAGCTCACGCACCAACCCCGCCAGCGGCGCGATCGTCACGACCACGCGCAGAGGCCCGGGCTCGCGCGCGGCCTGTCGCGCGGTCTGGTTTGTCACGCTCTTCGCTGGCGGTGCGGCCGACGTCCCTTCGTTGGGCGCCGCCTTCTCGCACGCCGTCACCAGCACCAGAGCCAACCCCGCGATCAAACCAACAATCACACGACTCATCACACGCCTCCTTCGCCCCGCCTCTTCTCTCGATGCCCCGGTACCTCACGCCCCGATGCCCACTGCCCATTGCCCACTGCCCATTGCCCATTGCCCATTGCCCATTGCCAAAGCTCTTCTTCCAACTGAGACACCATTCTCAAATACGATAGCGCCCCAACCCCGGTTCGCCCATCCCAGCATTCTTCAGAGTTCTCGGCGGCCAACGCCTACCCCCGCTCCCTCGTGAGCCCTCGGTAGACCCTGACCCTTCTCGTCAAACCCGGTCAACCACGTTTCGCCCGGGTATAATCTCGCCGATCGCCGCAGGCCACCGGGCCTCGGACAGATCGACGGGGCGGTAGCTCAGTTGGTAGAGCGCATCGTTCGCAATGATGAGGTCGCGTGTTCGACTCACGTCCGCTCCACTTGAAGGAAAAACCCCTGCGTTCGCAGGGGTTTTTTCGTATTATCACCACAGTAGACTAGGCCAACGCCAACATGAGCTGAAGGATCGACGACGATTCCAGAGCCAGCGAGGTCGCGATGGCGAACTTCGCCGTCCCACCGAGGGTTGCTCCGGTTCTCGGTGTTCTTCGGGGGTCGTGGGCCGGTCGGCACCGAGGACGTCCAGAGCCGGTTCCTCGGTGGTGCGGTTGAGGTTCTCGGCTCCACTCTGCTCCTCTTCATTTCCTAGCGTTCGACATGCTGTACATCTTTACGAGATTGCTGGCGCGAGAAAGACAACGCTGGCGAGGTACGTGGCATGGATGCGGAAGGCGTTGCACTTGCGGATTGACACGTTCGAGCAGGCACTTCGCGATACGGGCGCAACTCTTGACAGACCCGAAGGCTACATGGCGGCGTGCCGTGTCGCGGCGGACAACCTTCGACTCGGTTGCGATGTCGTCGCCGATTCGGTCAATCCGCTGGATATCACCCGAAGCGCGTGGCGCGAAGTCGCGATCACGCCGAGGTTCGATCTATCGAGATCGAGGTGACCTGCTCAGACGTTGACGAGCACCGCGCCCGTGTTGAGTCTCGCTTGGGAGACATACCCGGCCAGCCGTCGCTGACTTGGAACGACGTTCAGACACGCGTTTACGAAGCGTGAGAATCGTCTAGGTTCATCATCCACACCGCAAGAAAGAGCGTGGCGGAAACGCTCGTTGAGCTGGATCATGTGCTGTCTCGATTATGGGCAGACGGGTGGTATGTTCGCTGCCTCGAGCGGGACCGGTTCTACCACCTCTCCAGATCTCTCACCCCGTACCTTCGCCTTGCTCTGTCCTTCACCATCGGCCAGGCCTTGATCGCCTGAATCACCCGGAACGTCCGCCCTTGTGTGATCCAGCCCAGCCGCGCCACCGGGTCTTCAACACCAGGTCCCGCGTCCCAGCCCTCTCCGAACCGCAGCCGCGCCAACGCCCGCATCGGCAGCGAACGCTTGATACGCCGCACAAGCTTCCAGCTTCCTGAGTTTTCGAGATGCTGCAGCGCGAACGCGGCCGCGGCGAGGTCGGTGGCGTGGTAGTCCACAAGAGGCCGAGCGCCGAGCTTGGTCCGCGCGTACTCCGCGCGCATTTCTTCCAGCTCGTTGAAGCGATGGAACGCGCAGGGCCAGCGGCTATCGTGTTCGAGCCGGTCCATCTGCCCGCGCGCAAGCGGGTCGGTCGCCACGGCCTTGGCCAGCCACTTGGGTGAGTGCGAGGTCATCTCGACGAACCCGCCCAGCCCGAATGTCTCGTTGTGTTTGAGGTCGAAGTACGCACGCACCATCGGCATCGGCGGGTCGGCCACCAGCGTGCGCATGGCGTTGAGCGCGATCGGGTGCAGGTCCTGCGCGGACACGGCGTAATCGCGGATCCACCGCGCCAGCACCGGCACGGCCGCCACCACGCCGTCCTGGAAATACTTCGCGCAGCGGTCGTACGCGGCCGACTCTTCGGGGTTGTGATCTCGAAGCGCCGCGATCGCGCCCGGCTCGGCCCCGGGCCCGTAACCGATCACGCTCCCCTCGGGGCTGTTGCTCGTCATTTCGAACGGAACCTCGTACTTGATGACGTTGCCGTACTTCACCGGATCAACACGCGAGTCGGCCGCGTACGCGACCTTCGTCACGTTGGGCGGCTGCGCGTTGAGCGTGGCGTGCATGCCCAGGTACACGCCGTGGAGCGTGCAGGACGGGAAGATCCACGCGAGATTGTCTTGGATCGTGCCGCGCCACCCGATATCCACGACGACCTTGGGTCGGCCGTCGTCAACGAACCCGCGCGATGCGAGGTACGTCTTGAGGTTCGCACGATGCCCGTCACGCTTGCGTTCGATCAGCCGCACGAAGCGCCGATCAGCAAAGAGAGCCTGCACGCGCGAGTCGGACCATGGGTACTGAACCGGCGTGTCGGCGTCGAGCCCGTGCAGTTGCAATAGAGGGCGGGCCTGAAACTCGGGAAGGTCGAGGCTCGCCAGCATGCTCTTCATCGGCTGCGAGGAATACAGGTTCCATAGCCGCATGAACTCGTGCGTGGTGACTGCTTGAATCGACGCCGCGAACGTCGCCAATCGGCTGACTTCGAGCAAGGCCGAGCCCGGAATCGGCGTGCCGACCAGCGACGACCCGGGGGCCGCGGCCGCGAGGGCGCGGTGGATCCGCTCGTAGAACACACCCTCGCGCGTGAAGTAATGCACTACTGGCACCGAACGCTTGATCGCCTCTTCGATGGCTCGCAGCACCAGCCCCACGAACAGCGAGGCGGCGCGAACCCCTGCAATGAAGATTTCGCTCTGGTCGGGTGTAAGCTCACGCGGCACTTGCACGGCGTGGCTCAACTCGCAGGCCAGCGTGGGCCACATCGCGCTCAGGTCGGTCTGCCGCGCGGTCCAGCGTTCACGGTGCAGGTGCCGTGCGGCCTCTTCCGGCGGGTCGAAGTAATGAATCGCGCGCACGCCTAGCGCCGTCGGCACGGTCACGTCCGAGTGCAGGTTGTCACCCACGTGCACGTGCTGGTCAGGCTGCAGGCGGAAGCGCTCGTGCGCGTGAGAAAAGAGCCGGCCCGAGCGCTTGTTGAGGCTGACGTCGCACGAGACGAGCACTTCGCTGAACGCGAGCCCGGGGGCCTTGGACGCGAGCAAATCTCGGAGATCTTCCGACGAGAGGTAAAAGTCCGAGAGCGCGACCATGTGGTCGGCCCCGATCGATTCGAGCAGTCTTGTCAGCCCCGCGTCGGCGTAGGACACCTCGTGCTCCTGCCCGAGCTCGATCTGACGCATCGTCGCCACGGCCGCGGCCAGGAACGCGGGCTCGACCTCGACGAACGCGGCCCGGACCCAGCGTTCAACAACCTCATCGAGCCGGTACTCGTCGTCCGCACCGCTGATCACGCGGGCCAGCCCGATCTGGTGCTCGAACCGCTGCCTCAGGTGCAGCAGCGGCGTGGGCCCAGCGAACTCGGGGCGGACCCAGTAGTTGAAGCGCAGCCAGAGCGCTCGGGCGGCGAAGAGCTTCACCTCGTCGGGGTGGCAGCGCCGCCGCAGAACGGTGTCCCAAATATCGATGGTCAGGAGCGAGTGAGGCATGAGCGTGAGGGAAACCAAGCGCGAACAAAGATTGGGAACGAGATGGAAGTCATCGGAAACGTATCTGCGGTCGGCCGAGCTTTGGTCCTGTTCTCGGGCTGAGATTCGAGCGCGAGCACTCAAAACTCGAACTATCGCATCACGGACGCATACAGCAAGACTCAGCCCGGTCCTCGCGGTTCGGTCGGGCCGTATTTCCGATCCGCGAACCACTGGTACACCATTGTGCGCTTGGAGGCTTGGATGACCCGGTACGCGCGGCTGGCTTTGAGCCGGTGCAGTCTGGCTCGCGGATCCTCGCCCGGGTCCACGCGGTCCCAGTCTGGCCCGAACCGCAGCCGGGCGATGACGTTGTAGGGCGGCATCCGCTTGAGCCGTAACATGGTGCGCCAGGCCCGCGAGCGAAGGATCTCTCCGAGCTCGTTCTTGGCCTCGATCATCTGTCGGGCCGAGCCCTCGGCGACACCGCTGGCACGCACGCCGTCCTGAACGATCGACTGAGGCTGCGGGGCCCCATGGCACGCCAGCACCGGGGGGCGGTGGTAGACCCTGCGCACGCCCCGGCTGATCGGCACGAACTCGTGCTCGCCGCCCTGCAGGATCGTCTCCGTCGCCACGATAAACTGCCGGTACCCGTGCTCGAGCGATCGCTCGGCCATGAAACGCCGCCCGTTCTGAGCCATCAGGTCGCGGCGGCGATCGTCATCGAGCAGCTGCATGATCGCCCGCGCGATGTCGTCGGCTCGCGTTCCCGCCAGCGACACGCAGTCGTCGGGCTGGTCGTACAGATTGTTCTCGCGGTGGATGTCCACCACTGGCAGCCCGGCCGACATCATCTCAAAGGGGATCCGCGAGGGGTTCGACGAGCTGATGCACAGCCCGACTTTAGCGCGGTTGTACAGCTCGTTGCACGCCCGCACGCTGAGCAGCCCATGCCACTCGTGCTCGTACCAGATATGCGGCTTGTCCTTGGAGCCGTAGAGCAGGATCTTCACGTCGGGGCGGTGGTGCTTGACGATGCCCAGCGCATCGATGCCTAGGCGTGGGCAGCGCCGCGGCTTTTCGGGCTGGCAGATCATGCACACCGCCTGCTCGCTCGAGACGGTCTCGAGCGGACGATAGACCGCGTGGTCGGCGCAGAAATCAAAGTACGACCCGAAGGAGCCGAACTCGCTGTTCAAGCGGTGCGTCAGCCAGCGGCCGATGCTGACGGGCGTCAGCCCGAGACGGTACGAGTTCTCCGCCATGAGGAACCCGTCCCCCATGGGCATGAAGAACGCCTCGAAGTCCTGCACGAAGTACGCCTTGCGCGAGACCGCCGACCAGGCCGCGACCTGCGCGGTGTGCCAGGCGGTGGCGAAGATCAGGTCGAACCCGGGCGGGATCGTGAAGCCCAGGTGGACCTTGTCGCTCGCAAACCCGAAGAACTTCAGAAGCTCGGTTTGGATCGCTTCGAGCTGGGCGGCCTCGCCCGATATCTCAGCGCACGAGGCGTGCTCGACGAACAGATGGCAGTCGTGCCCGCGTTCGATCAGCGCTTGCACGTTCTGCAAGATCGTGCGGTGCCCACCCGAGCCCTCGATCAGCGACGGCATCAGCCACGCGATCCGCGCGGGGCGATCGGACTTGGGCGGCGGCCAGGCCGTCCCGAGACGCTGCAGGGCTTGGAGGTGTGGGGCGTTGAGCATAAGTTCGCACGAGTCTGCAAGACGTGGCGCTGGCGGGTCTTCATTCTACTGCCGGTCCCGGCGTTGACCAGCCAAACCTGACACTCTGGTTTGGTAATCCGAGCAACGAGCACCCGGCGCTTACACCCGCCGGAGATACCCCCCCGGATTGAACGTCAGCAGCAGCCTCTCCCGAGATGGGTCACGCTCGAAGGGGCGGTCTTGCCGCAGGAAAATCTCCACGGCCTCGTAGGCGCCCGGGCCCCGATCGGGCTCAAAGTCCGTCTGGACCGGGTGCCCGTTGATGTTCGTGTCCTCGACGACCAGGTAACACCCCGGTGTGACCAGCGGCCAGAAAAGCTCAAGCTCGGCCAGGACGTGGTCGCGGGTATGCAGCGAATCGAGGATCACCATCGTCCGCGCACCGGGGCGGATCCTCGAACGCACCTGATCAAGCGTGCGTGCATCTGCCGTGGACCCCGAGAGGTACTCGATCCGTGGATGGCGCGGGAGGTTGGGCTGAGCCGTGATGTCCACCGTGACCACCTGGCCGACTCCGATCTGGTCCATCACGGTGGCCATGAACAGTGCGCTTCCGCCGAAAGCGGTGCCACATTCGACGACCACCTCGGGCCGCGTCTCGCTCAAGATTTCTTGGTACACCCACATGTCAAGCGGGCACTTGTACGTCGGCACGCCGAGCCAGCGTGTTGTCTCCCAGAGGCGCGCATAGTAATAAAGCTCGTGAAACTGAGCCGTCCGTTCGCTCGCTTCCTGCTTGGAAAGAACCGGCGGTGAAAAATCGGTGAGATGGTCCAACGGGCGTCGCTCCTGCGGTCAGGCTTCTGAACCGCTCAATGATGTCTTTTCACGGGCGTTCAACGGGTGCCACGACGCGCACGGCTCGAGGCCGACGACCCCGTCCTCACGCCCCGGCTCGCCCCCGCTAGGTCGAGCTTGGCACGCTCGAGCTCCGACTCTCGTTCGATCTGGATCCGTTCGAGGTGCTCGATGCGGATGGCCATCAGCTCCACGTCGGCACGCACAACCTCTAGAGACTTGCTGAGTTCTCGGTTCATCGCGTTCTCCTCTTCCAATTCAAGGCTCAGGCTCGAGGCCCGGGTGGTCTCCTGAGACAGCAGCAGCTCAAGTTCGGCAACCCGAGCCCGCAGAGATCTGATGCTCTCCCGAGCAGAATTCAACTCGGACCGCAGACGCCGGTTGACCGCCTCCCATTCAACCTTGCTCTCTCGCAAGGACCGCTCACGCTCTAAGGCCCGCGCAAGGTCATCGGACGCTCGCGCGAGGGTTGAATGAGTCTCGGCCAGCTCTTGCGCGATAACCGCGAGTTCGGCCTCGGTCTTCTCAAGCTCGGCCTCGGTCTTCTCGGCCCGGGCGAGGTTCCGCGCTTCGGATGCTCGGGTCTGGAGGAGAGATTCTCGCGTGCGGCCGAGCGAGCCCTGCGTCTGGCCGAGCGATTCTCGCGTCTGACTGAGATCAGCCTCAAGTTCTCGTGCGCGAGTCTGCAACTGCGCGACGGACTCTTCCAGCGTCCGGACGCTCCCCTTCAGGGCCGAGATCCGCTGACCGTCGGCCTCGCGTCCAGACCGCAACTCGCCGATCTGCTCAGCGGCGCTCGCGACGGCCCGGTCAAGCTCGCCTCGCAGCGCGATCCTTGTCTGGTTCGTCGCTTCGATCGCCTGCCGCAGCCCGTTCGCGTCCTCATGCAAGGACGAGAGCTGGCGGTCGCGCTCCCCGATGATCCTGCCCATCTCGTCCATGGCGGCCAATCGCTCGATCGCCATCGCGCCGGTGTCGCGGAGCTCAAGCTTCGAACGTTCGAGCTCGGCCCGGTACGTGTAGAGCAGGACCTTGTCATCGAGACCGTGCTGGCGCAGCGCGTCAATCCACTTGTGGCTCTTGGGGAAGACCACACCCAGCCCCCAAGAGTGCTCGAAATGAAACCCGGGGAAGCGTTCGAGCAGCTCCTTCCAGTAGTCGGCCGACCCGTACCCGGTGTCGTCGGCCACGTCGTGCAGCAGCACCACGCCGTCGTCGGCCATCTTGGGGAGCCATGATTCGAAGTCGTGCTTGACCGCGTCGTAGGTGTGGAACCCGTCGATGTGGAGCAGGTCGACCGAAGCGTCAGCGATGCTGGGCAGGGCCTCGTCGAAGGTCATGGGCAGCAGCTCGAAGCTCTGCTTGAGATAGAACTTGGCCGCGATCGTGCGCACGGTTTCGAGGACGTCAGGCCCGTACGGCCCGGTGTGCCCGTCGCCCGCCCAGGTGTCCACGCCGATCATCCTGCTCTTGAATTTGGCGTCTTTGACTGCCTGAGCGAAAGCGAAAAACGAGGTTCCCCAGTGGACGCCCAGCTCGCAGATCACCCCGGGCCGCATGAATCGGACAAAGTCGTAGGACCAGCCGCGGTGCCCGCCCCAAGGCCAGACGGGCATGAGCGGGCAGATCGCGTCGGCCTCGAATACGGGCCGCCCGACGAGCCAACGGCGCGAAGCCAGAGTTGCCAGCTTTGGCTTAGGCTTGGACTGAGGTTTGGACTTGCGCTGACTCAACGCTCGCAGACCTCCTGCTCGCAGACTCCCCGAAACCGCTCAATGGAACAATCTCAAAGTCGCGGAGAGGGTTGGTGAAGATCCCGTGGACCGGGAGGTTCGGGCTGATTGCCGCGACCGCGACGGCGCTGTGAGCCCAGCACTGGATCACGTGGTACATCGGGTCTGTTCCCTCTCCGCACCCGTACGTGATGGTATAAGTCCCGGGCTGCAGACGCGGCCAGGCGAATTCCATGCGTACCAGATATTCACCCGCCGACGAGACATCGATAGGCCCGGCGGGGGGACTGATCGTGTTATCGCCACAGACATACGTCCCGGTGCGGTCCACGACCACGACGCCGAAGAAGAGGTTCTTCTTGGCAAGGGATGTCCGGATAACAAACCAGCCGACGTAGCGGTCGTCGGGGCGGATGGTTTCCATCGGGCCGCCGAAGCGGTCGGTGAAGGCGACGCGCTCGATGACGACCTCGCCAGCGCCGCTGAGGGACTCTTGAGGAACCTCGTGCCACAGTTCCGGCTTGACCCACGCGTGCTCGGGGCGCTCGGACGTGGCGGCGGCGGGCGTGCGCTCGGTGTCTGTTGGAGCGGGCTTGTCGCTCGTTCGAACGAGATGCCCGAACTCTTCGTTGTGGACGAGCTTGGTGTAGAACTCGATGGCGCGCACCGGCGGCCCGTCGAAGACCAGCTTGCCTTTGTGCATCACCAGGCATCGGTCGCACAGGGAGGTGATGGAGCCCATGTCGTGGGTGACGAGAAGTTTGGTGACGCCGCGCAGCTCGTCGCGCATGTGCCGCATGCACTTTTGCTGGAAGAAGACATCGCCGACCGCCAAGGCCTCGTCGACGATGAGGATGTCGGGGCGCATGATGACAGCGGCGGCGAAGGCGACGCGGACGTACATGCCGCTGGAGTAGGTCTTCATCGGCTGGTCGATGAACTCACCGATGTCGGCGAACGCGGCGACGCTGGGGAAGAGTTCGTCCATGCGGGCGCGGGTGAAACCGGCGATGGCCCCGGCCATGTAGACGTTCTCGCGGCCCGTGAACTCGCTGTTGAAGCCCGCGCCCAGTTCGAGCAGGGCGGCGACTCGCCCGCGCACCTCGACGCTGCCAGCGGTGGGGGTGAGCACGCCCGCGACCAGTTGCAGGACGGTGCTCTTGCCCGAGCCGTTGCGCCCGATGATGCCGACGGACTCGCCCTGGCGCACAACGAAGGATGCGTCGTTGACGGCCCAGAAATCCTTGAAGAACTGTTTCTTCCAGCGGAAGAGGGCTTGTTTGAGCCGGTCGGCGGGCCGGCCGTAGATGTGATAGCACTTGCCTAGGTTGCGGGCGTCCACGGCGATCTCGGCGCGAGGCGCGGTCGGCTTCACGTCCAGAGAGACGGCTGGCGTGGCGTTGGTCGACGCGGATTGTGAAGAAGTGGGGGAGAGCATCGTGGGTGGTGCGATTCTGCACAGATCGGTGTGAGCTGGGGTATCTGTTTTCAGTTCTTGAATCAGGCGGTTGCGCGAGTGAGGAGTTCAGCCGCCGCGTTCTTGGCGTTGGGCGCACCTTGGATCATGCACACGCCGCAGGGGTCTTTATAGACCTCGTTATGGAGGTTGGGGGTCGCGCCGTTGCGAAGGTTGAGGGCGTTGACACCAGGGTTGCGTGCGAGCCACTCTGCCAGCGCCCGGCGGACTCCGCCCTCTTTGGTGCGGTCGAATTGCTCAGCGAAGACGGTCGAATCGTGGCAGAGGAGGATCCCGCCGGGGACGAGCCGCGGGTACCACAGATCGAGCTCGCGCAGGGTGTGAGAGTAGATGTGCGAGGAGTCGATGAGGACGAGCTGAGGGTCGGTGCCGAGGTACTCGCGAGCCTTTTCGGGCATGTCGAGGGCGGCCGAGTCGGAGCAGACGACCTCGACGTGCTCGCTCAGCCCGGCGCGGGCGACCCATTCGCGGGTGTAGTCGCTGACCATGGGGTCGATGTCGATGGTAAACAGCCCGTGCTTGAACCCCATGCGGCGAAGCATGAAGCCCATGAGGAGCGTGGAGTACCCGGTGTAGTGCCCGGCCTGCACGACGGCCTTGAGGCAACTGCCCATGAGCAGCCCTTGGATGATGGAGATGAGCGGGACCTGGCACTCGCCGATGAGGTCGCGTTTCTCGGTGTCGTCGAACCAGGCGTCGAGGATCTCCCACTCCTCGTCGCTGAGGAACTGATAGACGGGCGGGACGTAGTTGGTGTTGTCGGCGATCCAGTGCCACCAGTACCGGCGGTGGGTGCGGTTGCGAAATTCAAGAGATCGGGTCACGAGGAATCTCCAATGAGCAGGCCGAGCGGGTTGGGCGGCGAGCCGGTCTGACGAGCCGGGGCTGACGAGCAGGAAGAGGAGTATATGATCGATCGCGCGGCGGCCTCTGAGGGCGGTTCAGAGAACGCCCCTGGTTGGTCGCGAGCCCATCTTCGCTGAGCACGTATGAGCACGATCACGACCAACGCCACGACCAATGCCACGACCAACACACCGTCCAAGAGCACGATCACCGTGCAGTCGGCGACGCCGCGTTCGATCGTGGCGTACTTGAACCCGCTAGCGATGGTGGCGTCGCTGTGGCGGAACCGGGCGCTGGCGGTCGCGCTGGCGAAACGCGACATCGAGCAGAAGTACAAGGCCCACCGGCTAGGGATCCTGTGGGTGCTGGTCAACCCGCTCGTGCTGCTGGCGGTGTACACCTTCGTGTTCAGCGTGGTCTTCCCGACCAAGCTCACGGATCAGAAAGAGGAGAAGCTAGGCCTGTTCGCGCTGGCGGTGTTCGCGGGGTTGCTCACGTTCGGCATCTTCCGCGAGGTGGCGGCCCGGGCCCCGATGGTGATCGTGTCGAATCGTCACTTCGTGACGAAAATGGTTTTTCCGCTGGAGATTCTGGCGCTGGCGGAGGTCTTGTCGGCGTTGTTCAACTTCGCCATCGGGATGGTGGTGTGGCTGGTGGGCTACGGGTTTATTGTGCGCGAGGTGCCGACGTGGCACGCGTTGCTGGTGCCGGTCTTGATCCTGCCGGTGTGCCTGGCGGGGCTGGGGGTGTCGTGGATTTTTTCGTCGCTGGGCGCGTTTCTGCGTGACCTGACGAGCATGGTGGAGCTGGCGATCACGGTTTTATTCTTCATCACGCCGATCTTTTTCCGGCTGGATCGGCTGCCAGCAGAATATCAGCACGCGCTCTCGTACAACCCGCTGGCGCACGTGGTCCAAGGCGTGCGCTCGGCGCTGCTTGACCACGCCGAGCCTGACTGGGCGTGGTTTGGGTGGGCCTTGGCCGGGTCGTTGGCGCTGGCGGTGGTCGGCTACGCCTTCTTTATGAAGAGCAAGCGTGCGTTTGCGGATGTGTTGTGAACCGGCGGCAGGCGAGGCTTCGCGGCAAAGCTGGGCCCGCTCAGGGAGTGGGCGCAACGGGAGTCCACTCGACGATCTTGGTGGTCGGGGTGGTTTGGACAAGCGTGATGTCGTCGTAATACACATGGCTGACCGTGCTGTCGTAGAGATCGACCGCGGCGAGGCGTAGAGCCCCGCCCAGCCGGTTCCAAGAACCCGTGAACAGCAGATTCTCGTCGTAGGTGGCGGTCTGGGTTCCGTTGTCGAGGTTGATCTGGACGACGATTGGGACCCACCGGTCGCGCTGGAGCTTGAGCTGGTTCCCGGTGACGGAGCCCGTCATGTTGTCGTAGACGACGTTGCTGGTCAGCACGAAACGGATCTGAGTGCTCCAGGACTTGGAGCCTTCCGCGGCGTAGGTGTTCATTAGGATGAAATAGGTGTCTGTGCCGGTAGCTGAGGAGGGGATGTATTGGTACGCCGTGTAGGTCCAGGTCCCCGACGTTTGAGTGTGGAGATGGACAGGGTCGGAGGTAGAGCGGATATCGATGGAGTTGGCGCCGCTGCGGGCGAGCGAGTTGGTCGCGTACCCGGCCGCGCCCTTGGAATTGTCCCAGCCCATCCAGCCGCCGACGTTGTGGAGCGCGGTGTCGGAGGCATAGGACTCGAAACCGTCGGCGAACGCGGCGGACGCCAGGCTTGTCACCCAGAACTCGCGTTGACTGAGAACCCCGCCGGCGCGGCCTTGGGCGCTGAAGCGCCGTCCGCTGGCGCTCGACACGCTGGTCACGCGGAACTGGGCTGTGCCCAGGGCTGGGTCGTTGGCGGCGTCGCCGTCGTTGCTGATGGTGCCAATGGTTCCGTCACCGTCGGCGTCGGTGTTGTTGTAAATCTCGGCGAGGGACATGTTGGTCGCGGCCTCGGCGGCGTAAAAGGCGTTGGTGGACTGGACGCGCAGCCCGGCGAGCTCGTGGTCGCGCGTGCCTCCGCCAACCACACCGAAAACGACGAGCGAGAGGACGACCATGGCTAGGAGCACTGCGACCACAACGGTACCTCGTCGTCGCGTGGCCTTAAAAGCCTGCGGTATGGTCGCCTGTGGGTTCATGAGTGTTTGCGTCTTAAGATCGATCTATCGCGATTTCTGGGACGGCGGTGTCAGTTTGATCGTCCGTCCTGATTTGCCGAGCACGGTGACCGTGCGCGCGCCGACGTCGATCTCGGTGATTGTCCAGCCTGGCGCGACCTCGTCACTCACGGTCACGATGCGGTTGTTGACGGAGGCGAGCTGGCGTGTTTCGCCAGCCATGATCCCGGTGAGAAGGAGTTTGGGCCCGTTGTCCTGAGTTTCCGGGAGGTCCGGCGTGGGCACCGGCCGGGGTTCTTCGCTCGCCTGCGGGGCCTGGTACATGGGCGAGAGTTCACGGTTGCTCGCCGCGAGGTTGGCCCGCTCGGCGAGCAGGAAGGCCGCGGCTCGTTGTTGGGCGGTGGTGAGCGGCTTCTCGGCGCTGCTGTTGATGACGGGAGCGATGAGCTCTTGCGAGGTTTCGCTCGCTTGCGCGAGGGCCGGGCCCCAGTCGGCGAGCAGCTGCGTGAGCTGGACGGCCAGCAACGGCGCGATGAGGGCCCCCGAGCCCAGCAGTCTTTGAAATGTTGGTCCGTCGAGTCTCATCGAGGTGCCCCTTCCTCGCGCGGCGCGGGCGCGGGTGCCGCGGTGAGCGTGGTGACAGGCGTGAGACCGAAGGCGAAGTGTTCGGTCTGGATCTGGGCGGACACGGGGTATCGCGGGTCCGTGTCGTCGACGGTGATGCGGATTGAAGTCAGCACGCTGAAGCCGGTGCGGATCGTGAGGCCTTCGATGAACTTCGCGAGGTCGCTGTACTGGGCCGCGACCGAGAGCGTGTAGCCGGTGCTGATGTCCTTGGGCGCCAGCGTCGCGAGCGGCGCGAGCTGCATGCCCGGCGCGAGCGCGTTGTGGGGCGCGGCGGGTGTGGGTGTCGGACTGATGGCCTCGGCTCTGGTGGTCGGGGTCGGTCTTACCTGGTCCACCCGCACGTTGTGCTCGGAGGCGAGCGTCATGATCGCGGCGAACATCAGCGAGTCGTCGCGAGCGTGCGCGCTGCGACGAGCGATCTCGTCGCGGTACCGGGCGGACGTGCGGTCGAGTTGATCCAACTGAAACGACGAAAGATCGTCGGCCGTGGTTGTGGCTTGGGTGATGTGCGATTTGTACCGTGCAGCGCCCATCTCCAGCTGCTGCTCGACCGGGCGCACCAGAAAGGAGTACGCGGCGGCGCAGACGGCGACGGCGATCAGACTCTCGACGGCGAGGCGACGGAGCGGGTGGCTCATGGCGTTCCCTCCGGCGAATCCGGCGTCGCGGCCAGGTCACCCCAGCCGTCGCCGGGATGGGCGAGAGCGGGGAGCGAGACGGCGAGGAGGGTCAGGTCGAAGTTCTGAGCCTCGTGCCCGTCGACGACGCCGCGTTGGCAGGTGCCGAGCTTCACGGATTCGATGAGCGGGTTCGCGCCGAGCCGATCGATATAATCTTTGATGAGTGCCGCGGCGTTCTGCCCAGCGTTCTGTCCGGCGTCGGTCCGAAGCGAGGCACGAAGCTGGCAGCGTGCTCCGTCAGAGTTGCTCTGAAGGTTGATCGAGGTAATGCGGATCTCTGGTGGGGTGGCTCGCCCTAACGCTCGAATGATGGCGGCCCAGTCGGGGGTTTGGCCCAGAGCCGCCCGGATGCGTCCTTGCGTTGCGATGATTTCTGTTCGTGTGTGGAGCGAGCGGTCGTGCGATCGGACCAGGGTCGCGTCGGCCGCCGTGAGCGATCGCAGCGCGTCGAGCGTCTGGGTCTGGGCTTGCAGTTCGGCTCGGGTGATGATTGAATCGAACGCGATCAGGCCACCGGCGACGGCCACGCCGCCCCAGAGGGCCCGGCGGACGCGCGTGGCTGTTTGCGTTTGTTGATGAGCGTGCGGCAAAAGGAGCGGAATCGTGGCCTTGTCGGACAGATACGAGTCGATCACGCGGCGTGCGCCGCGCGGTTCAGCGGTGTGGGCGCTTTCGGTCTGGGCCGTGGTGGTCCGGCCGCCGAGCGGGAAGCCGCTCTGCGTGGAGAGCGATTGAGCGAGGTTAGCCAGTGCCGCTCCGGGCCCGGCGAGGTACAGGCGGACGTTTGGGCGTTCCTCTTCGCCGACGCCGAAGCGGACAGACTGCTTGGTCTCGAGGGCCAAGCGTTGGATCACGGGCTGGAGAAGTGGCAGTAGCGACGCGCCGGTGAGATCCGACCCTCCCGGGATCTCTGTGCCGGGCGCGGGGATGCCGACCTGTGCGAGGATCGAGCGGAGCGTGGGGCGATCAAGAGAGACCGAGGCGGCCTCGGCGTTGCGTGTGCGGAGCGGTCGCGCGATCGCGTCGATGAACGAATCAGTGCCAGCCGCGATGGCGCGAACGAAGCTCAGGCGGCCGAGCTGGCCCACGGCGAGCACCGAGGAGTGATCGCCGAGCCAGAGCACGGCGAGAACCTCGCCGGGCGAGTGCGGTTCAACGCAGAGCCGGGCTGCGCTGCGAAGGATGACGGATTCGAGAGGGGCCATGCCCGCGAGCTTGAGCCCGGCCGCGCCAACCCAGGCCGCGATGGCGGCGGCGCGATCGTCGGATTCGGCGATGGCGAGCGAGTGCGTGTTCGGGACGAAGATCTTTGTTGATTCGTTCGCGGCACCCTTGGAGAGGGTGTCCCTGGTGATCGTGCTGACCTGAAAGAGGTTCCGATCGATCGAGAACCCCGCGAGCCCCGTGATCGCCATCTCGGCGGCCTGTCGAGCGTCGTCGGCGTTGGTGGCCGACGGGCACGAGGAGATGGTCGCGACCGAGCCTGGTGCCGTGTAGAAGACGGTCGCCTTCGCGCTGGCGCACCCGAGGTCGGTGATCATCTGCGCGAGCTTGGCCTCGAGCGTGTTGAGCACCCCGGGCCAGGCCTTGTCCCAGCCCTGGGTGTCGTGGTGATGGACGCGCGAGTCGGCGACGGCGCGATCGCGGACCAGCGCGACTTCGAGCTTCGAGGGCGAGACTTCGATGATGACTGATTGGTCAGCCACGGGCGGTTATCCGATCGACAAGGTCCTACGAAGCGAAGAGAAACGCAGGGAACTTTCCGGATCGTTATCGGTGATATCAGATCACGACTTGTGCTCGGGTGCGCGCGAGAACTCGGTGCGCTGAAGAGCGTATTCCGGACGATTCAGAAACACGATCAGGTGGAACTCCCGGCGATCTGGGAACGAAGAAAGACGCGGGTGCGAAGAGTTTCGGTGATGCCGTCGCGTTGGCTGCTCAGGGTGATCTCGACGCGACGGACGGGCGTGCAGGCGCTGCCGCTGAGCGTGGCGGCGAGCGCGGCGTTGCTCTCGTCGTAGCACGTAAGGCTCAGCGCGGTGACGTTGTTCAACAGAGTGCTCGCGGAACCCCCGGCGATGGCGAGCGTGAGGTTGGATCTCGTCAGCGCGAGCGTGGAATTGGTTGACCAAGTGATCGAGGTTGCGCTGACCGACGCGAGATCGGGGGCCGCAGAGCCGCCGCTGACGAGCGGGATCTGGCGAAGTTCCGCGCAGACGCGTTCCATCGCGCTGGACAGGGCCGCGTTCAGCTCGGCGCGAGTGGTGGCGGCGGCGTAGGCGTCAACGGAAACGAAGATCACGCGTGAGACCACGGCCATGATGGTCGCGATGATCGTGATGGTGGCGATCGCCTCGACAAGCGTGAAGCCGCGTGCTCGTGCTCTCGAGATTAGACAGTGCAAGGTCATGGCGTGTAACTCGAGATGACCGTCGAGACTTTGACGGACCGCGTGGTGCCAGTGCTGCCGGGGTACGAGACGGTGACGGCGACGGTTTTGTACCCGGTTCCGGCGCTGGAAAGGTTCGAGGCTGTCTCGGTGATCGACACCGAGCGTGAGAACCCGGTGAAGGCCGAGACGGTCGCTTCGGCGGCGTAATTGCCGGTGACGACGTAGGTGTAACCGCGGGTGGTGCTGTTGCGGTCGGCGAGGATGTCCTCGAGCTTTTCACTGGCCAGCCAGCGGGCCCGCGAGATCATCACCGGGTCGGTTCTTTTCTGCGCGGCGTCGCGCACGGCCCAGAACATGCCCGGCACCGCGAGCGACAGCACCGTCAGCGCGATGATCGCCTCGATGAGTGTGAACGCCTTTGCACGGCTTTGGCGACGCATGTAATGTGGGCCAGTTCTTCTACGCGGGCTCGTCGTTGAGGTCATTGACGGCGCGAACGCCACCAGCCCGGTGAGCGGTTGGATTGTCACAGACTGCGAGCTCGAGAGCGTGACCACGCCCTGGGTCGTGAAGAGTGAGCTGGTCGAATCGAGCGGGCGGCCGCGCCAGTCAAAGCCGATCTCGGAGCCGGTGCCGATCGAGACGGTGAGCAGGTCCACGCCCACAAAGTCCCCGGTGTTTAAAGTTCGCCCGAACGCGGAGCCGGTGGACGGCTCGATGAACGCGGTCGCGCTAGCGCGCCCTGAGGTTGAGTTGCTCTCGACGAGCATCGTGTAAGAGTCGGTGGTGATGTTAAGCACAACCCAGTGCCCCACGCCGGTCGTGATGGAGCGCTCGCGAGCGTAGTCCAGGTCTCGCGCGAGCTCGCGGCAGGCCACGCGTGATCGCATGGACTGGGTGGTGGACATGGCGGGGACCGCGACCGCGGCGAGGATGCCGGTGATCGCGATGACAACCACCAACTCGACCAGCGTAAAGCCAGACCGCTGAGGCCCGGCTCGCCTGCCGTGTGGAAAGTTCTTTACCACAGGTGCTCGTTGACGCCGGTGGTGGTGGTGTTAGCCCAGATTCGGCCGGTGGTGGCGTCGTAGTTCCAGCCTGCGTTGCCGGTCACGGGCGGCGTGGCGGCCCAGACGGCGGCCGCGATGGTCGCCGACGAGTTGTACGGGTTGGCGGGGACGCCTTCCACGATCACCGTGCCGACGGTCTGGATCTGCGTGAGCGTCGGGTACGCGGCGGTGCCGGAGCTCACGATCGAGTTGGCGTAGAAGTTGGCGATGGCACTGCGCGTGGCCCCGAGCACGCCGCGGCTGGCGGCTTCCTTGGCCTTGGCGGTGTAGTCAAAGTACTTGGGGATCGCGACGGCGGAAAGGATGCCCAGCACCACGATCACGACAACCAGTTCGATGAGCGTGAACGCGCTTCGCAGGTTTCGGTTGGACACGGCCATAGACATCTTCATTTCCTTTCGTCGAACACACATCCGCTGACATCGCGGCTTTCTCGTGAGGCTGCCCCCGTGCGGGTGGCAGGAAACCGCGGACACTTTCGCATCGGCCGATCAGCCGACCAACTTGAGCATGTCCCACATAGGCAAGAAAATCGCCAGCGCGATCACGAGAACTACGCTGGCGATCAGCACGATCAGCACCGGCTCGATCACCGTGCCCAGGCTTTTCGTGGTCTGCGAGGTTTCGCGCTCGTAGTGGCGTGCGATGATGTCGCACATGCGCGGGATCTCGGCCGACTGTTCGCCCGCGATCAACATGCGGGTCGTGAAGGGCGTGAAGTACGTACACCGGCCGAGGACTTCCGAGAGCCGCCCTCCGACGCGGACCTGCTCGACCATGGCGTCCACGTCGCGGACCAGCATCGGCCGCCCGCTCGCTTTGCCAGCCATAGTCAGGCACTCCATCAGCCCAAGCCCCGACGAGAGCGTGATTCCGAAGACGCGTGCAAAGCGCGAGATCGCCAGCCCGAAGAGGAGCGAGCGGACCACGGGGATCTTGTGCAGCACTCGGTCGGTCACCCTGCTGCCCGTGGGAGTTCCCCAAAACCACTTGAGCGCGAACGCGATCAGGGCCGCGACGATGAGGTACAACCACCAATAGGAATGAATCGAGTTCCCCATCGCGAGGAGAGCTTTGGTCAAGCCGGGCAGGTCGGCCCCGCGCTGCTGGAACATCTTGGCGAACTTGGGGACGATGAAGCCGACGAGGAAGAGCACGGCGATGGCGAGCACGCCGACGATGCAGATGGGGTACATCAACGCGCCCCAGACTTGTCTGGTGGCTTCCTGCCCGCGCTCGAGCATGCCTGAAAGGTGGTCGAGGACCTTGTTGAGATTTCCGCTCGATTCTGCGGCCCGAACGGTCTCGACGTAGACCTCCCCGAAGTTGTCCTCGTGGACGCTCATGGCGGCGGCGATGGACTCGCCAGCGGTGATCCGCTCGGCGAGGTCTTCGAGAATAGTGCGGAAGGGGCCGGGCTTTTCCTGCTCGGCGATACTGCGCAGGCCGTCGGCGACGGGGATGCGGGCCGAGATGAGGACGGCCAGCTGGTCGGTGAAGTGAGCGAGTTCCTTCCCGCTGACTCGCTTGCCGCGCCGCCGCGAGCGTGTGGCAACGGAGGCGAGTTGTCGGACGCTCAAAGGCGTGAGGTTGAGCGCGGCGACCTTGCGTACGGCCTCGGGCTTGCTGGCGGCCTGAAGCGTGCCGCTTTGCTTCTTGCCAGCGAGGTCGAGGGCGCGGTATTCGAAGGTCGTGGTGGTCATGCGCTGAGCCTCGCGGGTGCCTGAGAGGCGGACGCGTCAAGTTCGAGGGCGGCGCTTTCGGTGGCCTGGACCGCGACGACACGCGCGACCTCGTCCAGGGTCGTGAGCCCGACGCGCGCTTTGTTCAGCCCGTCGCGCCACATGGGGCGCATCCCGTGCCGCTCGGCCAGACGCCGCAAGGTCGCCGCGTCCTGGTTTACCTCGACGGCGTGGCGGATCGGGGCGGACATCCGCAGCATCTCGTAGACGCCGATGCGCCCTCGGTAGCCGGAGTTTGAGCAGCGTGCGCAGCCCGCGCCGCGCACGAACTGGCCCTGCTCGGGCGTGATCTCGAACTGGGTCATGAGTTCGGTCGAAGGCGCAAAGGGCTTGGCGCAGTCGTTACAGACGCGCCGCACGAGCCGCTGCGCCAGCACGCCAAGCAAGGCGGCGTTGATCGCAAAGGCGGGGCAGCCCAGGTCGCGCAGGCGAGCGACCGCGCCCGGCGCATCGTTGGTGTGCAGGCTGGAGAGCACGAGGTGCCCTGTCAGGGCCGCCTGCACGCTGATGCGCGCGGTCTCCTCGTCGCGGATCTCGCCGACGAAGACGACGTCAGGGTCGTGGCGGAGTATGGATCGCAGTGCGCCAGCGAAGGTCATGCCGACCTCGGGGTTGACCTGGATCTGTCGGATGCGCGGCAGGCGGATCTCGACGGGGTCCTCGATGGTCACGATGTTGACCTCGGGCTGGTTGAGCGATTTGATCGCGGTGTACAGCGTGGTCGTCTTGCCCGAGCCAGTGGGCCCGGTGACCAGGACCATGCCGTAGGGGTTGGAGATGGTGCTGGCGAACGCGGCGCACTCTTCGGGCGGGATTCCCAGCGAGGGAAAGTCCTTGATGTTGGCGTTGGAAGCCAGCAGCCGCATCACGGCGTTCTCGCCGCAGACCGTGGGGATGATGGATAGACGCACGTCGACGTTGCGGCCGTTGTGGACGATGCGGAACTTGCCGTCCTGCGGGCGGCGCGACTGGGTGAGGTCAATGTTGGCCATGACCTTGAGGCGCTGGATCAGCCCCGAGTGCGACGCCAGCCCCGGGCCCTGGAACGGTCGGAGCGTGCCGTCGATGCGATAACGCAGGTGCAGCTCGACCTCGTCGGGCCCGAGATGGATGTCCGACGCGCCGAGTTCCACGGCCTGAGCGATGATCTGGTTGACCGCGGCGACGATGGGCTCTTTGCCGAGCTTGAGCGAGATGGCATCGGACAGGTTCGTCGTCGCGGCCGCGCCCTGAACGGCGGATGAGTCGCTCCGGCTGCTCAACGCGTAGGCCCGGTCGATCAGCTCGCGGAGCGCTTCGGTCTGGCAGACGACGGGATCGATATCGACCTTGAGGAGGGCACGAAGTTGGTCGACGGCCTTGAGATCAAGCGGGTTTTCCATCCCCACCGTTGCCACGTCGTTCCACACAAACAGCGGGAACACGAGCAGAGATTCGGCGGTGGTGCGCGAGAGCAGGGCCGAGTTGTGGAAGTTAATGTCGTAGGCGGCGAGGTCGACGTACGGGTGCTCGCTGGTCTCGGCCTTGATGATCGCCAAGTCGCGCGACGAGATCTTGCCCTGCGCCACGATCGCCTCGGACATGCTGACCGATCGTTCAACGGCGAAGGTCCGGGCGGCGTCGACGGCGGCGCGGTCCATCACGCCCTCTTCGAGAAGCGCGGCGATCACAAAGTCGTCGTGATTAAGCACTGGGCGCACCCCCGGCGGGCACCCCAGCACCGTGAGGTGCGCTGGCTCCGACCAAAGCTTTCGCGAGCGCGAGCACCCGGCGGATCGCCGTCTCTTGATCGGCCACGGGCTCGACGATCGACAGGCCCAAGTTGTACACCGGCTTTCGACTGATCATCACCGCGCGTTTCACCGCGACATCGAGCTCGATCGGCGGCTGGTTGGGGATGTTGACGGTCACGCGGGCTCGCGAGGCTCGGGGCAGGAACGTACCCGATTCGATCGCAAACCCGCCGCTGCTGCAGTCCACGATCACGCCCGGGACGGCGCCGCTGCCGTCGCCCGAGTGGCGCGAGAACGTGATCTTTTCAGAGTTCCCCTGGGCGACGGTGACGCTGGCGTTAATGCGGCATCGGTACCGCTCAAACTCGCGAACCTCGCTGGGACTCGTTTGCGGATTCATTCGGTCTTCTCCCGGCCACTCTGGAAGCGTCAATGAGGAGTATCGACGGATTGAATGAGCGTGTTGAGGGCAAGAGGTCCGAGACTTTCACGGGCCCGTAACAGGGGAGGAGTGCGACCGTTCTGTGCCCGTCTTGGCCGCGTCTTGACCGCGTAAGGCCCGTGTCTGGCCCGCGTCGGGGAACCCCGCACGCTCCCGGGTCAGGCTTCGGTGCCGCTGGGGGCGATGACCACGGCCGTGCCGTAGCAGAGGACTTCCGTGGCCTTGGCCCCGCCGACGTCGGAGGCGTCATAATGGAAACCGAGTATGGCGTTGGCACCGATCGCGCGGGCGTGGTCGATCATGAGTTCGTAAGCCTGCTGGCGTGCCTGCTCGCACATCTCGGTATACGCGCCGATCCGGCCGCCCACGATGGACTTGAGCCCGCCGAGGATCCCTTGGCTGATGGTGGGGGCGCGAACGATCAGACCGCGCACGATTCCTTTATATTCCTTGATCGTGTGGCCCGAGATCGTGAAAGTCGTGGTCACGGGGATGGGCATGGCAAGCTCCAAACGCGGCGTGGATTCTCTGGTCCGATCGGTCGATCGTACAATACCAGCAATCTTCGTCGAAACACGCCCCGGGGAAGGAATCCGTGCGTTCAAGCTTCGAGCTGGGTCGGGTAGAGTTTGAGATCGGGAGCGTCCGCGATGAGCAAGCCTACGGCAACAAGGTCGGACAAAGGCGTGGTGCCCGAGCCGGTCTATGCCTCCCCGGCCGAGATCCCCGCCCAGCCCACCGACGCGCTCACGCCCGACTTCGTCACCATGTTTGACGGGGGGTTCGACGGCGGGTTCGGCGGCAAACACGTCCCGTTCTGGCGGCCCGGCGCGGCGGACATCGCGCGCGGGATGGGCTGGAAGTGGCTGATCGTGCTGCCCGCAGCGTTGTTCGTAGTGGGTGCGCCGGTCGCCGCGATCATGTTCATCAGTCGTGCCCGCGCCAGTGAGTTCGCGGCCCACTTGATCAAACTCTGGGTCTTCGCCCTAGGCGTCGTCATCACGGTGGTGCTGGGCTCGGTGCGGCGTGTGGTCGGCAACCGCAAGGACGATTTCTGCATCCACTGCGGCTATTCGATATCAGGGCTCAGCGACGCCGGCACGTGCCCCGAGTGCGGCCGACCGTTCGTGCGAAAGGTGATCGCCGAGTACCGTAAAGACCCGCATTTCTTCGCGCACCGCTACCGCAAGCTCAAGTCGCACCCCGTGAGCGAGGGGCTGATCGCGGGTGTCGGGCCGACGGCTCGTGACGAGACGGAATGAGCCAGCATGTTCGAGCGATTCGATCTCACTAGTTGCGTTGAATGAGATAGCCCGATGCGCAATGGCAGAAGAGCTCGATCAGCACAAGGCTGACACTGTCTAGCCACAGCCTCGCCTGCAACATCTGGGCGAGGCCGACTTTCCGGGCCGTATCTGGCAGCGCGCCGGACGGGAGGAGCATCCGGGCCGGTGTAAGCCCCGGCGTCTCTGCTCGCGCGGTGCCCTAACGCGATCGCGCATCACCCAAATGAGGGGGTCTCTCCCTACCGAATTAGGGCGGTTCTTGTAACGGCCCTAACGGTCTGATCTTGTTCGGTCGATCCATGGCCGCATCTCGGAAACGTTCAGCGTACCTGCGCCATTGATAAGAAAGGATCGGAACAATGCTTCGGAAGACACAGAGACTGATTGGGGCGGCGCTGACCGCCTGCTTGGCGATCTCGGCTTTGGCCGGGACGCCCACCGAGGACGCCGCCAAGGCGCTCCGCGACGGCAACGCGCGCTTCGTGGCGGGCAAGCCGACCCACCCGCACACCGATATGGACCGCGTCGCGGACACCGGCGCCAACGGACAGAAGCCGATGGTGACCATCCTGGGTTGCTCAGATTCGCGTGTGGCCCTCGAACGCATCTTTGATCTGGGCGTGGGCGACGCCTTCGTTGTCCGTGTTGCCGGGAACGTCTCGGACACCGACGAGATCGGCTCAGCCGAGTACGGCACCGGGCACCTCAACACGCCGCTGATGGTCGTGCTAGGTCACACCAAGTGCGGCGCGGTGACGGCCGTCGCGACGGGGGCTCAGGTCCACGGCAGCATTCCCGGGCTGGTCGACAACATCATCCCCGCCGTCGAATCTGCCAAGAAGAAGCACCCGGGAGTTACCGGCAAAGACCTCGTTTCGTTCGCCATCGAAGAGAACGTCTTTCAGAGCATGAGCGACGTGCTGACGCGCAGCGAGGAGATCCGCGGGCTGGTCAAGCAGGACAAGCTCCAGATCATCGGCGCGGTGTACGACATCGACACCGGCAAGGTCGCGTGGGTTGGCGAGCACCCCGAGCAGTCGGCGTTGCTCGAGGCACCGCCAGCGCCAGCTGCGGCGCGCGGCAATGCTCAGGCCGCCGCGCCCGCGGGCGAGCATGGGAAGGCCAAGGCCGTCAGCGGCGCGGCCGCCGATGCGTCCAAGGTTGTCTCGACCGGCTCGTTCGAAGCCCCCGCGCTCAACGTCGTGAAGCGTGAGGCTTACGGGGCCAAGGCCGGGAAGGCGGCCGACTTTGCTGAGTTGCCCGAGGTTGTCCCGGAGAACCTTCTGCTCTTCAACATCTTCGCGGGCGCCACCGCCCTCACGCTGCTGGTGACGATCGGCGCGGCGTTTTCGCTCTCGCGGGTCACCAAGGCCGACGGCTCTTCGGGGCGAGCCTTGACCGTCGGCACCAAACTCGCTGGCGGGTTCGGACTGGCGGTCACGGGCGTTCTCTTCCTTGCCACGATTGCGGACCGTGCTTCCCACACCATCCACGCGGCGATGGCCAATGCCGAGCGCTTCTCAGACCAGAATACGATGGTTAAGGCGCTGGAAGGCGACACGCTGTCAGTCCGGCTTGCGGTGAAGAACTTCCTGATAAACAACAGCGACGAGGACTTGGCCCAGTTCTCCGACGCGACCGCCTCGCTAGCCCGCAAGATCGACGTCGCGGACAAGAGTCTGAAGAATCCCGAGCGAGCCAAGATGCTCCAGGAGATCATGGCCGACGTCGAGAAGTACAAGGAAGCCTTCTCCAAGGTCGTCGCCTTGGTCGACGAGCGGAACGGCGTCGTCGACACTCAGTTGGGCGTGGCCGCGTCTCGCGCCACAACCCTGCTGGACGAGGTCGCCAACACCGCGGCCGCCGACGGCGACCCGGAAGTGGCGTTCGACGCGGCGCTGACCAACTCCAAGCTCCAGTCTGGTCGTCTGGCGTTCTTTCGGTACCTCCGCAGCCACGACGAGAAGTTTGCGGTCGAGAGCCGCAAGCACGCCGAGGAAGTCAAAGGCGAACTCGGGGTGCTTGAATCCAAAGTCCAGAATCCTAACCGCAAGAAATGGTTCAGGGAAGCAAGCGGGGCAGTGGACTTCTGGACCGTCAACTTGGAACGCGCCCAGCAACTTCAGAAACAACGGGACGAGCTCGTGAACAACGGGCTTGACAAGATCGGTCCCCAGATCGTCGAGACCAGCAACCGAATCGCCGCGTCGCTCAAGACCACGAAGGACGAGGTTGCGGCCGAGGGTGAGAAGGCCTCCGCTTCGGCCAGCATGACGGGCGGGATCGTGGCCTTTACGACCGCGATCTTTTCTGGGCTCATGAGCTTCTTCATCATCCGCGGCATCACCGGCCCGCTGGGCCGCGTGGTCTCGACCCTCAAGACGGTGGCCTCGGGCGACCTGACGCTGGCGCCGCTAGGGATCACCTCGCGCGACGAGATCGGCATCCTCTCCCAAGCCACCGACGCCATGTCCAACTCTCTCAAGAAGATGGTCAGCGACATCAAGGGGACCAGCACTCAGGTCGCCGCGGCCGCCACGCAAGTCGCCGCGTCCGCCGAGGAACTCGCGCAGACTGTTCGTTCTCAAGAAGAGGCGGCCACCCAGGTCGCCTCGGCCGTGACCGAGCTCTCGGCCAGCGTCGCCGAGGTCGCGACCAAGAGCTCTGAATCGGCGACCAACGCTCAGGAGTCCATGAAGCAGGCCGCCAGCGGCGGCGACCTGGTCCAGCAGACTGTCACCCAGCTCAGCCAGATCAACGATCGTTTCGGCGAGGTGGCCGACGTGGTCGGCACCCTTGAGAAGCAAGGCCAAGAGGTCGGCCGCGTCGTCCAGGTGATCCAGGAGATCGCCGATCAGACCAACCTGCTGGCCTTGAACGCGGCCATCGAGGCGGCACGCGCGGGCGAGCACGGGCGCGGCTTCGCGGTCGTCGCCGACGAGGTCCGCAAGCTCGCCGAACGCACCACGCAAGCCACCGGCGAGGTCGCCAAGACCATCGGCGGCATGCAGACCGGGACCACCAAGGCTGGCGAAGCGATGAAGACAGGCCGGCAGACCGTGGACGACGGAGCCAAGATGGGCACGCAGGCGGGCGACGCGGTCGGCGTCATCGTCCAAGCGCAGAAATCGGCCGAACAGATGGCGATCTCGATCGCCGCCGCGACCAAGGAACAGGCGGCCGCGACCGAAGAGATCTCGCGCACCATCGAGCGGATGTCGGCCGCCAACTCTCAATCGTCCAGCGCCGCCTCGCAAGCGTCGCAGGCCGCCAACAACCTCTCGCAACAAGCCGAAACGCTCAACGGGTACATGGGGCGGTACAAGGTCTGAGTCTTCAATAGCAAATTCAGCAGCCAATCGATCCTTCATGCGGCCCCGGTCAGTTCGACCGGGGCCGTTTTCATGCGCCACGGCGTCGGGTCACGCGGCCGCCTCGCGCCTCAGCATCGAAACGGCGACGGCCGCGAAGATCAGGCCGAACGCGATCAGGTCGGTTGTGCGGAGTTTCTCATGGGCGACAAAGACCGTGAAGAGCGTGAAGACGCCGAGCGTGATCGCCTCGTGCATCACCTTGAGCTACGGCAGCGTGAACGGCTCGCCGTTGTCTACGTGTCCCAAACGGTTGGCGAGGACATGCAGGATGTACTCAGGCAGCGCAATCAGCTACGAGGTGCCGATGGCCATCAGAAGCGTCCACGAGCTTTTTGACGTGGTAGTACCACGCGAAGGTCATGAAGCTGTTGGAGGCGATGAGCAGGAGGATGGCGAGAAGCTAGCGTGGCACGAGGATTGTTCTTTGGCAGGGTTCACACCGTGCCGTACATCCGGTCTCCCGCGTCGCCAAGCCCAGGCCTGATGAACCCGTGCTCGTCGAGCCCGCGATCGACCGCGGCGGTGTAGATCTTGAGATCGGGGTGCTCGCTGAGCATGAAGCGGATCCCCTCGGGCGCGGCGACGAGGCAGATCATGCGAAGGTCTTTCGCCCCGGCCTCGCGGAGAATCGTGACCGCGCCCGCGGCCGACCCGCCGGTGGCGAGCATCGGATCGACCAGGATTACGGGCCCGCTGGGCAGGTCGCTGGGAAGCTTTTTCAGGTACGTGCGTGGCTTGAGCGTTTGCTCGTCGCGGGCCATGCCGATGTGCCCGACGCGGGCCTCGGGCATCATCTCCAGAATCCCCTCGGCCATCCCGAGCCCGGACCTGAGCACCGGCACCACGGTGGTCTTGGCCGACAATCTCCTCGCGGTGGTCATCTCCATCGGTGTGCGGACCTGAACTTCGGTGGTGGGCAGCTCGCGTGTCGCCTCGTAGACCATCAGCCCGGCGATCTGGTACAGCAGGGCTCGGAACGGCCTGTGCGTCACGGCCGCGTCGCGCAGGTGCGAGAGCTTGTGCTGGATCAACGGGTGATCGAAGATGATGACGTTGGGGAACGACGGGTGGGTGAGGGCCATGAGCGATAGCGTATCGCGAGGTGCGGCGGCGTACACTTTCGAGCACGACCGGGGCCGCGTGCCGCGAGAATCCCGGCGTCACGGAGGATCCATGATCTCAGCGCGTCTGATCAGTGTGGTGGCGGGGTGTGCGTTGATCGCGGGGTGCGCGGTGGTGAACGCAGGGGCCAGCGAGAGCAACGAACCGCCAGCGAAGACCCCGGCGGTCACCGCCGCTTCGGCTCAGAACAAGATGACTCCGCGCGATGTTTCCTACGCCGAAAAGCTCGGCTGGCACCTGGGCACCCAGGCTTGGACCTTCCGCGACCGCACGACCTTCGAGACCATCGACACCGCCCACGCGATGGGGCTCAAGTACATCCAGCTCTACCCCGGCCAGCAGATGATGCCCGGTAAGCCCGACGTCAAAGTCGGCACCGACATGACCAAAGAGCAACGAGACGAGCTCAAGGCCAAGCTTAAATCGGCGAACGTCTCGGCCATGAGCTTCGGCGTCGTGGGCATCGAGAACGACGAGAAGCAAGCCCGCCAGCAGTTCGAGTTCGTTAAGGATATGGGCATGACGACCCTGACCTGCGAGCCCAAGAAGGAAGCGTGGGATCTGGTCGCCAAGCTGGCCGATGAGTACGAGATCAGCGTCGCGGTGCACAACCATCCCAAGCCGTCGCTCTATTGGAACCCGGACACGGTGCTGGAGTTCGTCAAGGACCGGAGCAAGCGTGTCGGCGCGTGCGCTGATACCGGGCACTGGCTGCGCTCGAACCTGCCGACGGTAGAAAGCCTGAAAAAGCTCGAAGGGCGGATCGTTGAGTTGCACTTCAAGGACATCACCGACGGGCAGGACCAGCCCTGGGGCACGGGCAAAGGCCAGGCTCGCGCGATGCTCGAAGAGCTCAAGCGGCAGGGGTTCAAAGGCCAGATCTACGTTGAATACGAGCTCGGTGAAGGCAAGCCGCTCGAAGAGAACGTCGCCAAGTGCATCGCGTTCTTTGACGGCGTTGCCAAGGAACTCGCGGCGAATGTGAAGTAGACCGGGTTCGCGGGCGGAAGGGGACGTCGAGGCTGAGCCCGCGAAGCCTCGGACTCAGCGTTCGGTGTGAGCGCTCTCGTGCCTCGTGCCGCGGATCTCGCCGAGCCTGCGCTCGATCTTTTCCGCGATCTCGCTTGCGAACTCGGGGTCCTGCCGGATCGGCACGCTGTACGTCGGCCACATCTGCCGGGCCGCCAAGTCCGGGTCCATCGTGACCGTGCTGTGCCGCACCGACTTGGGCGTGGGTCGCCAGCCGGGCCGCTGGACGCGGTCGATGACGACCTCGACGCGGGCCGTGATCTTCGCGTCGGCATCGAGCGTTGTCGCGCGATCGAACGTCACGCGGACGCGCCTCTCCTGCATGTTGGCCAGGTCTTCAAGCTCCTGGTTGAACGACGACTGCTCAGGGTCCCAAGGCGTGGCGAGCCCCGAACTGCTCTTGGACGCCGTCGTCACCACGCCCTCGGCCGCGTCGACCCGATCGATCTGGAACCGGTACGAGCGCAGCACGTCGCGCGTCGCGGCGATGGCGTCGGAGTACTCGTCTGAGGCGATGCTCAACTCGGGCTTCGTCATCGTCGATCCGCACCCATGGAGCATCGTCTGGACCGCCAGCAGGGCACCAACGATCAGAACCAGCGGCCCGGCGTATCGACAGCGTGAGATTGTCGCCGAAGAATTCCGGAGCTTTTCTGGTGCAGAAACGATCGTGGATGGCGGGGCGTTCATGTGAGCAGGATACAGCCACGAACTCGCGGTGTCCTGCCCGAAGCAGATGCGGCCGGTATTTTCACGATCGGCACCTTTTATTCTCTGTGCCTTGCGCGCCGGGGCACGCTCGCGCTCAGCGATCAATCACACACTCGCGGGCCGTCGTCGAGATCAGATCCCACGCTGATCGCACGTGAATCTCCTGCGTTTGCGTCGCGCCGATCGCCATCCGCAGCGCCACTCGCCCCGAGCTTTCGCCCGAGATCGACGCGGGCAGTTGCGTGTGCGTGAGGAAAAGCTCTCCGCTCGCGTTGAGGCGGTTCATCAGCGCGTGGTTCCGTGCGTCGCTCTCGAGGCCCGAACCTCGAAGGCGGAAGCACACGAGGTTCATGGTCCGCGCCGTCGCGACCTCGAAGCGCGCGTCGCTGCGTACCAGCTCTTCAAAGACTTCGGCCAGTCTCACGTGCTCACGCAGATAGTTCTGCAAACCCGCAAGCCCGTAGTGCCGCAGCACGAACCAGAGCTTGAGCGAGCGGAACCGCCGGCCCAGCGGGATCTGCCAGTCGCGGTAATCGATCACCGACCCCGAATCGCTCGCCGCATTGCGCAGGTACTCGGGCGTGACCGAGAGCGCGCTGATGATCGCGCGCCGATCGCGCGTCCAGAAACAGTTGCAATCGAAGTTCGTCAGCATCCACTTATGCGGGTTGAAGCAATACGAGTCGGCTCGTGAAAGCCCGTCGAACATCCAGCGGAACTCGGGGCACAGCGCGAGAGGCCCGGCGTGGGCCGCGTCAACGTGCAGCCAGGGGAGCGCCGGCGAGCCCTCATTCTCGTGATCGCTCGCGCCAGAGGTTGCGCTCGATCCATCGTCACCGATCGCCCCCGCGATCCCGGCGATGTCGTCGATCGCGGTCGTGCCCGTCGTACCGATGGTGCCGCACACGAAGAATGGAACGCGTCTTGCGGCCCGATCGGCGCGAATCGCTTCGGCCAACGCGGCGACGTCCATCCTGCACTCGCGGTCCACGTCGATCACGCGAACGTGCGTGCGATCGTCCGGATGCCGCGCCAGCCCGGCGATCATCGCGGCCTTGGTGATCGACGAGTGCGCTTGCGTCGAGGTGTACAGCGTGAGATGCGGTGTGACCGCCGGGGCTGGTCCGCGGTGTACGCCCGTGGTACCGTCCGCTCGCCGCGCGGATGTCATCGCACGCTCGCGGGCCGCGACCAGCGCGACGAGCGCGGCCTCGCTCGCGGTCCCTTGGATCACTCCGCCGCCGGTCTTCGATGTTGAAAGGAACTCGTCGGGTAGGCCGCAGGCTTCTCCGAGCCAGTCGAGCACTTTCGTTTCAAGTTCCGTGCATGCGGGGCTTGTCTGCCAGAGCATGCCCTGCACGCCGAGCCCCGCCGCGAGCAGGTCGCCCAGCACGGCCGGGCCCGAGATATTGGCCGGGAAATAGCCGAAAAAATTCGGCGATTGCCAATGCGTCAGACCCGGCACGATCACGTTATCGAGATCGCGGAAGATCGCATCCCACGCCGGGTTTGCGCCTTCGTGGTCGGCTACGGCGTGCGAAAAGAAATCAGACGCCGACCCCGGCAGCTTGGCCGCGGTCTCGCCCGGCTTGACCTGCGCGAGCACCGGCTTGGTCTCAACGTTTTCCCAATACGCGGCGATCCAATCGACCATTCGGTGGCCTACCGCGCGAAACTCGTCGAGGGTCATGTGCGGCACAGCAGGGCGGTCCATCGGTGCTCCCAGCGATTGCTCGGTGATCCTGCGTGGCTCGTGCCGTGTGAACGAGCACGACGCGAGCTGGTTGAAGGGTCATGATCGTGTGTTCGATCGGCGCTGCGTGTTCATTTCGCAGAGTTGGATCCAAGAGTCGGCTCGGAGAGCCGATCTACCTTGAAGAGCTACATCGGCAGTGTTTCCAGCTCTTTCTGCACGCGGTCCACGAGTCGCTTGACCATCTCGGGTCCGAAATCGAACGTCAGGCCCGACGCTTTGAACAGGTCGGGCAGTGGCTTGGACCCGCCCAGCCGTAGGCCCGCGAGGTACGCCTCGACCGCCGACTGGTCGCCGTGCTCGGTCGCGTGCAGCCAGAGCTGCAAGGCCCCGAGCTGCGCGATGCCGTACTCGATGTAGTAGAACGGGCTGCCGAACAGGTGCATCTGCCGCTGCCACGCGTGGGCACGCGAGGCCTCAAGCCCGTCCCACTTCACGTCGTGGCCGAACTCCTCATCGAGCAAGAGCCACCGCACGCGACGTTCATCGCGAGTGTGATCTGGCTTGGAATACAGCCAGTGCTGGAACTTGTCGATCGTCGCGATCCAGGGCAGGATGCCTACCGCGCCCTCGATCTGGTGCCGTCGTGCCCGCGCCAGCTCGGCCTCATCGGCGTAAAAGCAATCGTCCTTGCCAGCCGAACCTCTCGATCCGTTCTGCGGTTGACCCCAGTAGGGCATCGTGAGCAGCTCCATCGACATGCTCGCCACCTCGCAGAACTCGATCGGGGCCGTGCGATAGTTCACGAGCGGCTCGTCCACGCACAGCATCGAGTGGAACGCGTGCCCCGCCTCGTGCAGCATCGTGGACACGTCGCGCTGCAGCCCGGCCGCGTTCATGAAGATGAACGGCGCCCGGCTGCGGTCGCGCATGTACTGGTACCCGCCCGGTGCCTTGCCCTTGCGCGAGTCGAGATCGAGATACGCGACCGAGCCGTCGGCGTGCCGAGCGCCGAGCGTGTTCGAGCCGTCGCCCATCGAGCGGAGCATCGCGCCCAGCCGCGGGTCTAGCCGATCGAACGTCGCGACCGCCTTGGCGACCAACTGCCGCCCGCCCTCGAAGGGCCGCAGCGGGGCTCGGCCCTTGGGGTCAACCGCCAGGTCCCAAGGCCTGAGATCCTCGAGCTCCAGCGCGTCCTTCCGCTCGCGGTCGAGCCTGCGCACCAGCGGCACGATGTGCTCGGCACACGCGCGGTGAAACGCGCCGCACTCGCCCACGCCGTAGTCGAAGCGGTGCTTCTCCTTGAACGCGTAGCCGACAAAGTCCGCAAACCCTGCGTTGCGCGCGACCACGTCTCGCTTGGCGATCATCTCGTCATAGATGTCGCTGATGGCCTCCGCGTCTCTGAGCCGCCGGTCGGACATCGTTCGCCACGCCCGCTCGCGCAGGGCTCGGTCGGTGGATTCCATGTACCGCGCCATCTGCGGCATGGTGCGCTCCTGGGCGTCGAACTCGACCGTCATCGCGCCCACCGTCTGGTCGTACCTCTGAGAAAGCAGCGACAGTTCGGTCTGGATCGGCACGTTCTCCGCACGGAAGAGTTCGAGCTCGACCGCCACGTCGCGCACCAGCACCTTGTACCGGTCGCCGCGCCCCGGCGCGCTGTCCAGCCCCAGCTCGCGCGACAGCGTCGTCTGCTTAGCGTCAAGCTCGAAGGCCAGCGGCTTGACCTTGGGCGGGACGGTCTCGATGTACGTCGTGTATGCCTGTTGCGCGGCCTTGTCCTCGGTGTTGCAGGTCATGTTGATGTACAGGATCGCCTGAGCCTCGGAGCACGCCGCGTCCAGCTCGCTGCGGTCAAGCAGCCATCGCTCCAGCTCGGCTCGATCGCGCACCGGTCGTTCGCGCAACGCCCGCAGCAGCGGCTCGATCCCGGGCCACGCGGTGCCGTCGAAGGAGTTGGGAACAAACTCGGAGTTCGTGACCGCTGGGCTCGTGGCCATCGTGGTTCTTTCTGAAGATTCTGTCAATGGTGAGGAGATCAAAGGACAGCACCGACTGTAGGGATCAACGCTGGCGTACAAAAAGAACACGGGCCCGGATCGCTCCGGGCCCGTGATGAAATCGTGTTGCACGAGTTGCTGCGCCGTCAACAGCGTTCGCGGCAATGTACCTGTCTGGGCTTACTTGGCGAGCTTGCGCAGCATCTCGCGCTGCTCGGCGAACCAGTTCTTGCTGAGCCCCTTGAACAGCCCGAGGTTCGGCTGCTTCTTGACCAGGTTCTCGAGGAACTCGAGCGCCCGCGTCGCCTTGCCGATCCACATCCCGCGATCGGCCTTGTCCTGCGTCGCCTGCGCGGTCGCCACGCTGCGCTGATAGTCGTTGGTGTAGACGGTGAAGTTTTCATCGGCGTCGGTCGTGTCCTTGCGCCACTTGATCATCTTCTCTTCGGCCCGGCAGACGGGGTAGGGCACGCCCTTGACGTCCTTGCCCACCCACTCGATCTCCTGATAGCCCATCAGCGCGCCCAGTTCCTTCACGTCCTTGGCGGTGCCCTGCGAGAACTTGAACTTCGAAGCCTCTTCGGCGTTGAAGGTCAGGATTCGCACGCCGCCCTTGGGGTTGAGCGTGTACTGCCCTTCCAGGCTCTGGTACCAGGTCACCTTGCCGGTGGCGGGATCGATGTCGGCCGAGAGCTGCCCGCTCGGGGGAGAGATCTGGAGGTTCGAAAGATCACCCTCATCAGAACTGATCTGCATGGCTCGCATGATCCGAGGATCGTGGCCACCGCGGTCGGAGTAGCCCTGCGCCGTCTGCAAGACCTTCTCAAGTTCGCGGCCCTTGACCGCGTTTAGAGCCCCGCTCCAGCCCGTGCACGCGCCATAGTTGCCCTTGGGCAGGAAATAGATCTCTTCGAGCGAGTGGGCCGACATCGCGGCCGCTGAGATCGCGGATTCAATCCACGCCACCGTGCGGAACTTGTCCTTGTACTTCAAGTGGATTAGGTCGCTCAAGAACTGGATCTCGTGGAGGTACCCGCCACCCGAGTTGATCTTGAGCACCACGATGCTGACACCGTCTTCCTCGAGCAACGGGATTATGTCTTCGAGCGGCTTGGCCGCGAACTGAACACCCACCATGCCTTCGAGTGTGATCACGGCCGCGCGCGGGACACCCGAGTGGACGCGAGCCTTTCCTTCAGACTTGTTCTCATTCTTGGCCGGGGCCGTCTCGGGCTCGCCCTTGGCGGCGGGGGTCGAGTGAGCCCTCTCGATCTTGTCGATGTCCTTGGGGTTGAGGATGACCTCGGTCTCCACGCCGCCCTGCACGCGCGTGAACCAGACCCAGCCCTCAACCTCTTTGGTGATCTTTCCTTCAAGGACCTCGCCGTCTTTCTTCGTGATCTTGTCGGTCGCTGCCGCGAAGGACGCGACAACGCCAGCACGAGCGACGGGGGCGGCCGGGATCGCCACGCTCACCACAGCGGCCGCGGCGATCCCAAGGCAAACGGCGGTCAGTAAACGGCGAACAGGGCTTGATTTCATAAGAATGCTCCGTTGAGAGTGATGCAAGGCCGGACCTCGGCTGATGCGGTGTGCCGTCTTTGAGTGCCAGAACACAAAGCCAGATCAGGAAATCATGGCGGGAGAATTACGAGGTGAGGCGCCATCGAAGAACTTACTTCTTGCGGCTTGCCTGAACGTCCCTCTGCTGCTCGTTGTCAATCGACTTGATCCGATCAAGTGCCTGAGGCTTGAGGCCACCGGCTCTCGGGAGCGCCTCGCCGTAACGGTCGACCAGCCCGATGATCTTGAGCCACAGGTTTTTCTCGATCCCTCGCGAACGCGAGCGCTCATTGAAGGTCGCGGTCGGGCGCGCGTCGCGCGTCTCTTCGAGGAGCCGCTGGATGTCGCGCTCCGCCTGATCGACGTTCTTGCTCCAGGCCTTGAGGATCTCCTTGGACCGGCCGTACGACTTTTCCACGTTTCGCGCCAGGCCCAGGTCAAAGAGCAGGTCTTCTTCAGTGTCCACGATCCCCTTGGCGATCAGCAGGTCCTTGGCGAGCTTGGCGTTGAGCGTCAACGCGTCGTTGCCCTCGCCCGCGACAACCTGCTTGTCGGTGTCCTGGTTCGTCTCCTTGCCGTCGTCGGTGAGCAGGAACTCGTTGGGGTTCTCCGGCATGCGCTGGAAATACCGCACCTGCCCGCCCTCGATCGAGTAACTCAGCACGAACTCCGGGACCGCCATCGCACGAACGATGAGGTCGGAGTACCCGCCCTCAAGAGCCTTGCCCTCGGCCCGGCTCAGACGCAGAGAGTACTGCTTCTGCTTCACGACTTCGTCGCCCTGATCGAACAGCTTGGTCAGGTTACCGATGCCGCCCATCTTCCCGTCGCTGCTGAAGTAGATGTCTTGGCACAGCAGCGGCAGGAAGGCCGCACCGCCCATCGCACGCTTGACCCAGAACACGAGCTTCGGCGGCTTGGACCATTTGCTCAGCTCGACATCGAAGACCGGGTCCATGTCCGCCGCGCGACTCAGCCCGTCAAACTCCGCCGCGTCGTCGTCGAGCTGCTCTCCCGAACGACCCGTCCACTCGTTGTTCATCACCACGATCACGTACTCGCTGCCCGCCTTCTTGGCATCTTCCATCGCCTGGCGAATCGGGGTCTGCGAGATATCGCGCCCAAACTTGCCCGCGAGCTCCATCACGTAAACCTTGGACTTCACATCGCCCGAAGAAGCGCTCGAGCTGGGTGAATCGCCACCGGCCTTCATAGCGTCGCCAGCCTTGCCGTCGGTTCCCTTGCCGACGGTTCCCTTGTCGTCAAGCGCCTTCGGATCCTTCGGCTTCGCTCCCGCGGCAGGCTTCTTGGGGTCGCCCGTCTCAACTTTGGCGCGGCGATTTTCGAGGATGTTGCTCTTGAGGTAGTCTGTCTCCACTTCGATCCCCGCGACCTTGCCGCGGAACTTGATCGAGGTCTCGGTCTCGGAAATAAACTTGCCCTTGATCACACGCCCGTCGCGCAGGATCAGCGAGTCCTCCTCGGCCACCTTTGTCGCCACGTCCTTGGCGGGCTGGTCCTTGGCGGGCTGGTCCTTGGCGGGCTGGGAGGCGTGCGCCGAAGAGTTGTAAGCAAACGCCAGCGTGCTGGCGGTCAACGCCAGCGCGGCCCCAAAGGCGGACCAACGCCTGCGCAGCTCGCCCGAGGTATCGCGATGAAGTTGAAGAGGCGTTGTGTTCGTGGTCAAGCTGCTCATGGTCAGACTCCAATTTTTCCAACGAGACGATCCGGGCGATCAAACCGGGCAATCAAACAGGACGCATCCCAGGTTCCGGTGGTCGATCTATCGTCGCGCGGACTGATCCCGGCCCCAGCGAACGCTCTGGAAGTTTAGACGCCGCTGAACGGCACCGGTTCCACCAACCTCGATCGACGACCCCCACCCACCCAGCCAGACCGAGCCTCACCCTGTTGTGATACGGTCAGGTCGTCGTCAGGTTCTCAGTTCCTGGGCGGCCTGGAACGCCACGGTCAATGCTTGAGCGACGTTCGTCACCCGCCCTTCCAATTGAGCGTCGTACACCCGCTCCAAAATAGCCTTGAACGCTGGGCCAGGCTCGAAACCTTGAGCCACGAGGAGATCGCCATCTACCAGGGGAGTCGGCGCGAGCCCTCCCGCCGTTGCCCCGAGTGCCGCCACTTCCGAGTCAACCTCGGCCGCCAGTCTGAGGTTCCGCGCTCGCAAGATCCTCATCGATTCGGGAAATACTTGGGTCGAGGCCAAACGCTTTTTCTGGGCGATGCCGAGGGCACCCCACGAGTGCTCCACGCTCGCGAGCGCCCGCAGCGTGCGCCCGAACTGGTCCGATTCATCGTTGGACAAGCACAAGGCCGACCGCCAGCGGGACACGAGCAAATCGATCGCACTCGGAAGTCGATTTTTCTTCGCTCGCGCAGCGTTCAACGAGGGAAACGGAGCCGGAAGATCGGTGGACAGCTCACGGTCCAAGGCCCAGGCGGCAAGAACCGTCGAGAAGCTCGCGCCTTGGGCGGCTCGCGCGTCCCCGAGCGCCGCCACCAGCGTGGGTTGGCCGGTCCAGTTCGATTCCTGAAGCACCGGAGCGTCCAGCCTCAGCGACTGCAAGAGCGTGAGCGCGTGCGCACGCCGCGAGTCCAAGAGCATCCGCCGGAGTTCTTCGCCGATGCGTTCTCGGCTAACGCCTTCAAGCCCGCGCGCGTGACGTTGCAGGGCGCTCGCGGTCGCCGGGTCGATGGTCAAGGAAAGCCGGGCCGCGAACCGCACAGCCCGGAGCGCGCGCAGGTGATCCTCGGCCAAGCGCTGGTCCGGATCGCCCACCGCCCGCAGCACTCGATCGCGCAGATCTGCTTGCCCGTTCACAAAGTCGATCACACGCCCCAAGCCAGCAGCAGCACCAGCAGCAGCACCAGCACCGGCACCGGCATCGGCATCGGCGTCGGTCGTTTCGAGCGGGTCGAGGAAGAGCGCGTTGATCGTGAAGTCGCGGCGCAGCGCATCGGACTGGGGATCGCTGAAGCGGACCGTGTCAGGCCGGCGGCGGTCGGAGTACGGGCCGTCGCTGCGGAAGGTCGCCACCTCGACGGAAACTCCCTGAGACTTGACGAGGACGACGCCGAAGCTCGCGCCGACCTCGGCCGTGCGCGGGAAGATCTCTGTGATCCGCTGCGGCGGCGCGTCGGTGGCGACGTCGTAATCGGTGGGATGAAGCCCCAGCAGCTCGTCGCGCACGCACCCGCCAGCGAAGTAGGCGGTGTAACTGGCGGCACGCAGTCGGCGCACGATGTCCACCGCCACGGCTCGTGCGCTCCAAGAGAGAACGTCGTGATGAGGACGGGCCGCCACGCTAGGAGGTTACGCGAGAGGAACTGAGGACGCTCAACAGGCCATGGTCCGGCGGATTGCTCTGTGCGTCTTGGAAAGTCTGAACCTGCCCATCGGTTCAGCGCCGCCGGCGGAGACCGAGCACCGCCATACTCGCAAACGCGGTGAGGGCTGACGGCGCGGGGACCGCGTACCGCAGGTCGTCAAACCCAAGCCCACCCGGGTCGGTGTTGTTGACGGTCATCGCGGCGATCGAGGCTCCGCTGGTTACTGAGAAGACCAGTTGAAACTGCGAGACGCCAGTCGCCGGATGAACCGCGTTGATGGCTCCGAGCAGGTTGCCAGCCCGGTCATAAAACAGAACCTGCGTGGTGTTCGCCGCGTCGCCGTACCCGACATCGAAAGCGACGCGCGATTGATCGGCGGCGAAGACCACAGACCACGCGCCCTCGCCCAATGAATCTGGGTTGGACCAGCCAAGGACTCCCTCTGGGGCCATATCAAGGTCGCCAGAGCTCGAGAAGCCGGAGAACACAGAGACGCCGGTCGTGAAGGGCCGGGTGAGATCGATCGTCAACGGTGTGCTCGGCGTGCCGCTGACCACCTCGTTGTTGGGCTGCGTGGAACTTGCGCCGGTGGCCTGCCCCGTCAACCGCTCACCGAGTACAAAGCCCGACCCGGAGATCGACTGGTACGGCGTCCACGGCGCGGTCGGGTTCGGGACGCTGTCGAAAGTAAACACGTCTAGACCAGCAGCCGAACCGCCCTGCACGATTGTTGCCGAGCAGGTCAGCGGGATCGCGAGCATCGCCGAAGCGATCGGTGCAAACGTTCCAAGGTTCTTCATCGCATCTTCCTCGTCGTGGTGACCGGTCGGGCAAAGAGTGCATCACCAGACACGCAATTCGCCCCGAGGGAACATAACTCAGAAACGAGAGTTCGCAAGGAAGCTCCGCAGATTTTCAGCGAAGCGCTTTCTAGAAACTCAGGATTTAAGGGTGTGCTATGGCTCGCGAACGCCCAGCTTTTACCCACTTCATCCAGACGACCGGCCAAAGCGCCGCCACTCCGGGAAAGATCAAGGCCCGGAACGATCAGGGCGCGTGTGCGGCCGAAGGGTCCATCGTGCCCACGCCCTTGGACACGAACCAGACCGTGAAGACGCAGCCGATTCCTGAATAGATCTCGATCGAGATGAGTATCAGTTCCGCCATTGCTGATCGCTCCGTGTTCTACTGCGTGGAATGTTGTGATGCGAGTCGGCGCGCTTCGTTTCAGGCCACGGGCGCATCAGGCACAAGCGGCGGAGGTTCGGGGACGTGCGGGTGCTTGCGCAGCACGCGGGCCGCGACGAAGAAACCTAGCACGCTCAGCAGCGACGCAACGAGGAACGACGCGCCGGGCAGGTTTACCGGGGCACGGTCGGAGATGAAGTACGCGAAGGTTGAGGTGCCGATCAGCGGTCCGAGGATGTTGGCCACGCTCTGCAAGCCAGCCAGTGCGCCCTGGATCGAGCCCTGCTCGTCGGAGCGCACGGACTTGGTGATGAGGGCCTGGCAGGCGGGCCCGGCGATGCCGCCTAGTGACCCCACCGCGATCACGGCGTAGATCATCCACCCTTGCGTGGCCAGCCCGTATCCCAGGAACGCGAACGCACCGATGGCGATGCCGACCAGCAGCGATCTTCGCTCGCCGAGTTTGGGGATGATCTTGCGCGCGAGCCCCGCTTGGACCACCGCCGCGCCGATGCCGACGAGCGCGAGCGAGAGCCCGACATCGCGCGAGGTCCATTGGTAGCGGTGGGAGGTGTAGAGCACCCAGGTCGAGTGCAGCGAGAACTGCGCGAGGTTCAAGAGGAACAACGCGGCCGCGAGCCCGGCGACGAGCGGGTAGCGCCCCAGCCCCGCCAACGCGCCGACCGGGTTTGCGCGCGCGAACGAGAACTTGCCGCGTTTTTCCGGCGGGAGCGATTCGGGCAGGACAATGAACCCGTAGAGCCAGTTGAGCAGTGTCAGCACGCCCGCGGCGTAAAACGGGTAGTGGATGTTGATATCGCCCAGGAAGCCGCCGATCAGCGGACCGAGGATGAACCCCAGCCCAAAGGCCGCGCCGATGATGCCAAACCCGGCGGCTCGCTTTTCGGGCGGGGTGATGTCGGCGATGTACGCGCTGGCGGCGGTCATGCTCGCGCCCGACAGGCCGTTGATCGCGCGAGTGATGAAGAGGAACCACAGCGTGGGGGCGAGCGCGAGGGCGAAGTAATCGAGCCCTGATCCAAAGAGCGCGATGAGGATGACCGGTCGGCGCCCGAAGCGATCAGAGAGTGCGCCGAGGATGGGCGCGAACAGGAACTGCATGGCCGCGTAACTCGCGGCCAAGAGCCCGACCGTGCCCGCCGCCGCCTGCTCGCCGCCAGGCTGCAGAGTTTCGATGAGCTTTGGCGCCACGGGGATGATGAGCCCGAAGCCGATGACGTCGAGCATCAAGGTCAGGAAGATGAAGCCGATGGCGGGCTTTTTGGAACGCACTGGGGAGAGGACCTTTCAGACAAGCGATGGAGCGCAGGAGCGACCCGCGAGCATAAGTGACATGCGATTTATAGTTTAGAGGAGTTCGCGCAGGTCCTCCGGCCTCGTATTCGCGTCGAACATAGTCTTTCCTAACAGCCCCGGCTCAAAATTCTCAACGGAATGCACTGGCAAAACAGATGTTCGGCCGTCCTTGTGCTGGATCACACTGTGGCTGCCCTTGATTCGGATCACGACAAATCCTGTTCGATTAGACGCGGCGACCAACTCCCGGCCCTTGATCCGCAGGTGCTTTGGCATCTCACATCGCGATCCGCTGGATGCCCACAAACCGCGACTGCGGCGTCATCGCGGTTTCAAGGCACACGGTGATCGCCTCGCGCACGCGCTTCATCAGCGTCGCGTGCGACTTGGCCTGAGTGTGGCAGCCGGGCAGCTCGGGGACGGACGCGACCAGAAACTCTGCCGCATCGCGCTCGATGATGACGCTGAACTCGTCGAGCGTTCGGCCCTTGGGCGATGGTGTGCGGGCGTCGTGCTTCATGAGTTAGAATAGGTCGTGCGACGCTCGCAAGGTCTGGACCGATTCGACGCTCACAAGTTTCGAACGCTCTTGGATCGCTCATCACGACCCGATCGCACCGGTCTCTGCCTTCATTCTCCCGCCTTGAGCAGCCTCTCCATCAACCTCGCATCATCTGGCAGCAACCCTGACCTTGGCAGCCGTCGCAGCGTCTCGCGCCAATCCCCCGCGCGATCCTTGAACGCTTCTTTCAAGAGCGGGATCGCGTCGTCGATTTTGCCAGCGTTGGCGAGCGCGACGGCAGCCCAGAAGACCATCTCGGCGCTCGTCGGCGCGAGCTCGTGGGCGGCGGAGTACTCGCGCATCGCTCCCGCCATGTCGTTCTTCTCGACTGCCAGATCGCCAGCGTTCATGCGGTCGTAGGCGGCGTGCAGCTTGACGAGGCGGGCCAGTTCATCTACTGGCGCGAGGTTGTCCTCGACCCGAAGATCGACAAGGCGATCCTCCCAGACCTTGCCGGTCGAGGTCGCGCGCACGATCAGGATGGCGGCGGACTGCTGGCCTCGGATATCGCCGCCCTCGCCCTCGGCCGCTCGCAGCGCGGCGAGCAGGCGATCCGCGAGCGGGCCCGACGAGGCCTCGAACGCCTTGGCCATCGCGGCGGGAACGGTGGATTTCCGCATGAGGTTTGCCTGGCAGGAGTACGCCGAGCCGTCGGGTGCTTTGCCGCTGGCGTGGGTGGCTTCGGCGATGCACTTAGCCCCGGTGTGCGTGGCGACGTTCCCGGCCGCGTCGATCATGGCGACTTGGCGCACGGCTTCGCCAGAGTCTGAGGACGTCAGTGCCTTGAGGGATTCGTTCGCGGTCTTCCCGGCCTTCATCATCGCCAGCCCGAGCGGGCCGTATTTCACGTCGACGAAGCTCTGCGTCGCCACTGCGCCCACGCCAGCCTCGGCCCAGGGAACGACGGAGCCGACGCTGAACCAGTGCGATTGCACGGCCACGCCCATCTGGCCGGTGGCGGCGTCGCGCGCCACGATGGAGTAGGTCGAGACAGGGCGGCGCGGAGATCCCTCGAACAGGTTGTTGATCGCGGCGCTGTTGGGAGGCGTGTGATGCGCGGTCGGAAGCGATGCGTCAACGTCGTGCGCGCCCGGAGCGGCACACCCAATCATCGAGAAGGCGAGAAGAAAAAAGACGATCATCGTCGTGTGCGCGAGCATGGAGATTCTCCTGATACGAACCCTCAGCATACTCGATCACACTTGCAGCATCGTGCGGATGAGCGGGGCTTTTGCGCGCTTGGCCTCGTCGCGTGCGGTCACGCCGCTCAGGCTCTCTTGATCCGGGCTCACGCCGCGTTTCAGCAGAGACGACACGCAAGCGAGCCTTTCGTTCCAGACGGCCAGGTGCATCGAGGTTCCGATCAGCGATCCGACGTTCGGGTCCGCGCCGTGGTCGAGCAGCCGTTCCATGAGTTCAAGGTCGCCGCGCTGAGCCGCGATGCACAGCGGGCTGATCTTCGAGCCGTCGCTGTTGTTGACGCGCTCGCCGCGCTCGACCAGCAGCCGGATCACGTCCAAGCAGCCTTTTTCGGCGGCGTCGTCGATCAGCGGCTGGCTGCCGGTGTCGGCCCCGACCTGCGGGTCGTAGTTCTGCCTCGTCTGGATCGTGGGCTTGAGCCTGCGGTCGAGCATGACCGTGAGCGTGGCGAGCGAGTTCGCCTACACAGCCTCGAAAGCGCCATCGTAGAGCCAGTACGAAAGGTCCTCGGCCGTAAGCCATTGGAGGAGCAATGTCTCGTTGTTGTCGCTCAAGGCCTGCATGAACTCGTCGCGTTTGGGTGATGTGAGCATGATCGCTCTTACTGCGCGTACTCGCTCATCGGCGGGCATGTGCACACCAGGTTTCGATCGCCGTACGGGTTGTCCACGCGCCCGACGCTGGGCCAGAACTTGTGATCGCGCACCCAGCCCAGCGGGAAGGCCGCTTGCTCGCGCGAGTAGGGGTGCTTCCAATCGTTCTGCGTGACCACGTGCATCGTGTGCGGCGCGTTCTTGAGCGGGTTGTCGGTCTTGCTCAGCGAGCCCTGCTCGATCGCGCGGATCTCTTCGCGGATGGCGATCATCGCGTCGCAGAACCGGTCGAGCTCGGCCTTGGATTCGCTCTCCGTCGGCTCGACCATCAGCGTGCCGGGGACGGGCCAAGACATGGTGGGGGCGTGGAAGCCATAGTCCATGAGCCGCTTGGCGATGTCGTCGGTCTTGATCCCGGCCGAGTGCTCGAAGGGTCGGATATCGATGATGAATTCGTGCGCACAGCACCCGTTCTTGCCCTTAAAGAGCACGTTAAAGTGCCCTTCGAGCCGCTTGGACATGTAGTTGGCGTTGAGGATCGCGAGCTCGGTGGCTTTTTTCAGGCCAGCCGCGCCCATGAGGCGGATGTACATCCACGAGATGACGAGGATGCTGGGCGAGCCGTACGGTGCGGCGGAGACCGGGCCGATGGCTTGCGCACCGGTGCCGGTCGGGGCGCTGACGGGGTGCCCGGGCAGGAACGGCGCGAGGTGCTTGGCGACTCCGATCGGGCCCATTCCGGGCCCGCCGCCGCCGTGGGGGATGCAGAAGGTTTTGTGGAGGTTGAGGTGGCAGACGTCCGCGCCGATGTCGCCGGGGCGGCAGAGCCCGACCTGAGCGTTCATGTTTGCGCCGTCCATGTACACCTGCCCGCCGCAGTCGTGGACAACTTTGCAGATGTCCTTGATGCCCTCTTCGAAGACGCCGTAGGTGCTGGGGTAGGTGACCATCAAGGCCGCGAGCTTGTCCTTGTTGGCAAGAGCCTTGGCGCGGAGATCGTCGAGGTCGATATCGCCCGAGGGGAGGTTGTCGACGACGACGACATCAAACCCCGCGACCACGGCCGAGGCGGGGTTGGTGCCGTGCGCGGACTCGGGGATGAGGCAGACGGTGCGGTGCGTGTCGCCGCGTGCGCGGTGGTAGGCGCGGATGACCATAAGCCCGGCGTATTCGCCTTGCGCGCCAGCGTTGGGCTGCAAGGAAACCGCAGAGAATCCGGTGATTTCCGCGAGCCATGTTTCGAGGTCGCGGAAGATCGCCTGGTATCCCTTGGACTGGTCCTTGGGCGCGAAGGGGTGCAGGCCGCCGATGTTTTTCCACGTGACCGGGATCATCTCGCTGGTGGCGTTGAGCTTCATGGTGCAGGACCCGAGTGGGATCATGCTGTGCGTGAGGCTGAGGTCGCGGTTCATGAGCTTGAAGATGTAGCGGAGCATCTCGTGCTCGGAGTGGTAGGTGTTGAAGACGGGATGAGTGAGGTAGCCGGACTGGCGCGAGTAACTCTGCTCGGCGTTGAGGTCGTTGGCGGTGAGAAGTTTTCCGTCGAAGAAGTCGGGGCGCTTGCCAGCGTTGAAGCATTCGAGAAGCAGCTCGGCGTCCTCGCGGGTGGTGGTCTCGTCGCAAGAGATCCCGACGGTGCCGTCCCCGAAATCACGCAGGTTCAGATGGCGAGCATTGGCCGCGGCGAGCACCGCCGCCGAGCCGCCCGCGGGCTTGATGCGGACGGTGTCAAAGAACGCGTCGCCGGTGACGACCGTGTGTCCGAGTTGTTTGACGCCGCCAGCGATGAGGGCCGTGAACGCGTGAACGCGCTGCGCGATCCGCTTAAGGCCAGCTGGCCCGTGATAGGCGGCGTACATGCCAGCGATGATCGCGAGCAAGGCCTGGGCCGTGCAGATGTTGCTGGTCGCCTTTTCGCGGCGGATGTGCTGCTCGCGGGTCTGGATCGCCATGCGGAGTGCGGGCTTGCCCTGCGCGTCGCGCGAGAGCCCGATGATCCGGCCCGGCATCTTGCGGACGTACTCGCTCTTGGTGGCGATGAACGCCGCGTGAGGCCCGCCGAATCCCATCGGCACGCCGAAACGCTGGGTGCTGCCCACGGCCACGTCTGCGCCAAGCTCGCCCGGCGGCGTGATGAGCGTGAGCGCCAGCAGGTCCGTCGCCATCACCACCAGCGCGCCATGCTTGTGGGCGGCGTCGATGACGGGGCGATAGTCCACGATGCGGCCGTCGGTGGTCGGGTATTGCAGCAGCACGCCGCAGAGGTTGGGCGTGAACGCGATAGCGCCGGGGTCGCCGACGATAAGATTGATGCCGAGCCCGTCGGCCCGGGTCTTGACGACGCCGATGGTCTGCGGGTGGCAGTCGCTGGCGATGAAGAAGGATTTTTTCTCTTGCTCGGCGATGGAGTAGCACATGCTCATCGCCTCGCCTGCGGCCGTGGCCTCGTCGAGCAGCGACGCGCCGGCTAGCGGCATGCCGGTCAGGTCGCTGACCATCGTCTGAAAGTTCAACAGCGCCTCGAGCCGCCCCTGCGCGATCTCAGCCTGATAGGGCGTGTACTGCGTATACCAGCCTGGATTCTCGAGGATGTTGCGAAGGATCACGCCGGGCGTGATGGTGTCGTAATAACCGGTGCCGATGAACGAGCGGTTCACGACGTTTTGGCTGGCGGTCGCGAGGAGCGCGCCCAAGGCCTCGTGCTCGCCGACGTTCTCGGGAACTCTCACGAGGTTGAGGGCACGGTTGAGACGGATCGAGGCGGGCACGGTCGCGTCGGCGAGTTGCTCGAGCGTGCGGTAGCCGACGAGTTCGAGCATCTCGGCCACGTCCGCGTCGCTGGGCCCGAGGTGGCGGTGAGCGAAGGTGTCGGAGGGGCTGAGGATCGAAGCTCGCGCGGCGGAGTGGCCTTGAGGGCTCGAGATCGTGCTGGGCGCGGTGCGAGACGCAGGGCTGGTGGGAGTTGCGGTCATGGGTACGAACGACCTTTCGGGTGCTTTTAGAGACTTTCGGAGGTTCTCAGGGGTCTTCTGGGTGTGCCACGAGGCGGCCGAGCGAGGTATGGAATCGAGCGGGAGATTGATTCAATTCGCGGAGTGGATACTAGCGCCGCGAGCCGTGATCCGAGACTCAACGCGTGGCGCGAAACGGCCTTAGACTCGCCTGGTTGGAAGGTCGGGAGAGGTCTGTTGTGCGAGCGACCCGACCGTCCTCTGATAAGTTCTTCGCTGCGGCCCGGTCGGATTCAAGCCGGGCTGCTTCGAGGCCGATGCCCTGAGTGTGATCGGGCACGGCGGATTTGGACATGATCTCGGACCAAGGCCGGAGAACAACCGACGCCGTCACCCTCGGCTGCGCTGCCAGAACGTCAAATGCGGTCTGGGCGACGTGCTGGACATCTCACAGTCCGGGATCCGCGTGGGCCGATCGACGGAATTGGGTGTGAAGATCGGGCACGAGTTTGCGTTCGAGCTGACGACGCCCGACGGGAAGCTGCTGGTGCTTGGGAAGCTGGTCCGCTCGGTCAAGTCTCGCGGCGGGCAGTTTGAGTACGGCGTGGAATGGGTGAAGCACGACGAGCGTTTAGTGGCGGCCGTGCGTTCGATGGCCCGCGACGTGGTCTATAACGAGACTCTTCGACCAGATATTGAGCGGGCTCGTCGGAGCGAATGACGACCAGCGATGCAACGCAAACGGCCCGAGCGTGGAGCCCGGGCCGTGAGGAAGTCTGCTGGACGTGGCCTGCTTGGACGTGGCCCGTTGCTTAGCGGCCGCCGCCCGGCTTGCCGCCCCCGCCGGGCACGCTGACGGGCTGGTTGGTAATCCCGTCGAGCTTGTTGGTGGAGGTGGTGCCGTTGAGGGTCACGTAGCGTCCGCCTAGGAGCGCGGCGTTGCTCAGACGCTGAGGCCAGTAGCGGTATCCGTTGATCTCGCGGTGGATGTAGTCGGCCGCGTTGATGATGAGGGCGCTGGGCGTGCCTTGGGGGTAGGCCTTGATGGAGCCGCCGGTGCCGCCTTGGGTGACCCATTGTTCGGTCTCGACCTGATCTTCGATGAGCTTGACGAGGTCTTCGGCGCGCTGCTGAGGGGTTGGGATTTGCGCGCTGCCGATGGTGGTCCGGCCGCCCTGCTGCTGAGAGTTCTGGTTGTCCTGGAAGGGGCTCTGCCCGCCGCCGCCGCCGCCGCTGTTGGACAGCACGCTCTGGAGATCGAACTTGGGAACGTTGTTGTATTCAGGGACCACAAGGAGCAGGTCGGCGATGTCATAGATTTCGAGACGCTTGTCGACGTTGAGCCGGGTCTTGGGCCCGATCTGGATCGCGCCGCTCTCGGTCATCTGCCATGTGTTGCTCTTGCTCGAGCCGTCGTCGGTGGCCTTCTCGAGGACTTTCTCGAGAAGTTTCAGAGCGCTCATGCCGTTGGCCTTGAGGGTGATCTGCTTTTCTTTATCGAGGCCCTGAGGGTTGTTGTCGTCGATCCACATCGGCTCGATCTCGGCCCCGGTCAATTCGGAGACAAAGCGGACGACTTCCTCAAGGCGGTGTTCTTTGAACTCGACGGTCACGGGCTTGAGAAGCCGGGTGAGCGTGTCCTTCTGCGGGATCCCGCTGGACGCCACGGTCGATTCGGACTGGGCGAGGGCGGCCGAGGTCGTCAGCACGCTGCCCGCAACCAACGAAAGAAGAGCGAGCGAGCCAACGGACGAGAGCCGCGAGGCGAGACGAGAGGATTTCATCGAGGGACTCCTTTGATCGGCCCGGCCTCGCACGAGTGAGCCCGGGAACTTGACGTAAACGTGATCGGACAATCTAAACCGAAACGAGATCAACGAGGCCGAACCCGGGGAACACACCGAACACACGCAACTAGCCGCGACCAACCCTGCGAGCTTTCCGGACAAACGCGGCGCGGACTCAGAGAAAAGCATACTCCAAGGCGGAACTCGACGCCGGGTAACTCAGGCTGTTTCCGGCAAATCGCGGTCGAGCGAAGCAATTCTTCGGACAGGCTGAGTTTGGACGCCCCGCGAGGCCTGCGGTTCCCGAACTTCTCTTCAGTACTCCTCTTCAGTCAACCAGACCTCATTCTCTCGCGTTTTTTCTCTTGACCGATCCGTATCGGCCTTTGATCGGTTCCCCCTTCAAAGGGCCTCTTAGTAGATCAGATCGCACCTGAAGGGTCAAGTCCGATTGTGGGCTCATCGTGCGCTCAGGTTGGGTTGAGAGCGACCGCGAAAAAACCGGACAGACCGCACAAAGAAACCAAAGTGACTTCGAAGCCGAGTCGATCCACAGTGACCGTCCGCGTGATCGGAAGTCGAACACCTCGGCCGGGCAATGTGCCCGATCTGCGAGATTGCCGCGCGGACAGATGTTCAGCTGAGATTAGAAAGGATCGACCGCATGTACAACGGCCCGTTCGCCCACTTCAATCAGTTCAGCCCCTTCACGCCGAGCTTCAGCCCGCCGTTCAACCCAGCCTTTTTTAGTGGCTTCAATGGCGGGTTCACCTCCCAGTTCGCTCCGTTCGCGTTCTTTCAGGGTGCTTCGCAGACGCGGTCGAACGGCACGCCTTGGTCAGGTTTGACCAATCAGAACCAGTTTCAGGGCCAGCCTCAGTACCAGTCTCAGCAGCAGTTTCCCGGCCAATACCCCGGCCAGGGTGCGTACTCCGCGACCCCAAGCGGCTGGAACCCCGTGGTGACCCAGACCAGCGACGGGTTCATCGCCAACAACAGCCAGTTCAATGGCTTCGCGACCGCTCCTACTCATCCCACCGCGAACTTCACGCCCTATTCCTACCAGCAGCCCTTCTTCCCTGGGTTTAGCGGCACGGTCGGGAATACTTACGCCGACCAGACATTCAATCAGGGCTTCAATAACCAGGGCTTTCACAATCAGGGCTTTCACAACCAGGGCTTCAACAACCAAGGCTTTCACAACGCTGGCATTCCGAACTTTAACGCTGGCGGTACCGGCTACGTGGCGCAGAACGGCGCTGCGTTCACCGGTGGGTTCCCGACCACCGGCCCGTCTTACGCCCCGAATTTCGGTGGGCCGACCTTTCATCAGCAGCCCACGTTCTCGGTGAACTCTGGTTGGCACCCAACCAATCTTTGGCCCGCTACGGCGGCGTTCACGCCGACTTGGAACGGGGCGACCGCGTTCAACAGCGCCGGTTCCGGTTCTCCCGCTGGCGGCTACTTCGGCTCGTACGCGACGAACTCTTACCCCACCAGCGGGCAGCAGGCCTTTGGCGGCTTTCCCGCGGCTGGCTTCTCGTCACCCGGATTTCCGATGGCGGGATTTCCGTTGAACAGTTTTTCCAACTCCGCACACCTCTTCAATTCGTATGCGACTCCCGGCTTTGCTACCAACGGTAACGGTCCGTCGGTGTACAACGGCTACAACACGTTCCCGTTCATCACCAACACCACGCCGGGTTTCTCTGCTTGGAACCAGGCTGGCAACGGGTTTCCCTTCTACGGGAGTCCTGCCAGCTCGTTTCCCGGCTCGTTCAACGCGGGGGCCAGCACCCAGGGGTGGTTTCCGGGCCAGTCGACTTTTCCGTGGTACTCCCAGGTAAACGTCGCCTCCAACGCCTCGAACACGGGTTCGGTCAACCTCCGGCCGGTCGACGCTGGTGACACCACCGCGAGCGCCCAGCAGCCGCGAGCCATCCAGTTCAACCGTGACGCCGCGTAGTTTCTGCTGACTCGGTGCCAGCCTTTGCGTGACCTCGGCAGATGTGAAGCTTCAGATGGATGAATCGAAGAACATTTCCGTTCGAGTGCTGAGCGGCGGCCGTCGTGCCGAGCTGTTCATCCCCGCGGCGTTCGAACCGACCCAGGTGAACTCCGCGTTGTTGCGAACGCTTGCTGCTGGATCTGGTGTCCAGGTCACCGCCGAGGTGGAGCGTCGCTTCAGCGCGATCTGCGCTGACTACGCAGCGACGCCCCGGGAGCTCTGCGTGAGCATCGCGGACGCGACCGAGCCCGTGGACGGTGCGGGCGCGGTCTGGAACTGGGAAAAGGGAATGGATCCGTCTGGCGCGTTGCCCGTCCAGGCCATGGACGGGCAACGCGCCGATCTGTACGCCGCGCGCGTCGCCAGCGTCGCCGCGGGCGCGGTGGTTGCCCGCGTTGCTCTCGCGACCAGCGGGACGGACGGCCTGAGCGTCACCGGCAAGGTGATCCCCGCTCGGGCCGGGCCCGCCGCTCGGCTCAGGCCGGGAGACGGGCTCGCCGTGAGCCTGGATGGTGCGGTGGTGGCTCAGCGCGACGGCGTGCTGCGCGTCAGCGCCGGGGTGGTCACAGTCTCTACGGTTTTGGAGATCAAGGGAAGTGTCGATTTTTCGACCGGCCGGATCGATTTCCGGGGCGACGTCGTGGTCGCCGACGCGATCCGAGACGGGTTTGAGGTCCGCGCAACCGGGAGCGTGACGGTCCACGGGCCCGTGGAGGCCGCCACGATCGAATGCGGGGGCGACCTCGCCTGCCCGCGCGGGATCGCGTCGGCACAGCGGGCCACGCTGACCGTTGGGGGTCACTCCACCATCGAGTTTCTCCGCAACGCGACGGCGGTATTCAAGGGCGACCTAGATTGCCGCGGGGAGCTGGCGCACAGCGACGTGACGGTCGGCGGCGAGCTGCGCTGCGAGTCCGGAAGGATCATTGGGGGAAAGCTCTCGATCGCCAGCATCGCCCGCATCGGAACGGTCGGCTCGCCCGAGTGGCTGCCCACGACCGTCAGCGTCGGCGTATTCCCCACGTTGGCTTTAGAGTTGCAATCGTTGAGCATCGACGCGGCTCGTGCGCACAAGGCCCTGGGTGTCAAGGAAGATTCACTGCGACAGCTGCAAACCTGCGGCGGCAAACAATCCGCCAGTGTGCGCGAGCGACTGACCGAACTCCAGTTCGAGCTGAGCGAACTGCGGCGCGAGGCGGCCGAGATCGAGAAGAAACGCGCTCCGCTCTTGCTCGCGGTGCAGCACGGGCAGCGAGCGGAGTTGCACGTGGCGCGATCGATCTACCCGCGGGTCAGGATCCAGCACGCTAACACAGCGTTCGAGATCGAAAAGGAACTCAAGGGCCCGCTCCAGCTCTCAATCAGCAGCACCGGCACGATCATGGTGCGGATCTCGACCCAGCCCCCGCGACCGATCACCGATTTCGCTCGGTCGGTATCGCCGCCCGAGCCCGAAGCGCTCCGCCCGGTCCGCAAGTCGGCGTGAAGCTGGACCTGTGGTGTTCAAACGAGGCGCATTCGCAGGTTCGATCCCTGAGGTGCTAGACCGCTTCAATCGGGGCGAACCGAGCAGGGACTGACGTCCGATGTCTCGTGGGCTGAATGCTTTACCCGGACCTCGTCCCCCCGCACGGCGTCTTCAGTCAGAGGGCAGGAACACCCACAGGTCAGGACGACCGCAGTTGCAGTGCACCGCTCTTCCCAGCAGTCCAAGCCCGGCTGCACTGAGGAACACGGATGACCTAGCCGAGTCCAAAGACCCTCGAGGCTTTTGGTTGAGAGGGCCTTCGATTCGGTTTCGCACGCTCGGGACCGGATGGAAGATGATCTCGACACCAGCCGGTCTAAGCGGTTCGCCGTCTTGCAGGGCGTCTAGTTTTCGGATGGTCTCAACGATGAGGC
>ENA-ORBV01000327-ORBV01000327.1-microbial-mat-metagenome-genome-assembly--contig:-NODE-327-length-107816-cov-18.558730_pt1 | contig 107816 bp, 85 predicted proteins | sample MGYA00237777_ERZ505514 | MGnify/ENA primary metagenome ERZ505514 (study PRJEB26160, sample SAMN06269048) | microbial mat metagenome | isolation source: Oligotrophic lake microbial mat | place...
ATAGTACCCTGGCTGCTGAATCTCTGTCTTTCGCGTCGGGGAAACCCCAACATAGGTATGGCTATCGATTCACTCCCTTCGAATGTAGTCAGGATATCCCGGAGGTAGTCACCATGCAGATCACCCGTACGCCGGGAAAAGGCATGATGATCATAGGAATAGTACTCGCTGCCATAGCCCTCCTGCTCCTGTTTATCAGAGGAAATATTGTGTCTTCCTGAATCAGAGCACTTTTCTGACAGCACGTCTGACAGGCTATGAGAAAGATCAATCAACCAGGTGATCTAGATCATCAGAATCTCAGGGCTTAAAGGCCAATTTTGATAACAGTAGTTAACGTTTTATTAATTTTAAGAAACGAGTAAAACAAAGCAATATGAAAACTACAAGCTTTTGATTTGCACCTTTTGCATCGCCATTGTTATGAGTCTTGCATCATGTGAAGGTGAGGACGGAACAGCCGGTCCGATTGGTCCTTTAGGCCCACAAGGGCCTCAGGGTCCGCAGGGAGAAGGTACCCAGAACTGTGTGATGTGTCACGGAAGTTCTCAATTGATCTCTGCAAAACAGTTTCAATGGGAGCATTCTGTACACGCTACAGGAGGTAACTACGATCGCAATACTACCGCGTGCGCAGGTTGTCATACCAGCCAGGGATTTCTTGAAAGGATTGAAACTGACGCACCATTTGGCGCTACTGCAGCAACAATTGAGGACCCTTTACCACAAAATTGCTACACCTGCCATCAGATTCACCGAACCTATACGGAAGCAGACTGGGCATTTACACAAGAGGATCCTGTAACGCTCTGGGTAGGGGGACAGACATTGGATTTTGGAAAGGCTAATCTATGTATCAGTTGTCACCAGTCCAGAACATACACACCAGCGTTGCCTAATCCGGCAACGGGTGGAACAGTAAACATACAGACAACCCGATATGGACCGCATTACGGACCACAAGGAGTGATGCTGCCAGGGTTAAACGGCTATGAAGTCGCTGGCCCGGCTGTGTATGAAAATTCAGCCCATACCTTGTTGCTCGCCAACAATACTGGAAATGCATGTATTACCTGTCATATGGGTACTGCCCAGGCAACGAATTCAGGAGGCCACACATTCCGTGTAAGTACTGATGAAACCGGCGTGATTAATGCTGCGGCATGTATCGTCTGTCATCCTGTCGCTGCCGAAATGAATGCACTTGTTGATGATCGTCAGGCTCAAATTGAAGCCAAATTGGCAGAACTTGAAGCATTACTTATTGCCCGTGGTATATATGATCCACTCATAGGACAGAATACCAAAGGTGATTATGAGGGTCACGAAGCCGGTGCATTGTTTAACTACAAGTTTGTAAAAGAAGACAGAAGCCGTGGAGTCCATAACTTTAAATACGCCAATGCCCTGCTGACCAATTCAATTGCTTCATTGCAATAGTCGGATGAGATCATTCATCCAGGTATAGTTTTTCTACGCTAAAGCATTTGCAAATGAAAGCATGTAGTAATGATCAATTGAAATTCCGGAGAAGTCACCGGTTATTTTGGATAGGCTTCCTGGTATGCGTACTTTCAGTTGGTAATCTTTTTGCCCAGGATGAAACGGTAGCGGTGCAGGATGAAATGGCAACAGATGAAGTGGAAATCAAACCTGTTAAAAACACCTTTGAAAGTATCTGGCTTATCGATGCACAAACAGTCATGGTGCCGGTGAAAGGAACTTTTGAAGCTGATTTTCAACATAGGTTCGGTACCTGGGAAAATGGGTATGAGGATTTTTATGGAGTCTTCGCCTCTTCCAATATCCGTCTGGGGCTTGATTATGTTCCGGTTGACAGGTTGCTTGTTGGTCTTGGATTTACCAAGTTCAATAACCTTGTTGATTTTTATGGCAAGTATGCCATCGTCAGACAGATGAAAGGTGGTGGGTCTCCCATCAGCATAAGTTATTATATCAATGCTGCAGTCGATACCCGTGAAGAAGAAGATACCAATTTTGAAGAGGGTTCAGATCGCTGGTCTTTTTTTCACCAGGTCATGGTTGCCAGTAAAATCACCGATAATTTTTCACTGCAGGTTTCAGGTAACTTAGCCTGGTTCAATTTCAAGGAGCATCAATATGATGCTGAAGGTATTGACTTAGGCCAGGACAAGAATGGGCAGGTTTCTATCAGTGCATTGGCCAGGTATAAGGTCTCCAACACCATTGGTGTGATCGTGGAGTATGACTATCCAATCACAGATCAAGAGTTTTTTGATCCTGAGCCAAACCTTAGTATTGGTCTCGAATTTGTGACCAGTGCTCATGCCTTCCAGGTTTTTGTGGGCAATTTCCAGAGTCTCGTCCCACAGTATAATCATACGTATAACGCCAATAATTTTGGTGACAATCAGATCCTGATTGGATTCAATATCACGCGCCTCTGGAATTTCTGATCTATAGGTGATTAAGTTTAGAAAGAGTGGGCACTATGCGGTGTCCACTCTTTTTTTGCCCCTAAATCCCCTAAAGGGGACTTCGTTAAAATGCTCATTTTTCTTTGCCCCTAAATTCCTGTTCGGCCTAGTTTATATCTACGCAAGTTTTTATCACAGGGAAGAGGGTGTACAGGTCGAAGTATCGGTGTGTTTGCAAGTTTTCAACTTATGACGGGTAGTTCAAGTCATCAGACTTGAACTGGATATCCTCTCGTCTCCTGACGAGCATGAATACAGACAAAGCTTCCTACATCACTCTCCTCGACCGCACCCAACTGGAGTCCATACTAAGGAGAATTCCGATCAGCATACTAAATCCTAAAAGAGAAGATCCTCCGGAACTGATAAACGGAAGAGGAATACCGATGACCGGCATGAGCCCCATCGTCATGCCGATATTGACGATGAAGTGGGTAAACAAAACGCCCACGACCCCAAATGCATAATGTCTTATAAATGGAATCCGCGCACGCTCCCCAATATCAATGACCCGAAGCATCAAAATCAGAAACAATATAATCACGGCAATGGAACCGATAAAGCCGTGTTCTTCACCAATGATACTGTATATAAAATCAGTGCTTTGTTCAGGTACATAGTTGAGCTTAGTCATGGTCCCCTGGAGATACCCCTTGCCGGTAAATCCGCCTGAACCAATCGCAATTTTGGATTGCAGGATATTGTATAAGGAACCCCGCGGATCGCAGTCTTCAGGATTGAGCCATACATTGATCCGGTCTTGCTGATGGCGCTCCAGTACATTGGTGAATAGGTAACTGCTCGTATAGGCAAATCCAAAAAGGATGGTTATGCCTACAGATAATAACACCACCTGTCTGATTTGCTTGTTGATAAAATTTTCGATTGTAGCATAGAGCATATAGATCACAGATAGGCCGATCACAATGTCGAGTCTGTCCAAAAATGCAAAAGCAATGGCTAACATGATCATACCAAGGCTCACCAGCAAATGCATTTGTTTTCGCTTTACGCTGGTCAATAGAAAAATCCCGCCTGCAAAAAGCAATAGAGGTAACACCACAAAGACATCGTATTTGAGTGCAAGCACAAACAACAGGGCAAGGATAAAGAGTAAGACGGGAATCCAGATCGCAAGCCCTTCTCTGAATAGTACAAGGAAGATGGATAGGAAAACCAGCGCCGATCCGGCATCACCCTGCAACAAGACGAGGAGTGCCGGTAAAAGAATAATACCCGAAGCCACCATTAAATCACGCGTGTCTGAAACACGGGTCCGATGGTGACTCAGGAAAGAGGCCAGGGCCATGATGGTCCCCACCTTTGCTAGTTCTGATGGCTGAAATGAAAACCAACCTAACTGAAACCAACTTGTGGAGCCCTTGATGGTAGCCCCAAGGATCAACACAAGTAAGAGGAGAAAAATGGTGAAGGCATAAAACGGATATGCAAATCCGCTCCAGAATTTCCAGTCAATCAACTGAGATCCGGTCAATATCACCAGCGCACCCACAATAAAGATGCTTTGCTTACCTGCTTGTGTGGAAAAGAAAGGGACAATATTATCCGGCTGATACCCTGCAGCATAGATCATCATCAGGCCGATGATGATCAGGCTGATGACAATCGCAAAACTGATCCAGTCAAACTTCTTCATGTAGCTCGTTCAGCCTATTGGTCGTATAACAACAATTCTTCCACCCTGAGGTTATCCGTCACCGGTATAGCCTGGGGATAATCCTGCTGCATCTTTTTTAAAAATGCCTGTGCTTTTTGCATCGTGGTAAAGGCACCTACTTTCAGGTGAAAATAAGGTTCATTGTGTATGAAGATCACCGGGTATTCCGGATACCGTTTTTCAAATACACGACGTGCCGTTTCCATTTGCCTGCGGTCGATACTGGCCATGATCTGAATCCGCCATCCTCGTAACTCCTGATGTTCCGCATTATAGGTTATCCATCTGTCCATCAGGGCCGTGATCCGGGGTTCTTCTACCATCTGAGCATCACCGGGAGGGATGGCCATCAACAACCATACACAGGTCAGGATTAGTTTATATAAAAAGCAACTCCTTGAAATGGCAGATGGAATATTCATTGATAGCTTTATGACGGGTCCTGGTTAGTTTCTTTTACAATCGCTACGCTCTGGCTGCACCCAAGGCGGTCTGCTCCAGCCCGTATCATTTTCATGGCCTGGTTATAGGTATTGATTCCGCCGGAAGCTTTGATTTGTATGGACGGATCCAGATTTCTGCGCAAGAGCTTGATCGTGTCCTCTCTCACGGGATCTCCAAAAAATCCGGTCGAGGTCTTAACGAACTGAAGCTTCAACTCATTGCTGATCTCACAGATCCGCATGATTTCGTCTTCGTTCAGTAGTTGTGCTTCAATAATGCACTTCAGGGTCACCTTATGTTCTCCGGCGGCTTCTGACAGGGCAGTCAGTTCCTGCCGTGTAAGTTTCCAGTGCCCGGTTTTTACAGCAGACAGATTGATGACCACATCCACTTCGTCTGCACCGAGATCTGCTGATCTACGCAGGGAAGCAAGTTTGGCTTCCACATGATCATACCCGATCGGAAAACCGGCTACCGTGCACAATAGAAAGGAACGGTCTCCTGAATGCACCTTTGCATATTGCAGATACATCGGCGGTATACAGATTGCTTTAAATCCATATTCCTTGCTTTCGGCAATGAGCCGATCGATGATCTCTTCGGTACAGTCAGGCCGGAGGTAGCTGTGGTCTATGTAATGTGCCAGTTGCATGCAGTGGCAAAGATACTACATGCAGAAGGTAAAAGGCTAAACCGCTACCTGGTGATCACGCAATGCTGCATTGAGTGATACTTTCTTATCCGTGGAAGGTTGACGCTGTCCGATGATCAGTGCGCATGGCACATTGTATTTTCCTGCGGGGAAAGTTTTCTCATAGCTGCCGGGGATTACCACGGATCGGGCAGGGACTCTTCCTTTGTAAGTGACCGGTGATGAGCCTGTGACATCGATGATGTGTGTTGATTGTGTGATCACCACATTAGCACCCAATACCGCTTCCTGTTCGACGATGACACCTTCCACTACAATACATCTCGAACCGATAAAACAATCATCCTCAATAATATTTGGGCTTGCCTGTGGGGGTTCGAGTACACCGCCAATCCCGACGCCTCCGCTGAGATGTACGTTACGTCCTATCTGGGCACAGGAACCAACAGTAGCCCATGTATCCACCATTGTACCGCCTCCAACGTAAGCTCCAATATTGACATAGGAAGGCATCAGGATGGCACCTGATTCGATAAAGGAACCGGTTCGCACAAGTGCGTGGGGCACCACCCTTACGCCCTGAGCTGCGAATCCTTTTTTCAATGGAATCTTATCATAGAACTCGAAAGGGCCGACTTCAATGGTTTCCATGGCCTGGATCGGAAAATACAACGTAATAGCCTTTTTAACCCAGTCATTGACCACCCAGTCTCCGGGAGCCCGTTGGTTGGCCACTCTTATTTCACCCCGGTTGAGGAGGCTGATACAATTGAGGATGGCATCCTGTACTTCGCGTTCTTTCAGCAGGGCTCTGTCTTCCCAAGCGGATTCGATGATGGATTGGAGTGGGTGCATATTCAGATTGATTTTAATGGGGCAAAGATGAGATTTGTTCTGTGCCTAAATCCCCTGAAGGGGACTTTAATTTTGCTTTAGTGGTCTCTGATTGCTTGTTGAGGGGGTATAAATTGGAAAATTAAATTAGGTTACTGAGTTTGATGAGGGGGAGGGAAATACTAGTACTTTCCGCCGCCACTTAGCGGAGCTAAGTGGGCGGCGAGAGAGTGTTTCGGTTAGTGCCCTTCGGCAAGCTCAGGGACCCGGGTGGAATCCTTTAACCTCTTAACCTCTTAACCTCTTAACCTCTTAACCTCTTAACCCTTTAAGCCCCTAACCTCCTAACCTCTTAACCTCCTAACCTCTTAACCTCCTAACCTCTTAACCCTTTAACCCTTTAACCATCTAAGCCCCTAACCTCCTAACCTCCTAACCTCTTAACCTCTTAACCCTTTAACCGTCTAACCATCTAAGCCCCTAACCATCTGAGCCAATAATCAAATAACAACCAAGAAAAACACCCTATTACATATTACAATTATATATTATCTTTGCAACTAGGTCTATTGTCAAACAGAAAACTACACGTGCTATGAACCGGATCATCACTATACTCGTCACCATATTTATCCTGTTACTCCTGTACATCTGGATCAGTCATGTATGGGGAAGTGACACACCCCGACATCCGCGCCAGATTGTTGATGCCAAGGAAACCCAGCTTTCGGATGATTATTTAGCGGATGGCGATACATCTACCTTCAATACCACTCCTGCCCAGGAAATCCCTGATGAGCCTTTGACAAATGATGAATTTGCTACTGAGCGCCCTGTGGAAGCAACAGAGGAAGAGGCCCCTGAGCCGGTAAAAAACGAACCGGTCGTGGAGAAAAAAGTCCAGGAGCCGAAAAAGGCTGAGCCAAAACCAGAGCCAAAAAAAGTGAATACCCCACCGGCACCGGTCACCAAACCTGCTACGAAACCGGCTAAAACTGAATCCAAACCAGCGACCACAACTCCATCCAACGGCGGCCAGCACCTTGTCATTGCTGGCAACTTTGCCCAGAAAGTCAATGCGGAACAGAGAGTCCAGGAGTTGAAGAAGGCTGGATTTAATGAGGCAGAGGTCATCAATTTTGACTTATCAGAATATCATACCGTTTGTGTGGGACGTTTTGATGACGTCAATGAAGCCAGGAAACTGGTCAAAAAACTTAAGGATTATCACAAGATTGATGCATACGTGAGGATAGGGGGCTGATGTGCGGACGGTCATCGCTGACAAAGACTGAAAAAGAACTTGAACAACGGTTCCGGGCTACCTTTTACACCGAGGAGCTGGAGCGGTACAATCCATTGCCCAATTTTAATGTGGCCCCTACCCACATGCATCCGGTGATCACGCAGGAAGAGCCGCACATCCTTCATCTATTTAGATGGGGCCTGATTCCCTTTTGGGCCAAAGACATCAAAATCGGTTCGAAGATGATCAATGCCCGTATCGAGGGTATTGAAGAAAAACCTGCTTTTCGCCAGGCTTTCCACAAACGCAGATGCATCGTCCCTTTTGATGGGTATTATGAATGGCAAAAGACGCCTGAGGGGAAAATTCCATTTCGCATCCAGATAAAAGATGTGGAGATTTTCACCATCGCCGGGCTTTATGAGCATTGGAAAAGTCCGGAAGGGCAACAGATAAACAGTTTCACGTTGATCACCACAGAAGCAGATCCAGCCATCAGGCATCTGCATGATCGTCAGCCCATGGTCTTATTGCCCGAACAAGAAAAACTATGGCTAGACGAAACCATACCCACCAAAGATCTTATGCATGAACTGGATCCAATACCCGGAGAGTATTTCACCTGGTATCGCGTTTCAGATCGCGTCAATAAAGTATCCGAAAATGATGCCGGGTTGATCGAGGCGGTGTAGGAATGGATATTTGAAATGATGTAAGGACAGATCGCGACCTGACCCTAAATCATTTCGAATATCCTAATCCTTAAACCTTCACATTTCCTTAGCCTTAGCCTCAGCCTTTACCTTTTCCTAATATCTTTGCCTTCCTATGATGATTGACCGCCTCCGGGCTATAAAGCATAAACACCAGGACCTTGAACTCCGAATATCAGACCCGGAAGTGATCGGGGATATGAAGGTTTTTTCTAAACTGCATAAAGAATACAAGGACCTGACCGAACTTGTCGGTGTCATTGACGAATACGAACTCATCCTGTCCAACATCACCTCCTCCACTGACATGCTCAAGGAAGCAGACCAGGAAATGCGGGAAATGGCTCAGGACGAACTTCAGGACCTTAAAGAGAAGAAGGAGGAGATTGAAGAGAAACTTAAATGGATGTTGATCCCCCGCGATCCGGATGATAACAAGGACGTGATTATGGAGATCAGGTCGGGCACAGGTGGTGATGAAGCCAGCATATTTGCAGGCGATCTCTTCAGGATGTATACCAAATACTTTGATGCGAAAGGGTGGAAGTATGAGATTGAATATTCTAATGAAGGCACTGCAGGAGGATTCAACAAAGTAATCCTTGAGATTTATGGAGAGGATGTGTTTGGGCATCTCAAGTTTGAATCAGGTGCACACCGCGTGCAACGTGTGCCAAAGACAGAAGCGCAGGGAAGAGTACATACCTCTGCAGCTACGGTAGCGGTGTTGCCAAAATTTGAATTAGAAGAAATCAATATCCGCAAGGAAGATTTGCGGGTCGATACATTCCGCTCCAGTGGTGCGGGAGGACAGCACGTCAACAAGACGGAATCCGGTGTGCGTTTTACGCACCTTCCTACAGGTATCGTGGCAGAGAGTACTGATGGTCGCTCACAACATAAAAATAGAGATATCGCCCTCAACCGACTTGCTGTCAAAGTCAATAATGCCCAGCGGGAGGCTGTCACATCAGCATATGCAACACATCGTAAATCGCTGGTTGGTACAGGCGACCGTTCAGATAAAATCAGAACGTATAACTATCCGCAAAACCGTGTGACAGATCACCGTATCAACCTTACGCTCTATAATCTCGATCGTATTGTACTGGGCGATCTCGATCCGATTTTTGATGCACTTATCCTTGCGGAAAATACGGAGCGTCTCAAGGAGATGACTTCTGAGGAAGTAAATAACTAAACATTATTTGTTTCGCACGGAGTGCACGGAGTACACGGAGGGGAAATGGAGATTTGTTTCGCACGGAGTATACGGAGGGGAATGAAGATTTGTTTCGCACGGAGTACACGGAGGGGAAATGGAGATTTGTTTCGCACGGAGTACACGGAGGGGAAATGGAGATTTGTTTTCACTCACGTAAGATTTTACTTGACTTTTACAAACTATTCACCCTATTTTTAACTGAATTTCACAGTTAAAAACAGCACATCATGAAACATGGTGAACTTACCTCTATTCTTATTTCCATATGTATTAAAGTACATGAAGCACTTGGACCTGGATTGTTGGAGTCTGTTTATGAAGAAGTCATTTGTTATGAACTTACTAAACTGGGTATTCCATTTTCAAGGCAGCAGGGCATTGCCTTTTATTATGAAGATGTTAAAATGGATATCGGATTTCGAGCCGATATATTAGTTGATACTAGCGTAATCATGGAGTTAAAGTCTACAGAATCTATTAATCCGGTTCATGCTAAAACCGTACTTACATATCTACGCCTTTCGGGAGTTGAAGTAGGATTACTTATTAATTTCAATGTTGTGCTACTAAAAGACGGAATAACAAGATTGGTTCAGGATCGGAAATAATTAAACTCTCCGTGCCCTCTGTGCGAAACCATTTCTATATTCTCCGTGAACTCCGTGCCCTCCGTGCGAAACCATTTCTATATTCTCCGTGAACTCCGTGCCCTCTGTGCGAAACATTTTTATACTCTCCGTGAACTCCGTGCGAAACCATTTCTATATTCTCCGTGAACTCCGCGCCCTCCGTGCGAAACCATTTCTATATTCTCCGTGAACTCCGTGCCCTCTGTGCGAAACCATTTCTATATTCTCCGTGAACTCCGTGCCCTCCGTGGGAAACCATTTCTATATTCTCCGTGAACTCCGTGCGAAACCTTTTTAGAGAACTAGAAATCAGTTCCCATAGAAAAATGGAGGATGGGTTTTGTATCGGTCGAGGTCTCCCAGTTCCAGCCGTAATCCAGTTTGAGGAAGTAACCAAAGACCAGGGTACGTGCTCCGAATCCGTAACCGACAATCAGGGGATTGCGGTAATAGTTGACGATCACTTCTACCGTCGGTGGATTGGTCAGCACGACGGTATTTAAGGGATTGCCTGATCCGAAAGGATCAGATCCTGCCCATGCAGTGCCGGCATCTACGAAACCAACCAACTGTATGTTACGTATAAAGGAAGAGCGTATTTTCTGCTTTGATACATATTGGAAAATCGGCACCCTCAATTCCAGATTGGTGAGGATGACACTGCTTCCGTTTCTGGCGTTGTATTCAAAACCCCGCATACTGGTCGCAAGGGACGTATAGGCAAAGTTGATATTGTTTGGCACTCTGACATTGTCATCGTAGGCTGGGAACAACCAATTTTCAACGCCTCCTAGGTAATAGAGGATGCGCTCAGATCCTAAGGATGTAGCCCCTGTCAGCCGGGCAGCAAAAATGCTTCTGCCATCAAGAGAGGCGTAATGCCGTGCATCAAATCCCAGCACGGTCATAAACCCTTCGTTAAACTGAAATTTTTTGTCGGCCTCAAACAAATTGAGATCAAAACGTTTCACGGTTTCAACCCAGGCTTTAGCACGTGTACCGGTTCGGCTATTGATGTCCAATGCTCTTGTATTGTCGTACACCCATTCCACTTTGAGTCCTATACGTTGTGCATCATCCGTTTGCGTATCAAGTGTTGGTTTGTCAGCCGCCAGCGTGATGATCCGGTCATTGCGTAACGTAAGTGTACCACGCACACTATTGTAGTTGTCAAACGGATAGCTCCATTTGGTCAATCCCAGGAAGGTTACATATTGGTTCTGATGTAAAGGGTCTTGTGATGTCTGGTCGGTCTCTGTAACGGATTTCCTATAGACGGCAAATTGTTTATCAATCCGATGTTTGCGGTTGTCAAAGACTAAAAAATATTCAGACCCATTGAAGGAAGTCGGATAACGCACACCGCCTGTCACAATATAATCTTCGAGCAGATCTTTGATACTTGCTTTAAATAAGATACCAAGTGGGGAGGGTTCAAACTCACGTTTTTCTCCGGCATAACTGTCGAGGCCTCCAAACAGCAGATCGTTGTCGAGGGTCACGTTGAAATAATCAAGTTTGAATTTCAGTCGGGACGCAATTACTCTAGACCTGATGAAGGGCGTGAGATCTTTGGGTTTATATTCGAGTTTTCCGGAGACGGAAGGTTGAAGTATTTTTGTGATATCCGTGACAGGAGAAGTTTCTTCAACCGGTGTTTCTACAACGACCGGGATTGGTTTTTTAGATGGAATGACCGGAAAGGGGGTTTGAAATAAATAGCGCGGATCGATTTCTTCATCCTTGACATTTTCATTCGGTGTCAACTCAGGTTTTACATTAAGGATCCCTGTAGAAGGTGAAGGCCTGATCTGAATGATTTTGGATGAATCAAGCTGGCTGATATGCATGTAGGGCATATCCCATTTCTGTAGCCAATCAATCACCACCGGGCTGGCAGGAACAAATTCGTGCAGCCGGATATCTCGATCGTACTTGGTATTGAGCATGGCGAGTGGTGGGTCTTCCAGCAGTTGCTTGACGACGATCCGTTGCCATTGACCAGCATAGTCTGCCAGGCAGATCAGTTCATCTACTCCGGAGATTCTTGCTTTACGTTCGCTGGCATCATCACTGAAGGTAATCCTTCTCAACGTACTTTTCGGTGGTGTATAATCCAACAGGAAAAGATCAAACTGACCGATCGGCAGTATGGAATCCAGTTCCATTTTACGCAGGTTTTCGTCAGCCCTGTTGGATGAAAAGAGAATATACCTTTTTTTATCAAGCACGATGACCGATGCATCAAGGTCGTCATAGAAGTCATTATTGATCCTTGTACTTTGACGAGTGATCGGAGCATACAGGTAAAGATCTGACAGCCCATCGGTAGAAGCTGAAAACATCAGCGTATCAGCAGACCAGTAATCCATGTCATAGACCCGCTGATATTCGGGGCTTAGTTTGTCGGTAATGGTTTGTTCCTTTTCAAAATCAATCTTCATCAGGTAGATGACATCTTTTCGCTCATATAGGATGCTCAATTCATTGCCATCCGGTTGCCAGCTTATGATCGGATAATTGAGATCTGTTTCCACTTCATAATTTCGGATACCGTACCTATACAATACTTTTTTATCTCCGGTCTCCATATCATACAGTAACAATCTGACCCGTCCATGATCATGCAATGTATAGGCTAGCTGTTTTCCATCCGGGCTCAATCGCATCCGGCCTAATGTCTGTGGTTTTTTCTGAGTGGTGAGTTTAAGGTCAGCGGTAAATGTATGGATCGGCTCTTCATATATCTCAAATCTCTTATCATAATATTCCCTCCATTTGACTGCCAGTTCTTTGGAGTCAATTCCAAGCACATAGATCAGTCCGCTTTCCAGACTGCGTTGAATGCGTGTGAGATACAGAATATTTGAAATCGTAGCCCGGCCGTACGTATTCACCATAAAATACCACATCGAATGACCTGCAAGTCGCGGATCTATTTTGGAAAGACGCCTGAAATCCTTCTTTCCATTTTTAGGATTTGTAAAATAATCGTTTAACCGTTGATCAAATTCAGGACTCCATTCTTCACCAACATAGGAAATCAGGCCTTCCTGGAACCAGTCACCCAGATTGAGCAATACTGCATTTTGAACTATTTCCTGGAGGTTGTTGCCATGGAGCATGGAGTTGATATAGACGGCAGCGATACCCTCCCTAAGGGATCTCCGCAGATCATTATGGTCGCCGTTGAAGTAGAGGAAAACTTTGTTTTCTACGACCTTGGTGATTCCACCTTTGCCGATAAACTGTTCCTCCATCCCCAGGTTACTTTGTTTCATGTCGGTGAGATCGAGATAGACGATAAGTTCAATCTTATCATTCATCTTATGCTCGAGAACACTCTGGATATAGGGATTGTCTAGTTCTGCCAGCTGGACGACCGTATGGGCTATTTCTCTACCCTTGCCATACCAATACGTGACGAAATTTTCGGTTTCGTACATGTTCCAGAGGTCAAAGTCATCATGATACTGAATCCTGTTTTTACCAAATTCAGTAGTCACTGCCTGGCTTTGCAGCCACACAGCATGAGATATACAACAGATGATGACAACTATAATCCTGCCCATGAACCTCTATATAACGTAGAAACGAAGTGAAAATATAGGGGTTTTGGGTGAAATGTGGGCTGTAGGTGGCAGACTTGTGGATATAGTGATGAGACGCCAGATGCCAGACTCGGAGACGCCATACACTTTATACAAGACACAAGGCATCCATTGAAGAGGTAAGGGATCATTGAAGAGGTAAGGGATCATTGAAGAGGTAAGGGATCATTGAAGAGGTATGGGAACAATGAAGAGGTATGGGAACAATGAAGAGGTATGGGAACAATGAAGAGGTATGGGAACAATGAAGAGGTAGGGGAACAATGAAGAGGTAGGGGTTCAATATTTTGAACCCCTACTTCTTCAATGAACCCCTACTTCTTCAATGAACCCCTACTTCTTCAATGATCCCCTAATTCTACAATGCAGCTGAGGCCTATTGTCCTCTGCCCGATGGTTCTAGTTCCGATAATCCAGCGGTGGCTCTCGATCACCGACTAGGGGGACGTATTTGAAGTCTGTTCCCCTGCGACGTACCAATTCTTCTTTTGCTGTAACAGCAATCGCAGGGTCCTTAAAGATGTCGATTGCGGTAAGGGCCATTGTCTTGGCTGCCACGATCATACCTTTGGCCCCTATAGACGTGCCTCCGGCAGCGACAGCCTGCCAACTATGTCCAATCGTGCCGGGCACGAAGGTGGCAGCGCGCATACCGGTGGTAGGCACTACCCAACTGACATCTCCCACATCTGTTGATCCACCGCTTCCTTTCTCTTCCACCTTGTAAGGCATGACCATGTTTGTATTTTCAAGATTGGATGGTGCGGACAAGGTCAACTGGATTTGTTCTGCAAAGGCTCTTTCTTCCTGGGTATACGTATATCCACCCACCTGGTTTAGGTTTTTATACATGAGTTTGGCCAGGGTTTCATTGGGTTGTACATTATACAAACCATGAATCACCTCATAGTCCATGCGTGTCTGGGTGCCGAGGGCTGCACCTTCTGCGGCTTTGACGATCCAGTCAAAATTTTGGCGTACCATATCCATATCCGGATGTCGGCAATAATAAAAGACCTCTGCGAAAGCAGGTACCACATTTGGTGCATCACCACCTTCGGTGATCACGTAATGAATGCGTGATTCAACTGGAATGTGTTCACGCATCATGTTGACCATGTAGTTCATAGATTCTACACCATCGAGTGCAGAGCGACCAAACCAAGGTGCACCAGCTGCGTGTGAGGAGGTTCCATAAAATCTAAACTTTGCAGACATATTGGCCAAGGAAGAAGCAGCGTCTGCGCTATTGCCGCTTGATGGATGCCAGTGCAGGACAGCGTCTACGTCATTGAACAGACCTTCTTTTACCATATATGTTTTTCCACCACCGCCTTCTTCGGCAGGTGCGCCATAGTAACGGATAGTTCCGGTTGTTTTTGTTTTTGTGAGCCATTCACCGACAGCTATGGCGGCAGCGGCCGAGCCTACGCCAAACAAATGATGTCCGCACCCGTGTCCAGGCTCACCTGCTGCTATGGGTTTTTCTTCAGTGACAAGCGCTTGTGAAAGACCGGGTAGCGCATCATATTCACCAAGGATGCCGATGACTGGTTTGCCACTCCCATATTCTGCAATAAATGCTGTGGGCATGCCTGCTACACCGACCGTAATCTTAAAATCTGCATCCTTCAGTGTTTTTTGCAGTAAGGATGAGGATTGATATTCTTGATATCCCAGTTCAGCAAAGTTCCAGATCTGCATAGCGGCGTCTGCATAGACGGTTGTGTTTGCATCAATGTGTCTGAGGGCGAGGTCCTCCCTCTGAGCATATGTATATGGGCAATAATAGGCCAGGAGAAAAAACAAGAATAGCGTTGAGAATATTTTCATATCTACGAAATGATGTAAGAAAGTAAAAGAGTAAGAGAGTAAGACTGCAAGAGAAAAAGAAGTGTTGGGTATGGTGTCATGAGTATGAATATAATTCGAAAGTTATTGAATTGCCCGGGCTTTCAAGCTGCGGAGAATAATCATAACTGCACAATAAATTTTTGCATGTAGATATGTTTATTTTTTGTTTTGACCTTCGAATAATAGAGTCCCGGAGGGAGATTGGTTTTGATGACGGGCAATCCTGCGGAATAAGTGTCCCTATAAACCAGGTTGCCTAAAGCATTAAATATCTCCAAGTCAAAATCAAATGGTGTATTGTTGTTGCTTAACTGTCGTATTGTAAATATCCCATCATTCGGATTGGGATAAATTTTTATTTGAGGACGCTCCACAGAAAACACATCATTGCTCACACTTGGCATACCGTCAGCTAAGAGCAAATCATCCACCCACCATGTCTGATCTACCGGGGAGCCAACACCGATATACGGGCCATAAAACAGCTGGTCGAATAGCATGTCAGGATGAGTGGCCGTTCTGAACAGGATATTGTCAGAAGAAATCAACAATTGACCGTCATACCAGTATCTGATTTTTCCATCAGGGATACCAACATCGGCGTCAATGGTGTTCAGTTCAAAATAGGTTTCAATCTTATGCCAGTCGTTTTTATAATACGGACCAGGAGCATTGCGGAAATAAACGGAATCTGCAGCCCAGGCTCGTGAACTATAATATCCATGTGTACTATTTGAGCTCGGATAACAATCTCTTCTGTCGAGATATCCTATCAGTCCATTGCACGAACACACAGAACGGTTTTCAGAGAACGCATAACTATCAAAATCGCCATCGCAGCCTACAAAGTTGTTGTTGTTGAGCAGGATACAATCAGGATCCACATTTTTACTGTCCTGCATGGCGAGTATCGGCTTGCCTGCGTTTTGTTCGATGTACAGTGAGAGATAGGTATCTGCGGGACCCTGATAGATCCAGTCTTTGTTAGTGAGTATGTTCCATTCGTGCGGGTGATACCCTACTCCGGAGCCGATATAGTTGGTGCTGTATTTCACCCAATAACTCATGTAGAGTTTGTCGGTCGGCGAAAACAAGTGACGGCCCGCACCGGACGTCGTTGCTCCTTGCGCAAAATGTCCGCGGTATGAATGGGTACCATTCTTATATTCTTCGGTTGTCCGCTGATCAGGGAAACCGTCATACCATCCTTTAGCCTCAAAGTCACCAGTCTCGAAATCTTCAAATAGCAGGATGTTCTGTGCCCGGATTGGTGAGCTCAAGAGACACAGAATAGACATCGATAAGAGAATGGATGCCTTGAGCATATTTTTTTTCATTTTCAAAGGGAACTTACACAAGATGCCAGATGTCTGACGTCTGGCAGGCTATAGCCGAACAGTCTGAGAAGAAGTGACAGGCGGTATTGTAATTTCATTTCGTTACGTTGTCTTAATGCCGGTAAGATATTGAGACGATAGACAATTGATGTGAGACGCATGATGCTGATAAGTTTCTCCAATATGCTAATGGCTTAAAATCATAACGCTCACTAGTTTTGTTCGACGACAGCTTCGCGACCAATATCCCGCTTTGCGGGATGACCACACGCACCGTGATGCTATGAAGACGCTGTGACGTGACACAAACCATCACGCTGCGTGTGGTCGTCCGGCAGAGCCGGGCAAATCGTCGCGAAGCTGTCGTCGAACACATCACGTACGCCACATTTCCCAGCCTCTCACCACCTCACTGTCTCACATGAGAACGATGCTACATCGTGTACTTCCTGCCCTCATTCTGTTCCTTCAGCCACTTCATGAGCGGATCGAAATAACGTACCAGTGCTTTTGCATTCATCTCTTCACCTGTGGCTTCCTTCATGACCTCGCGCCAGTCTTTGGTGGCTCCTGATTTCATGATGTTATTGATAAACCTACCGACATCTTTATTGCCAAAGTAGTTTGTTGCAGTTGGTGGCTGATGCAGAATCTTCTCGGCGATGTGTTGATGGATCTGGAACAAAAGTACATATGAAAGGGCATAGTCATAGTACTGTGCGGCATCATCATTGATGTGTGTTTTGGTGGCAGCATCACAATAGACTTCCCCACGATCGGATGGAGGGACGATGCCCTGGTATTTTTTCACAAGTTCCCACCATTTTTTGTTGAACTCACTTTCCGGCAGGTTCTCCGCATACAGCGCTTTTTCAAATTCGCTCATCGTTCCTGCAGCAAAAGGAATGAACACGGCAAAATTCAAGGCTTCTTTGAGCAGGATTTGTATCGAATCTGTTTTAGCATCTGGTGGAACCAATCCCCGTCCAACCAGGTATGGTTTCTGCATAGCGGCCATGCCCATCATGCTGCCGAGTGCTTCGTGAAAAGCACGGTTTGCTCCATTGCGCAGGAGGGGTGGAACTTCCGGTGTAGTGTATGCGATATAATAATAGATATGACCTAGTTCATGATTGGAAGTTTCGAACCACTCAGCATTGGGTTCAACGCTCATGAGGCTGCGTACATCGGTGCCGAGATCTACATGCCATGCAGAAGCATGGTTGTTTTTCTTGAGTGTAGAATCAACAGGATATGGATACAGATTTGATTTAGTCCAGAATGATTCAGGCAATGATGGGAAGCCAAGACTAGTGTACAACGCTTCTCCTTCTTTCACGATCCATTCAGGGCTTTTCGATGCCAGTACACTGTCTACGTTGAGGCCTTCCACTTCGAGCATGGTGCTCCAATCCTGGCCCCAGCGATTTGGCAGCCAATGGGCGGGAAGGTAATCAGGTATTTCTTTGACTCCATATTTTTTAGCGAATTCATATCGTGCGTATGTATGGAGTTCGCGGTACAATGGACGGAGTTCGTCGTTAAGTCGCTCCATCATCTTCATCATCTCTGGTGTGGTGAGGCCATAGTCAGATACCTGATAAGAGAAAAAGTCAGGGTAGTCAAGTGCTTGTACGGTTTCATTACGTAGTCTTCTTAGATTGACTAAACCTGTTTTCAATTCTTTGCCCACTTCTTTACTGGCTTCCCAGGCAGCGAGTCTTTTTGCGAGATCATTTTCTGTCTTGAGGATATGGTCGATATCATTGGTGGTGATGTCTTTTCCGTCGAGTTTGAATCCAAAGCCAAACAACTTTTCGGTTTGAGCGATCGAAGCTTTTATTTTCTCTTTTACAAGATCAGCTACAATCTGTGGATCGCTACCTGCCAGGTAGAGGATATATTCTAGCTGCCGTATTTGCAGGGGGATGAGTTTTTCCTTTTGGACAAGGAATTTTTTTGTTTGTTCGATGTTCTCTACACTACCTGTGAAAGCGGTGAGTGCTTCATCAGCGATACGGGAATTGTAGGCATTGAGTGTATCACCTTCTTTGATTTCGGTATTTGTTTTCCAGCTGGCTTCTCCGGAAGCGTAGTAGCGTTTGACATATTCGGCCGTATAGGTATCAAGGAAGGTCTGGGCTTCTTGTTGCTCGGGAGTAGCCTCAGCAGGCTTGGATTCTGTTTTGCAGGCAACAAAGCCGATGAGGATGATCGCCAGGAAGGAAAGGAGGTAATTTTTCATGTATTGTTGAAAGTTTATACGAAAGTAAAGAATTCGCTTGACCCCTAAATCCCCTAAAGGGGACTTTTTAAGATTATGGGGATTTTGATTTGTTTGGCCCCTAAATATTATTTCGACTTCCTTTAGTCAGGGGCGGATGCAATACGCCCCTGACTAAAGGATACTATTGGGAATTCCGGAAGAGGAGAAAACTATTGAGAATGCTGGTGAGGATTTTGATTTGTTTGGCCCCTAAATATTATTTCGACTTCCTTTAGTCAGGGGCGGATGCAATACGCCCTTGACTAAAGGATACTATTGGGAATTCCGGAAGAGGAGAAAACTATTGAGAATGCTGGTGAGGATTTAGGGGCAAACGGAACAAATGAAACATCTTTGCAAAAATATATTCAACCTATGGGTCTATCCGTCCACCTCCTCACCTTCAATCCTTTCCAGGAAAACACGTACATCATCATTGCGCCTTCCGGGGAGTGTATCATCATCGATCCGGGATGCTTTGATCACGCAGAGCAAAAGGAACTTCAGGCATTTATACAGGAGAATGATTTGAAGCCTGTGCGATTGATCAATACGCATTGTCATATCGATCATATTCTGGGAAATGCCTTTGTAGCGAAAACCTGGAACCTTGGATTGGAGATACACAAAGGAGAAATTCCTGTACTGGCAGCAGGCGTGTCGGTGGCTACTATGTATGGCGTTCCATATGATGTATCGCCTGAACCAAATTCTTTTTTAACAGAAGGTGATGAAGTTGTGCTTGATGGTATATCTATAAAAGTTCTCTTCACACCGGGTCATTCACCGGCCAGTATCTGTCTTTACAATGAAGCTGATGGATGGGTGATAGGTGGTGATGTATTGTTTTACGAAAGTATAGGACGTACGGATTTGCCGGGGGGAGATCACCAGACCTTGCTGAAGAGTATTCGTGAAAAGTTATTTGTGCTGCCAAATGAAACAGTCGTATATCCAGGTCATGGCCAGGAGACGAAAGTGGGGTATGAGAAGATGTTCAATCCGTTTATGCAGCGATTTTGCAATTGACTGGGAAAAACCGAGGGTGTAGTCAATACGGATTATAATATGTTTACTGTACGCTGAACTCCTTTTTAGATAATTTGTTTATCAGCGTTGCACATCAATGCTGGATATATAGGCAGACAAAATTTTTTGCTAACAAATAGTCTCTTTCAAAAATCATTGTTTTACGCTTTTTACATGAGGATATTCATCTTTTGATAGATTGGCTACCAGTGATTCCAATTGCGTGAGTCTATTTATTAGATTATCCATTGCACTATGGAGTGAAGTTACTTTGGCTTTTAAAAGCGTATTTTCCTCGTTTAATGCTTCAATCAGAGATGTTCTTTTTTCCAGTGCCTGAATAGCAATCAAATTAATCCCCAAAAAATCCTGTTGATTGATCAGTGTATCACAGCCGATGGTGCCCAGTTCATCTTTGCCGAAAGCAGAAAAAAAATCCTGCGCCATTGGACCGTAATGTCTTGAGGTCTTATTAGTTTGAGCGATATAATTCCAAGTTGTAAGCGGCATACCTGCTATCTTTCTCAACATTTGTTCTCCATCTATAGAAAGGAAGTTTTCTTTCAAGCGTGCATCACTGATAGCACTCCATGCGCTGTCATCTGGTAAGAGCCTTACGCCCAGCGTGGTAGCGCTATTGGAGAACAGACGATATCCACCTGCAAAACGGGATCTAAATCCATTGGCTACAAATGATTCCATAACGGTGGTCGTTGAGTTATCCCCAAGAGCGAAGGCACCATCCCAGAAGCTTGTGGATACATAATTGCCCATCGCAGTTGAGAAGTTTCCATTAGCCGTGGTGTTATATCCTATAGATGTTGCAGCTAGTCCACTCGCTATAGTGTTATTCCCCATTGCTGTTGAAGATTGTCCACTCGCCGAGGTGCCATTCCCCATTGCGGTTGAATGGTTACCGCTGGCTGAAGTAAAATACCCCAATGCTGTTGAAGCTTGCCCACTCGCAACTGTTGAAGTTCCGATAGCTGCTGAATACTGTCCGCTGGCTGAATTAAAATACCCCAATGCTGTTGAAGCTTGCCCACTCGCAACTGTTAAATTTCCGATAGCTGCTGAATACTGTCCGCTCGCTGTATTCCTATAGCCACTTGCAAATGAATATAATCCTCTTGGATTATTATTGCTAAATCCTGATCGTAATGCCCCGGATTGGCTATCAAAAAAGAAGGATTTTCCACTATTTCCCGTGAGATTATTTTGGTTAGCGGTATTGGAAAAGAGACGCTTAAACAATAAGCTGAATCCACTCCCATTATTTGAATCGCTATTACTTTTAAAAATCACATATAGGGTATTTGAATTGAACACCCATTTTCCTGTTGAACTATATCCATTGCCGATCCTGAGAAATACATCGCTTGTCGGACTGCTTGTCGCTCTGATAATCAACGAATCTCCAGTGCCAAGCTCAACATTTTCGAGTAACACTTCAAAGCCAATGCTACCGCTTGAAATATTGATACTTGCATTTGCGATAATGTTATTAATGTAGTTACCGGAGGGCCCACCAGTATCAAATATTCGACCTGTAGAATCGGAACCCGGGAATGACAGCGTTGCATTATTAACAAGGGTTTGAGTTTGTGCCGGAGTAGGAGCTGTATTGGTAGATATATAGGATTCATTAACGAGTAGATTGCCCACGACGTGGAGTTTGTTGGTAGGTTCGGATGTACCAATTCCTACATTTGCTCCAGCCGTTGCGCCATTAACCCCATTGATGGATCCAATGACAACACTATTATCCATTCTAGCCAAGGCTCTTGATCCTATAGCCGTAGCATTAATAAGTGTGCCAGCACTCACATTTGCATTAAACCCTATGGCTGTATTGTTGCTTCCGGAAACATTATCTTTCAATGCATCCACTCCAATTGCTGTATTTGATAACCCAAATGTATTGCTGAGTAGGGCTGCATTTCCAATAGCTGTATTGCTTGATCCTGTAGTGCTAGCAAAAAGTGCATTTGCTCCGATGGCAGTATTCCAGGACCCAGAGGCATTGGAAAAAAGTGCATTAAGGCCATGCGCTGAATTGAAGCTACCCGTTCCATTTAAGAAAAGTGAATTCGCACCAAAGCCGGAATTGGAGTTTCCAGTGCTACTGGAAAAGCCCGCATGACTACCGGTATACGTATTAAAAATGCCTCCTCCATTCGCGTTATTTACGTGACCTGCATAAATACCGATAAAGGTATTTAGGGCAGTATCCGAATGCATCCAGAGCAGATCGGTCCCCTGGCTGTTTCTCAGTTTGAACAAAGGGGACGTATTGCTTTGTGTGCTATTTGCATCGATGATCAATTGAGATACATCAGCTGATCCTTTGATATGCAGCTTGCCTGCAGGACTTGGTGTGTTAATTCCTATATTTTGTGAAATGGCTATTTCGACAAAAGAAAAAAGACAAGCAAATAGAATCGTATGTTTTTTCATTGGTATAAAGTTTAATCTACAGCACCAAAACTTTGTCCACTGCCCATATTGATTAGTACATTCCCACTTCCACCGCCGATGGCTTTTCCTGCTGCCCCACCTGGAAAGCTAAGATTTCCGCTGCCAGCTACACCTGGCTGTCCTCTGTTTCCTCCGTTTCCTCCCTGTGCTCCTCCATTCACACCTGCTCCACCAACACCTCCAACTGTAGACTGTCCAGCAATACCATCTTCTCCGATGCCTGAAATTGGAACGCAGATATTAAGAGGCGGTACGGATTGATATTGACCTCCACCTATGCCTCCCCCACCTGGTATTATTCCAGCTCCACCTCCTCCACCTCCTCCTATACCATTCGGATTGGCTCCACTTCCGCCACCACCACCTCCACCACCTGCAACAATCCCATAATTATTGATTGAAATACTAACACCTGGTTTTGTAGCAATCGCATAGCCCCCTGCCGCTCCTGAGGTTGCAAAGATAGCTGGAAGACCGCCACAACCTTCCTCAATCGTACCTGAGCCGCCATTGCCTCCCCCGCCTGCTATGGTGCCATGATTATGTATAGTAATGTTTGCACTTATTGGCATGTTTACGAAAGTAAGCGCGCTATCTCCTGCAGTGCAACCACTGATCGTAACTCCATTTGGGATATTGATGACATATTTGTTTGCAGGCCTGGAGATGGCATAGGATGTGTAAAAATCAACCTTACACGCATCTTCATCTATATCAATAATGATGGTCTTGCAATCGTCGCAATAACAGTTCCATACCTGGTAGACCGAATCATAATAATTGAGACACCGTTCTTCTGTATTGAAAATATGCAGACCATGTGGAGGATCGGTGATAGCATCACGCTGCGCGTTGGTGAGTCCAGGAAATAAAATTCCTTTATCTGTACTTTTCACTTCCAATGCAGCTTTGCTATGTGGAGTACTTGTACCAATACCGACATTCGCAGTCGTCGTCGCGCCATTGATCCCATTGATGGAGCCGATAACAACACTGTTGCTTGCCCCTGCCATTGCTTTTGAGCCGATGGCTGTGGCATTGGTTAGGTCACCTGCAGAAACATTTGCATTAAAGCCAATGGCTGTGTTGTTGCTTCCTGAAGTGTTATTGATCAGCGCATCTGTACCTATGGAGGTATTATTCGATCCAACGGTATTGAATAGCAACGCAGCGTTACCAAAAGCTGCATTGGCAGAACCTGCCGAATTAAAATACAACGCACTTGTACCCTGAGCGACATTAAAGCCACCTACGGTATTGGAAAAAAGTGTATTCGATCCCTGTGCCGTATTATTTGCGCCAGTCGTATTTTCTTTCATCGAATTGTAACCAATGGCTGTATTTCCAGATCCCGTCGAATTGGCAAATAGTGATTTTGAACCCACGCCTGTATTGTTTATAGCCTGAAAGCTCTGTGATGCTCCTTGTCCATTTGTAAACAAAGCAGAATCACCTATAGCCACCATATTGTTTCGAGTGGTGTTGGTGTACAATGCTTTTGTGCCTATGGCCGTATTGGAGAAACCTGTTGTATTGGAATAAAGTGCCTCAATGCCAATACTGGTATTGTTGTCTCCCGTGGTATTAGAAAAAAGGGATCCAAATCCGTTAGCGGTATTGTTCATTCCTAAGGTATTACTACTAAGACTATAGGTTCCAGTGGCGGAATTGTTGGCACCCGATGTATTAGAAAAGAGTGACACTGATCCGAAAGCGGAATTGTTCGATCCTGTGGTGTTGGAAAAAAAAGCCCCTCCTCCGATGACAGTGTTAAAGGCACCAGCGGTATTAGATCGACCTGCATTGCTGCCTATAAATGTATTCAAAGCACCACCTCCACTGATGGAATTGACTTTGCCGGCTTGAAGACCTATAAAGACATTGGAGGTGTCATCCGCATGTATCCAGAGCAGATCAATACCTTGGCTGTTTCGCAATTTGAACAAAGGGGATGTATTGCTTTGTACGCTATTCGCATCAATGATCAAAGCAGAGATATCCTGCGAACTTTTCACATGAAGTGCACCTGTCGGGGTCAATGTACCGATGCCAACATGCTGTGCCCACGACGATGGGATAAGAAACAGCACATAAAGGATAAGGGGTACAAGTATTTTCTTCATAATCGTATAGATGTAGTAAAGTATAGTTGAGTCATGAAAGCAGGAGCAAACTCCTGCATTGGCAACGCAATAGAAATATTAATTCCAAGCATGGCAGCAGCACGTATAATGTAAATTACTTTTCGCTGGCCTTAGCCATGAGTTCCGGTTCATTTAATTTAGTGGAGAGGGATTCGATCATTTTGCGCAATTCAAATAGTTCGGATTTGAGTGCTATATTTTCGTTTCTCAACTCCTCGATAGCTGAGGTTCTTTTTTCCAATGCTTGTATGGCAATTAAATTGATTCCCAAAAAATCTTGTTGATTGATCAGCGTATCGCAACCGATAGTGCCCAGGTCATCTTTGCCGAAGGCGGCATAGAAATCCTGCGCCATGGGGCCATAATGCCTGGAGGATTTATCGGATTGAGCGATATAATTCCATGTCGAAAGAGGCATGCATGCGATCTTCTGTAACAATTGCTCGCCATCTATAGGCAGAAAGTTTTCCTTCAGCCGCACATCACTTATGACACCCCATGAAGTGCCATCCGGTAAAAGGACCACGCCCAGATTAGCGGCACTATTGGAGAGTAGTCTGTAACCACCCGCAAATCGTGACCGAAAACCATTGGCTACAAATGATTGCATGACAGTTGATGTTGAGTTGTCTCCTAATGCGAAAGCGCCCTCATGGTTGCTTGTTGATACATAATTGCCCATCGCCGTTGAATAGTTTCCATTTGCGGTGGTGGAGCGTCCGAAAGCAGTTGAAACAATTCCGCTGGCTAAAGTAAATTTCCCAAATGATGTTGAAATTTCTCCGGTTGCATCGGTGGTATGCCCAAAAGCCGTAGAATAAAGTCCAGTTGCATTTGTATTGTACCCAAAAGCCGTAGAGGCAAGTCCATTGGCATCTGAATACTGCCCTAATGCAAGGGAATTAGCTCCACTTGCTGTTGTATGATCCCCCATTGCTGTCGAAGCAATTCCACTTGCTGTTGTATGATCCCCCATTGCTGTCGAAGCAATTCCACTTGCTGTTGTATGATTCCCCATTGCTGTCGAATATTCTTCACTTGCAATTGTATATCTTCCCATTGCGACCGAAGCGAATCCACTGGCGGTTGTAATATGCCCAAAGGAAACGGCATTTCCCCCGGTGGCCTGTGCAAAACTTCCACCGGCAAAGGAGTACGCTCCGCTTGCATTGTTACTAGACCCAAATGATACTGAATAATCACCACTTGACGTTGAGCTTCCCATTGCTGTCGAATAGTGACCACTTGCAATACTGCTAAATCCTGTTGCCATCGAGTAATTTCCACTCGCTGTGGAGACATAGCCGCTGGCAAAGGAGTATAGTCCCCTTGGTTTATTATTTATATATCCCACCCGTAAGGCTCCTGATTTACTATCAAAAAAAAATGCTTTTCCAGCGTATCCTGTGAGATTATTTTGGCTGGAGGTATTGGAGAAGAGGCGCTTAAACAACAAGCTAAACCCGCTCCCATTGTTTGCATCACTGTTACTTTTAAAGATCACATATAGGGAAGTTGAACTGAAAATCCATTTTCCAGGTGTACTGTATCCATTCCCGATCCTGAGAAACACATCGCTTGTTGAACTGCTTGTCGCCCTGATAATCAATGAATCTCCGGTACCAAGACCTACCGATTCGAGCGTCACTTCTGTTCCCATACTACCATCGGTTGTAAGGGGTACACTTGAATAGGCAGTAAGGTTACTCAAATAATCACCTGCGGCCCCACCGGGATCATATATTCGACCAGTAGAATCAGTGGACAGAAAATTCAGGGTTACATTGTTGACAAGCGTTTGGGTTTGAGCAGGGGTAGGTGCGGTATTCGTAGACACGTAGGGTTCATTGATCAGCAGATTGCCCAAGACATGTAGTTTGTTGGTAGGCTCAATTGTACCGATACCAATATTTTGGGCATAGGTAAGGGGAATCAAAAGGATCAAACAGAAGATGAGTAATACGATTTTATTTTTCATAGCCTTGGATATTTTTGATTCTAGGTGTTTACGTAAAATAGATTTACCATTTTAAAAATAAGGTGGATACCAGATGCAAAGCGTCATTTCGCACTATCGGTGGCATTGATTGCATTAGCGGACGGATGGGGACATAAAATCGTCATCCCGCCATTGTGTAAACGGCGACCTTTTGCGGATAAGCGGTGGAAATGATACTGCTTTGGAAGCGCAGGGCATTCCTTGAGCCATGCAACCGATACGCTTACCGATCGATATAGTAACTTAGAAGCCGTAATGCTGTAAATGCCATCTGCTGTCAAGTATATCATCCTCATTTTTCTGTCCTTCAGCATCCACATGAAGACCGAATCTCTTTTTGCGCAGTTCGATGAAAAGGATTTTATCCAGTACACCGTAAAAGAAGGCCTGACAGACAATGTGATCACCTGCATCACTCAGGATGAACTTGGATATCTTTGGTTAGGCACGGATATAGGTTTGAATCGTTTTGACGGCAGCTCGTTTGAAAAATTCTACCAGAGCCAGCCTGATCACTTTCTGGCCTCCTCCAATATCCGGGTGTTAAAGAATTTTGGTGATGATCAGTTAGCTATTCTTGGAAGCGAAGGCTTTCAATGGCTTAACACCAGAACGTATGAAATGCGCAATTACTTTATACCGGACACCACGCCTTTTAAAGTCATGCGAAACTCAGCATGGGATGTAGTCCGTTTACCCGGTGATCAGTTTGGGATGACCACCTCTTCAGGGTTTTATGTTTTTAATCAAAATGGTACTATTGACTTTCGCCATGATGCCTATGGATTGGAGGATATCGGCAAAAAGAAGATATTTTATGGACGGAATATATTTGAAGTTAGTGACCGGGAGTTGTTACTCTACACTAATGAAAATGAAATTACCCAATTTGTTATACCGACCAGAGAATACCGCAATGTAAGTTGTCCAGATAAACAATGGTGTGTTTTTGACTACCCTTTAAAATCGACCGGGCAATATTGGCTCAATAAATTTCAAATCAACCGGGATGAGTTTCTGTTTATTCCCAGGTATGATAGCTTAGTGTTTTATAACCATAGGTTGGGTTTAAAAATGGTATCCCATGTGCCGTTTAATGTACTGGAAGAGTTTTCATGGGAAAGTAAATTGTTGGTTTATAATGATACTATCGCCTTGCTATCCTCAGGCTTTGATGGATTTTTCATATTGCACCTGGATCGTAAAGCCGGAATAGTGCGGGTTGATCCTCACAAATTTCTTTCCGGTCACAAAATCAGGAGTCTTTTTAAAGATAGAGACAATCGGCTTTGGATAGGCACATCTAAAGGATTACTGAAGCAGATCTTGTCACCTCCTTTTATCGAAAAATTCAATTGGCCGACAGAGGATAAATCCAATGATGGCTACAAAGACTGTTTCATTCACAAAGGACGCCTTTACCTTGCAAGGTTTTCTGGTGATGTAGGATTGGTGATCGTGGATCTTGCCACCATGCGTATTATCAACCAGATACGATTTTTTGATCAGGACAGGGAATCCAATCAGATCCTCACCATTCAGCGGTATTATGCTGATACACTCTGGCTGGGTACGCTGTCAAATATCATCTGGTTTGATACTAAAACCTATCGGTATGGGAAAATAACTAATCCGGAGTTTCAAAAGCATAACGCGTTTTCTTTTCCAATACTTGGTGCTGCTACGAATGATGGATACGCCTGGATGACAGGCTATCTGACCAGTGAGGCAGCACGATATCATATAGCGTCAAGGACATTTAAGGTTTTTTCACCGAATACAACTCCTGCCCTTCCTTTTAATACGCCCAAAAGCGTAGTCCATGATGCATATGGAGATGTATGGATTGGCGGCCATTCGCTGGCCAGATGGAATAACAAACAAAGAGTATTTGATACCCTGATCACAGTATACGGAGGACCAAATAGGTTTAATGAGGACATCCTTGCTTTAAGGGCAGACGATTCCGGTTCCCTATGGATGCATAATGCAAACAATGGGCTACTACAATACATCATCAAAGAACGAAAGTGGGTGCATTACGGCATGAAGGAGGGTCTGCCATCTGACGTCATCAGGTGCATAAGCATGGTCATCGATCACACCTTGTGGATGGCAAGCCATAATCACCTGACTCGATTTGATACACGATCAGCCCGCGTGGAGATCTATGACTTTACGGATGGATTGCCGGACCAGATGCCCCTGAGCAGAAGCATGTATTTTGATACGTTGGAAAGAAAATTGTACGCCTTTTATAAGGATGAAGTGATTCGGTTTTCTGTGGATCATCATCCTGAGACGACTTCCGATGTGGATTTCCTATTGCAAAAAGTAGTAATTAATTCACAGCGATCCATTTATCATCCCCATGAAGAGCTTAAATTATCCTCGGAAGAAAATTCACTGGCCATTCAGTTTGCCGTTCTTGATTTTGATGCTGGCCCTCAATATCAATTTGCGTATAAAATCAATCCCACTGATTCATGGACAAGCATTGGAAACAACCGAACACTTAACCTGACGAATTTATCCCCCGGAGGCTATACCCTACAATTGAGGGCAACAGGTAAGTCCGGCGCCCAAAACGTAAAATCACTTTCTTTTTCGATTGCGCCACCTTTCTATTGGACAGGCTGGTTTCTAACGTTATCCGCATTTCTGATCATGGGGCTCTTCTATGTGCTGTATCGATGGCGTATGATCAGGTTCAGACAAATGGAAAATATAGACAGGTTATTATCTCAGACCGAGATGAAAGCCTTGCATGCGCAAATGAATCCGCACTTTATCTTCAACAGTCTCAATAGTATCCGGGAGATGATCCTCCATCATGAAAATGCAGAGGCCTCGCGCTACCTCAGCAAATTTGCCTATCTCATACGGTTGACACTCGATCAATCCAGGCAATCCAACATTTCATTACGCGGCACCATCGACTATCTGAATCGCTACATCGAAATGGAAAAAATCAGGAATTCCCATTTTGATTTTTCGATATCCACTGATCCGGAGTTGGACCTGGATGAGACGGTTTTTCCGCCAATGTTTATACAACCGTTTATCGAAAATGCCATATGGCATGGATCAAATGGAGACGTGCAGCAGATCAGGATCTACGTCGCTTTCGAAAAAAACCGGAGCCAACTCGTGTGTGTCATTGATGACGATGGTGTAGGAATTCAACACACACTCGAAAGGAAAACCGGGGCTGATCTCAAGCATGATTCCGTTGGGATCAGCAATATCAAAAACAGGATCGGGTTGCTCAATAAGAAATATGATGTACCGAGCAGTATAGCGATTATCGATAAAAGCAGAGAAGGGGGCTGCACATCCACAGGTACACGGGTGACCATTACCTTGCCATTGGAAATGACAGAAGTATGAAAGATATACGGACCATATTGATTGATGACGAGCCGCGGGGACTGACCTCCCTCATGAAGTTGCTTCAGATTCACTGCCCGGAAGTCCGTGTAGAGCAGTGTTGTTCTACTATCGTCGAGGCTCGAAAAGTGCTGGATGTCATTCATCCGGAATTGATTTTTCTTGATATTGAAATGCCGGGTAAGAATGGATTTGAATTTTTGGAGGAACTACCCACTATTGATTTTGAAATCATTTTTGTGACAGCGCATAGCACTTTTATGACGCAAGCCATGCGCCTAAGCGCAGTCGACTATCTCCTCAAACCCGTTGATGATGATTTACTCATCGATGCCGTAAAGCGTGCGTCTGAACGAATCCAAAATAAGACTGGTAAACTTCAAATAGACACTTTTCTAAACAACATACAGCACAAGGATGTACTTCAAAAAATGAAACTCTGCATTCCCTCCATGAAGGGATTCCAGGTCGTCGAGATTCAGGATATCATCTATTGCGAAGCCAGCAGCAATTACACCAATTTTTATTTTACCAACCGACCGGTGATCTGTGCCTCAAAGCCTGTCCATGAGTATGAAACATTGCTAGAGGATTCCGGATTTGTCCGCATTCATAAATCTTATGTTGTCAATCTGGCTCATATCAAAGAGTATTTGCGCGGCGAGGGAGGAAGTGTCATCCTGAGTAGCGGACAGGAAGTGGAAGTGTCTCGGAGAAAGAAAGAATTGCTCATGCAGCGGATGAAGGAGCATTTTAAGTTTTAATACTTTTTTACCCTTATTGTACCTTCCTTAATGGTTAGCTTGAACTGAATTGCAGATTTTTGTTCCGGGCCGTTTTAGTATATGCGGCTCAATTGATACCTTAGGTCGATCACTCCTGATTTAAATATGGAAATGAATTGAGATTATTCCATTCCATCCGACTGTTGATTCTGCTGTTGATCCTCTTGTCTGGTCAGTTGAAGGGCCAGCAGGCGACAGCTGCCTTTCAATTTCTCAATACGGAAGATGGACTTCCCCAAAACCATGTGTTTCACATCATGCAGGACACGGATGGTTTTATTTGGTTTTCAACGATGGGTGGATTGTCAAGGTATGATGGATTTACGTTTAACAATTATTACCATAAGGAGGGGGACAGCACCACCTTGTCATCTTCTTATATCAATGCTTTTTACCAGGATCGTTCAGGACGTTGCTGGGTAGTGACGCAATCGGGATTTAATTATTGGGATCGTCGTACAGGCAAGGCGCGCAGGTATGAACACGATCAAAACAACATCAACAGCCTCGGACATAATCTTACGCGGGCTATCATTGAGGATCAGGATGGATTTCTTTGGATAGCCCACCAAAAGGGACTAGATAGATTTGATCCGTCCACAAATCAGTTCAAGCACTACTTCAATGAACAGTATGGGGTAGCAAGACATTCAGGCGCGCTGGCCATCAGCAGATCAGGAGAAGTGTGGGCAGTAGGCGTTAATGGCCTTTTCAAAATTGACCGCCGGCTGGACTCCTTATTGTTTGTCAAAAAATTACCACCTTCATTTAGCACACCTCCTCACGAAGGAAGGGATCTGCTGATCGATCAGGAAGACAGAATCTGGATGGGGTATAAAAATGGATTCGTTCAGTATTTCCCGGCAACGAACACATATGAAGTCTTCAATGCAGATCCATTTGCGAAAGGAGTTATGAAAATCCTCGAACTTGACCGAAATACCTTAGCGATAGCCACCACCAGGGGAGGACTTGTCTTCTGGGATATTGCTACAAAAAAGATTATCGCTAACTATGTTCATTCGCCGTTTGATGAACTTAGTATTCGAGGACTTTCGATCTACACGATGTACATCGATAAAGTAAAAAACATCTGGCTCGGACTCTTCTATGGCATCAGTGTAACGAATCTTGAAACAGAACGCTTCAGGTTTATCAGACATGAAGAGGGTTTTGCCAACTATGCCAATTTCATCCTGAGAGTCTATCAGGATGCGAAAGGAGGCATCTGGAGCAATACAATGAATGGCCTATATTATCAACCGGATGTAAATACCAGGGCTGAAGAATTTATCAAACCTCCTTATTTTCTCTCAGGCTATAAAAGTATCATTGGGCTGGCGGGTGATTCAAAAGGAAATGTATTTCTGGGATATAAGGAGGTTGGCCTCTTTCAGTATTCAAATGAAGATGGGCGTCTAATTCAGCTTGATAATGGGACGAAAATAAATGTCTCTGATTTACTTTATGTCCACTCTGATCTTCTCCATGAAAATTATCTATGGATATGTACTTCAGATGGTTTGTGCAGGTGGGATCATGAAACGAATGACACAACTTACTTCAGACCTGCATCCCTAAACAAATCATTGTCATCAGATGCTGTCAATCGTGTCACACAGGATGCCAGTGGCAACTTGTATTTCATTAGTGCAGGCAGCATATGCAGATTGAATTACAGCACTGAAATTCTTGACACGTTGCCATGTTCCTTTCGCATCGAAGGTAATGTTCAGGGTCTTGGGATCGGTCAGCATATATTTTGGATCGGAACGAAAGAGGCTGTGTTTAGATATGACCTGACTACCAGCCAATGCCGGAAAATAACTAAACGTAATGGCGCTGACCTTAATAGTGATGGATTAACCGTCGATGTTCATGGCATCGCCTGGTCAGCAGCTGGACGTCAGGTCTCAAGGATCACTGAAGATTCTATATGGCAATTTAATTCACCGACAGGCTTTGTATATGGAATAGGATCAAAGGCTGCGGATGGGCGTGTGCTCTTCGGTGGGGATAATGGAGTTATTGTGATTGATCCGGAGGCTTTTTATGTCGATACCGCACACCCTAAAATTGTTTTTTGTGGGATTGATGTCGCAAATAAAAAGAGGCAACTACTACAGGAACCTGAATATGTACATGAAATTGAACTCCATCATACGGAGGAGGTCTTCACCTTACACTATGCACCACTTCATTTTATTCATTGGCATGGCATCACCTTCAGGTATCAGTTGGTTGGTTTTGATAAAGACTGGATAGAAGCCGGAACAAGCCGATCAGTTACGTATACAAATTTGCCGCCTGGTCAATATATATTCAAGGCCATTGCTATGACTGAAGATCTACGGATATCAAGAGAACCATTGGAAGTCATCATCACCATTAAGCCGCCGTTTTACAGGACTGGTTATTTCTACGGCTTACTTGCGCTGTTGGCTGGAGGTATACTTTATGTCGTGTATGTACAAAGACGCAAAACGTCCACACTCAAGCGCGAAAAAGTTTTAGCCGAACAACAAGCAGCTTATAAGAGTATGTTCCTTGCCAACATGAGTCATGAGATCCGCACGCCGATGAATGCCATCATGGGACTCAACAATCTGCTGAGACAAACACCTTTGACTGACAAACAAGCTGAGTATACCAAGGCTATCAGTGCATCCTGTGACAACCTCTTGTGGATCGTCAATGATATCCTCGATCAATCAAAAATAGAAAGCGGCACCTATGCGATCGAAACAAAACCCTTTGAGCTTGCAAGCATACTGCACCAACTGGAAATTCTCTTTAAACATCTCGCCGAAGAGAAAAATCTGGCACTGACCTTCTCACAGCCAGATGATATTCCAGCAATCGTATCCGGTGATCCTGTTAGATTGGTTCAGGTATTATCGAACCTGTTGAACAACGCGATTAAATTTACAGACAAAGGCTCCATCCGTTTAGTGACAACCATCCAAAAAAGGGATGAGCAAAATCTGGAATGTACATTTACCATCACCGATACAGGCATCGGTATACCTGCAGATAAAGGGTCTATGATATTTGAAAGCTTCCAGCAAATCAATGAAAAGGTGATAGCAGGCAACCAGGGCACAGGTCTGGGGTTATCGATTGTCAAACACTTAGTGGATAAAATGGGAGGTACGATTCAGCTTCATTCGAAACATGGTATCGGTAGTGAGTTTGTTGTCACCTTACCGTTTCAACAGCATTCAGGTGTTGATGAACGTGTGACAGATATCCGCCCATCTGCTTATCTAAAACCTGGGCTTCGAATACTTTTGGTAGAAGATGCACCTCTCAATCAGTTGGTTGCCACTGAACTGATCAAAAAATGGTTGGTTGATCCTGTGGTGGACCTGGCTGAGAACGGTGAAGAAGCCATACAAAAGGTTCAACAATACGAATATGACATCATCCTGATGGATGTTAAAATGCCTGTCATGGATGGACTGGAGGCTACACGCAGAATCCGTAATCTGAAGGATTCTTTTTATAAGACGATTCCTATAGCGGGACTCACAGCTAATGTCATTCCCCAGCAGATAGAAGAATGTCTGCAGGCAGGTATGGATGGATTCATAGCCAAGCCTATCCGACAGGAAGATTTTATGCGCACCATTACAGACATTATACCGTCATGATCGATCTGCAGACATTACGATCCCTTCTGGATGATGAAGAGCTCGTGAGAAAATACCTCCAACGTTTCAGTGTAGACATGCCGGCACTGGTAGATCAAATGCATCATGCCTGTGATGATCAGCAGTGGGGCCAGTTGTCAATACATGCACATACCCTTAAATGCCAGATGCTATATATCAATGAACCTATTGCTACCGGCTTAGCTTATGAGCTTGAAATGATGGGTGCATCATCTTCGCCGCAGGTTTATCAGATTGATAACCTGCTCAAATGTCTCGAAGATCAATTAAAATGTATTCTCGAAGATGTTCATACAATCACCGGATGATCATGCGGTAGCCGGTTCCATGAATATTGAGTATTTCAATAGCAGGATCAGCTTTAAGATATTGTCTCAGCTTGCTGATAAAAACGTTGAGGCTCCTGTCCCTGAACAGATGTTCTTCTTTCCATAATTGTTTGAGCACTGTATTGCGATGCACAATGCCATCCGCCGCATTCAGGAAGAGCAATAATAATTTTGATTCTAGTTCACTCAGTTTCTCTAGGTTCTCACCCCGCAGAAGTTCACGAGCATCCGGATAAAACAGAAAGCTGCCGATCGTGTATGATGGCTGCGGGGAAGCAGAGGCAGGATGGGTTTTTATTCGTCGCAGAATAACGTTTATCCTTAGTACTAATTCCTGCAGACTGAAGGGTTTGACAATGTAATCCTCAGCTCCGTATTCAAATCCACGGATACGATCTTCTTTCTCCGTCAGTCCGGTAAGGAAAAGGAAGGGGACATCAGGTTTGAACGCGACCATTTCCCGTGCCAGGTCAAAGCCGCTTTTCATTGGCATCTGAACATCAAGAAGACAAAGATCAAAATGATGTTTCTTCAACAGTTCGAGTGCGTCAAATCCATTATGGCATAATGTACACGCCATCTCTCTGGCCTCTAGGTACTCCTGGATCAAAGGACTCAGTGTGAGATCGTCATCTACCAAGAGGAGTTTGGGTCGTTGTACCATATGAAATGTAACCGGATATGCTGCAAAGGTTTTGATCGACGGAGGTCTTAAACAAATATACTCGTAAAAGCGCCAATTCTAAATTGAGAATTTAATAGTCGGTCCCTGAGCTTGTCGAAGGGTATGGAGCGAAGATCTCTTCTTGTCTTTGCGCCACCTTTTCGCTTGCGAAAAGGGTGGCGCAAAAATAGAGTGTGCTTTTCTCTGCCCTTCGGCAGGCTCAGGGACCGAGTGAATGAGGTATGTCAGCATTCTGTCTCCCCTTCGGCAGGCTCAGGGACCAGGTGAATGAGGTATGTCAGCATTCTGTCTCTCCTTCGGCAGGCTCAGGGACCGAGTGAATGAGGTATGTCAGCATTCTGTCTCTCCTTCGGCAGGCTCAGGGACCGAGTGAATGATGTATGTCAGCATTCTGTCTCTCCTTCGACAGGCTCAGGGACCAGGTGGATGAGGTATGTCAGCATTCTGTCTCTCCTTCGGCAGGCTTAGGGACTAGGTGAATGAGGTATGTCAGCATTCTGTCTCTCCTTCGGCAGGCTTAGGGACTAGGTGAATGAGGTATGTCAGCATTCTTTCTCTCCTTCGGCAGGCTCAGAGACCGAGTGAATGAGGTATGTCAGCATTCTGTCTCTCCTTCGGCAGGCTCAGGGACTAGGTGAATAAGTATGTCAGAATTTCGGCTCTCCAACAAGCTCATTGACCTAGGGACCGATTTTGCTTTTATCCTTTTTTACACTTTTTAATCTTATCAAAATACAACCATCAGGGAAGGAAGACCAATTTAGTAGTGTCGTATTGTCCCACTCCATTTTTATGTATTTACGGTGTAAATAGGTATCGTTCCACCAATTCTCATTCAGACTATGAAACATACGCTTTTCTTTTTTCTCTCCTTCTTTGCCGCTCAGAGTCTCTTTGCCCAGGGCGTATCCGTTAATGAGGTTGGTTCCCCTCCCGCTGCAAGTGCAATGATGGATATTCAGTCCACAACGAAAGGAATATTGATACCCCGCATGAACACTGCACAACGTGTGGGAATTGCCTCTGCGGCTACAGGGCTTTTAGTCTACGATACCACGACCGCAAGTTTTTGGTACAGGACGACTTCTGCATGGGTAGAATTGACAGACAACTTTCATGGACTGCGAGATGCGGATCATGATACACAGGTACAGGTAGAGCAGAGCCCCGATGAGGACATCATCCGATTTGATATCGGCGGAGCGGAAGCGATGGTACTTGATGAAAATGCGCAAGGTGCTACACGGTTGGATATAGGTCCTAACCTAGGGCTTATCATAGGACGAAATGCAGGGCTAAATTCTTTTGCTGGGTGGAACACCATCCTTGGTCCCCATGCAGGACAATTTAACACCACGGGACAGCACAATGTATTCGTTGGTTATCGCGCAGGAGAAGATAACGCCGGACAGAATAGGAACGTCTTTATTGGGGCTGAATCCGGTGCCAACAATCTTGGTGGTTTTAATTCTTTTTTAGGGTATCGGACAGGTTATGTCAATTCCAGCGGTCATAGTAACACCTTTTTAGGTAACGAGGCCGGCGTGCAGAATACGACCGGTTATCGCAATTCTTTTCTTGGGAACAATGCAGGGCATAACAACGAAGGCTCCTTTGAAAATACGTTTATCGGAGTCAGTGCGGGCTATAACAATGAGGCCAACCGGAATACATTTCTTGGCCATGAAGCAGGCCTAGCAAACCGAACGGGACTTTATAATACAGTCATCGGTGGTGAGGCAGCCGGCACCAATCTGGGCAACCGTGACATGGGCAATGGAAACACCATCATGGGATATGAATCAGCGCAGTCCGCCAATCGGCTGACAGAGAATGTACTGGTGGGTTATCGCGCCGGATATTTTATGGAAAGCGGAGTGCGGAATATTTTGATCGGCGCAAATGCAGGCTATAATACACGGAGTGGTTTTTCGAATCTGGCGATCGGTTCGAGTGCCCTTAGAGCCAATCTAACGGGAATCAGAAATATGGCCCTTGGTGATTCTTCACTTTATTCCAATACCGGAAATGACAATCTGGCATTGGGCTTTAAAGCGGGCATGGATAATACGACAGGGTCCAGCAACACGTTTTTAGGGATGTTTACAGGCACTAATAATACAACCGGTGCTCAAAACACCTTCATCGGCCGGGATGCCGGTATGAGTAATATATCGGGTTCCTATAACCTTTTCGCAGGAAGTGATGCAGGATTACAGAATAATGATGGGGCATACAATATCATGTTGGGAACATCTGCAGGATTTCGAAATGAGAGTGGAAATGAAAATGTATTTATCGGCAATGTTGCAGGGCAGTATAATGTAGATGGTGTATCTAATATAGCCATTGGACCATCAGCCGGAAGTCGGAATAATAACGGAAATCGGAATATCGCTATTGGAGAAGACGCTCTTGGTATACCCTTAAACACACCTGGAACCATAAGTAATAATATTGCGATTGGCACCAATGCAGGCTTTGGAGCAGAGGCCAATTCAAATATTATCATTGGCAATGAAAGTGGAATGGCAATCAACGGATCCGGAAATATTCTCTTAGGAAATAACATTGTAGCTCTTGGGTTTAACAATACTTACTTAGGAGGCGCGACATCAGCAGGTCTCTTTCCCGTTCCAAATCACGCCACTGCGGTGGGGTATGGAGCTACGATTTCGCAGGATCATTCGGTTATCCTGGGTGATGATTCTTCAATCCTGATGAAAGTTGGTATCGGAACCACAACCCCTCAGTCAAAACTTGACATCGTATGTGGTTTTGGGGATGCATTTAGGGTGAATGTATATGAGGAGGACGTCTTCTTTATTCCATCTTCAGGAGAAGTGATTGTTGAAACAGAACTACTCATCAACACCTCAGTCGGTAAACCAGGTTACGAAATGAGTGTCAATGGTCAGATCGCGTGTGAAGAAGTGTTGGTGCAAGCTTCAGAAGATTGGCCTGATTATGTCTTTGCGGAAGACTATGTGCTGATGGATTTTCAAAACCTGCGTTCCTATTTGCATGAGCACAAACATATGCCAGGTATTCCATCTGCTGCTGAAGTTGCCGGGGAAGGAATAAAAGTCGGGGATATGCAGAAGCGGTTATTAGAAAAGGTTGAAGAGATGGCGCTGTATATTCTACAGTTGGAGTCACGTATCCACGCACTGGAAAAGCAATAAATGATGCGGAAGTATACCTTTTTCCTGATGACGTTTTCTTTGTCTCTTTCACTTTGCGCGCAGGAAGTGACCAGTCCAACTATGGCAAGTGAACTGCAAAGGGATGACAAAAGCACAGTTTTATATTTAAGCAATGTCGAGCAAGGCGTATTCCCGGCAGTGAAAAAAAATCATGGCGGATATAAACAATTCAGACGTCTTGAAAACTACATGATGAGTCGGCTTGGAGCAGATGGCCGATTGGTCAATACAGCTGCCTTGAATTATAATGCGTATAGTTCATATATGCAATCCAATCTCACAAATACGACCAGGGGAATTGCACACAATGGACACTGGGAGTTTATAGGTCCTACGGAGACCAATCCACATCCCAATGCTACTGCAGGAGGCATAGGCAGAGTAAACCGGTTTGCATTTCATCCGACGGATCCGAATATCATCTTTGCTTCCAGTGCGGGTGGAGGATTGTGGAAAACGATAGACCAGGGATTACACTGGGATCCCTTATCCGATGGGATCCCTATGATGAATACCACAGGTGTTGCTGTTGACTTCGTAGATACGGACATCATCTATCTGTTAAGTGGAGAAGGATCGGTAGGTAGTTTTTGGAGTTTCAATGAATTTTCCAGGTTTTCAATGGGTGTATTTAAAACAACGGATGGTGGTCAAGTGTGGCAACCTACAGGACTTGTATTTGATGAAGAAGCAACCATCAAAACATATAACCTGCACATGAGTCCCGAAAACAGATTGACATTATATGTTTGTTCTGAGGACGGTCTGTATCGAACGCAAGATGGAGGTACTACGTGGGAGAATATTAAGGAAGCCCAAATTTATGAACTCGAATTCAAGCCTGGTCAGGCAGACAGGATCTATTGTGTGAGCGACACATACTTTTATGTTTCGGATGATGGTGGAGATAGCTGGATAGATTCTACGTTGATACCCCCGGTGGATGGAGAGTCCGGAAGGATGTGTATCACTACCTGTGAAAACAGTCCTAGCCTGGTCTATCTTATCGCCTCTCCGATTGATACTTTAAATCCACCTTCAGACACTTTTCCGGATCACCGTGGTTTTTTTGTGTCTATCAATAGCGGAAGCGATTTTGCTTTGGTGGCCACGCGTCCCAATTTATTGGCGGCACATGATGGGAATGAATTTAAGAGTCAAGCTTATTATGATTTTGCTATTGAATGCAATCCATTCGATGGCAATCAAGTCATAGTGGCAGCAATAGGGCTGTGGAAATCAATCGATGGAGGAGATAATTGGACAACAGATGGCGGTATCAACTCCCTCTATCATGCTGATGTGCATGCTGTCGAGGTGAATCCACTGGATAGCACCCTTTATATAGGTACTGATGGGGGCGTGTACATCAGCCCGGATTTTGGGGAAACGTTTGAATTCAGATCAGGGGACCTGGCCATTACACAATACTATAAAATGGCCACCAGCCCCTTTTTGACGAACTATACCCTTGCCGGTGCACAGGATAATGGAGTTCATCTGCGGGATGATGTTGAAACCCTGCATGACCATGTGGTTTTTGGTGATGGAATGGAGTGTCTCTTTCATCCGACAGCCACATCCCTGGTGTTGTCCAGCACGCAAGAGGGGAGGATTGTGATCTCGCATGATACCGGACATACATTTACGCAGATACTGCCTTCCATTGACAGATCAACTGGAAGTGATACTGCAGAATGGACTACACCTATCGCATTGGATGCCAACGATCAGTTTACCATTTACATCGGATACAAACCCATTTTTAAAAGTGTGGACCAGGGCGAAAGTTTTTTTGCTACTTCAAATGATACAATTTCGGGACATAGACTATTGGTCAACAACACAAGTTACCCGGGTCGTCTTTATGCAGGCGATTGCAAAAACTGTAGGGATTCTTCGATCACTTTTGAGATGTACCGATCGCTCAACTATGGGGCAACCTGGGAACGAATCGATATGAACCCTGGATTTCCTTCCAACAGTTTTGTTACGGCAGCTGTGCTCAACCCTGATGATTCGTTGGAGATCTGGATCACTTGCGGCCGGTATGAAGCTACGCATAAGGTTTATCGCTCCATGGATTCGGGTAATACCTGGAGCAATGCGACAGGCAGTCTTCCGAATGTTCCGGTCAATGCAATTGCCTTTGAGGATAATAATGGAAATCCAAGTGGGGCTGTTTATATCGCCACCGACATTGGTGTTTTTTACAGAAATGATGATCTGGTGGACTGGATCTATTTTTCGAACCAGCTGCCCAGAGTGGAAGTCACAGATCTGGATATAGATTATAATGGTGGATGGTTGCGCGCCGCCACGTACGGTCGTGGTCTGTGGGAGAGTGAGTTATATACATCTTGTCAGGACACCATCGTGTTGAATCCGCTCAACCAGCCTATCGGCCAGTCTTTTGTCCATCATGCATCGCAACAAATCTTTTCTACTGCACTGGTGGATGGATATGGATCCAAAGTGGTCTATGCCAGTGAAGGAGAAATCTATCTGACAGAAGGCTTTCGTGCTACCATACAACATGGTGCTTTTTTCAGGGCGCTGATGGCGGCGTGTGAAGAAGGCGGTATACCCATCCCCCTGCAACCACCAGGTACGCCCCCGGTGCTGATAGAAGAAAAAGCTATGCACCAGAAAAAGGCCAAACCAATCGAGAAGGGTGAAAGGTGAAAGGCTGATATTTATAGTTAATGTATCATGAAGGATTCTTTGCTTAGCAATAGATTCTTGCTCATAATACTCGCATGGAGGCGCAGAGGCATAGTACAGATTTCGCTATGTTCCCCGAGACGAGCACTTCGCCTCAGTTTATCCCTTAATCAATAATTTCTCCCATATACTCATAAAAAGTCCACATCAGGGTAAGGCACCTTTTGTGCTATCAGGAATTAAAAGAACTTTAGTCTGTCAACGTATACTGAAACTTGTCTACAGCACAGTCATATCGGGGAGGTTTTCCATTTGTATTTATCATGATCATGTCGCTCATGCTTGTGACGGAGGTGGGTATTGCCCAGCTTCCGGCTGTAAGTTTTCAACAACTTAAGAGAGATATTGACCTTTTTTCATCCAGCTATAATGCTTTAGCTGAGGATCAAAATGGGTTTATCTGGTTTGGTAGTTATGCCGGTGGAGGTTTGTATAGATATGATGGCTATACGATGAGGTCTTTCCTTCCTGAGCCTGGCAACCTCAGCACATCTGTGGCAAGTACCAGGATCCTTGAGGTCTATGTCGGGGAAGATGGCATGGTGTATGTGGGAACCAATTTCGGGTTTTCAATCATTGATCCTATCACTGGTGTTCTAGAGAGTATTAATAATAAATATGAACTTGAACCCCACGGTGATATGGGGATCACCCGATGTTTTTTAGATGATACCATCCACAATGTGCTATGGATAGGCACTAACTATGGATTAGCAAGAATGAATACGCAGGCATCACGGGGGTGGAATTTTCTCCCGCCTATGCGTCAGAAATTAAGCCGTTGATCTATACACAGGATTTAACCCCGGGCATAGATCAGCGTGAAGTGACTTTTCAATATCTGTTGCCTAATCCATTAAACACAGCTTCGGTCACGTATCAATACATGCTTTGGCTCCGGCAAACTTATCGATAGTATCATGCATGGTGATGTCGTGATCTCCGCCTGGTATAGTCCGGATGGAAAACACATCCTGACATCGATCAATGTAATGTCCTCGTTTATTGTTGCTTCCCTTTCCCGCGACTTGAAAGTCGGGGCAATTCAATTTGTACCTGCGAGAATGTGATGCCCCGTAGGCGATGTTCTGAGTCGAAGTATGAAAAGTGATGCTTCGATTACGCTCACCAACCGATAAAAATGAATCGTGAATCGTGAGTGAGCAGGGTCTATTGAATGGGTGTAACCTCCTAAGCCCATAAGCCATAAGCCCTCTATACGTAGCTGTCTAGTAAATAGCAAAATCAGATAGCAGCGCGCATATCTCCATGAGATACAAAAACATCCTCTCCTCCGGATCATTATCGATCGCACTCCAGTCGGCGATATGGACGGTGACAGCCAGAAAATCTCCGTCATTGATGATCAGGTCAGCAAAAAATTCGCCCTGGATATTGCCATTCGCGTCTTCGTAGAGGTTTTCGATGTACTCGCTGTAATAGGGATTGTCGGGGTCATCGCTGAGGTCGTCGATGTCATCACCTTTCGGAAGCAGCACTTGTCCGTTCTCTGCCATGAAGGATTTAAAGGCATCCATAGCTCCGAGACCTTCTTCCATGGAATCATTTGGCGAGATGTAAACGGACATGGTGATCAGTCCGCCAGGGCTGGTGGTGGTGGTGTAGGTCCATCCATCATCTGAGTCTGCTGACAGGCTACATTGTGATGGAACCATCACCGTGACACCAGTCAACTCTTCCACATAGAGATCCATGGTGGATTCAAACATATCGAGCAGTGAAATCTCTTCTTCGTTTTCGAGGACACCTTCCATGTTGGCCTGCTCGTCGGGAAACAAAGTCTCGAATACTTCGGCGAACGTCATACGATAGTCATGGTAGAGTGCCATCTGACTGCCATCGGTGGCATTGAAATTCATCGGTGTTTCAAATTCCGCTACCTGTTCTGCTTCTTCAGGGCTGAGGAGTGGATTGTCAGAACGTGTGCCGCTGTACATGTATTGATTGCCGGTCGTACCACCACAGGGTTGCATGCTTGCCGGCACAGGAGTGCCTTGATTAAACAGTTTTGTAAAATCGGAAGAAGGGATAGCCCACACGCAGGCTTTACCATCGATGAGTTTAGCGCCGCCATCTACGAGGCCGAGGATCTTGTCACCATACGTTAATGGAGAACCGGAGTGTGCTTTGCGGATATTAGGTTCTTTAAAATTGATCACCTCGGTGGTCATCTCAGGATAATACTGGCCGGCATCGTTGCAGAGTGATTTGGAAAGACCGGCAGGATTGTCAGCTACACGGGGGCTTATCCTGGAAAGGCTGGTGCGCTCTTCCAGCACTGTGGTCTTGGCGCTGACAGAAGTGGTGTTGATCGGAATCTCCCAGAAGTTGATATTCGTATCCCACGGTGGTTCGCCGGAATAAAGCGATAGTGCGGGGATGCCCAGTGGAGTCTGGAGCTTTAGTAATGCAAGGTCGGAGGGCTTGTATATTTTTTCGATAGTGGCATTGGCGGTTTTCCCTTGCCACTTGACGACGATAGTTTTTTTGCCGGCGACTACATGGAGTGCGGTGACGATGCGGTCGGGCAGGTTTTGCGGTCCTCCGCAGGCTACGCCGTAGCCGGAGGATTTATCGGCGTGGACCTGGACGACGGAGTTTCTTTGGGCGGAGAGACTGTACGTAAAGAACAATAGCACGAAGAAGATGACACCAACGTAGGATATGGACAGAGGACGTAAGAGGAAATGTCGCATGATAGGTGTATGAATGAGTAATCAATTGTATGAAGATATTTCAATTTGAGGATAGTCAATGGGGGATATAAAAAGCGAAAGTTTTTAGCCTCGCAATGAAGTTGATATAAAACGTTCCATCAAAGCATTGGTTTTCAAGATGCTTTGTTTATTTTTAACGCAATGTTATAAATGTTGGGCGCAATAAAACGAAAATATCACAAATCATAACATACGAAGAAACACTCAGAGTAACAGGTCCAGTTACGCTTAAGGACGAGATTAAATTACAAAGGCAGCATCTGCAACAATTGGGAATGCTTCAAACACAATTGGGGTGAAAATAAAGATTGGAAATTAATTGGTGGACAAGAAAAATGGATAGATGATAATGTTCAAGTAAGAAATAAAATAGGGCATGGTACATTCTCAGTAGACGTAAAAAGTGTTGACGAAATAATTGAAAGATTGCAGTTGTTAAAACGAGTCTCTTACAGCTTCTTGGTTGATTGGGGAAAGAAAGAAATTGGACGAAATCTTAGTGACTACTTACTACGCCAAACATGGTATTGTCGCAACGTAGCCTTCCCTATATTTGTATCATTTGCGGTTCTCGTTTTGATTGATAAATTAGTTTTCATATGCGCTCGCTCGCTCTGGCAAATGAAATCGGCGACAACCGGGGCATTGCTGCCAGTTACCATAATATCGGGTTAGTGTACAGAGCTATGAAAGAGTACGAGGTAGCGCTTCCTTACCTGGATAGCTGCATTGCGCTGGTAAAAGCAGGAGACGATAAATTCTACCTCAAAGAATCCTATCAATCTCTGGCAGGACTATACTCGGACATGGGCGAATAGGAGAAAGCCTATCAAACGCATATTTTGTATTCACAGCTCAACGATACCCTGATGAGCCAGGAAAACAAGAGGCAATTTGCGGAGATGAATACCCGGTATGAAACAGAGAAGAAAGACCAACAAATCATCCTCCTGGATAAGGACCTGAAAATTCAAAAAACGATACGCAATGGATTTATAAGCGGTTTTTATGGTTGTACTCCTTTTCGCGGTTGTTTTCTTCAAGCAGCGAAATCATATCAGCAAAGCCCGAAAGCGGAGTGATGAATTGCTACTGAACATATTGCCCGAAGAAGTGGCGGATGAATTAAAAGCCAGCGGCAAGGCGGTAGCCAAACAGTTTGATGAAGTTTCCATGCTCTTTACCGATTTCAAAAACTTCACCGAGATGAGTGAGGTTCTCACGCCGCAGGAGCTGGTCAATGATATAAACCACTATTATTCGAAGTTCGATTCGATTATTACACGATATGGGATAGAAAAAATATAAACCATCGGGGATAGCTATATGTGCGTGGGCGGTTTGCCCATTGCCAACAAAACCCATGCGGAGGATGTAGTGAAGGCCGCTATGGAAATCCGTGATTTTATGTTGCAGGAAAAGAAGAAGCGTGAAGCTGCCGGAAATCAACATTATGAAATACGTATCGGGTGTCACACAGGCCCTGTGGTAGCAGGAATAGTGGGTACCAAAAAATTTGCCTATGATATCTGGGGCGATACGGTCAACATTGCTTCCCGCATGAAGAGCAGTGGGGAAGCCGGTAAAATCAATATCAGTGGTATCACCTACGCGTTATTGAAAGACCAATTTACCTGCGTATACAGGGGGAAAATACAATCGAAAAATAAGGGAGAAATTGATATGTACTTTGTAGAAGGAAGTTTGAGCGAAGTTTAATTTTGGAATGCCTCATCTCAACCAAACTACAATCTTAATCACTATTTTCCTGCACAATAATTTTAACCAATAGATTGTTTTTCGCAAAATATTTCTTGAATGCCCTGACCGCCCTTCCGCCCCATCCGTGTAATGACTATTATCAGCAGCACTCATTCCAGGCTCAAACATCATCACCGAGTACAGGATTTTGTCATACCAGCTTAATGCATAAACCCTTTCACCTATCCGGTGATAATACCTGTACAGCCAATAATACGTATTGACCCGCACAGGCAATTTATCATCACTGTTGACCATCGACCAGACACCGCCAGGGTGAGAGCGATACATGGCATGACCAATGTCAGCGCCTAACCATTTGCCTTTGCCGTAGTGGCCTAATAAGGATATCAAAAAAGTATCCCCATTCGTTACTTTGTTTTTTTCGGGAGGAAATGTTGTGATCACATTCCGGAAGCAGAGGGTGAGTGTCATCGGGACGCGTCGTCCAAGGATTAAATCTTCTTTGCTTGCATCTCTTTTATACCGCGGAGGAATGGGTGACTCCTGCAGGATGATACCCTCTTGATCCACTACATCCATATCATGATAGGTCATGACATAATCATCATGCGTCTCGAGGAAATCAAACTGCTTTTGAAGTTGGAGAGGGTCAGTCCAATAATCATCACCTTCACAGATCGCAATATACCTGCCTCGACAACGCGGATAATTGAAACGGGAGGGAAGACCACGAATACCTTTGGAATATTGATTTTCTTTCTGGAATATAGGAATAATGATACCGGGATACTTAGCCACATATTCTTCGATGATCTCTTTGGTGCCATCCGTGGAAGCGTCATCGTGTATGACAATTTCGAAAGGGAAGTTTGTTTGTTGGCCCAGAATGGGATCCAGGCATTGCCTGATGAATCGTGCATGGTTGTAAGTCGTGCAGGATACGGATATGAGCGGGAGACCACCTGCGCCATCTTTTAGATCGACCATTTTTCATTTGCTTTTTCCACTTTGCATGGATTGCCATAGGCGATGCTATTGGGAGGTATATCACGTACCACAACACTGCCAGCGCCGATGTAGCAATTATCACCGATCGTAATCTGGTGCATGACAACCGTACCCGATCCCAAAATACAACCGCGCCCGACTTTGACACCTCCGGACAATACCACACCCGGATTGATGTCCGTAAAATCACCAATCACATTATGATGGCCTATTAAACAACCTCGTTTAATGGTCACACCAAAACCAATGCGACTCTGCGCGCTGATGATCACCCCGGGTTCGATGAGAATGCCATGATCCATTTCCAGGCTAGGTGATACATGGGCCGTAGGATGAATGACATTGGCAAAGCAAGCTTTGTCCAATCCCGATGACGCAAGGAAAAAATCAAACACAGGGGACTTGTTGTACGGCATAGAAAGGCCGAAGATCACCGGCTTCGTTTTATCCGGCAATGTACCAAAGGGCATGATTGTAAATGAAATATCCTTTGTCACAATCGTAGGTCCGAAATCAAGTGGAAGATTGTAATATAGATCCATATGGTCGGCGATACCCGCATCGGCCAGTACTTCCGAAATGGTACAAACAAAATCCTTGCTGATGCCCAGAACCTGTATCGATTTCATTGTTGCTTGTTATATATTTTGTATTCACTTCTCAAATAAAAGTTGCGCGCAGAACAGCAGATCTAGGATTCCGCCCCGTAAGGGTAGCGGGAGGCGCAGTTTAGATTTTCCTATGCCAAGCGCTCATTACTCACCCCCTTGCCCCTTGCCCCTTGCTCCTTGCTCCTTGCTCCTTGCTCCTTGCTCCTTGCTCCTTGCTCCTTGCCCCTTGCTCCTTGCCCCTTGCTCATTCTTCACCTTTGACAATCACACTTATACCTTTCATCGCCTGCAGCCCAATCCTCGGTGTTAACAGTTCGTCTTTATTCACTGTTTCATTCTGCAACCAGGCAACAATGGCTTTTGGCAGGTGGATACCCGCGGCATGGCTGAAAGGATATCCTCCTCCAAAACGAGGGTTAAACTCCAGGACATAGGCCTTTTCTCCATCCCAAAATACATCTACATCCATGTTTGCCGGATGCCTTGTGATCGCTGCAATATCCGCGCCTAATTTCTCGAGCGGTTCATTTTTGACAGTGACAGCTTTATCCGTTTCTCCGGAACGCATACTTAATTTTTGCTTCACCACGGTCACCTGATGTCGGCCTTCAAGATCATTGATGATATCCAATCCATATTCCTGGCCAGGGCAACCACCCTGAATGATGACTGAAGCTGCGTCTTCTTTCATCATGCCATAGCGGCCAAAAGAGCTGGATATGATTTGCCTTGTTTTTTCGAAATAGAAAAGAAGATCTTTTTCATTTTCTGCTTTAAACAAAGCGATTGAGCCCATTCCCCATCTTGGCTTCACATATACCGGATAACGGAGTTCGCCACGTTGAATAGATTCCATTGCTTGATTCAAATCCGTGAAAAGTGGTGTCATGGGCAGTTTGTGTTCCACCAGAAACTGATGTGTTTTCTGCTTATCCTGCGCCATGTCAGTGACCCATGGATCAGCAATGATCACTGAAATGCCAAGAGCTGCAAACTTGTCTTTTACTTGAGCCAATATGGACAAATCAACATCCATGCAGGAAAGCACTGCACGTATATCATGGGTTGAACAATAGTTTTCAAGGAACGCAACATATTGCGGGTCGGTTGCAAAAGGTGATAGCACAGCTACATCCGCCTGCCAAAATGCTGCAGAATCGGGATCCGAGTTGAACACATGCACTTTCCCTCCGTGAGGATGAACCGCATCTTTGAAATAGTCGACGAGATAATTGCGTCTCCCTGCACACGTGATCAATACATTCATACGGAGGTGGTTTTCAACTTTTGCGTTGTAAACAGTTTCTCAAAGAAAACAGGATGTATCAGGGAAAGGGACAAAATCAATGCCAGTTGCATAAAGCCCAATACACCAGTGAGATATAAAAAGAAATGCATCACCATGAGCAATATGAATATAGCGATGTGACAACGACGTGTAAAAAAAATCATGATGCAAAAAAATTCAATGCCTATCGAAGCGATGGAAAGCACGATGAAGATCCATTGATTTTGGGAGTAGTCAAAAAAGGAATGTTTGAAAAGATAAAAATCCATGCTGTACAGAAACCGATGATACATCATGTCTTGGCTGGTGCCCCCGTCCAGCCAATGCCAACCCTTATAGATCGGCAGTATTTTGGCCATGCCAGCCGCTACATAGATATAGGCCAGCCAGGCCGCTATCATTTCTATGGGCCATCTATACACTTTGGATGAAGCATCATGTAATGGTTTTATGAAGCTAAACAATTTGTCCAGAGATAAGGCATCGCTGCTTTTTGTAAAATTCAACAGCAGTAGCGGAAACCAGATATAGAGCCAGGGGTGAGGTGCATTGTGCCTTGAAAAATAAAAGCTGAAGAGCAACACAAAACTGATAAAAAGGATAGGTAGTATGTATCGGGTGAATAGACCCAATACTAAAAAAATACCCAGGATCTGTGTGACCGGTTGTAAATACGGAACGGCGATCGCGTCAACCCATTGATTGAGCCACAAGGGAAAAATATTCTTTGTGTTTGAGATATCCGGTACCTGCAGTACATACTGAAAAATCTTGCCGCTGGAAGAATAGATGATCTGGAGGCCCAATAAAATCCTGAACACAGCCAGTTGATGGACTGAGCCCGGTTGTTCCATTCTGACCAGAATATTCTCCTCCCTGATATTAATGCCCATCACACTTTTCTAATTGATAGGTGGGAATATAGATAGGTCCGTAATACAGATCCGACGTTTGATTGATGTTGATGGCATTGCAAATATCAGGATCAAAAGTCAGCTCATGTGTTTCAAAGTTGTATGAATGTACACCAGCCCAAAGCGTATCGATTCCTCTCTCTTTCATCTCATGGCTCAAAAATTTAAAATTTTCTTTCTCACCTTTATGAAAATACGTAGTGGCGTAGGCTATATCATTCGAATAGCCCCAGCCAAAATGTTCTGCAAGTAAAAATGAAGATTCCTTGCGTAGTTCCAGAATTTTATAGCCACCTGACTGCTGGTAATAATATTTTACTTCATAAGCTGTTTTATCCCTGTTCCAATATTCTTTCGGCCATCGATACATCCCTACATCATAAAAGGGATAGTGTTGTTTTCCAAAACCTATCGCCATGAAATTGCCTAGTAACACGATGACGATGACGTACTTCGCTATGCTGGGGATCGATATGGATCTGAAGGTTTGTGCGCAATAGTAGAAGATCCCTCGTTGATGGAGGTAATCCCGGATAGACATAAAGATCCAAAATACAATCACCGGTATAGAGACCAGCACAAATATTTTAAATAGGAAGATGGTTTGGATGTAATGAAATAGACTGTCAGTTTGAAGTATCGTCATTAACAAGGTAAGAGCAACGAAAGCAAAAGCTATTTCTTTAATCCATCTCATCGGTTTGCTTTTCTACGGTATGCTTGAGATGATTAATTCCAGTTCAGACGCAGATAAACCCGTATACAGCGGTAGGCATAAAATTCTTGCTGCAGTGCTGTCGGATATTTCCATGGTACTTGCTGGCACATATGGAAGGGTATTGAGGGAAGGATAAAAATATCTTCTAGGGAAAATATCCAGTGCATTCATTCGCTGCTGTGCATCTAATAAAAGCGCTTCTGTTTGAAAAATAACCGGATAGTAAGCGTAATTCCACGTTGTATGTTCCCGAATTTTCAATTTCCCCAATCGTGTAAAATCCAGATACTGATCATAAAAGTCGACGACCTGTTTTCGTCCAGCCAATATTTCTGGCAGGTAAGGAAAGAGTGCCAAACCCAGCGCTGCCTGCAATTCAGAAATTTTACCGTTGATGCCCAGACCGTGAAATTCAAGTTGTCCTTTGTGCCCAAAATTGTGCGATTGATACATCTTGCGGTGTAAGGCGTCATCTCTACAAAATAGAGCACCCCCCTCTCCGGTATGAAATAATTTGGTCGCATGAAAACTACACGTACTGACATCGCCATAATCAAAAAGTGACCTTCCCTGATATCGTACACCAAAGGCATGAGCTCCGTCATAGATCACGGCGAGCTGATGATGTCGGGCAATCGCTTCGATGGCTTCAACAGCGCATGGATTTCCAAAAACATGGGTAGCGAGAATAGCAGTTGTTTTCGGTGTAATGGCTGTTTCTATTTTTGTTTCATCAATTGTTAAGTATTCGGGATGGATGTCCACAAACACCGGTGTGCAGTTTTCCCAAACGATAGCTGCTGTGGAAGCTACATAACTAAATGGCGTGGTAATGATTTCTCCTCCATGCCCCAATAGCTTCAGCGCAATCTGCAACGGAACCGTTCCATTATTGGTCACCAGCATATTTTTGACAGACAAATATTCCTTCAGCTTTTCTTCCAGCTCCAGCACAAGTTCTCCCCGATTGGTCAGCCATTGCTTATCCCATGCCCGCTTTAATACGGACTGATATTCTTCGAGCGGAGGGAGAAAAGTTTTGGTTACCGGGATCACGAGCGTTCAGATGGATGAGTGATAAGTTCCCAGACAGGATTCAATTGAATGGGTGACCAACCATGTTGTTTGCTTTCGACCAGGAAATAAATAGCCGACTGATACCGAAAGATCATATTCCGTTGCCCATTTTGGAATTCATTCAATCCAATCGTGATGGAATATTGACCCTGGGAAAAAGGAATATTCGGAATGACTGCCTTGAATCTAACAAGCCCCACCATCTCCGCTGCCTGGATATGATCGAAAAAATTAAATACTTCAGCAAAATTGCGTTGCTCCTGGTCATAAAAAGCCAAATGCATTTTTGGTTGATATACAGGTTGATGACAAATAACATCCACCGTAAGGATTAAATCCTTTCCATGATGTACCGTGACTAAGCCTTCTTCGGTGGAACTATGTCCTTCCGATTCCAGCACTATATTTTTTATTTCTACTTTATTCGTCCCCTGAAAACTACCTGATTCCTGTCTGAAGCCACCATAGTACTGTGTGATGCCCGCACCTACATCATCAGATTGATACGTTGTTTTATCTTCTTTCAGCAGGCAGATGCGACTACACATGCGGCTGACCATGGGCATGTTATGCGAGACAAAAATCATAGCGGTCTTCGTACGCAGCTCATCCATCTTATTAAGGCATTTGAGCACAAAGCCCATATCTCCGACGGCTAAAACTTCGTCGATCAACAATACATCAGGCTCCATTTGCGCGGCCACGGCAAAGCCCAAACGCACTTTCATTCCTGAACTATAATTCTGTACCGGTGAATCGATGAATTCACCTATCTCTGCAAAGGCAATGATGGCTTTGAATTTTTGATCAATTTCTTTTTTGCTGAATCCAAGGAGTTGTCCATTGACGTAGACATTTTCACGGCCGGATAAAAGCGGATTAAATCCGGCACTCAATTCAATCAATGCTCCAATTTTTCCGCGCATTGTGATCGTCCCTTCGTCCGGACGAATCAATCCATTCAGCATTTTCAACAACGTGCTCTTCCCTGCACCATTGCGGCCGATCAATCCAAGACATTCTCCACGACGCAGACTAAAACTAACATCCTTCACGCTCCAAAATTCTCCATCCCGTAGGACTGAACGATTTTGATTCGACCCCAATACAGCACTGCCCAAATCCTGCAGACCATACCACATACCCTTATTCAAACTCCGGCTGAATTTTTTGGAAACATGTGTAACGTCTACTAATAGCTCATCCTTGCTCATCATCATGTCCCCATCCGTTCAATTAATATTTCCATCGTGATGCGCTGCAGAATGAATCCCGCCACCAGAATGACGAACGTGACCAAGCCAATGCAACCCAGCGTCAGAAGCCCTGTCGAACTCTGCAATCCGAGAAGCCAATCACGCGCACTCACTAGCACCGGACTCACCGGATTCAATGCCAAAAATTTGAAGCCACCGCTCAATTCCGTTGTGGCATACACGACCGGTGTAGCATACAGCGCTATTTGTAAAAAAGCCGGCAAGGCAAACTGTATGTCTTTATACAAAATAGCAAAAGGCAATAGTAAAAGTCCAAAACACATCCCAAGCATGATGAGTACAAGGACAGCGGGAATGAATAAAAATGTGTATCCCGTCACAGGGATTTGGAAAATCACGATTTCAGCGGCAATGATCAGCAATGAAATTAGAGCAGTGAATACGATCTCATAAAAAGCGGTGATCATCAATGCTTCGCGGGGAAAATTCACTTTCACCAAAATCGGTGCATTGGCCTGGATCGATTGTATAGGCATGGTCACCGCATTGGAGAAAATAGACCAAAGCATCGTGCCTGTGATCACAAATAAAGCATAGCTGCTGCCGGTATGATTGAGGGAGACAATATTTTTTTGATTCAAAAAGATCCAGATGGCTGCAGTGGCTAACGGAGGGATGAGTGCCCAAACGATACCTAGCAAACTTTGACGATACCGGGCCCGGATATTGCGTTGAGCAAAGCGAAAGCCAAGTGCATGTGCTACCGGAAATTCCGTTCCGATTGCTTTCAATGTCCTCCAAAGATTTGATTTGCTTTTAGCGGAATATACCTGGATTTGCATACGTAAAGTTACATGCTTTCACTCTTTATGAAATACCGGTTTTGATTAGCGATCACTGCGGGAAGATAGCGGTATAATTTGAGGATCGAAAGAAAAGCTTTTTTCGCGCTGACAGCCAATGGGATAGTACGGTCAAATAAAAAGGCCACCCCCATTTCAAGGATATACATCCGGGTCCATCTATCGCTTTTATCTATTTCTCCCAAGAGATAGTTGAACATGTGTTGAAATTCGGATGTATCAAAATGAGCTGTAATGGAATGTTCGTTTTTCTTGTTATACAAATAATACGCATCCGGAATGAGGGCCATGTTGAGTGTGGCTTCATTCATCATGTCGACGGTAAAACAAATATCAGAATATCTGAAGGGTTTAAAGAGGAGACAGATGCTTTTATGTATAAACTTATTGCACGCAGTTCCACCAAAATGTCCGAAGGCTCTTTTATCTTTTATCGAAGAGATGGTTTGTCGTAACGTCTGTGTGGTAGATTCCCGAATAAAAGAAAACAGGTAGCAGTTGATGTCTGGCAGAAGCGTCTTTTCAAATTTGCGATACAGGTCATGTGCTATTCGATCATCACTATCCAGAAATTGGATCCATTGTCCTTTTGCTTGCTTCAGACCTTCATTTCGTGCATATGCCTGTCCGCGGTTGACCGGCAATGGAATCAAGCGGATAGCCGGATTGTTTATATTTTCTACCACTTGACAAGATGCATCTGTACTGCCGTCATCGACCACAATGACTTCAATGTTCAATCCATGCGGTTCCTGATGCAAAACGGATTGAATGGCATGTTGCACATGGGACTCCGAATTGTACATGGTAATGATGACCGAAACTTCCGGTGTAAGGTCCATAGGCCAGACGCATAGTGGAAATATAGCGCCCAATATAACAAGTAATTGTCAGGCGAAAATTTAATCTACATTTGAATGGATTTTAATCCGAAAATACCTGCATGAAAATCGCTGTCATCGTCCCTTCACTCACAGAACGTGCTCCTGTCCAGGTTGCAATGACTGTGGCGGTTCAATTAGCCAGGGGAGGGCATACGGTTACCGTTTATTATTTCAAATCAACATCAGGCTTGTGGCATGCCGAAGGTATTGTTTTTGTAAAAATCAGTTTTTTCAGCCGCATAGATTGGGATGAGTATGATATTATTCATAGTCATGGTTTCTTTCCTGATGCATTTGTTTCGCTGAGAAAATCCCGACACAGTCGTGCAAAATCAGTGAGCACTATTCATAATTATGTTTTTCCGGAGTTAAAACTGCTTTATAACCAGGTAGTTTCCTTGACTTTCGGATGGTCATGGGTGTCATTTTGGAAAAGAATGGATCATATGGTCGTACTGACCAATGATGCATTACAATATTATCGTACTCTTTTACCTCAAAAGTCGATTAGCAGAATCTATAACGGGAAAAACATAGTACCGGACCCGAACGTGATCTTACCGCAACATCGTCTCCTGGTGGAGGAGATCCGTAAAAACTATACGTATTGCATTGGCTCGATTGCAGCGCTTATTTCCAGAAAGCGAATTGATATATTAATCCGACATCTCAGTAGAGTAGAGACTGGTGGTCTGATGATATTGGGAGAAGGACCTCAAAGAAAGCAACTTGAAGAACTGGTCGCTCAACATCACTTACAAGACAGGGTAAAGTTTTTAGGATACATTCCGCAGGCACACGTTTATCTGGAGTTGTTCGATATCAGTGCACATCCTTCGATGAGTGAAGGATTTAGTCTTTCCCTGATCGAAGCAGCAGGTTATCAAAAGAAAATAGTTTGCGCTGACATCCCTTCCTTCTGTGAAGCCTTTACAGACGACGAAGCAACTTTTTTTAATAGTCATGATGAATTGACAATTGATCAGGCTATCCTTGAAGCATGGCGTGATAATGAAAAGCCAAAAAAGGCATACCAAAAAGCGGTAACGAGTTATTCGGAAGAGCGGATGGGGGAAGAGCATGAGGTGTTGTTTGAGCGATTAATATCCCTTAACCCCCCAGCCCTTTTACCTCCTGCCCTTTTACCCCCTAGCTAGCCCCCTTAAGGGGGTAAAATCTTTCCCCCTTAAGGGGGCTAAGGGGTATGGGGGCTAGTGGGCAACGGAAACACCATCTCCCTCACAAACCCAACAGACCACGCACTCATGATTAACATGATCACGAGTGGTATTTGCAAACCTACGCACGGTGATTTCCATTTTATCATTGCTTTGATGGAGAAATAAAAGAGAAACAGGAATGCGAGTATCATGATGCACGACAATACAAGAAAACTTTTGCTCCGTACCAAAAGCAAAACGGTCAGTAGGCCTAAAGGAAGACTGAGTCCAACAAGTACATGAGCCAGGTTGAGTAAGCGTTTATCTTTTTTGGCCACCTGCAAACGTCCAATTGCATAGCGGTAGAATTGCCTCCATAGTTTTCGGGGAGTAGGACGCCGATAATGAAACACGATGACATCGGGTGTGTACAATAGCCGGAAGCCTAAGTCCATGATCTTGCGGTTTAATAAAGTATCATCACCTGTAAGCATGCTTTCATCCAAAGGCATCACTTGGGCAAGAATGGATTGCCTGTAAATAGCATTGCAGCCCGGGATGCTACTGACCTCTTTCACTTCATTAAGCTCCCTGGCATGAACGGAGCCCGCTGCAAAAATAGGTTGGTCAAACATAAAGCCTACAGCTTTTCCAAAGTTACTTTCATCCGATGGTGTGAGATTCGGGCCCCCGGCACAAGCAACTGTTTTATCGTTTTCGAAATATTTTAAGCAGTTGGAAAGCCAGTGTTGATCAACGATGCAATCGGCATCTGTAAAAGCAATTAAATCTCCTTTAGCATTTTCAAATCCAATGTTCCTCCCCGGCGATACCGTTTGTTTTACATTGCTGATGACCTTGGCGCCCATTTCGAGAGCAACACCGGCGGTATTATCTGTCGAGAGTCCATCGACAATAATAATTTCAATCTTCTCCTTTGGATATTCAAGTTGATGCAGACTGCTGATACAACCACGTAAAAGCTTCTCTTCATTTTTCGCAGGGATGATAATGGAAATAAATGGGAGTGGCGTCATGGCGTCAGATGCAAATTGTTTTTACTAGTCGCGGGAACCCTGTTTTTGATTTCTTCGGATCTGCGAAAGTTGTTCGGTGATCAGCCCCAGGAAAAAGAAGATCATGGTGGCTACTATACCTAATAGCGTACCTATGCTAATACCGCGGCCGGCAAGTATCAACGGAACACCCCAAATCAGGGTCAGGGTAAAAGTTAGCATGGAGATCGGTAAAAAGATCTTCATCGGATTAAACAATACCAGGAGGTTGACGATCTCCATCACGGTTTGAAATGCAGTCTGCATGCCAATAGTGCTTCTCCCTTTTAACCGACTGGAGATGGTGATGGGTTCTTCGAGCACGAGATGTCTGTTGTTAATAAACACTAACGTAATGATATCACTGAAGGCCATAGTGTCTGGAGCCAGGTGAAGATATTTACGGGCGAGCGCGGTCTGATAAATCTTCATGCCTGAATTGATATCATAGATCGGCACCTGCATCAGCATCTGTGCGATAGTGCGTATGATTAATTTACCGATGCCACGTGAAACGGTTTCGGATTTATGCCCTCTTCTGGATCCAACCACCATATCTGCATCATTTCGTTGCATGCAGGTGAATAGTTTTTCGATATCCGTAATGGTATGTTGACCATCTGCATCGATGGTAATTATATACGTTGTATCACAGGCCTGGATACCGGTTTTGATCGCAGCCCCGTACCCTTTATTCAGTTTATGATGAAGGGCAATGAAATAATCTGTTCCCTCTAACGGTAATACGATTTCTTTGGTCTTGTCTACCGAGCCGTCATTCACCAGAATGATTTTCCAATTTCGCTGACGGCAGAATTCAAGTAATGGTGGCAGGATCACTGTCAGGTTTTCGGCTTCATTGTAAGCCGGCATGACAATCGTCAATAATGGTTTTTCATTCATACCTTTTAATCCTGTTGCATAAACGTAATTATCAATAAAAGAGCTTTCTGATGACGATGCCTATTGGAGCTTACAGTATAGCCTATAGAATTCACCTGCAGGTAAAAATCCTAAATCCGCGGAACGCTTAAGATCCACGCATCCTTCAGCATTGCCCAACTTTAACTTCGCTATGCCGCGGTTACCGAAAGCCTCAGCGAAATCTTGCTTTAAGGCTATCGCTCGATCCAAATCCTCAATCGCAAGCTGGTATTGTTTTTGAAGTATGTACACTGATCCCCGGTTGTTGTACACCCTATAATAATCAGGGTTTAAAGAAATGGCCCGATCATAATCTACTAATGCTTCATCCAACCGGTTTGTCTCCTTATATAAAGTTCCCCGGTTGTTGTATGCCTTATCAAAATCACGTCGGTAACGAATGGCCTGATTAAAATCCGCAAGGGCCTGGTCATATTTCTTTTGTTTTTGATACATATTCCCCCGGTTGTAATACGCCATTGAAAATGTTGGAAGGAGTTCAATGGCTTTGTCAAAATCTTTGATTGCCTCTTCAAATCTCTCCTTATCCACTAAGGCATCTCCACGATTATTATACGGCCTGGCCTTACCGGGTGATTTCTTTATACTATCTGTGGAGAGTGTGATTTCATCTTTCCAAACATTGTTGCGCATAGAGGTCAGGACGGAATTGACCACAATGACGAGTGCCAGTATCGAGAGGCCAACGTTTTTTATTTTTTTCCAGGTAAGCCAATATATCACATATACGAGAATGAGGAAAAAGCCAAAGGAAGGCAGATAGGTCCGGTGTTCAAAGATCAGATCCTGGAGCGGAATGATACTGGATTCGATCGATAGTGTGAGGAAGAACCAAAATATTCCGAAGGAAATAATCCTATGTTTTTTAAAAGTGGCAATCGCGAGGACGATCAAACCCAACAACGCCAGGAAACTTATCCAAGCCCTGGGATCCAGAAACGACGTTACCAGTTTATAATTATAATCAAAAACCTGGTTGAACGGTAGGATCAGCAACTGGATATATTTGAGGATGACACTGAACTGGGTCAGGAGATAGTTCATTGAGGTGATGTCTTTATTCGCCACGCTCAGATCCATATATTCAGGATTTAACACGTAGTCTGAATAACTATAAAAACCCAACGCAATCAAAGCAAGCAACACTGCACCAATCACCAAGACCTTCCTGTCTTTAAAGGAAATGGCATTTTCCTTTGTATGCAAAAAGAAAATTTCTAACAGCACAATGGCAAATGGAAAGGTAAAGGCATTTTCCTTGGTGAGGACGGCTAGTAGCATTGAAATCCCACATCCGATAAGTAACCTGGTTTTTATTGTTTTTCCTTTCTCCGTGAACCGGCTAAGCAAATATAAAACCAGGCCGAGCAAATAAAACATGGTTGACATGGACGTCATCCGCTGGACGATGTAGGTCACACTTTGCGTGGCGAGCGGGTGTGAAACGAATAACAACGCCACTGCCAGGGATAACATGGTTTTATCTTTTGGCATGAATTTGTCTTTCAAAACAGGCGTAGAGAAGATCAAAAAAGAAAGCCAATAGACGAGGATGGCATTGATGAGATGAATGAAAAGATTGACCAAGTGGTAACCTCCGACATTTAGTTGACCATAGTGATAATTCCAGGCAAAAGAATACAGGGCCAGAAATCGGGTTTGGCTAAACTGCCACATGGCCTTGATGTCTGATATATTCCGGAGGGATGGATTATCACGAATATTGTTGATGTCATCGAGATGGAAGGTGCTCTCAAATGTATTTGCATAGATGATGAATCCCAGGATCAGGATAGCGGCCAAGCCTTTGAGGGTAAGAGAACTTCCGAAAGCATCCAATATGGGAGAAGCGTAGTTTTTGGACCTGGTTGTCTTGACATTTCCCTTCTTTTTTCCTGTGTCTTTGTTCATTCAGTGAATGGATTAATTGAGTAGGACAAACATACGAAACAAATATATTGCCGACATTACACAGAGATACATAATACAAACCACATTAAAGGGCAAACATGCAAAACAAATTCATCAATCATTTTCATAAGATATCTCCGCTTTCTGCAGAGGAGGCAAAGGTTATTGAGGAGAGCATGGATGCACAGCATTTCAAGAAAGGCACCGTGCTGCTCAGAGAAGGTCAGGTAGCTGTAGATACTTACTTTATCCTCGAGGGCTGTATCCGGGAGTACATCCTCGTCGATGGCGAAGAAAAGACAACGAATTTCTTTACGGAAGATCAATGGGTGATATCCATGACCAACTTTGCCACGCGCATGCCTTCGGCTCATTATCTGGTTTGTATTGAAGATACCGCTGTCGCCGTGGGCAATGAGCAGTCGGCCCAGGCCATGTTTAAAAAATTCCCAAGATTTGAAACCATCTCCAGGGCGGTCATGGAAGTATTCTTTAGTGAGCAAAAGAAAATCCTGACATCGTTTCTGACTGATACGCCTGAACAGCGGTATATGAACCTTTTGAAATCAAGGCCTGACATCTTTCAACGGGTCCCGCAATATCAACTGGCGAGTTATATTGGTGTCAAGCCTGAATCACTGAGCCGCATACGAAAGCGGGTGGTGGAGAAACTCAGATAGATATTCCTATCATCCAGGCATTGCCTACACCGCTATGATAATGCTTCCTCTCTTGTGTCCCTTCTCCACGTAGGCATGCGCGACAGCTATCTGTGCCAGCGGATAAGAGGCATCAATCACCGTTTTGATTTTGGTCGTGCGTAGTAATTCCTTAAGCTCCAGGAAATAACTTAAACGTTGTTTCACTGGCAACAGTCCCGTAGCAGAGCACATCGCTTTCTTACCGCCAAATAATTTTGTCCAGAGCATATGGAATAAAAGCGGAAGATCCATCACAGCTGACATAAATATACCATTGTCGGCGAGTGCTTTTTTACAATCCCCAAAAGACCTACGGCCTACCGTATCAAAGATGATGTCATACTTGATGCCGTTTTTTGTAAAGTCTTCTTTGGTATAATCAATCACATGGTCAGCGCCCAATGCTTTTACTATATCCACATTCCTGCTGCTGCATACACCGGTCACTTCCGCTTCATAATGTTTTGCGATCTGGATGGCATACGTTCCGAGGCCTCCGGAGGCTCCGTTGATGAGCACACGATGACCTTTCCGGATATTGCCCAATCCTTTCAGGTAATTCATCACCGTGATCGCACTTCCGTTGACAGGAGCCGCTTCCGCATAGCTGATATTGTCCGGCATCGTGGTGAGGACATCACTTTCGCTGACACAGGCATATTCGGCATAGCAGCCCAGAGTAGTTGTTCCACCAAAAACTTTGTCACCCGTTTTAAAGAGCGTAACGGCACTACCCGTTTCCACGACTTCGCCGGCAAATTCAAAACCGAGGATGGTTCGTTTCGGTCCTTTCAAGCCGGTATAAAGCCTCCCGATGAATGGATTGCCCTTTCGCATCATGATATCGGCGGCCGTAGCAGTCGTGGCATGGATGCGGATGAGCACTTCATTTGGTTTTGGCGTAGGTAAAGGCATATCCTTCATTTGAAGGACGTCTGGAGACCCGTAGCGGGTGTATTCAATGGCTTTCATTTGCGTTTGCATGTTTGTTTTTGTTTTTGTGTTTGTTGATTTCATGCTGCAAAAGTATGGGTGAGGTAGGCCGGGGTTCATTGACTTAAGTTAAGAAAGGGGCTTATAGGCTTATAGGTTTAGAGGCTTAGGAGGTTAAGGTTTAAACTCACCCCCGTCCTCTTCTGCTCCTGCTGAAAACATAATACCCCTTTCAGGGGCAAGGGGTCAGCGTAACCCTTTCGCAGACATATCCCCTCCGTTTGCAGATCACTTTTGCCCAAGCAAGGGCGTAGGAAGACCTTTGGTCCCATTAAGCACATCAATACCTTATAAAATGAAAGCAGTCGTCTACGAAAAGTATGGATCCCCGGATGTCCTACAACTAAAGGATATTTACAAACCAACACTTAAGGCCAATGAAGTATTGGTCAAAATACATGCCACCACAGTGACAGCTGGAGATTGGCGCTTGCGGAAAGCTGACCCGTTTCTTGCAAGGCTTTTTAATGGGCTGTTCAAACCAACAAGGGTGAAAGTCCTGGGGTTTGAACTGGCGGGAGTAATTGAAGAAGTGGGGAAAGATGTCAAATCGTTCAGGACGGGTGACCGTGTTTTTGCCTCCTGTGGATTATCGTTCGGTGGATATGCGGAATACAAATGCCTGCCGGAAAATGATTTAATCGCTCTAAAACCTTCCAATATGACCTTCGAAGAAGCGGCCACTGTTCCCATCGGCGGACTTACGGCTTTGAGGTTTTTGAAAAAGGCCGGCATTAAAAACGGAGACAACATCCTCATCTATGGAGCATCAGGAAGTGTAGGCACCTTTGCTGTTCAGTTGAGCAAGTATTTCGGAGCTCATGTGACCGCGGTATGCAGCACCTCAAATGTCAACCTGGTCAAATCACTTGGAGCAGACACAGTCGTCGATTATCTAAAAGAAGATTTCACCAAAACAAACATTAAGTTTGATGTGGTATTTGATGCTGTCGGCAAAACATCCAAATCAGCCTGTAAGAATATACTCAAGCCCAAGGGTAGCTATGTATCTGTAAAGGGTAATCCAAAGGAAGGCCCAAAGGAATTATTGTTCCTAAAGGACCAGATCGAAGCCGGAAAGCTAACGACGGTGATCGACAGAAGATACGCGCTCGAACAAATCCGTGATGCACATACCTACGTGGAAGGACAGCATAAGAAGGGCAATGTGGTGGTGAATGTAATTGAAGAAGTATGATCTACCAGCCCCCCTAACCCCTGAAAGGGGAGCAATGAATTTCATGCTGGTCCCCCTTTCAGGGGGCGGGGGGTAAAACGGGGCACTAATGATTCTTATTCATAAATGCTTTTCGTCCCTATTAAAACTCATCGGATTGAAAAATCATGGCTCCCCTCCCTTAGATAAGGCAATGTCGATATGAAAGTCATGTTCAAAAAGAGAGGGGGCGGGGGTGAGTTATCCGCAGAGCACTGATCACTACCTGGCCTTATATGTCGATATGAAAGTCATGTTCAAAAAGAGAGGGGGCGGGGGTGAGTTATCTGTAAAGCCATAAGTCAACTCGCCTTGCAAAAGCATGTTCTAAAAAGAGAGGGGGCGGGGGAGAGTTCTAAGAAAAGACGCAGATGGCTGGCGCATGACATAGCATGGAAACAAATATTTGCATGCTGTTGAAAACAGCTGTACAGATTTTGACTTGGAATATGTTCTTTTTGATGCGACGTACGCGAGCTTAAGTCAACTTAAGCTCAACATTGTTTTATATATTTTAAAATGCAAGCCCTTTTAAGGCGAAGGGCTAAGGAATCCTCAGTAGGATTTAGAGGCAGAGCGTAGGATCTTAAATCAACCTAAGCTCAACTTTGATTTTTTTCAATGAACTTTGACAATATATAGCTGCAGCATATACCATGAAGAAATCAATCATCGTCTTAATACACCTCGGTTTCTGGGCTTGCTATTTCTTGTTAATATTCATCGTACTGGGGGTGTACTCCAGGAGCGGAACGAATGTCAGTCACCAGGCAGGCCGGGTAATGACAGCGTTCTACAGCATCCTCCTCTTCGCCTTTATACCTTCAGTAATATCCTACTTTTTGTATTATTTTTTCCTCTTTCCCAGGTATCTGCAGCAAAAGAAAATCTTTCTGGCGATCCTGTTTGGACTGTTGGTTTCATTAGTCGCATCCATCCTGGGCTATATTCTGCAACGGTATTTTATCGAGACCGGTCAACTAGCGGACATGGATGAAGGCGGCATTCACGGGAGATCAACCGCTCTTCGTACGCTCGCGGTGATGACCTCTATAGGCACTATCTGCGGTATGGTAGCCTTGGTCATCAAAGGATTTATTACGTGGTTTAATGAGATCAAACTTAAAGAAGCCCTGACCGAAAAAACCCATGAAATGGAAATGGCGTTGATCAAATCTCAGCTCGACCCACATCTGCTGTTTAACACCATCAACAATATCGATGCCCTGATCCTAAAGGATTCCGTAGTCGCTTCAGAATACCTCAATAAGTTGTCCGACATCATGCGGTTTATCCTTTATGAAACAAAGGGAGATAAGATCTCGCTGGCCAAAGAAATCGAATATATAGACAAGTACATCGACCTACAAAAGATTCGGACCGCCAACGAAAACTATGTACACTTTGAAGTCACCGGCAAGCCGGGCAATAAGATGATCGCACCCATGGTGTTCATTCCTTTTATCGAAAATGCTTTTAAACATACCACCAATAAAAAACTAGAAAACGCGATTACTGTCCACATCTATATCAAGGACGCAACCGTACAACTGGTGTGCGAGAATAAATTTGATCCCAATGCGATACTGCAGCATACTGCCGGTGGCTTGGGGAATGAATTGATCAGAAAAAGACTAAATCTCCTTTATCCCGGCCAACATCAACTGGACGTAGATAAGACAGATGAACGATATAGTGTTAACTTAACCATTCCCAATGGATAAATTGAGCTGCATCATCATCGAAGACGAGCCCCTTGCGCTCGAAAAAACTAAAGACTTTGTCAGCAAAGTCCCTTTTCTGCAATTGGATGCAACCTTCGACAATGCCCTGACCGGACTGGCATATCTCAACAGCAACAAAGTAGATATTCTCTTCCTGGATATCAATATGGATGAACTCACCGGCATAGAACTCCTTGAGAGCTCCAAGATCAACAGCCAGGTGATCCTTACCACCGCCTATCAGGAATATGCACTCAAGGGCTACGAGCTTCAAATCACTGATTACCTGTTAAAACCATTCACCTTCAACCGCTTCCTACAAGCTGTGAATAAAGCACAGGACAATATAGTCCATCGTACTCCCGATACACCACCGGAATTCATCTTCGTCAAGACTGAAAACCGCCTCGAGAAAATCATGCTCAACGAAATCATCTACATTGAAGGCATGCGCGATTACCGCAGGATCCATACCATCAATAAAAAGGTCATGACCCTTCAAAATTTCAGTGAATTTGAAAAGGTCATCCCTACCAGCATCGTCTGCAGGGTCCATAAATCCTATATGGTGGCTCTAGCTAAAATCGAATCCGTCGAACGAGGGAGGATCAAGATTGGGGATCAACTGATTCCGATTTCGGATACGTATAAGGATGTGTTCTTGAAGTTGATCAATAGTCAGTAGCCACTTCGCAACTTCCATGTAGCCCCTTCAGGTTTTTCTTCGAAAAACCCTCTCCTGTGTGCTGCGCAACCCCGGGGTAGAGTATTTCCATTTAATATGTTGTCCAGATTGTTTCGTTAACGCTGAGGTAGTAGATTTCATTAACCCCGAGGATACCGAAAGCTTTCACCCCGGGGTTGCGGAGCACAAAGGTCGAACGAAGTGAGATCCCGCCTTGTGCAACGCACGAGCATCGGGAGGAGAGAAATTCCCGAAGTAGAAATTTCGAAGGGGCATTGCCTATTTCGCAGATAAACAACCCCATCATGCAGACAACTTCCCCCGCTTCGCATAGTAAAATTTAGGACCCCATCCCCTGCTCATACTTTTGTTGTGTTAATCTAACAAAACAACTAAAACAAAAAAGTATGAAACATTTATTGAAGTCAGTGCTCGTAACAGGTATGATGTTCCTTTACGCTTTTTCCTTCGGACAATCACAGGAAACAGGATCACCCAACATCACGGATACAAAAGCAGCGCAGGAATCTTACGTGCATTTCTTTGTCAATGCGATTGGTACCAACCTTTATTATGGAGATGCCAATAGTGGTCTTGCCGATTACAAAAAACCGGCCTTGGGTATCACTATCGGGGCCTCCTACCAGGCAGGTATTTCACGCCATATGTCTATCGTTTCCGAATTATATTTTATCATGAAAGGCGGTAAGCTCAACGATAACAATCCTTTAACAGATCAAGAATCGACGCTGCGGATGTACTCATTTGAATTACCCGTGATGGCGCGTTTACACCTGGGTAAGTTTCACATCAATGCAGGACCATCTATTGCCTACAATGTGCATGGAACCCAAAAGAAAGATGATTTGACGACGGATCTTTCCTTTAATAATCAAGAAGGAGGCTATGAGCGATTTGAAGCCGGAATCCAGGTGGGTGGCGGGTATTCGTTTATGGTAAAACAAAAGAAGGTGTACTTCGATATCAGGTACTGTCATGGCCTGACCAATATATCCAACAGCACGGAAATGTATAACAGGAGTGTGCTGGTCAGCCTGCATTTCTCTAAAAAGTAAGAACATCCATTCCGGCTATCCAAACGAATCTATTCAACATCCTAAACAATTTTTCAAATGAAATCAAACAGAAATAGCGCAACCGCTGCAGGAGTCTTGTACGTCCTTGCAGCGGTTGCCGCCATCATAGGGCGTATTTTATACGGGTCTATTTTAACAGATTCCGATTACATCTTGAAAGGCACCGTCCATGAAACCCAAATCCACTGGGGTGCCTTTTTTGAAATTCTCACTGCCTTTGCGGTGATCGGCACACCTATAGCGTTGTTTCCTGTCCTCAAGAAGTACAATCAAAGTATGGCCATAGCCTCAGTGAGTTTCAGGCTTCTCGAAGCTACCATGATCATTGTTGGTGTCCTGAGCCTGTTGACTATTGTGACCTTGAGTCATGAATTTACAAACGAGGTCAATCCAAATAATGTCTCTTACCTTCTCGCCGGCAAATCTTTACTGGCATTAAGCAATTGGACCTTTACATTTGGCCCCAACATTGCGCTTGGCCCAAGTACATTTATGATAGGGTTTATGTTATATAAGTCGAGATTGGTCCCTCGCTTCATCGCCGTTATGGGTATGATAGGAGGGCCGCTCATTTCGGTGTGCGGTGTGCTGGTATTGTTTGGCGTATTTCCTCAAATTTCTCTCTGGAGTGGGCTGCTTGCGATTCCGGTTTTCCTTTATGAGATGAGCCTGGCGATTCGACTATTGTCCAAAGGATTCAATGCATCGAAGGTTGATGTCGTGACCGTGTTGAGGTGATATAGTGAATAAGTAAAGGATTATTTGTCTCAGAACAAAAACTACAACTTTTCATTTTTCATTTTTCACTTTTGACTTCCTGAATCCCGGGGTTTCGGAAGTGAGAAGTTTCGCAGAAACGAACGACTGGAAAACACAGGGATCGTTTATTGGCGCAGCGACAATAAACGAGGGCAAAAGCGGCAGCCGCAGGCACAATAAACGAAAAAAAAAGGATAAATAAACGACGCCAAAATCCACAATGCTTACCTTAGATGGCGAAAAAAATGTATCAGAACGAAACATTTGTTTCGCAAGACAAACATGCAGAAACTTAAGACCTATTTCGAAACCACCGGCTTTTCAGGAGAAGATCTGGAAACCATCCTCAAAGCATTTTCGATTCAGGCCTACGAGAAAGGTGATCTCTTCGTAGAAGAAGGTAAGATCAGCAAGTACCTGGGTTTTGTGGATAGTGGCCTCTTCCAGTATTTTGTCTGGAAGGATGGAGAAGAACAGACGACCTACGTGTCTGTTGAAAATACATGGCTGTCTTCCCTCATGAGCTTTATCAGCCAAACGCCTTCGCTTGAAAATGTAAAAGCTATCACGGATGGCAGGGTATATTTCATCAGTCGCGTTGCCCTTCAGGAATTGGTTGACAAGTTGCCCGGATTTAAAAATTTTTATATCGGTCTCCTGGAGTGGGCGATCTGTGGCATCGATGCCAGCCGCCATGACCTGATCGTCCTCTCGGGTGACCAACGTTATGAAAAGATGCTAAGAAAGGAGCCCCATCTCTTGCAACAGATTCCGCTACAATACTTAGCTTCTATGCTCGGCGTGACCCCACGCCACCTCAGTCGGATCCGCAAGAATATTCGCTGATTTGCATTAATGGACATTTGTCCAGTGGATTCCTTTCCGTCAAGCTGACCTTTGCATCGTCAATTAAAACAAACACGACATGCAAAAGAATTTGAACAGATTAACCCTTATGATTGCCCTGCTGACATTTGTTTCAGCAACCGCTTTTTCTCAAAACCGCTTCTCTAAAGGCGAATTAAGTATCAACGGTTTTCGTAACCCATCAATCGGACTGGAATACCGCTATCACAACATATCCATTCATGGCGGATATTATATCACGGCACTGGAATCTGGAGTGACCACTAAGTTTATCAAAGCAGGATTGACCGGCTGGTTTCTTCCCGTTGGAAAAAGAGAAAATCCTTCTTCATTTTATGCAGGCGCATCTTATCTGCGCGGCATCAATCTCGAATATGAAGACCAAAATGCATTTGGCCTGGAAGCAGGTTTTCGCTGGATGGTATGGAAAGGACTAAACCTGCGAATAGGCGCTATAGCACTACTGGCCAAAGATCATGATGTCGAAATCAACCCGACACCGGGCATCAGCTATTCATTTTTCATTCAATAAGTAATCACCTAAGCATGAACCACAGCAAAACAATTGGGAGTCTAATGATCCTGGGGGCAGTTGCGCTCTTTGCTCCTTACACCCTCTTGACCATCATCTTTGATTACCCTGATATTCTGAGAAAGGATACCGCTTATGTCCTGACACAGTTTCACGATGGTGGCAGCAAACTGATCTGGACATGGTTTGCTTTTGCAATCACAGGACTTCCATTGCTTCCTGCATATATCCTGCTTGGGAAAAGCCTGGAATGCAAAGTGCCGATGATGCGAGTAGCCACCACTATAGGCGTGATTGGCCTGGTCGTGCAGATGATTGGATTGCTGCGATGGACTTTTGTAGTGCCGGTGTTAGCCGACGCATTTGTAAATAGTAATGATGAAGCAATAAAAGCTGCCGCCATCATTAATTTTAAATTGATCCATCAATTCGGGGGCGTATTACTAGGCGAGCATCTTGGTCAACTGTTTACCATTGCCTGGACAGTAATGGTCAACATGATCTTTGCAAAATTGAAGTTGGTCCCAACGTGGATCAATTGGCTTGGCTATATCAGTTCGGTGATCTACCTGTCAGCACAAGCTGATTTATTTGCCACAGTCATGCCTGGTTTTCCGGTTTGGGATATGGCTGGGTTTATTGGGAGTACACTTTGGTTGGTGTGGTTGGTCGCGGTGGGGATGACGTTGATGTTTAGGAGATCTGAAGCGATTGAATGAGATATGGGTTGGTCACTTGCTCACTACGCTTGTTCGACGACTGCTTCGCGACGACCTATCCCGGCTGAGCCAGGATGACCACACGCACCGTGATGCTAGCAAGACACTGTTTCTTACTAGCATCATGGTACGTGTGGTCGTCCGTGAGGGCAAGTTGTCGACCGACAGAGTCGGACAAGTCGTCGCGAAGCACTCGTCGAACAAATCACGTTGGTCATACGGTGATTGTTCGATCTGTTATCACACTATATCAAACCGATCAAGTTCCATCACTTTAGTCCACGCGGCCACGAAGTCTTTTACAAATTTCTCTTGACCATCACCACAGCCATACACTTCAGCAATGGCGCGGAGCTCTGAGTTAGAGCCAAAGATGAGATCAACTCGTGTACCAGTCCATTTCAATTCACCTGATTTTCGATCACGACCTTCAAATACATCCTGTGCATCTGTTGTAGATTTCCAGGTTGTATTCATATCGAGTAAGTTCAGAAAGAAGTCATTTGTGAGTGCTTCTCTATTTTTAGTGAAGACCCCATGTGAAGACGTATCAAAATTTGTATGGAGGACACGCAAGCCACCCACGAGAGCAGTCAACTCAGGTGCAGTCAGCGTCAACAGTTGTGCTCTGTCTACTAACATTTCCTCTGCTGCAACAGTGTATTTGGACTTCACATAATTGCGGAAACCATCTGCAGTAGGTTCGAGAATGTTGAATGAATCGATATCAGTTTGCTCTTGTGTAGCATCCGTGCGTCCAGGTGTGAATGGTACCGTCATATTGTATCCAGCGTTTTGAGCAGCCTTTTCTATTCCTGCACTTCCACCCAATACAATCAAGTCTGCAATCGAAACCATCTTACCATCAGTCTGCGCGCTGTTGAATTCTTTTTGAATACCCTCAAGCGCTGTCAGCACTTTCGACAGTTGAGCAGGGTTGTTGACTTTCCAGTCTTTCTGAGGTGCCAGGCGAATACGTCCCCCATTTGCACCACCTCGTTTGTCAGAGCCACGGAATGTGGAAGCGGATGCCCATGCTGTAGATACCAATTCAGAAACAGTCAATCCTGAAGCAAGAATCTTACTCTTCAAAGCAGAGATATCCTGATCATCCACTAGTTTATGGGTTACTTCAGGAACAGGGTCTTGCCAAATCAATTCTTCATTTGGTACCTCTGGTCCAAGATAACGCGCGCGAGGACCCATATCACGATGTGTCAACTTAAACCATGCACGAGCAAATGCATCTGCAAACTCATCCGGATGCTCGAAGAAGCGTCTTGAAATAGGTTCGTAGATAGGATCCATTCGTAAGGAAAGGTCAGTCGTCAACATGGTCGGTGCATGTCGTAATGATGGGTCATGCGCATCTGGTACGGTACCACCTCCTGCTCCATCTCTCGGCTTCCACTGAAAAGCACCGGCCGGACTCTTGGTCAGTTCCCATTCAAATCCAAAAAGGTTTTCGAAAAAATTGTTGCTCCATTTCGTTGGTGTCGTCGTCCATGCACCTTCCAGACCACTGGTAATTGTATTGACGCCATGACCGGTGTTGAAAGTATTTTTCCAGCCAAGACCTTGCTCTTCAATACCAGAAGCGGCAGGTTCGTGACTTATGTATTTGCCAGGATCGGCTGCACCATGCGTCTTGCCGAAAGAGTGACCACCCGCAATCAGCGCCACGGTCTCTTGATCATTCATAGCCATACGGCCAAAGGTCTCGCGGATGTCACGGGCTGCTGCGATCGGATCAGGTACGCCGTTAGGACCTTCCGGATTGACATAGATCAGGCCCATCTGAACAGCAGCGAGAGGATTCTCCAGTTCGCGGTCACCAGCGTACCTGTTGTCGTCAAGCCACTTTCCTTCAGATCCCCAGTAGATGTCTTCTGCGGGCTCCCACACATCCGCACGTCCGCCTGCGAAACCGAAGGTCTTGAAGCCCATTGATTCGAGGGCACAGTTACCTGTCAGGATCATCAGATCCGCCCAGGATATTTTCTTGCCGTATTTCTGTTTGACTGGCCAGAGGAGCAGGCGTGCCTTGTCGAGGTTAGCATTATCAGGCCAGCTGTTGAGCGGCGCAAATCGCTGTGTGCCGAAACCCGCACCACCACGACCGTCGGCTATACGGTAAGTACCTGCACTATGCCATGCCATCCGGATGAAAAACGGTCCATAGTGGCCAAAGTCAGCCGGCCACCAGTCTTGGGAGGTGGTCATCAGATCGAACAGATCTTTTTTCACGGCCTTCAGATCAAGGGATTTAAACTCTTCTGCGTAGTTGAAGGTCTCACCCATTGGATTTGACAGGGAGGAATTTTGGCGCAGGATGTTAAGTTTTAGCAGATTGGGCCACCAGTCACGGTTTCTCGAGCCGGAGCCGGCCACCTGCTTGAGTGCTCCACCACTAAAGGGGCACTTGCTTACACTATCATTCACGTCCAAAGCCGGTGTGTTTGAGGGTGAGTTGTTTTCCATTTATTATTGATTGTTAGTTTGTTAGTATTGATAAAAGATAATATGCTCTTTGTGCAGATTCGTTCAAAATCGGTGGACCGACAATTTACAGCATTATTAGGTAGAATAATGGGCTTTGATACCAATTTACTTGCCTCTCAGCCGACACACTTATCGCTGACTGTGAAACCCTGAAAACGAAGTAATGTTTGATAAATATTAGATCTTTTTGGAGAAGTTGGTAAGGTGACTTGTATAGTGAGAGGTTTATGAGTTTATAGGTTTATAGGTTGATGTGCTTATAGGCTTAAGGGCTTATAAGGTTATGGGCGGTTGCTGAGCTGCGCCGTACTGAGCGAAGCCGAAGTATCGCACATGGATGAGATGGGCGGGTCGAAGCATGATGGGTTGATGAGTTGATTGTGGGAATATATCCAACATCCCGGGGTTTCGGAAGCGTGAAGTTTCGCAGAAACAAACGACTGAAGAACACAGGGATCGTTTATTGGCGTAGCAAAAATAAACGAGGGCAAAATTTCAGTTACAGCCGAAATAAACGAGGGCAAAACATTTTAGCATGTTTCTGACAGCAAGGAGCTATCCATTCGCATCCTTCATCTCAATCGACTTCCATTACAACGGACTCCCCTTTTCCTTCTCCACCATGTGTCCACTCCCATTTTTCATGGAGACATACCCGACCGTCAGGTAGCAGTTCAGGGATGCTGTTACAATACCCGCTTTTGAGACACCCATCAATATCGATATGATGATAGACGAAGTAAAGACTGTTGTCTGGATGAACCAGACCGAGCATGTATCCTTCCTTGATAGTACCTCCTTGGTACGTTGCGCTAAGGACATGTAGGTTTTGGGAATAATGAAATGTTGTTTCTACACTGACCTGTCCGTTAGGGGTGTTTGTTACACCGGTAAATTTCCGATTATGGTAATTGATTTTCATTGATACCTTTTTAACTCGAATCGATCTAATATCTGTTTATGAAGATATTAGATTTTCAGTTTAAGGAGCGCCAATGCGCAAAGCATCGCTTAAAATTAGATTTTCCACTGTCCTTCTGCCCCTAAATCCCCCCGCAGCGCCTCCGTGGCGGGATCTGCGGTGCACTGCGACCTGAATGGGGACTTCAATTAGTCTCCCCTATGCCTTCCGCCTTTTCCTCCTACTTTTGCTTTTGAAATGCCAAAAGGATGAGAAGGAATCAAATACTCGTGAGAAACATCAAACACCTGACCGATGCCCGCTACTTTGCGGCCATGGGCGTAGACTGGATGAGTATGGAGCTCAATGGCGATCCGGCTTCCTTTATGCGCTGGCTTACTTTTAAAAATTGGGTGGAAGGTGTACAACTGGCAGCCGAGATCCTTATACTTGATGAAATGTTGTTGGCCAAAACGATCATCGATGCCAAACCTGATGGTATCATACTCGATCAGGTGATGGACTTGGAGGGGATATCCACGATGCAGTTGTTTTTTGATGTCCGGGATGCTAATCGCGAAGCCTGTCCTGCCGGGAGTTTTAAGATTATTCATTTTGATGAGATCGATGCAGATCGGATTCTGGATCTGGATCCAAATAAAACTTTTCTCCAGTGCGAATGGACGTTAGATCTGCTTGACCATTTATTGATGGCCGGATATCATGGTGGCTTTTGTTTTTCAGGTGGAGAGGAAGATGCGACAGGGATGAGAGACTATGAGCAGATGGATGAGCTCATAGATCGGGTTAGGAGGTTAGAGGCTTAAGAGGTTTAATTGAGCCTTGCCGCTGTATGGAGCAATGCCGTGAAGTCGAATTGTTTTCTCCGTCAGCATTAGTCGGTACAATAAAATCACTTACTTTACTCTATGCTGCCTGTAATCCTTCTGGCCTTTGCCAATGACAAACAAAATTCCGGAGCGGGATACCTCAGGGGACTGACCCAGGAACGCAATGCTATCCGCGATGCACTGATGAAAGCCGAAGAGAACGGCCTCTGCCAGGTTCTGGTGGAACCCGATGCTACCATCGATCGTATTTTTGATATTTTTCAAAACAGTACGTACCGCGACCGCATTGCCATCTTCCATTATGGAGGACATGCAGAGAGTTATGCGCTGCTGCTTGAATCTGCCTCCGGTGGAAAAGCCACAGCACACAGCGAAGGACTTGTAGCTTTTCTGGCCAAACAGAAAAGCCTCAAGTTGATATTTCTCAATGGATGTTCATCACAAAAACAAGCTGAAGATCTCATCACTGCTGGATTGCCCGCAGTGATCGGTACATCACAGTCGATCAGCGACACCGTTGCTACAGGTTTGTCTACACGTTTTTATAAAGGCCTTGCTGCCGGTATGACGATCGAAAGAGCGTGGACCGATGCTATAGATCAGACCAGAACCGAAATTAAAACCACAGATACATCTGCACTTTATAGCGGAAGTATACTTGGCGCGCCTGGTAAACAAAATTTCCCCTGGGAACTCTATACAGGAGAAGGTGGATCCATTTCCAAAGCATGGAACCTGCCTGAAGCAGCTAACCAACCATTGTTTGGCCTTGAACTTCCAAAATCGTACTACAGAAAATTGCCGCTGTCTCCTTATCCGGGACTAAGAAGCTTCAGACGCGAAGAAGCAGCAGTCTTTTTTGGACGCGGAGCGGATATCCGCAAACTGTATACTCAACTTGGACATGAACAGCCACTCATTCTATTCTCTGGAAAAAAGGGAGTTGGAAAATCATCAATCCTGGCTGCAGGCATCATGCCCCGATTGGAGGAGACATATGTAGTTGCATGCTGCTTGATTGACCAAAAAAGTATTGTCGAAAGTCTTTCCGATGCACTTGATCAGACCAGTGCAGATAATGGATTGGAGAAACCCATGCCTGGTGATAAGCACCACCTCGAAGCAAAAATTGTAGAGCTTCAAAAATCCATCGCTACTATTACAGGGGTAGCAAAAGAAATACTCGAGCATGAACTCAACCGGTTGACACAACTCGTCGGAATGAAACAGCTCACGTATCATGAGCAATGGATATCCATCGAAGCAAAGACGGGCAAACCATTCGTAATGATACTCGATGAACTGCCACATGATCCGGAGGAGTGGAAGGCATTGTTGGAAATCATCGTGAGCATCTTTGAGCACAAACCTGCCCCGCGGGGAAAGCTTGTGCTGAGTATGGATACACAGAGCCAAGGCTCGTTACGCAGCATGCTGCAGACAGCTGGGTTGCCTTATGCAGAATTATTTCTCCAGCCCCTTACATGGGATGGTCTACAGGAAGCAATTTCAGGCATCACACTTTCACCTGTCACTAGCGATTATTATCGCTTGCAAATCGAATGTACTAATGCCAATAATCTTCCGGTCACGCTTACAGGAGATTTATCAGATGGTGATACTGCGTTGGTGGCTCCTTATCTCCAAGTCATCTTATCCTCCTTGTGGAATACGGCGACTACAGAGAATGCACAGAGCCCATTATTCACCTTGCGGGAATATCAGCAAGGAATTCTCTCCGGTGAAATCATGGACCGGTTTTTTACGCAACAGATGGCTTTGTTGAAAGAATGGAATGAAACGCCTGTGCTATCAGGCCTTGCCCTTGACTTGTTGTACCTGCATACCTCTGCGCATGGTAAATCAACGATCCTCGAAGCTGCAAAGCGAATACAAACGTATAGCGACAAGCCAGAGATCGTCCCTGCCTTGGTGAAAAAATGTGAAGCGCTTTTTCTATTGACCAGTGCGCCTTCGGACGCAACCAGCCTGGGGCACAATTTACTGGCGCAGGTGGTGATCAGGCACTACAGTATTTCATTGAGCCCGGGACAACAAGCTGCACGTATACTCAATGCAAGGACCGGAGAAACGTCCGAAACCGAAATAGCTACATGGCTCAATGAAGCGGACCTCGAAGCTGTCGAAAAGGGTATGCAGGGTATGCGCAGCCTAAGCATGGAAGAGAAAGGGCTTGTGGAGTTCAGTCGCGTTAAAAAAGTTCAGGCACAACGGGACCGAAAACGTAATCGCATGATTCGAGGTGCGCTGGTCAGTGTGGTAGCCATTTTTGCCGCACTGGCAGGATGGCAGTGGTATGTAGCCAATCAGCGTTACCTGTATGCGCGGGCGGGCGAACTCGCTTTTAAAGCAATGGAAATAACAAAGGAAGACAATACCATAGCACTGAATGTTGCCCAAGAGGCTTATGCATCCCTTGGCGAAAATTCACCCCCGTTGGTCATGCAGACGCTGAGCGATATTTTTCATGGACAAGATGAAAGGGCTTTATACATATCCAATTTCCCCCATCGGGAACGGGTATTCAGTGCAGTGTTCTCTCCGGATGGAAAATATGTACTCACTGCATCGGAAGATGGATATGCCAAGCTCTGGGATATTAAAGGCAAAGAACTATTGTCAATACCTCATGAAATCGAAGTGACCAGCGCAGCATTTTCCCCAAATGGAAATCAGATCCTCACCATCACCCGCACGCATGTATACCTGTGGGAAATGGATGGAAAACTCACGGACAAAGATAGCATCCCTGAAACAGTAACAAGTCTTGGTTCCTTTTCTACGGATGGAATGAAGATCATTCCTTTCCCTGTGACGGATCAAAGCACACCTTATTTTTCTCAAATTCAAAATCTCAAACATGATAACAACATCGTCATTACTTCGCCGGCTCAAAATCGAATGTTGGTCATAGCGAATGGTGCTTGTGCTTTGTTTGATGAAAAAGGCAGCTTGCTAAAAGACACACTCACCTCAGCCGTACACTATGCTTCATTTTCTACGGATGGAAAACAATGGCTGACGATTACACCTGATACGCTTTCAAGTACGATCAGCGTATGGAATGCAGCGGGAGATTCATTGTACAGCTTCAGGTGCAAAGGGACAGAGGTCAGGGCTGTTTTTTCGCCTGACAACAAAGCTATCCTGACCGCATCCAATGATTACACAGCAAAGCTGTGGGATTTTGCGGATCCGTTTTTACACCGCTTCCCAAAGCAGACACAAGCCATCAACACGATTGATTATTTTGCTGAAGGAAACACCTACCTGACAGCAGCTTATGATTCGACGGCAAAAATATGGGATAGCTCCGGCAGACTAATCGACAGTCTCAACCATGGTGATGTGGTGACATCGGCATGGTATGCGCCTGATGGTAAGCGCATCCTGACCGCATCAAGAGATAGTACGTCAAGGATATGGAATCCAAAAGAATCCAGCGTGATTACCTTGCGCCACGGGAATGAAGTGACAAGTGCAGTTTTCTCACATGATGGAAAAACCGTATTGACGGCTTCGCTTGATAGTCTTGCGCGCCTGTGGGACACGAATGGTAACCTGTTACATTCCTATCGAGTCCGTGGTGATGTATTGTGGGCTGGTTTTTCGCCTGATGATTCGCGCATCGTGACTGTGTCATCCGACAATACGGCTACGCTATGGGATAGCAAAGGAGATTCCTTACAGGTGTTTAGGCATCCCGCTAGAGTCTATTCAGCAGCTTTTTCACACAACGGGGCTACGTTGTTGACCAGTTGCGCTGACAGTATCGTCCGACGGTTTTCTTCAGCAGGTGAGTTACTCGGCACACTTACCCATTTTGAAAAATCCAAAATAGCATTCTATTCACCAGATGGGAGGTACATCATCACTGGTGGAGGAAAAATGGTAAAGATCTGGGACGAAGAGGGCATCCTACAGGATAGTCTTGCGCACACTGAAAATGTTTCTGCTATTTCAGTAAGCCCTGATGGGCGCGAGATCCTGACCACCTCCATTGATCATAATGCCTATCTGTGGCATTGCAATGGGGACCTTCTCGCTGAGTACACGAAGCATACAGCCAAAATTAATTTTGGCTGTTTCATCCAGCAAGGTACGCATGTACTCACCGCATCGGATGATGGTTTTGTCATGCGCTGGCGCACACCTCGTGCGATCTTCGAAGGAATGAATACGTCACCTATTTATCAGTTGACGAGGAACTAGTAAATCGCGAAATCTGAAAGCAACGCACATATCTCCATCAAGTATAGATACATCCGCTCTTCAGGATATTGATCTATCTCACTCCAGTCAGCAATGCTGACCGTCACCGCAAGGAAATCTCCGTCATTGATGATCAGGTCTGCAAAAAATTCGCTCTGCACATCACCGTTGGCATCTTCATATACGTTTTCAATGTACTCGCTGTAGTAAGGGTTGTCAGGATCATCTCTGAAGTCATCAATATCGTCACCCTCCGGCATGAGTATCTGGCCATTTTCGGCCATGAAAGATTTGAAGGCATCCATAGCGCCCAGGCCCTCGTCCATCGAATCATTTGGGGAGATGTAAACGGACATCATAATCAATCCGCCCGGGCTGGTGGTCGTGATGTAGGTCCAGGCATTATCGGAGGCTGCCGACAGAGTGCATTGTGAGGGAACCATCACCGTGACACCCGTCAGTTCTTCAACGTAAATATCAATGGTGGATTCAAACATATCCACTAATGAAATCTCTTCCTCATTTTCCAGCACACCTTCCATCTTTGCCTGTTCATCAGGAAACAATGTCTCATACACTTCAGAGAAGGTCATCAGGTAATCATGATAGAGTGCCATCCGACTGCCGTCAGTGGTGGAAAAATTGATCGGAGCTTCAAACTGTGCGGCCTGATCTACTTCCTCAGGGCTCAGTAAAGGATTGTCTGAACGGGTGCCGCTGTACATATAATTGTTACCAGTAGTGCCGCCACAGGGTTGCATCGAAGTGGGGGCCGGAGTTCCCTGGTTAAAAAGCTTAGTAAAATCAGCAGCAGGGATAGCCCAGACGCAGGCTTTGCCATCGATCAGTTTGGCGCCGCCATCCACGAGACCGAGGATCTTATCCCCATAGGTGAGTGGAGACCCCGAATGCGCTTTGCGGATATTGGGTTCTTTAAAATTGATCACCTCCGTCGACATGTCCGGGTAATATTGGCCGGCATCATTACAAAGGGATTTGGAAAGACCTGCAGGATTGTCGGCTACACGAGGGCTGATCCTGGACAGGCTGGTTCGCTCTTCGAGAATGGTGGTTTTGGCGCTGACAGATGTTGTATTGAGGGGGATTTCCCAGAAGTTGATATTGGTATCCCATGGCGGTTCACCTGAATACAAGGCGAGAGGAGGTACGCCTAAAGGTGTTTGAAGTTTGAGCAACGCCAGGTCCGAGGGTTTGTAGATTTTTTCGATGACAGCGTTAGCAGTTTTCCCCTGCCACCTGACCAGGATCGTTTTCTTTCCGGCGACGACGTGGAGTGCAGTGACGATGCGGTCAGGCAGGTTTTGCGGTCCGCCATAGGCTACACCATAGCCGGAGGTTTTATCGGCATGCACTTGCACGACAGCGTTTTTCTGGGCGAAAGTCAGGCGCGGGGTGATGACCATGATACCCAATAGCAAAGTGATTGTGAAGGACATCATCGAAGATTTGTACTGCATTGGAGACGTGGTTAGAATGTAAAAGTAGCGCATCGATTCAATTGAGGCCAAAGAGAAGTTGCGTGCAGTGCCAATTTGGTCATTATCATTCAAACCAGCAATAAAAGGAGGACGCAATTATTTCTATAAATCATAATTTTTTGTCAATTTAGCTTCAAAGCATTTGAAGCTTTATAACCCAAAACGACACCCAAAGAAATCTGCAATTTTCTTTTTAAGTATGCTAGGGGTAGTGCTAATTATTTTTGGATCCGGCATACCGTTCGTTTCGACTACTTCGACTCCACCCAGCACAAGCATCCTTCACGCCTCACATTCATGATTGAAGGATCTTCGCTGCGCTTCCACACGCCTCTCACTACCTTCCCGCCGCATCATTTCATAATGCCGGGATCTCCGCTGCGCTGCGACACGTCTCTCGTTTCACCTCTCACGTCCCATGAAGGAAATGATCTTGTTTTATCGGGGCATCCTCTTCCACAACTCACGAAAGTCTTGTATTTTGCCATCCGAACGAATTCAATATTATAAATCCTACATATGCCCAGGCTATACTCAATTTTATTGCTCCTGTTCTGTCTCCCCAGTATAGCCATAGCACAAACCGTCGAAGATGATTTTGAAGGCAACGGAACCATCTCCACCTGGTATGGGGACAATTGCAATCTCAATACAAGCCTACCCAATCCATACCAACAGGGCATCAATAGTTCCGCTACTGTATTGGAGTACGGTGATGTCGGCGGTCAGTATGCCAATGTGGGATTTGATGTCAGCAATAACTTTGATTTATCCATCAACCATACATTTTCAATAAAAATCTATGTGCCTTCGGGTGGACTGACTGGCAATCAGAATAATCAGGTTTCACTGAAACTACAGGATGGAACATTAAATCAGCCATGGAGCACCCAGAGCGAAATCATAAAGCCCATTTCCTTAAATCAATGGCAAACCGTAACCTTCGATTTTGAAGATGATAACTACATCAACTTAGATAACAATTCACCTTCGCCAACACAACGGACAGATTTTAACAGAGTCCTGATTCAGGTCAATGGAGAAAACAATTCTGATTATGTGCTGGCATTGCTGGATGATATTTATTATGATGGCACTATGCCTGTGGATCCTGTTTATGATCATTTAGTCTGGTCCGACGACTTCGATACCAATGGAGCGATTGATAACACGAAATGGTTTCACCAGGCGCAATTGCCCACGCCGGGAAGCTGGTATAATGGAGAAGTTCAACACTATACCAACCGTACCGCCAATGCTATTGTAGAAAATGGTTTTTTAAAAATTATTGCAAAAAAGGAATCCTTCACGGATCAGGGATACACCAAGCAATACACGTCTGCCAGATTGAACTCAAAGTTTGCATTTACGTACGGCAGAGTTGAAGTCAGGGCGAAACTTCCTTCCGGTGTTGGCACCTGGCCTGCCATATGGATGCTTGGCAAGAATATAAATGAGAATGGTGGTTATTGGGATACGCAGGGATACGGAACTACCGGATGGCCTGCCTGCGGTGAAATAGATATCATGGAACATTGGGGGACCAATCAAAACTATGTCCAGAGTGCAATGCATACCCCCTCAAGTTATGGAGGCACGGTTAATTTGGGCGGACAGACCGTTCCAACAGCATCCACGGATTTTCATGTATATGCTATGGAATGGACTCCACAGAAGATGGTCTTTAGCGTTGACGGCGTGATCCATTATACCTATAATCCCCCGGTGAAGGATAACAGTACATGGCCTTTCGATGCAGACCAGTACCTCTTGCTCAATGTTGCCATCCAATCCGTGATTGACCCCAATTTTACCCAAAGTGCAATGGAGATAGATTATGTCCGGGTTTATCAGGAGACCCCTGTATCCACAGCGAAAGTTGACCATTCCTTAAATCAAAATTATTATCCCAATCCTGTAGTTAGTGAATTGAACATCACTATAGAGCATGCAGATGCACAAAATGTTGCATTGAAAATCTATAACATGAATGGCAAGCTCATCAAAACGTATAATAAGACAGTAAACAATAACAATATATCACTGGATAACTTACATAACTTATCAGGTGGAATGTATATGGTTTTATATGTTTTGGACAATAAGCATTATAGCTTCAAATTCCTGAAAGTATAATTCAATAACGTACGTTTCGACTCCACAATGCCGCTCTTTTCCAGTCGAAACGAAATCCTGTCTGGTCTGTCTATCGCAATAACGCTCAAACAAATTGTAGTGGAGAATGCGTTTCCAGGCTATAGTCTGACGTCTAAAGTCTGAGCGTTAAATCTTCCACCACATCAACCCACTCCGCTGCTTATATGCAGCAAACTTCGGATATCGTGACAATGATTTGTCCTTCTTGATCATCCCGGGAATAAAGACAAAACTGAAAAACAGCACGATCCCGATATAGCCCATCCAACTCATGGATAACATCGCAAATCCAACATAGATCATTAATTCGCCGAGGTAGTTGGTGTTGCGGCATCGGGCAAAGAATCCTTCTGTGATGAGTCCGGGTTTATATTTAAGGGTGAAATATTTTTGTGCATCACTGCCAAAATGCAGTACCGTTCCAATCATATTCAACGCTATCGCTCCGGCGATGAGCATCTCTCCCGGCATCCGATGTTGGCTGATCAGGATAAAGGGCGATATCCAGTACAACCCCAACGCGAAGAATACGAGTATGCCATAAGGCACAGAGACCTGCTCTTCCCACCTTTTGTCCGGATAGAGCCGGTCTTTAAAGATCCATAGGAGACCATAACTCCCATGCAAGGCCAGATAGACCCATGCTCCGATGCTGAAATTGTCAAACATATACATCAGCCCCAGCACGAAGCAGGCGGTGAAGCCTTTGTGGATATTTATGGGATACTTTATTTTCATGAGATTTGATATTATCTGGTGTTTCATGCAAAGGGTAGCAAATTACGGATTTAGTGATTTAGTGATACAGAGGTCTTTTTGCCCCATCAGGCAAAACCTATTCGACTCCGGATGGTACGATCCTTTATCTGACAGAGACTCTTTCCAACCAGCTTGTGGATTCAACGCAGGTCATAAAGAACTAATTTCAACTGAAAGGTAAGATGGTTGGTTCGCCAACTAATTATTACCTCCACACCCAAGACCATGAAGATGATGCATCACTTTGGATAGAGCCTGGCCATATGACATTTGATGCCTCCTCTGCTACGGATTTCAAACACGCCATCATCACGGGATCTCAAACCCATGCTGAAGCGAAGACTTTTCTGGAAGCCATCGCGGCTATTGAATCCGACGATGATATGGATGAAACCGAACGCCTGGCGATGGATTTTATCAAGGCGTATCCGGCTGGAAAGAGAAAAAGGACTGGAAAAGGTAGCTGACTATTTGTTTTTTACAGCACTGATTGGGATTCTGATCATTATAACATTTATCCCCATCAACTTTATTGACTAACCCCCTGATTAAAGATTTCTAGTCATGCGGCGTGCCATAAAAACAATATTCAATATATTTATATCACCATACATCTGCCATCAATGCGGGATAAATAGTATAGCATGAAACAATTCTTCCAACTCGCAGTTTTTATCTTCACCCTATATACTGCATATGCCCAACCAACAGCCACAGTAAATGGCACGATCACGCATCCGAAAGGAGACTACGTTTATATAAAATATTATAGCGATTACCTGACCTATGATGAGATCGTCGCTGATTCCGCGAAACTAGATAAAAAGGGAAACTTCCACATGCACTTCACCTGGGATAAACCTTATCCTGCAACCTTCTATCATGGAGATGAACTAACCAGTATGTACGTTTCGCCCGGTGATGATCTCCGTCTTACCCTGGACACTAAGGAGTTTGACGAAACAGTGAAGTATGAAGGGAAGGGTGCAGTGATCAATACCTACCTGGCGCAGAAAACATTGTTGTTTCCTTACATCAATCCAGTCATTTATAAGGAGCATGAGGAAGAATTTACGCATCATGTGGATTCAGTGCATCAGGCGGAACTCGCATATTTTAATCAGTATTTCACCGACGTAAAGGATGAAGCGCTTTATATCAAGGCATTTAGCAATTATGAAAGCGCAGAGTTGATCTATGGGTGGGTCAATATGAAAACATCATATCCAGGCATGCATGCTTATTTCCATCAACTCAAGGAACGCCCAAAGGTATCTCAGGAGTTTAGTACATTTTTGAAAGACATCCAGGTGATGGATGAAGTTGCGCTCGTGTCCGATTCATACCAGGAATTTATTACAGACTATGTCAATGATAAAGTGCTCCAACTCCTGCAGGCAGATACATCACAGGATTTTATCTCCTTGAAGGAAATGTACATTGAAGAAAACCTCTCAGGGGACATCAAAGACTTTATCTATGCACAATGGATTTATACATTATTAACGGAACAAGATAATCTGACCGAGGGCAAACGATTGTTTGATAAACTTATTTCGCCTTCACCCAACAATCCTTACCCAGCAATGCTTAATCAAACCATTGTGATTGTTTCAAAACTATCTCCTGGCAATCCGGCACCTGATTTTACTTGTTTGGATCAGTATGGCCAGGAAGTTTCATTGAGTGACTTTAAAGGGAAAGTAGTGTACATGGACATCTGGGCAACCTGGTGTGGTCCTTGCAGGTCAGAGATCCCTTCGGCTCAAAAACTAATGGATGATTTTGAAGGTGAAGATGTGGTGTTCCTCTGTGTATCCGTAGATGATGATATCGATGCCTGGAAAAAATTGATCAAGGATAAAAAGATGAAAGGTATTCATGTGAATTCAAGCGGTAATTTTAATTCCATTGTAGCAAAACTCTTCAACTCAAAAGGGATACCTCATTATGTGCTGATCGACCAGGATGGAAACATCGTCGACTTCAATGCCAAACGTCCAAGTGGAGGGATAATCGATGACCTTGATGCCTTATTAAAATAGCATTTTCTTTCAACGGTTTTACTTGCTGATTCAGGTCTTCATATTTGAAACTTAAATATGCTCGTCTCCAGACTTGCGGAAGAATGGCCCCTCTCCCTGAAAAAAGGTTCCCTAAAACTTTGCGCAATCCACCCTCGCGGAATTTTTATACATTTATCCATGCGAATTTTTACCACATTTCTTGTTTCTCTTTGCTTTCCACTCCTGTCTATCGGACAGCAGACGATCAATGGCTCGATTACCCATGCGGGCATCCAGCGCGATTACATCCTCTATGTACCGGAAATGTACACTCCGGAATCGTCAGTCCCGCTGATCCTCAATTTTCATGGGTATACTTCCAATGCCTTTGAGCAATTGAACTATGGGGATTTTCGCCCTATAGCCGATACGGCTGGTTTTATTGTAGTTCACCCAATGGGTACAGTCGATCTCCTCGGCAATACGCATTGGAATGTAGGCTGGGGTACCAGCATGGTTGATGATCTCGGATTTACTGCAACGCTCATAGATTCCCTTTCGGCAGCGTATTCGATTGACCAGGACAGAATCTATAGCACCGGCATGTCCAACGGTGGATTTATGAGTTATCACCTGGCGTGTGAAATGAGTGAGCGTATCGCTGCCATCGCTTCTGTCACGGGCACCATGAATGTAAATCAACCTGCTACCTGCAGCCCCGGACATCCGATGCCAGTCATGGAAATTCATGGGACAGCAGATGAGACCGTGCCCTACAATGGTAATTTCCTTTTTGGCACTACACCTGCCGCAATAGCTTATTGGGTTAATTACAATGATTGCGAATCAACACCCGCCATCACTTCCATACCTGATACAGATATCGGAGATGGCTGTACTGCCGAACACCAGGTATATGCCGGAGGCAACAACGGATCTACTGTTGAACATTATAAAATCATCAACGGGGAACATACCTGGCCAGGCTCTGCATTCGGAGGAGTTGGCACCAACCAGGACATCGATGCCTGTAAAGAGATCTGGCGGTTTTTTTCCAGCTATGATATTCATGGATTGATCAATACAACCTCTGTTGCAAAAGACATTGACCCAAGCGGTATAAATGTCTATCCAAATCCAGCCAGCGATGTGATGACCATTGAATGGCCCGGAGAATTGCCAATTGACTATACATTAGTTGCATTAACAGGTCAGCCAATACAGAGAGGAACCTTTTCACACAGACAAAATGAACTAGACCTTGCGACTATCGTGCCTGGCATTTATATGCTGAAGATAGAAAATCAAGTAATCAAAATCGTAAAGGCCGAATAGGCAAAATCACTATTCCATACAGGAGTAACGTATTCAGTAAGCTACACTATGAATCATAAAGCCATATCCATCCGTCCATTTATGGGCGTTAAAAATTTTGAGATCTCCAGGCGATTTTACAACGACCTTGGATTTGAAGAAGTCGTTATCGAACACAATTTCTCATACTTCAAAACAGAAGGAATTGGTTTTTATCTACAGGATGCGTATGTCAAAGACTGGGTTGACAACACCATGGTTTTTCTGGAAGTGGATGATGTGTCCCGCTACTATAACGAACTCTTGGCTTTAGACCTGCCTGGTAAATATGACGGCGTTAGACTTATACCTGTCCGAAATCATCCATGGGGTAGCGAATGTTTTCTCCATGATCCATCCGGGATTCTCTGGCATTTTGGTGAATTCAAAAAATGAGGCCCTAAGCAGCTGGAGTAGTCTACAGCGAATACCAGTGAAAAATATTTACAAAAATCTGTGATTTTTTGAGGCATGTTGCGAATAATAGGTAAATGAATTTTTAATCCTCATTTACCAGATCTGATGAGAATCATGATTTTGCATTTTATACTTGCTGCCGCATACTCGCTTATACCTATGGCCTTCTCAAACTCCTTATGGATGTGGAATTTGACTACGGGTCATAATTCGTCTTTGGCTGCAAATACTCCCGGCTATAGTAACCCTGGGAAAACAAATTTGATATAGCCTATGAACCAGGAAGAACAGTTTCTTTCGGTATTGGAGGATAACAAAGGCATCCTATATAAACTTGCAAATGCGTATTGCAGAGATATCGAAGACAGGAAAGACCTTGTTCAGGAGATGGTATTTCAATTGTGGAAATCGTTTGACAACTACCACCAGACATATAAAGTATCCACCTGGATGTATCGGGTAGCTCTCAACGTCGCTATCTCCTTTTACAGAAAGGATCACAAACGAAAGGGACAAACCGATTCGATCACCGATAGCATTCTGAACCTGACAGAATCAGGTGTATCAACTGATGAAGAGCAACGGCTACTGTTATTACAACAATTTATTTCCGAACTCAAAGAATTGGACAAAGCGGTGATGCTGCTCTACCTTGAAGAGAAAAGTCACAGAGTGATCGCAGAGATTGTCGGCCTTTCAGAGAGTAATGTAGGCACCAAAATCAACAGGATTAAAACCACTTTAACACAAAAGTTTTCAACCATAAAAAATCAATACTAATGGATCAGACAGATATCCTCAACATTTGGAAAGCATACGATAAGAAGTTGGAAGAAACACTCAGCCTTAATCGTCAATTAACGGTAGAAGTGACGAGACTTAAAACAAAATCACTGCTCAAATCTATGACCCCAATCAAAGGTTTTACGTTGTTGGTTGGCATGGGCTGGGTGACGGCAGGTACAATCATCATCAGCAATCTTTTTCGCTATGCCTACGATAGTGTAAGTCCCTTTTTTTTAATTTCTGCAACGATCCAGATCGGTCTGACGGCAATCGCGCTCGGAATTTACCTCTATCAGCTTGTCCTAATTCACCACGTAGACATTAGCAACACGCTCTTAAAGACCCAGAAAAGATTGGCAAATCTAAAGTCTTCCACGCTCTGGTCAGCACGTATCCTTTTTCTGCAACTTCCCGTATGGACTACCTTCTATCTGTCACAAGATATGTTTCAAAGTGGCAACCTTGCCTACATTATTATTAACTGTGCAGTGACGCTTGTGGCATTGGCCATTTCCCTTTGGCTGTTTGTCCATATCAGATATGCAAACAGGGAAAAGAAATGGTTTAAATATATTTTTGAGGGGCGGGAATGGTCTCCTGTGATCAGAGCAATGGAACTCAATGATGAAATCAAGTCTTTTGAGAGAGAATAGTTAACTGACCTCTTTTTTACCACATGTACAACCGAAGAAGACAACTGACCCTTTTTGTGGATGAAAAAAATCGGCTACCATTGAAAATATCTGCCAGAAGTTTAATCCACACCAACATCAATTGATCAGGGCACACGTTACCCTTTGTCGTGAAGATGAAATTGACTCCATGATACCTGTTTTGCGCAATCTGACCAACCTGGTGATGCCAAGTATAAAAATCTTTTTTGGTCACCCCATTAGATTTTCGGATGGGCAAGGCGTGTATCTAACAGCACAAGACGATTTGCATGCTTCTAAAGCACTTCGAAATCTAGTATTGCAAGATATCATTGCGCATCCAAGAAACCATGAACCTCATATCACGCTGATCCATCCAACTAAATAGTATATGAAATGTAGAATCTATCTGTCTTATATTTGTTTATTGCTGACCAACGTGCTCTCTGCACAAACCTATATTGTCAATGTCGCCGTAGCAGATGTCGAACACCAGCAGTGGATGCCCAATCAGACGGTGACGATCACCAAAGATCTCATTACGGAGGTATTACCCGCAGCGCAAGCGAACGTCCCTAAAGGTGCAACGATTGCGCTGACCTTTAAACATCATAAACTTCTGCTGACTATCCCGATGATATCCACTGCAAAAAATTTGGAAGCCAGAATGGCTGTTTCCCTCGACGTATATTTTTCAAGAAGATAGAGTAGTAATGTCCAATATGAATTAACACCCCCACTCGAATAGATCCCGTTTTCCTCCGAAAGAATACTGCCATCCACGAGATCCACTTCAGGAAACATCTCTCAGAAGATATCCGCAGTAAGCCAGTGTGATGAACATTTCTTTCCATTGATGAGGCCAGTTGACGCCAGTAGAAATGACCCAATGCATAGCGAGGCCACTTCTGCACCTTTCGCATGCTGTGAAATAATCCAGGGAATGATTTTTTTATTCTTCTCAAGCGCGGTACGTATATCGCCACTGATCGCAGGTATGATGATCAGGTCTGTTTTAATAACTTCATCAATGGTCTTATCAGGGTGAACGGTAACAAGATCATTCATCAGCTTGACCTTTTTTTTAGTCCGACCAGTTGCACCTGGAACATAGCCTTTTTGCCGGCAGAAATGAGCATATCGTTGGCAGCTGTAAAGACATATCTTGGATCAGCGATAGCTTCCATGATGGCTGTTTCCGGTATCAGGATAGAGATGTTTTTCTGATAGATGAACTCAACCTTTTCATCAATCCAACGGCCATCGGTGAAGGCTTAACCATCTTTTCCGGAAAAGTACCACTGGAGTTAGATAATTCCACTCGATACGGTTGTGGTATTGTCGTCAATAAGTATCTGCCTTGAAAATAATTTCTTCACGACCTTTCCATTTCTACAATGACAAATCCAATTTATCCTTGCCTTTGGTTTGATGGCCAGGCAAAGGAGGCCGCTGATTTTTATTGCAGCATTTTTAAAAACGGCAGGATCCACTCTGCAAATCCCATGGTGGTGATGTTTGAATTGAATGACACCACCTTTATGGCGTTGAATGGTGGACCGCATTTCAAATTCAATGAAGCGACTTCATTTGTTGTCAATTGCGATACCCAGGAAGAGATCGATAATTATTGGGCCAGACTCACTGAAGATGGTGAAGAGAGATTGTGTGGCTGGTTAGAAGATAAGTATGGGCTATCGTGGCAGATTGTTCCATCTATCCTTGGACCATTGATGAGTGACCAGGATAAAGCGCCCCGGGTCATGGAGGCATTTTTGAAAATGAGAAAGTTTGATATTCAAATCCTTTTAGATGCCTGATGAAAATGGAAATGCTGATACAGAGTTATTTAACCTTCAACGGGAATTGCAAAGAAGCGATGGCTTTTTATAAAGAATGCCTTGGCGGCGAGCTTTCGTTTCAGACCATCGGTGAATCCCCTCTTTCGGAACATATGCCCCCACAGATGAAAGACTGTATCCTTCACGCCACACTTACTAAAAACGGTATGGTGTTGATGGGGTCAGATATGGTTCTGCAATCCGGATTGATCAAAGGCAATGCTGTCTCCATGTCCCTGACCTGTAACAGTGAAGAAGAGCTCCGGGCTACATATGCACACCTGGCCAATGGTGGTTCCGCTGACCATCCGATAGAAGTTTCATTCTGGGGAGCCTTGTTTGTGGACCTGACAGATAAATATGGAAATCATTGGCTACTCGTATTCAATAGAGGGTAGGAATACGTCCACCCGCCGATATTGTTTTTTGCATCAGGGAATTCAATGAAAGTCATCATCAACATTATCAATCACCATTCCGACTGATTTCTTTAAGCGAGGATTCGAAACAAGACTTTTATATAGTCTGTGAAACAATTCCTGCCTTGCTGCTTACTCATCCTCTCTCTGGCTTCAGCACATGGCCAGTGCAGTAAGGAGATTGAAGGTAGAATCTTGAATGCAGTCACAAAGGAGCCATGCTCTTATGCCATATCTACAACAAAACACTGCAAATGGGAACCATCACCAACGATGACGGATATTTTCGTGTCGGGACCAGAGATGCCCGGGACGCTATCAAAGCAGTAGACCGTGTTACGAATGAATAGGAAATGAAAAAGTGGAATGACTATATACATGAATAGTTGGAGATCAACAACATAGCGATTTTCAACCCATTTGAGCTGTAAGCAAACAGTTTTTTTATAAACCTTTCTACTTAGGAATCATTTATATATTTAGCGAAAACCGGGTATAAAAGTTTTCTGCACAATTGTGCGGGAACGCAGAAGCGTTAATTTTCAATTCAATGAAAGCACAGACAATTCTCATCTTGGCCATCTTGACCGCTTCTATAATGTTCACCACAGGATGCATGAAACATACTTCAACAAAAAAGGAGGCAGATGCAAAAGCGCTGACCCTGTTGCAAAATAATTGTTTTGCATGCCATACACCTGACATGAGCATTGACAAACGCCTGGGGCCTCCCATGTTCAGGATACGCGAGCATTATTTTTCAGAAAAGATCACTAGACAGGAATTTGTTGACAAGTTGGTGCGGTTTGCCATGAATCCATCTCAGGCAAATTCCATCATGCCGGGTACAGTCCGCAATTTTGGCCTTATGCCTAAGCAGTCTTTCAGGCAGGAAGACCTGGAAGTCATCGCCGGATATATCTATGACCATGACCTCGGCTCAGAGGAATGGTATGCGGCATGGGAGGAGTTTAAAACAACTTCTAAGCCAGGAGCGCAGGCAATGACCTTTGAAGAAAGAGGATTGAATATCGTCAACATTACAAAGTCCCATCTCGTCAAAAATCTCATGGAGGCTATGAGTGCACGTGGAACAGCCGGAGCCGTAGAGTTTTGCAATGTGCATGCGATGACCCTCACAGACAGCATGGCCAGGGTGCACGATGCAAGGATCAGGCGCGTAAGCGACCGTCCCCGGAACCCTGCCAATCATGCGAATGAAACCGAATTGGCCTATATCAATATGCTGAAGATAAAGGAAGAAAAGCAAGAGGCCCTTCCACCTTCCATCCTGATCGTGGATGGTAAGATGACAGGATATTATCCCATCCAGACTGCAAGGATGTGCATCCAATGCCACGGCATCATTGGCACTGACATATTGCCGGAAACGGCCGAAAAGCTTCATTCACTATATCCGGAGGACAAGGCTACAGGATATAGTGAAAACCAGCTCAGAGGGCTTTTTGTGGTGGAAATGAATTAGCTGTAAAAACTATTGGTGATGAACATAAAGGACTTGCACACAGAGGATAAAGCTGTATCGGCTTTTTCCCTGTTTAAAAGCGAAAAAGGGAATGCAACATCCATCCGGATTTTGAAAGATCAAAAATTAAAGGAACACATTACACCAATACCTGCACTGCTGGTTTGCATGGAGGGAAATGTAATTTTTGAAAATGAAAACGGGTGGAGAGAAGAACTACTACCAGGTGATTATACGCTGATTAAACCAATGGTGAAACATTGGGTAACAGCAATCCATGATAGTCAGCTTATTTTGATTAAGTGAAACTTGTGATAGCCCTGCCAGGTAAAAAAATTATGTATTTATTAGTCCGACTCCTGCAGCCAGATCAAATAAAATCACTTCAGGCTCAAACCCGAATCTATCCAGATAGGAATCAACACAGGCTATGGAAAAAGTTTCCAATGCTTCTTCTTTTATCAAACAGATCACACATCCTCCGAATCCTCCTCCCATCATCCGGGCACCACGTACACCATCATATTGATTGGCGAAATCTGCGAGGTGGTCTAATTCATCGCAACTGACTTCATACATACGCCTTAGTCCTTCGTGTGAAGTTTTCAATAGGCTCCCTGCCCGTTCGGCATCATGCTCGTGAAGTGCCTGTACCATTTCATGTACACGGTCGTTTTCTTCGATCACAAAGGCCGATCTCTTCCATAACGTCTCGTTGAGGTCGCTGGTCTTCAGCATATCCATATCGACATCGCGCAGTGCCTGAACATCCGGATACGTTTGCCGGATAATCGCCACAGCCTGTTTGCACTGAGCTGCACGCTGATTATAATCACTATCTATGAGTGCGTGCTTGACCCGGGTATTGATCAGTATCCATGTGCATCCGGGTAAATCTGCATCTACGAGTGTATGTGCCCGTGTGCGGCAATCCAGCAGCATCACATGCCTGGGCTGACTCATCATGATGGCAAACTGGTCCATGATCCCACCTTGTACACCGATGACCTCACGTTCTACCCGCTGGCCTGTCAGCGCAAGCTCCTCTTTCGATTCATTCCGCCCTGACAATTGTTGCAATGCATATAGAACACCGCATACCAGTGCTGAGGATGAAGAGATACCGGCACCCACAGGCAGGTCGCCTCCTACCAGCAATTGCAATGAACCAATGTCAAGAGCATATAGACGAATGGCTCCTTCAATATATTTCGCCCACGGATACTCGCCGTATTCAAAAATGTCTTCCAGCGACTCGATCTCTTCATCGAGATCAAACGCTATCCAGTGATGACCATTGGTCGCTTTCCTTGATGCAAGAATGTAAATGCTGCGACTCATGGCCCCCGGCAGCACCCAGCCTTCATTGTAGTCAGTGTGCTCCCCGATGATATTGACACGACCCGGTGCACGAACGATGACATCCGGAGCTTTGCTGCCAAAGGTTTTGTGCCATCTGTCAAGGATAGTATTTATCATGATAGTGAGCGAGTGAGAGTGTAAGACAGTAAGAGGTGTGAGGATAGGATGTGCGCGTAGCAATTTAGTGGAAATGTCAATGAGATAATCACAATCATAATCACATACACACCCATCCTCATACTTCTTACTTTCTCACTTTCTTACAATTACATCCAGCCGGCATTCAATGCCGTCCGGAACGGCCATGGAATCGCGATCAGAATGATAATAAGGGCAATCAGGTAATAGTTGAATACTTTTTTAGCATTTGCTTTCTTCGCATGTCCATAACCCACGGTGATCAGGATGATGGCAATCAACATCATAAGGGTGTGCTCCATGGTAAAAAAGCGGTGTATAGGACTGCTCATCGTCGTCGATGAAAAATCAACCTTGGTACTCATAAAATATAATCCTAAACCGAGAACCGCCTGTAGGTGCGTAGCAATCAGGGTAAAAAGACTTAGTTTCTTGTCTTGGGTTGTGAACGGAACTTTACCATCACGCTTGCCAAAGGTGCTGAAAATTGTAGCCACCAATAGGATGAGAAGGATCCAGCGAAGGCCGGAGTGCGAATGAAGTAGTGCTGATTGCATATTGTTTTGTTTAAGTGAAAGGCGAATTTACAAATTTCAATTTTAAGAAGGAGACAGGAGACAGGAGTTAGGAGACAGGAGATAGGAGACAGGAAACAGTCACCAGCGCGAGCGGAAACAATTATGCCCCGTAGGGGCTACAGGTCGGTAACACTGAAATAGTAATAGCATACGTGCCCCATCGGGGCACAACCCGATTGCTTCGGTATCACCATCTCATACACAAGCACTTTTCAACAGAAAAGACACAGGTTAGTAGCAGCCAGTTTATGCCCCTACAGGGCATTAAATATTTTTCCCATACACAGTTGCCGACCTATGGCTCCTACGGGGCAATGAATATTCAACTTTCATCTCATGCATCGTCTGACATCACCACATTATTTCCTACACCATCTAACATTGTAATCCAAACTCCTAACCCTTCATAAAAACAATATTATCCGAATCTAATTTTTCACGCACCATGTAACTATCAATTTGATCAATTTGCCTCACCGACCCATCCATTGAAATAGAGTACGGCTTATAACCCGCTTCCAGCAGAAAATGAGTAGCATGATGATGGGCGGAGTTGGCCTCCCGGGTATACAGATATTCTGTCACAATCGTAAATTCCCTTTCCGCCAGTGTTTTCGAAAGTCCCTTTAAGACCGACAGTTCACCACCTTCTACATCAATTTTAATGATGGTATCGGTCACTTGATTTGATGCAATCAATGTATCAAGGACCAGCGTCTCAACCCTATTGATGGTTTGTTTTACCTTTTTGATCCACGGCTTTTCATCGTATGCACCTTCCACTGTGGTGTTGTATTCTGCTAGCGGTCCCGGGTATTCGTAAAACACAACCTCACCTGCTTCTGCACCCGCAGCATTGTGATACGATACTATATTTTTTTGAGCCTGCGTATTTTCCTTCAGGATAGCAAAGGAATTTTCCGATGCTTCGATTGCAAATACATGTCCTTCGTCCCCTGTGAGTTTTGCCGCCAGCAAAGCATAATAACCAAAGTGAGCCCCTACATCGATAAACGTATCTCCGGCATGCAGATGCTGTGTAAGAAATTTTGTGAGCCGGATTTCTGAATCATGCGATTTAATTCCATTGAGCAGGATGTCCGTTCCTGCGGGCAATAGTGTTTTCATGCGGATACCAAAAAATGTTTTCGCATAGACAAATACCCCGCGTTTCAACAAAGGATACACCAACTTATTGAAACCCATCAGTACCGGATAGCTGACCGGTGAATTCAACAGACGTTTGAATCGTGAAGATCTCGCTTTTTGCTCAGCGCTCAACAGCGCATTCCAGATATTTTTTTCTTGCTCCACAGATTATTTTTCCTTCAGGTTTTTCTCGTAACAAACAATTCTTTCAGGGTCCTGATGATCGTACGGGGGAATCATGTAAAAACCGAGTTGATGGTAGAGTTGCCGTGCTGCCTTCATCTCCACCATGGTATCCAATATCATTTTTTTAAAGCCCTGCTCCGTAGCCTTCGCTATAATTGTCTCTGCAAGTATACGGCCCAGGTGCCTTCCCCTGTGAGCAGGTTTAACATATAACCGTTTCATTTCAGCGACGCCGGGCCCAAAGGTGCGGTATGCAATGCAGGCAACCAATTCTTCTTCCGGTTCCGAAATGGCAATAAGTTTCAGCAGCCCTTCCTGATCATAGAGTGATTCAATATTGGCCATCTCTGCTTCAAAGGACGAGAAACAGGAATCATTGTTGAATTCATTTCTGTAATCAATGAGAAGCCGGATGACTTCAATCCATTCTTGGCTGGACTGTGGTGATCGTATGTGGTAGGTCGTAGAAGCCAATGTAAAGCTGCGCTTAAAAGGTTAAATTTGAGACCAATTTTCTGAATATGGAGCATAATGCTTTTGAAAAGTCTGCACGCAACACTGTAAATCGGCATTCTAAAAGGGGTTTTTGTGACAAAGAAACTATTTATGGGATACTGGATCAGCATTTTCTCTGCCCACCGAACTGGTCCCTGAGCTTGTCGAAGGGTACAAAGCGATGCCCCTCCCCACCCGCCGCCGACTTCGCGCAGCGAAGAAGCGGCGGGAAAAGATGGTATTTTCGCGTATACAACTCGGAATCACAAACGAACATCAAATAAATTCCTTCCTCTTTAACTATCATTCTATCAGCCTCAGGTATTTCAAAATTACTTCACCTAGTTTTCATTCCCATGCCAGAAAGAATCTTCGATTTCGAACCAACCAGCAAACCACTGATCCCTAAAGCAGCCTATTTCAAACGTCAGCTCAAGTTTCTCCTCTATGCAATGGTCCTGCTGACTTTTAGCCTTGGCATTGGTATGATAGGGTATAAATTATCTACAGGTATGCCCTGGATGGATGCTTTTCTCAATGCCTCGATGATCCTCACCGGCATGGGACCGATTGATGTGATGAAAACCTCGGGAGCAAAATTTTTCGCAGGAAGTTATGCCCTATTCAGTGGCGTGATCTTTCTCAGCACCGTCGCAGTGATGTTTGCCCCGCTGGTTCATCGGCTTCTGCATTTGATGCATATAGATGAAGCCGATGAGAAATAAGCCGACATATCATCCTCATTTATAAATCCGTGCAATTATTTTCCTTCAGGATAACTAAATTTGTGTCCCACCCCGAAACCATTGAATGGACTAAAAACAACCTACGTTGACACAGTTTAAATCTTTTTTTCCCGGGTACAAGCTACTTTCCCTTTTTACAATGATCTCCCTTTTTGCATTTGCAAAAGCCGATCTGAACGCTCAGCGGGAATACAGCTACAATCCCCTCCTGACCGAAGAAGTACCTGCCTGGGTCACCGCAATGTACAAGACCGATGCCGATCCCGGCGCAGTCATGAAGCTCTATGATGCCTATTACAAGAACAATCCTTTTGTAAAAAATCAACACACCCAATACTATAAAAGATGGATCTCCGGGCTGAGTAAAATGGTAGTACCTGATCCTTATTTCGATTCCATCTACCTGCAGCAATATGCTGAATTAAAAAATCAACGTACCAGTTCCAACTGGTCAACGGTAGGACCCATTGACTGGGATCATGATGCTGCCAGCAGAAGTTATGCACCCGGCTCTGCACATGTGTATACGGTCGAGCAGTCCATTTCTAACGAAAATATCCTCTATGCCGGCACCGCTAATGCCGGTGTCTGGAAGAGTACAGATCATGGTATAACCTGGTCTGCGAAATCAAATAATTTTCTGACAGGTAGTGTCACCTCCATTGAAATCAATCCCACCAATGCGGATATCGTTTACGCCGAGCTGCTATCCAACATCTATAAAAGCACGAATGGCGGAAACACATGGCAACCCACAGGAGATGTCAGTTTTATGGGCCTGTCTTTCGCCACTAGAGATATTCGCTGTAAACCTGATCAGGCAGCAACCGTTTTTGCAGCTACAGACGATGGTTTGTTCAGGACGACCAATAGTGGCACCACTTGGACGAATGTGCTTTCGGGTGATGCGCTGGAAATTGAGTTCCACCCCAATGATCCCGACACGATGTATGTCGTGCGCCATAATGGGGATATCACCGAGTTTTTAAGATCATACAATGCAGGTACAACATTTACCCAACAAACCACGGGATGGCCGGCACCTAACCTTGGACTTAATGAACATCAACAGCGCACGGAGATTGCCGTCACACCTGATGCACCAGACAAAGTCTATGCACTCGCTACCGGCTCGGCGGATGGAGGCAGCGGCCTCTATGGCGTTTATGTCAGCGCAGATCGAGGGTCTACCTGGTCCTTTCAATGTTGCGGACCTGGACCCGGCGGTCCACCCAGCTCAACCAACATGAACCTCATGGGCTGGAGTGATCAGGGCCTCGATGACGGAGGTCAGTATTATTATGATCTTGCTTTTGGCGTGAGTCCGTATAACAAAGATTCCATGTGGGTTTGTGGCGTCAATCTATGGGTATCGGGCAATGAAGGTGCAAGTTTTGTGTGCCCATCCGCATGGAGCCATTCATACAAGCCCAACTATGTGCATGCTGACATTCATGATCTGCATTATATGGAACACAGCGGTGAGCTATGGGTGTGCGGCGATGGAGGCATCTTTTTTTCTGATGATCGTGGAGCAAATTTTTCACGCCGTAATGTTGGTATTGCCGGCTCAGATTTCTGGGGCTTTGGCATGGGCCATTGGTATGGTGATGTCATGATCGGTGGCGCTTATCACAACGGCACGTTGATGAAGGAAGAAAACACCTACATCAATGGCTGGATCTGTACCGATGGGGGAGATGGTGTAGGCGGATTTGTCAATCCCGGATTTGACCGCCAGGCATACAGCAACTATAACATCAAGCACCTGCAGAGCAACAGGACCATCGCCCCGGTGACCCGTGATTTTCAGTTTCAACCTAACAGCACGTACATCACCGGTCAATCAAGTGATCTCTTGTTTCATCCCCACTATTATGGAACGTGGTACACCGGCTCCGGCACTAAACTCTATCTCACCAGAGACAATGGATTTACGTACGAAGAAATTTACAATTTTGGTGTTTCTGTTGCAGCCATAGACATGTGTCTTTCAGATCCTGATGTGCTCTATGCATGCACCTTTCCGGATTGGTGGGGGACCAAAAGAATCTATCGTTCATTAAATGGAGGTGCTACATGGACCGAAGTTACGCCCCCTGCTGCGCTGATGAACAATGCCGATCTCTGGATACCCTATGATATAGCTGTGGATCCTGACAATCCGATGAAAGTCTGGATCGTACGGACATCGATGTACAATGGATATCCCGGATATAACGGATATAAAGTATACACCTCGGACAATGGGGGCAGCACCTGGACCAATATCAGTGGTACAGGACTCAATGGTCAATACCCAACTTGTCTCATGCACCAGAAGGGAACAAATGGTGGCATCTATATCGGTACACGGACCGGTGTATACTATCGCAATGCCACGTTGCCTGAATGGCTACTCTTCAACAATGGTTTGCCGGCCAGAACACATTCTGTTAAAATGTTACCCTGGTACAGAAATGGTGTTATACGTAATGCTACCGACCGATCCGTATGGGAATCTCCGTTTTACGAAGCTTCACAACCAATGGCCATTCCGGGTGTGCAGAAGCAATACTTATTCTGTGATCGGGACACGGCTTATTTTTCTGATCGCTCGGTGTTGAAGGAAACCAATGCAACATGGGCATGGAGTTTTCCGGGAGGAACACCTTCCACTTCTTCTATCCGAAATCCAAAAGTGGTATATAAAAGCCCGGGCATTTACGATGTCACACTGATCATACACGATGTCAATGGCGATGATACCACTACAGTTGATGGGATGATTATTGCAGACAACAGATGCGCCATTGATACAACTCCGGGTAGTGCTATGCATATCCCATCACAACCGGGTTACCTCAAGGTAGATGATCTCAATCTGACCACACAGACGCTGACCGTGACAGCATGGATCAAACCTACCGGTTTACAAAGTGAATATACCGGGATATGGATCAATGATGGTACCGCAGCGGGGTTCAATTTCAGAGAGAACAACAACACCCTTGCTTATCATTGGCCAGGCGGTGCATGGTGGTGGGATAGTAACCTTACTGTTGCACCAGGAGAATGGTCACACGTAGCCATGGTGGTTAAACCAGGATCCGTTACGCTCTATGTCAATGGTGTTTCAGCAGTCCACAACACCAATGTTGAATCAGTCACGATTGATAATGTGCGTATAGGCAGCTATCAGGGGTGGAATGGAAGAAACTTCAAAGGGGAGGTTGATGAAGTATGTGTGTGGAACCGGGCACTTACTGAAGATGAAATCAGGCTCGGCCGCCATCTCATCAAAAATCCTTCAACTGATCAGACGATCGTGGGTTATTATCAGTTTGATGATGTGTCATCCGGAGAAGTGATTGACAAAGCAAGTGGAATAGACGGCGTATTGTCAGGAAGTGCAAACATCATTCCTTCAAATGTTTCTGTCGGGTCAGGAACCAGCCAGCTATTACTTGTCCAGAATAATGGAAATATTTCATTCAACAATGGTGGTGATCTTGCTATTGGCTTTGGGGGTATCAATCCAAATGGTAAAGTAGTAGTAAGTCATTTGAATGTGTTGCCGGATACGGTGCCTCAGATTAAGACACCACAGGGGGCTTATTGGATTATCAATAATTATGGTATTAACCAGGATTTTCCTTCGCTGGACAGCATGAACTTTTACGATTGTGGGGCTTTAAGTCATTGGATGGCCGATGACTTTGATTTTAAAATATATAAGCGGGGAGCAAATTCCTTTGGGCCGGTTTGGACTGAAATATTTCCGCAGATGATGATTCCATATCCTGGATTAAATGCCACCATCAAAAGCAAGAGCCTCTTTTCTGTAAGGACTCTCGGTCAATTGCTCATCATGCGGGATACGGTCACCTCCGGATATGCAGATGTGGTCATTAAAACACCGGATGCTCCTGATCCTTTTGTACATGGTGGAGAAAGCGTGAGTCTGTTGGTGTATTCAGGCCAACAGGGAATCCAACTACCGGTGATATCATCCACCACACTTGGCACCCTGGGTGCACCTACCGGAGGGCAACTTGCTTATCTGACAGATAGTGCTGCAGTGGTTTTTTTCAATGGAGTGGAATGGAGACAAATCCTCCAGGATGCAGTACTACAATATACTGCCGAGGTAGAACCTGAATCATTTGGCACGTTATCAATACCCGGAAGTACGATCAGTTCTTCTTCTCTTATCAAACTTGGTGATGGATTAGTCAATTTGCCTGTATTTACCGCTGCTGAAATTTTAAATATCCAGCATCCGACACCGGGGATGCTCATCTATGACAACGACTCAGATATAATCAGATGTTATAACGGAAATGAATGGCAAGCTATGGCATCCATTTCCACTACTATTCAGGTCTCCATGGCACCTTCTACCCTGGTTCCGGGGATGGCTGTCAATCAGAACTATAAACACCCCTCCTCGGTCATGGATATCAACCCATCCGGTGGCAAAGCATTTCTACTGCCGATCCTGGATCCGGATCAGATCTATGCGCCTATGACAGGATTGATCTGTTTCAATCCCACCAACAATAAGCTGATGTTGTTTGATGGGGTGAATTGGAATGTGTTGAAATAAGGAGAGAGGAACCATTAATAAAATTTTCTCCGCGCTCTCCGTGCGAAACATTTATTTATTCTCCGTGTTCTCCGTGTCCTCCGTGCGAAACATTTATTTATTCTCCGTGTTCTCCGTGTCCTCCGTGCGAAACACTTATTTATTCTCCGTGCTCTTGGTGTCCTCCGTGCGAAACACTTATTTATTCTCCGTGCTCTCGGTGTCCTCCGTGCGAAACACTTATTTATTCTCCGTGCTCTCGGTGTCCTCCGTGCGAAACAAATTAATATGAATCAGCATAAACCTATAACAAACTCTCTAAACATAGGCGTCAGCGAAGCATAAACTAAACTTTCAAAACGCTATGGCCATCCTCAAAATCTGTCAAGATCAAAGAACCCACTTTACCCCTAAATCGCCTAAAGCTACCATTTATACAAATCTCAAAAAGAGAGGCCGTTGCAGGAGTTTGCTCCTGCAACCATGAGGATTTCAATAGAGAATCTCTATTGGAATTCTGGTGAGGATACTTTTAGTTGCAAGAGCAAACTCCTGCAACGGCCTCTGGCCCATGCGTGCCAGGTAAATTTTCCATCAATTTCAGAATAAAATAGTTCGGAGATCACGGATCTCCTTATGCAATAGCCAGCCAGCAAATCTATTTCATAACTGTCTATAAACGGTAGCCCCTAAAGGGGACCTGCATTCTTAGCTTTTACCCTTTACCCTTTACCCATTATCCTTTATCTTTAACACTTGGACCGCTAAACAGTAAACAGTAAAATGCTATATCCCTACATATACATCAACGGCGAAATACTCCCTAAAGAACAAGCCCTCATTCCGGTCTATGACCTGGGACTCTTAAGGGGCCTCGGTATTTTTGACTATTTCCGTGTACTCGATGGCATTCCTGTTTTCGCAGAAGACCATATCGATCGCCTGGAAAATTCAATGCGGATGATGGATTTTAATACAGGATTATCCAGAGAAGATTGGAAGGATCTTTTTTACAAAATGATCAAGGCCAATGAAGTGGATAGGGCCGGTTTCAGAGTTGTGGTCACCGGCGGTTTCAGCGAAGACGGATACACCATTCCTGAACAAAAGAATATCTTCCTGATGCTGCACAGCCTGCCCGCCAGCGACCCTGCTCAATACGAAAACGGTGTGAGTTTGCTTTCGGTCAACTATCAGCGCGACACACCGACTGCCAAAACAACCGTATATATCGAATCCATGAAGGCCCAGCCCCTTTTGAAAAAATCAGGAGCCTTTGAAGTCTTGTATCATTTCAATGGGGTGATATCAGAGTGTTCGAGATGTAATATCTTTTTTATCACGCCAGAAGGCGTGATTGTCACCCCGGCCAAAGGCATGTTGAAAGGAGTCACCCGTAAGCAGGTACTCGCGATTGCCGCCGAACATAACATGCTCTTGGAGGAAAGAGACGTTCATCTTGAAGAGCTACCCTGGATGGCAGGCGCATTCCTGACCGCAACGACAAAAGGAGTATTGCCGGTAGTGAAAATTGATGATCAACTGATTGGTGACGGATCAGTACATCCGCTGGCAAAGAAATTACAAGCCGCCTACCTTGAACGGGTGGATCATTATCTATCGAAGGCCCGATAGGAACATAGGTAGAAAGGGATAAAATTATTTTCGGTAGGGGTTCAATATTTTTGAACCCCTACCGAAAATAATTTTATCCTGGGAGTAGAGATTCAATAGTTTGAACCCCTACAAACCGGATTGCTTTTATCCTAATATTACTACACAGGATCCCTGCCAAGAGCAATTTTGAATTATATGTAGGGGTTCAATATTTTGCACCCCTACATATAATTCAAAATTGTACCTTAAGGGTCAGGGCCATGAACGCTTACATTTCCCATATCCAACATGATCAGCAGTTTAAGATGTAATGTTCCGGTCAAAATGTCCGCAAAATGACATACGTGATCCCCCAGCTTTTTTTTACCTCTCAAATTAGCCGTTGGTATTACCTTAGTCCTTTGGATATTTGACAACTCCCTTTTCAATACTATACTATGCGAAATGTCTTGACTTTACTGGGTTATACCCTGACGCTTATCTTCTTCTGTACTTCTTCCATTTCCGGCCAAGTTGTCGAAGTCATTCCTGTTTTCCCCAAAGTGACGGATGATGTCACGATCATCTTTAATGCTACGCAAGGCAATGGGGCACTGACCGGCATATCCCCGGTATACGCACATGCCGGGCTGATCACATCGGCCAGCCAGAATCCAAGTGACTGGAAATATGTTCAGGGTGTATGGGGCACGCCGGATCCTAAGGTGCTGATGGCCTCCCTGGGCAACAACCGACATTCCATAAGTTATAATATTAAGGACTTCTATGGCGTCGACGATGCAGAAACGGTGGAGTCACTTTCCTTTGTTTTCAGAAACGCCAATGGAAGTATCGTAGGTCGTGGGACAGATGGAGGTGATATTTTCTATCCGGTCTATCCGGCAGATGTAGCCTTTCAGTCCGTTATACTTGCTCCCCAGGAAGCTTCCCTGGCTGTTTATCTTAATGACGTGATCCCTGTTAAAGCAGCGACAAGCCAGTTTGGAGATCTCTATCTCTATGATAATGGTTCGCCCCTACTGCATGTGTCCGGCGAACTGTTAGAGTTTAATATCACCGCCTCACAGCCTGGAAATCATCAGGTAGAGTTTCGCGCCATCAGAGGTGCCGATACCTTGAAACAGTTTTTTTTCTATACGGTGATTGAGGATGTAAATATTGAGAATCCCCCTGCCGGACGAGAAGACGGACTGACCATTCTCAATGGTAACACCTGTTATTTTCAACTCTATGCCCCCGGTAAATCATTTGTACATCTCAATGGAGATATGAGCAACTGGAACCTGCGCGCAGACTATCAAATGAAAAGATCAGTGGATGGCAATGTCTGGTGGATCGAAGTGCCTCTCGATGAAGGTTCCAGGTACAACTATCAATATGTGGTGGATGGGACCATTCGAATTGGTGACCCCTATAGCACCCTGATCCTTGATCCATTTAATGATGGCGCTATCACTAATGAAACATATCCGGACATGCCCCAGTATCCATACGGCCTCACATCAGGGATGGTCAGCAGTTTTGTCGTAGAACCTACGGTGACTACAGCACCTTTGAATCCAAAGCCTGAAAAATCAGATCTCATCATTTATGAATTACTCATGCGTGATTTCCTCGATGCACATGCCTACACTACGCTTCAAGACACGCTTGATTACCTTCAGCGACTCGGTGTCAATGCAATTGAGCTGATGCCCGTGCAGGAGTTTGAGGGCAATCTTGGATGGGGCTACAACCCATCGTATCACATGGCACTTGATAAGTACTATGGTTCAGCCGATGCTTTCAGATCCCTGATCGAAGAATGTCATTCACGTGGCATCGCGGTGATATTGGATGTCGTATACAACCATGCGTTTGGACAGTCCCCACTCGCACAATTATACTGGGATGCTGCACAAAACAGACCATCAGCGAACAATCCCTGGCTCAACCCTGCAGCGAAGCACGATTTCAACGTAGGCTACGACTTCAATCACGAAAGTCCTCAAACAAAATATTTTGTTAAACGTGTGCTGTCATGGTGGATGGAAACATATGGTATCGATGGATTCCGCTTTGATCTCTCCAAAGGGTTTACGCAAAACAATACCCTCGGCAATATCAGCGCATGGGGTATGTATGATCAATCCCGTATCAATATCCTCCAGGAATATGCAGATCATATCTGGACTATCGATCCGGATGCATATCTCATCCTTGAACATTTTGCAGACAATAATGAAGAGATTGAACTGTCCTCAAGAGGCATGATGCTCTGGGGCAATATGACCGGCGCGTATGGCCAGGGATCAAAAGGATTCGGAGGTAGTGATGTGAGCAATACCTGGCATGTAAATCGTGGTTGGGCAGATCCTCACCTCATCGGGTATATGGAATCGCATGATGAGGAGCGCCTGATGTATAAAAACCTTACTGCAGGAAACAACGCTCCCGGATACGATATCAAAGAGCTCAAAGTCGCATTAAGTCGAATTGAACTGGTATCCTCATTCTTTTACCTGATCCCCGGTCCGAAGATGATCTGGGAGTTTGGCGAACTCGGCTATGACTATTCGATCAATTATTGCACCGATGGTTCGATCAGCACGAATTGTAGACTTGATGCAAAACCCATTCGATGGGATTACAAAAACATCTTTATACGCCAGCGCATCTATGATGTAGACAGGGCGCTGATTCAGTTAAGAGATCAACCGGCTTTTCAGGAAGGGGCGCTGGAGATCAGTCTCGCCAGCCAGTTTGAAAAGAAACTACGTTACCGACATACAGATATGGATATCGTCGTGGTTGGCAATTTCCATGTGGGCAACAGAGACATAGCGCCTGTATTTACGAAAACAGGCCGTTGGTATGATTACCTCTCCGGTGACAGTCTGGAAGTCACCGATGTCAACATGACTATTCCATACACGCCCGGCGAGTATCATGTGTATACCACAAAGAAACGCACACTTGATTTTCCTATCACGACTTCGATCGCAGATATTGACATTTCAACACAGCCACTTTCCATCAATCCTACGTTGAACCAGGGACAATTTGATATCATACTGCCTAACGGATCAACGGGCACGGCCAAAGTATTTGCCTGGGACATGACGGGCAACAGAATCGATATCCAAACTCAGGATGAAGCTGATCGTCTTGATGTAACGGTCTTGCATCCGGTACCCGGTGTTTATATGATTAGTGTCATCATCGATCGGACTATGTATACAGGGCGAATAGTAGTACATTAATGGTATGCTGAAGAAAAAGTGATTCAGTGAAAGTCCTGCTCATAAATGATTTTGCAACTGTAGTTGGTGGGGCTGAAAGGTTTCTCGAAAATCTCCTGCATGAAGCTCAATCAAGCAGTATTGATTTTCATCGCATCAATGTTGCAGAATTGGTAAACGATGTTACGTTTTCAAAAAAGACAAATTTTATTCTTGACAGGTACAACCGGATAAGGGTCATCCCTCACATGGTCAGGTTGATTTCAGAAGCAATAAATGCCGTCAAACCAGACCTGATTCATCTCAACAACAACAACCTGATTACCAACAGTGTCTTGCGAAGACTGCAACAATCAGGCATACTAGTGGTCTGCTTTATTCATGATTATTATGCATTGCGTCGGCTGCGGTCTGTAATTTTTTTACCAGTGACAGAGAAGTTTATCCTCATGACCCATTCTCTCGATATTTACCAAAAACTGGTTTCGCTGGGCAAGAATGCCTATATCGTAAGAGTTCCGTTTAATCATACGAAATGGACATGTTCTTCAATGGACGTATTTTCAGGTGGTTCGGTGGATTTATTGTATGTAGGACGAATAGAAACAGCGAAAGGGATTTTTAAACTGGTTAGGGCAGTTGAGCGCATCAAGCAACGTATCCCTGCCATTTCGTTAGCTATCCTTGGCGCAGGGACGAAGCGGAGAAAATGGTGAAACAAAAAAACCTGACGGACAATATTGTAATCAAAGGTTTTCAACAAGACAACCAGATAGCATACTATTATCATCATTGCAGACTTTTTGTATTTCCTTCAGATGGGGAGACCCTCGGTTATGTTGGTCTAGAAGCTCAATCTTGCAGAATTCCGGCAGTAGCCTTTGCCAATAAGGGGACCAACCGCTGGTGCAAGGACAATCAGAATGGATTTATTGTCAAAGGCCGATCAGCTCAATATCTGGCAAATAAAGTAATGGAAATTATCAGCGATGATGTATTATTGACGCGAATTTCAACCGCAGCCCGGGAGAATATCAGACTTGAAGCCTATAATGCTTCAAAGCAGGAATTAACAGACATTTATAAAGCAATTCTCTCGTGGTAAAGAAGGATGATCTAAGGCTTCTGTTTTTCCTTTCCCAAAAAGTGAAATCCATTTTTTCGGGTCTGACCATGGTGGACAAACCGGATGGTCACCGAATTTTAGTGATCGCTCCTCATCCGGACGACGAGGTGATTGGTTGTGGAGGAACCATCAGGTTGCACAGACGTTTGGGGCATCATGTATCGATCCTATATCTGTCGGATGGAGAGCGCGGAATAAAAAACATGAACCCCATCAAAACCGCCGAGCTTCGTCGGATTGAAGCCATTCGCTCATCGGGTCACCTGGATGTGCCGGAAGAAAATCTCTATCACCTCCACCTCCGCGACGGGGACATCATCAATCAATCAGGCACGAATTATGATTTCAGGTCCATTCTGGAAAAAGCAAATCCGGATATCATCTATTTGCCTTCGTTTATCGAAACCCATAGAGATCATTATGCCGCCAATATATTGTTGAAAAACAACCTGATCAAGGGTGCTACGATCTCAGCCTACGAAGTCTGGACACCACTTATTCCAAACCGACTTGTTAATATTTCGTCTGTGATCGAAGACAAACGCAATGCGCTGCTGGAACATGCCAGCCAACTGAAGGAATTGGATTACCTCGATGCCGCACTGAGTCTCAACCGGTATCGTGCCGCCATGTTCAGGAAGGAACCGCGATATGCGGAAGCCTTTATCTACTGCACATCCGTACAGTATTTTGAACTCATGATGTCCGTTGAGTAAATAAAAAGTGAAAAATGAAAAGCGATGTGCTGAGAGTAGCCGAAGTATGAAAATCAAAGCGCAACGTAGATCACAGCGCTAGGCGTTAGTAAAAAACGATCACTCTTCATTTTTCACTCGTCACTCTTCATTTTTCACTTTATCAGGCCATTTCCTGCACCACCTCCTTCACCTGAGGAACCATACGCTTCAGCATAGCTTCGATGCCGGATTTTAATGTGACTGTACTGGAAGGGCAACCGCTGCATGCGCCTTGCATGATGAGCGTGACGATACCATCATGATACGATTTGAATTCGATATTACCGCCATCCATCTCGACGGCTGGTTTGACATGTGTGTCAATGAGTTCGCGGATGCGTTTCACCAATTCGCCATCATCATCGCTGTAATTGATTTCGGCCATCCGTTTGTCTTCCAGCGCAGTCATCGCTTCTGCAAATCCTTCCAGAATGATAGGTTTTTCTTCTGCGACATAGTTTTTGATGAAATCCTTGGTCCGGATCATCAGGTCTTCCCAGGCATAATTGAGCTCCTTGGTGATCGTAACAAAGTTATTGCAGATATAGACAGACTTGACATACGGCAGATCAAAAAGAGCCTTGGCCAGCGGGGAGTATTCCTCCGCCAGTTCGGGTGTATTAAAATCGGCAGTTCCCGTATAGAGCATCTTATTGGTCACAAACTTAAGTGACTCAGGGTTAGGGGTTTGCTCGGTGTAGATGAGCACGGGATTTTTAGTTGCTGTGGCGGATTCCATGGTATAGTAAATAAGAAAAACTGTAAAAAGGTTTAAAAAGCGGCCGGGAAAGGTAAAGGTCGTTATTTAGACTTAATTTAAAGGAGATTAAAGATTTCAGATGAACCCCGCGACCCGTGTTTTCCTTCACTGCGTTACGGAAATCCTGAGGGGCAAAACGCTCGAGATGAACAGGATTAAAAATAAGGTACCAACACCTTTTTATTCACCCGGCCTGCGCGAAGGGGTTCTCCCTGGATTCGATAGAAACAGGGAGTCAGAGGGCTGCGAAAGGGAAGGCCGGAGAAGCATCTTTCACCACGACAATGAGCGGCGCAGCCCCGCGACCCGTGTTTTCCTTCACTGCGTTACGGAAATCCTGAGGGGCAAAACGCTCGAGATGAACAGGATTAAAAATAAGGTACCAACACCTTTTTATTCACCCGGCCTGCGCGAAGGGGTTCTCCCTGGATTCGATAGAAACAGGGAGTCAGAGGGCTGCGAAAGGGAAGGCC